>Ga0209417_1000844_pt1 | contig 63437 bp, 47 predicted proteins | sample RifGroF2_FD_184002 | JGI IMG/M metagenome (GOLD analysis project Ga0209417, IMG submission 184002) | Groundwater microbial communities from Rifle, Colorado, USA - Groundwater F2 (SPAdes) (version 2) | ecosystem: Environmental > Aquatic > Deep subsurface > Groundwater | place: Rifle, Colorado... | reverse complement strand
TGAGCTGATACGCAAGATTTGGTAAGTAATTTATATAATTTCAAATAATGAGGTTAATCCAAGCCTTTGAATTGCAACAAAATTTGCAACAGCCATGTACGGTTAGGCTACTGTCAGCCCTCGGTTGGGCTTCGGTCAGAATTCATAAGTCTTTTTAGCATAATCATTAATGGTTTATTCACAAATACTTACGAAACTCTCAAACGGGACTTCGAATCCGAAGGTTGCAGGTTCGAGTCCTGCCGGGCGCAATTACATAACCTTAACAGCGACAAAGTTGTGCTTATTGGTTTTTTTGTTGCCATCGCAAATACTCCATTTTTGCTAAAGTGGTTCAAAAGTGGGTCAGTCAGGTTTGTTTTCCAGAATGCTTTTTTTTAATAGCTTCCAAATGTTCACAATATCTATCGAACAAATGTTTAGCTGCCGGCCAAGACGATTTGGGGCTCATGAAATGAGAAAACTCAAATGTGATAACTTTTTCCATGCCAACTTTTTCAGCAGCCAGTAGTTTCCAGTACAGTTTTCGCCAATCAATAGGCGGAAAATTGAATGGCATGTCTCGGTCGAACGTTTCAAGATTAGACCATGCCGACATCCCGTATTTTTCAATTAATTCTTTATTTATTGCCATATAATCCGGCAGTTCGTCGAATCGTACCTGCCCGTCCTGAAACGCCACAATATCAACTATGTGCTGCAACTGGCAAAGCATTTCGTCCCAGTCTGATTTGTGTTGCTCAAGCGATATCGGATTATCGAATTGTTTTTCACCATACAGATATGGGGAAATCAATACCGGCAAATTACCAGACAAATCTTTGCAATGTTTGCCGATCTGCTGCAAACACGCAAGAGAATTCATATCTTTCTTTCCCAGCTCATAAGTTAGATACCATCCTTTAAATGCCTTTCTATAACCGTACTTTTCCCAAACTTCATCGATAAACGGTTTTGCAATATCTATTTCTTTTTGCGATTCGCCATTCAATATGTATTGTCCTGAATCGTATGTGCCAAAATAAAAAGCCATATTATTTTTTTCAGACAATTCAAGAAACATATCCACAAGATCAAAGTAAACCGGAAAAATATCCATCTTTTCTTTTAATACCTTCGATGCGAAAGTCGCAATTTTCTTGTATCCTGAGCGTATAAGAATCACGGTATCGATTCCAACGGATTTCATTATGGCAAATTCTTCTTCCCAGTCTTTTCTGCCCCAGTTATTTGAGGGTATATCGTGCGTAATCTCATCTAAAAAGGTGCCAGTTATTTTCATGATGCTCATCCTTTCAGGTTATTTACATCCATTGCTAATTTCTCGAACTGCTTCCAACACAAATAAAACGCTCTCGGAACATGAAAACAGCCTTTCCATTTTCCGCCCTTGAGGGTATATAATGGGTCGCCGTATCTATCGAGATATCCGAACCATTCGCCAAATTCGGGGTCAGCAAAATGCTGCCACGCATAGTCATGAACCTTCTGATACCATTGCCAGCACTCATTATTTCCCGTCAAACGATATCCCATTATCAAAGCAACTAGCGTTTCAAGATGAACCCACCACAATTTTTGATTCCATTCCAATTGCTGCGGTGGGTGGCCAAAAACATCAAGCATATAAAATATGCCTCCGTATTTTTCATCCCAGCCGAATTTCAAAGTACTCAGAATCACCTGAACACATTTCTCGATTAATTTTTTATCATTCTGGCGTTGGGCAATATCCATCATAAACCACATTGCTTCTATACCATGGCCGGGATTAATTAACCTGCCCTCAAAACAATCTATATGTGAACCATTCGGGGGTGCAACATTTTCGAAAATAATATTTTTCGATTTGTCCAGGAAATGACCTGTTACTTCCTCAATACAATTTTCGAGAGATTTTTTTAATATGCTTTCATCAAGCAATTTTTCCAGCTCAAGCGACAGATTTGCCAGAATCATCGGCAATGCCAATGAAATCATAGGCCGCGTCCCTGAAACTGATTTACTGTATTTTCCTTTTGGGTTATCTTTGCGATTGAGAATGTTGCGATAGGTATTTAATGCGATATTTTTAGCTTTCTCATCGCCTGTTGCAATGTAATATTGACCAAAAGCCATAGCAGCAAAACAATCGCTGAAAATGTTATAAGGCGCAATCAGCGGCTCACCTCGGCGAGTGAGCGAAAAATACCAGTTGCCATCTTTATCCATGCCGTTCCCGGCAAGAAAATCCGCCCCATTTTTTGCTATCTTAAGCCAGCTATCGCGTTTTTCTGCTCGATTGTAAAGCATTGAAAACATCCAGACCTGTCTGCACTGAAGCCAGATGAACTTATCTGTATCGAAAACTTTTCCTTCACGGTCAAGGCAGGTGAAATAACCGCCGTACTCTTTATCAATCGAATGATTTTCCCAAAACGGAAGTATATCTTCCATTAAAGCTTGCTTATATTTTTTCGCAAGATTTCCAAACTCTTTTTTCATTGATTCCTTTCTGAATTGTTATCCATCAGTTGGTTAATTCAAAAAGTATACACGCCAATTCTTGAAAAGTAAAAAGCATTTATGCTAATTTTTTGTGATATAATGCGAAAATAGTAAAATTTTGATTGACTATATACGAATTACGTAATATATTCAATTTCATAAAAAGGAAAGGATATATTATGAATATCGGGACGGTTAAAGAAATAAAGATTCACGAGTATAGGGTCGGGTTGACTCCTTCGTGTGTAAGAGCTTACGTGGCTATGGGACACAAAGTCATGGTGGAAACTGGCGCGGGGCAAAATACAGGTTTTGCGGATTCTGAGTACGCGGAGGCAGGCGCAATTTTAGTTTCAGATAAAAGAAAAATATTTGATGATTGTGATATGATTGTCAAAGTAAAGGAGCCTCTGCCGGAAGAGTATGATCTATTTCATGCAGGGCAGATACTTTACACATACCTGCACCTGGCGGCATCAAAGGGTCTTACAGATGCTCTATTAAAGCAGTCAATAAAAGGGGTGGCTTACGAGACAATGGAAACGGTAAATGGTATTCTTCCATGTTTGAGACCGATGAGTGAGATCGCAGGCAGGCTTGCAGTACAGGAAGGCGCAAAATACCTTGAAAAGCCGTTTGGCGGCAGGGGAATTCTGCTCGGCGGTGTACCCGGCATAAAGAGAGGAAATATTGCAGTACTCGGAGCTGGAATAGCCGGCATGAACGCATGCAAAATGGCAATTGGTATCGGGGCTAACGTCACGGTACTTGATATTGACTCGAACAAGCTTGCTTATCTTGACGATATTTTCGGGACAAGCATTACGACATTATACAGTAACGACGCAAATATAGACAGCGTACTGGCTGAAGCAGACCTTGTAATTGGAACGGTTTTAATCCCAGGTGCTCAGGCACCAAAACTGATCAAACGTAAACACCTGGCCGGCATGAAAAAAGGTGCCGTCATTGTCGATGTTGCAGTTGATCAGGGCGGTTGCGCCGAGACAACGCATCCGACCACGCATGATGATCCAATTTATGTTGTGGACGGAATTGTGCATTATTGCGTAGCGAATATGCCTGGTGCCGTGGCGCTATCATCTACAATAGCCTTGACCAGTGCTACCTTGCGTTATGGCCTTTCTATTGCAGAAAAGGGGCTTGAAGGTGCATGCCGTAAACACCGGGAAATAGCCTCAGGCGTAAATTTATATCAGGGGTTGTGCACGTATAATAATGTTGCGAGCAGCTTAAATCTGCAGTATACTCCTCTTGATTCTATATTGAATTAGGAGAAATTGATGCAGCCTGATGAGTTGGACTGGAAAATAATTAACCGGCTTTCGGAAAGTTATGCTCCCAACAGTGTTATTGCGCGTGAACTGGGATTATCGGAAGGGGCCATCAGGCAGAGGTTAAAGAAATTGCAGGATTCGGGCATATTAAGAATCAAAGCGATGCGCGATACAGAGATATTGGATAACCAGCAGCTTTGTTTTTTGGGCATCAATATTTCGGAGAGCAAACTGCTGGATCAGAAGGCCAAAGCAATCGCCGGATTGGAGGGCGTGCTATCTGTATCGATTGTTTCAGGCAGATATGATCTGATAGCCGAGATACTGGTGGATTCCAACAAAGGCCTGATCAACTTTCTTATACAGACTCTCTCAAGCATAAAAGGAATTTCCAAAACAGAAACATTTCTAATGCTTAAAAATTATAATAAGTGGATTTAAGAAGCGTAAACAAAAGGAACAACATCTTTTCATTCCAACATCTGAGCAGAAACAGGAATTTTAATTTCGTCATCAATTCTGTCGTTAGAATTTATGCATTAATAAGAACAATCACCCGACATGGGACTGTGCAGATGCCTTCGATTTTGAGAGGCAAGGTAATGATCTGAAAGTTTTCTTTTGGCAATAGATCAAGATTGACTAAGTTGGCTATTATTGGTATTTCAGCTCTGAATAAATCCATGAAGAAGCCGGTCGGGTTTACAAAACCAGTGTCATAGCCGCTGGTATTGGATCCCATGAGCTTGACATTATGCGACGCGAGCCACTGGGCGGCATCGCGCGAGAAATATTGTGTCCGGTCTTGGCCGGTGTCGATGAGGACCGCGGAGTTGGCGGCTATATCACCCAGCAGTTTTTCAAAATGATCGGCTGTGATACAGCGATCGGAAGCGGTACATCGCATACAATAGCCGGGCAGTACCATGTCTGAGACGGTGACATCGGCGGTATTTTTGCCGTCGCGGAATACGTGTGCCGAAGTTTCGAAATATGTGCCGCGATGTGATTTAATGTGCAAGTCATAAGCATAGCACTCATGGCCGCAATACACCGGCAATTTGTCTTGCAGTTGAGTGATAACATCCTTGCCCTCAATAAACGGCACACTTAAATCGATGATCTTCATCTGACCTCTTCATACATCTGCAAGAACTTATTCACAGTTGAACGGAACAGGGAAGGATCTGGCGACTGAAGAATAAATAATCCTGAAAACGACCTGCAATTTAGTATGGAAATGAGCTCTTTTATTTCTACAAGACCTTCTTCAAGCTGAGTACGCCGGCCTGAGGCGAATCCATCATTTACAAAAATCGCACCTATCATGCTTTTGATGCTTGTCCTGGTATATGTGCTAAGAAACGGGTTTTCACCGATTTTGATGAATTCCAATGGATTAAAAGCAGCCATTGCATTTAGCCGCTTTAACTCTTTCAATTTTGAAACCATATCTCTGCCCGTAATGCCAGTGTTTTCAATGAGCACTCTGGTTTTGGCAGGAATACTGATCTTTAATTTTTCAAGAGGAATCGTGGCCGGCATAATGAGTTTAGCACCCTTTACTTGAGTTAATATCTGATCGAGATTTTTGTTCAGATTGGAAATTCTTATTGCTGCAACTTTGATGCCTGCCCTTTTGAGTCCGGCGAGGTACCACTTTCTTTTGTCCTGCGGCACCGCGCTCCATGGTACATCGTTTATGGTCGAAAGAACAATGCTATCGATAGCAGTCGAATTCATATTATCTATGATCTCTTCCATGTAAGTTCCGGCGAATTGTGAATCGGCGGCAAGGGTGAAAGCGGCATCAGCCATTTTGGATCGCAGAATTTGAGCTCGCTGGCGAATTCCGTCTGGAAGATTGGGATTGGCGGACAGAAACAGGTTGGGATTATTCTGAAATTTGGGCAACAGGAAATTGAGCAAGGGGACAGCTTCCATTAATTTGGCCCTGCAATTACCTATGCAGATCTCCTTGACAAGGCCGTTTTTGCGTAAAGATTCCCCGAGGCCAATGAAGTCACGATGAGGGCCTGGGAAATAACGCCAGGTACCTGTTCTGGTTTTACCCTTGTTATCAATGAATTTGCCTGAAATCGGTTTCAAATACGGAGCTCTGGCCAGTTCCTCTATTGTGTGGAGGAACGTGTTCCTGTCCTGATCGACACCGAGTAGAAGGATTTTGCCATTTAGCTGGGCCAGCCTGTAATATGGCGTTTCTTCGGCGTGCGCTGTTGGGGCGTTTTCATGGCCTTCAATCAGTGTTTTTGCATTTGGTCCGATTGCGGCAACCGAAGCGAGCGGATGTCGGCTTCGCAGAACGCCATTTCTTTTCCAGAAAGTTTGCGGGACAATACCTAGATTTGTGCCGCTTTTTTTATTGTTGAAAACGGCCTCCGAAGAGCCGAATGTAGGCATGACAAGAGTGCCTTTATGTCCAACTGTCTGAAGCAGGGCATCTATAATGGTATCGGGGCAACAACTTGCTGCTCCAAAACTACTCAAGGCGGTATGAACGATAACGGTATCGCCGGGAGTGATTCCAAGCGTTTCGAGCCTATCAGAAATATGTTTGTGAGTTATGATGTTCTGTTTCATGTCCATCCTTATGCGGTTATGCATTCATCCAAAACGGATGCTGCGCCGCCAAATGCACCGAGATGGGATTTAATAGAACTGATTTTTGTTTCAAGCTGAGACTGGTGGGATATGAGTACACTTTTCTCCAAGGTCCGCAGCAGCATCGTTACAGCTTCTGGGCCAGCCTCTTCGATAGTGTTGTCGAATAAGACTATTTTGGGGCTGAGAATATTAACCAGCCCGGCTACGGCGATGCCGATTTTTTCAAATGCCTCATCGACGATCCGTGATGCGAGCCGATCATGTTCTGCCGCGGCCCGGATGACATCCACGCCCGATATCTGTTTTTGTCCGGCCAGAATACTGCTTTTACCGGCGATTGCTTGTGAAGCATTTTTTGCCAGGGCCGAAAGGCTCGCTACCGCTTCGAGGCATCCAACACCGCCGCAACTGCAGGGTATTTGCGCATCGGTTACTCTCAGATGTCCGAGTTCGCCGGCCAGGTTGCCGTGTCCTGAAATATAAGTTCCGTTCAGTTTGAGGCCGCAGGCGATTCCTGTTCCGTATTCGATGTATATGAAATTCTCAACGGCATTATTCAATTCCAGCCTGTCGACTGCGCGGATCTTGGAAATACCAGTATTGAGCAGTTTAACCGGCAATTTAAAGCGTTTTTCAAGTATTTCGACTATCGGAACATTTTTCCATTCTTCAATAGTGCTAGCCAAGATGGAGGTGCCTTTGTCGCTGTCAATTATCCCCGGATCGACTGCCGCGATACCGAGACATATACCGCAACTGCGAGTTTTGGACTGGAGTTGTTCGATGCATTTAGTCACTTGTTCAATAATTTCCGTCTGAGGTAGTGAGGCCAGATCGATGCTAATTGCTATCTTTTCAACGATTTCGTAAGCGGTATTTGTTACAACGCCTTCGATTCGGTCGGGACCGTATTCGACGGAAAGCACATAGCCGTAATTACCGTTGAGTTGCAGGCCTCGTTTTCTTCTTGGGCCGTTTGTGTCAGTATGAGCTTCTTCCGTTAGGACGCCTTTTTCAAGAAGGATAGAAGTTGACCTTGAAACTGCGGCATGCGGCTGCCCAGTTTTTTCAACAATCCCGGAGCGGGAAATAGGATTAAGATCTCTAACAATCCGTAAAATAAGGGCTTGTGTGCCGTTATCAGCGATTTTTATATTTTCTAATTTATCAATTGACAAAACAACATTCCTGTAATATCATGTTTACCAGTGATTATTTTATCTACTTAGACAATATTGTCAAGCAAAGAAATTAAGGAAGCAATTTTATGGCAGATGAAAACAAGAAACAAATCCATACAACTGGCGAAGATTCTGAAGGCGGTATTACGTCAAGCTATGCTACCGGCGACGGGGTAAAACTCAAAGTGCCGTACTCATTTTTTGGATCGATTTATGATGACGATGAGAAAAATGCTGTTTTGGAATCAATGAAGCAGGACTCGCTGACAATGGGTCCGCAGGTAAAGTTCTTCCAAGAGGAATTTGCCAAGACCCACAATGTCAAGAATGCCTTTGCCGTATCAAACTGCACAACGGGCATGCACCTGTGCACGCAGTTGTTCCAACTCAAGGCCGGTGACGAGGTCATCGTTACGCCCAACACATTCATTGCCACATCCCTTGTGCTGCTTAAAGAAAAGGTTATACCGGTTTACGCGGATATCGATCCGCGGACGTTTAATATCGATCCCGCAGACATTGCAAGGAAAGTAACTAAGAAGACCAAAGCCATTTATGTTGTACATTATGGCGGGCAGATGTGCGATATGGATCCTATAATGGCTATTGCCAAAAAACACAATCTGTATGTGCTGGAGGATTGTGCCCATGTTCCGATAGCCGAGTACAAAGGCAAAAAGGCCGGGTCAATTGGTGATGTTGGCGTATTTAGCTTCCACTCCCTTAAGAATATGACGACCTGCGGTGAAGGCGGCATGATAACGACCAATCATGATGAGTGGGTACGGCCTATTGAAATGCTTCGCTGTATGAATCTTAATCACTGGGATCCCGCTGTAACGGATTTCACGTTTGGAAAGCATACATTGCATAAGGTTGTTGACGGCAAATACAGTGATTATTGGGTGCCTTCGCATTTTGATGTGGAAGATGTCGCGGGTTACTGGGGCAACAATTACCGCTTAAATGAGATACAGGCGGCGGTTGGTCGTGCCCAGATCAAGAAACTTGATATGCTGACAGCCAAACGACAGGAAAATGGCCGATATATTAACGAAGGCATAAAGGATGTCGAGGGAATCTTTGGCACATGGGAAGACCCGAACTGCAAACATGTATTCCATTTGTACACGCTTTGCGTCGATCCGAAAATGTATGACCGTGATGACTTTATGCGTGTGCTCTATCGCGAAGAGGGCGTGCAGGGAATTTTGCACTACCAGCCGACCTACCATTTCGCGGGTTTGAAAAAGCTGGGCATAAACGGTAATTGCCCGATAGCAGAGGAATTCTTCTATAAACGCCAGATGAATCTGCCGATGCATCCGCGCTTAACTAAACAGCAGCTTGATGATACAATTGCCGGCATACGCAATACAGCGAGAAAACTAAAAGGCAAGAAATAGTTTTAAAGGAATGATGTTATGGCTAAGGCAAAACGTGGGTATGTGCTGGCAGAAATGACGGTTGATGAATTGCGCGGGGCGTTACGGAGTATAAAAACATTGTTGTTGCCGATGGGTTGCACAGAGCAGCATGGTTATCATCTGCCTTTAAATACAGATACACTTACGGCCGAGTATGTCGCCCATGAGGTCGCCCGCAAGGCAGGGTGTATTGTCGCTCCGGTTGTGCCATATACGTTCAGCGGCGGAGAATTGCCGGGGACTGTAAATATATCCACACAAGTGTTGGGGCTCTATGTCCGCGATATTTGCCGGTCGTTTGCCGAGATGGGATTTAAGAGAATAGTCCTGGTCCTGGGGCACGGTGGTTCGGAGAATCTAAGAGATATTCAAGAATCTCTGAAGATGTTCCTGCGGCTGGAAAAAGCGTACTCTGATCTGACGATCGAGGTGGCTGGAATCTGGAGCATGTCACCGACGTGGCTGGAATCGATGAAGGCGCACAACTACCACGCCGACATAATTGAAACATCCATGATTATGTATATCAGGCCTGATCTTGTTCGTAAAAAATACGTGCTCGATAAACCTGCCGTGCACAAACAGCTTATTAATGACCCGGACAGCTATCAGGTCAGCGATGCCAAGATGGGCAGCAAGGGCCTGCTGGAAAGTTTTATGCGTATTCCGCATATTAGCCAGAGGCCGGACATGCACGTGGGTGTTATGGGTAATCCTGCGGGAGCAAACAAAGCAATCGGGAAAAAAGTTCTGGATGAAGCGATCAACGGCTTTGTAAAACATTTGAAAAAAGGATGATTATGACCAGCAAGGTGAAATGGGGTGTTTTAGGTTCGGGCGGCATTGCACGCAGAAGGACGATTCCTGAAGGTATAATGAAGGCATCGAATGCCGAACTGGTTTCTGTATTTGATATTAATGATACGGTGAATAGCGATGTCGCCAATCAGTACGGCGCGAATGCGGCCGAGAGCATTGAGCAACTGCTTTCCTCTGATGTTGATGCAGTCTATATTGCAACACCTGCGAACATGCATTGTGAACAGGTTGTCGCGTGTGCAAAGGCGGGCAAGCATATTTTGTGCGAAAAGCCGCTTGGTATGACTGTTAAAGAGGCACAGGGAATGATCACTGTTTGCAAAAGACGAAAGGTACTACTTGGCGCGGCATTTATGATGCGATTTTTATCGCAGCATCAAGCCGCTTTACAGTTGATAAAAGACGGCAAGCTCGGAAAGCCCGTTTATGCACGTGCACAGCTTTCATGCTGGTATCCGCCGATAAAAGGTGCCTGGCGGCAGGATCCTAAAGAAGGTGGCGGCGGATCATTAATGGATATGGGCGGTCACTGCATTGACTTGCTGGAGATGTTCTTTGGGCCTGTTAAGAGAGTATCCTGCATAGTTCGCAACAATGTTCACAAGTACAGGTCGGAAGATAGTGCGGTGGCAATGCTTGAGTTTAAAAACGGAGCAATAGGAACGGTAGATACGTTTTTTTGCATTCCAGATAGCAGCAGCAAGAACTTGCTTGAGCTTTATGGCTCCAAAGGCAGTATTCTCGCCAAAGGCACAATTGGCCAGGGAAGTCAGGGAGAGATGCTGGCTTACATTAAAGGGGAAAATCGCGGCTATGATGCTATCCAAAGTCATGTTGCCGACGAGACTTGTGCTATAGCGCCAACACCGGTCAATACTTATAAAGCAGAGATAGAAGAATTTAGTCAGGCTGTCCTTGAGAAGCGAGAGCCTGTAAATACCGCACGAATTGGCCTGCAAAGCCAAAGAGTTCTTGCGGCAAGCTACAAGTCAGCAAGGACAGGTAAAACAATAAAAATCTAGTTTTAGGATTCTAAATGATGAAGACAGCACTTGCCTTATGTGCGCATCCTGACGATGCGGAGTTTATGTGTACCGGAACACTCGCTCTTTTGCATCAGAAAGGCTGGCAAATTCATATTGCAACAATAACACCGGGTGATTGCGGCACGGCTGAATTATCACGTGAGCAAATAAGCAAGGTTCGCAAGGCTGAAGCTGCTGCATCAGCAGCATTTCTGAATGCCGGCTATCATTGCCTTGAATGTGATGATGTTTTCATTATGTATGATAAGCCTACGCTGCTCAAGGCGATCGAGCTTATACGTATAGTACAACCGGCGATAGTATTTGCTCCCAGTCCGGACGACTATGCGATTGATCACGAAATGACCAGCAGGATTGTATGGACAGCATGTTTTGCGGCGGGAATTCCAAATGTCAAAACTCGCGAGAAGCCGTATGGCTGCGTACCTTATCTGTATTACGTTGATCCTGAAGAAGCAAAGGACAAACTGGGCAACCAGATTGGTGCTTCCTGTCATATCGATATAAGTTCACAGATGGTACTTAAAGAAAAAATGCTCTGCTGCCACGCAAGTCAAAGAGACTGGCTCAAGGCACATCATGGTATGGATGAATATACAGCCAGCCTCAAACGTCATGCCGGCATGCGAGGTAAGGAAATTGGTGTTGAATATGCAGAGGCATTCAGGCAGCATCTTGGCCATGCATTTCCACAGGATAATGTATTGAAATCCGAATTAGGAAACCTTGTAAAATAGAAAAATATTTTCAAATGGCGCATAAGATGAGAGAAGCTGTGTTTTGTTTCGTATGGGTTGTATGCAGCATAGGTACTAACCTTTGTAATGGAAATAATCAGATGTATAAGGACAAATTTGAAGTCGGAATTTTCACCTGTTCCAACACGGTAAAAATGAATTACAGATTTTTAAAGCCTATAACAGTAGACCTAAATGAAAAATATCCTTTGGTTTTATTTCTACACGGCTCAGGTGAACGGGGTACTGATAATGAAAAACAACTTAATTTAGGTGTTTGGAAATTTGCATGTGAGGATATGCAGACCAGATATCCCTGTTTTGTAATTGCTCCACAATGTCCGCAAGAATGTAAATGGGTAGATGTGGACTGGGAAGCTGATTGGCATAGCATGCCCGAAAATCCGTCAAAATACATGAAAGCTGTTTTAGAACTCGTGGACAATATGATGACACAATACCCCATTGATAAGCAGCGGATATATGTAACCGGCGTCTCAATGGGAGGTTTTGGAACGTGGGATCTGATCCAGCGAAGGCCGAAATTTTTTGCTGCCGCTGTTCCTTTGTGCGGCGGCGGGGATATGAATTGTGCTCCGGACCTTAAGGATGTTCCGATCTGGGCATTTCATAATAAAGGCGATGATTCGGTCAAATCAAAACGATCGCGTGATATGGTGGAAGCAATTAAAAGGGCAGGTGGACATCCCATTTATACCGAATATAACGTGAACAATCATAACTGCTGGGATGCAGCGTACGATGACCGGGATATGTATAAGTGGATGTTCTCTCAATTCAGGGAGTTGGTCAAAGAATGAAAGCTGGAATTAAGTTTTTAATAATATCGGTTATTATGTTTTGCAGTATAGACTGCATCGGAAAAACACAAAGCCCGATCAAAGGTACTTTTATATCTTTAGCATCCGATCTTCACATCGGCTGGAATGAGCGTGACTGGGCCAGAGAGTTCGAGGCAATGTCAAAACTGGGTTTCGATACGCTCATTATTCAATGTGCTGCAAAGATTGATTCTGATTCGGGTCAGGTTATATGTTTTTATAATAGCAGCAAATTTAAAATAAACCGATGTCATACAGACTGGATAATCGCCGAGGCAGAAAAAAGGGGATGGAAAGTTTATACTGGGGGGATTGAAGATCACGTTGGAGATGATGCCGACAATCCAAAATTCCTGGAATTAAGTAAAATGATCGCCGACGAGATATATGCTAAATATAATTCAGTTAAATCATTTGCCGGCTTTTATATCAGCACTGAACTTATGCTCAACGATGCCGGAGAGGCCGGGTCTGCTGCTATTTACAGCGTGTACGGTAAATATTTGAAAACAAAATATCCCGATAAGAAGGTGGTCATCGCTCCGTTTTTTGCCACAGATGCTTCCAGGCGATGCCAAAAAAAGAATTTGACCAAATGGTGGCATGACAGGTCACCGGATGAAATGGCTACCCAGATGCGTTTGTTTCTTAAGAAATGTCCGGCAGATATCGTGGCTGTGCAGGATTCAACCTGCTGGGATGTTACAATGGCAGATTTGCGAAAATATCTGCCTGTTATTGCTGATGGCGTTCGAGCAGAGGGACGGGAATTCTGGGTCGATACGGAAGTGTTCAGTACCGATGATTACGAAAATTATAGTCCGGCACCCATAAGCAGGATTGCCGAACAACTCGAAATTGAAAAGAATTATAAATGTGTAATGTACTGCTTCAACTGGAACATGGATCCGAACGGCAGTGAGGAGACCAGGAGTTTATACAGACAGTATCGTAACATGTATTTCCCGAAATAGGCGTGAATCACATAAATGTCTGGAGATTCTATAGTTTATGGGATTATAAATAATTTATTAAGGCATAAAAGTAGCCTGATTTCAAAGGAACTGAAAATGATCAGAATAGTTGTATTGTATTTATTGCTATCGCTAACATCAGTTTGCTATTGTCAAAATGTAATTTCCATCATTCCAGAACCTTTGAAAATTGAGCAAAAGATTGGTTATTTTCAAGTCGGTTCAAGTACTGTTATTTTCTCAGATCAGGAAACTAAAAATATTGCTGATGATTTTGCAAAAGCATTATCTCTTTCGGCAGAAATTAGCACAGGTGCTCCCTGTTCGACGCAATCAGAAACAAATTGCATACAATTCAAACTTAATGCCGGATTGAAAGACTTGGGATATGAGGGATATCGGTTAGAGGTAAAAGAAAATAATATTTTAATCGAATCGTCTGCAATTGAAGGCGTTTTTTATGGTATGCAGACATTGCGCCAATTGTTTCCGGTCGAAATTTATTCAGGTCGGACCGCGACGAATCGGAATTTCCAGGTGCCTTGCTGCATAATAGAGGATATGCCGCGATTTAAATGGCGGGGCTTGAATCTTGATGTCAGCCGTCATTTTATGCCTAAAGAGTTCATAAAGAAATACATAGACCTGCTTGCCATGCACAAAATGAATATATTACACTGGCATCTTACTGATGACCAGGGCTGGCGCATAGAAATTAAAAAATACCCGAAGCTTACGTCTGTCGGCGCATGGCGCAAAGAAACCATAGTCGGCTATTGGAATACCATACCTCATGTCTATGACGGGAAAGTACATGGCGGCTATTACACTCAGGATGAAATTCGCGAAATTGTTGCCTATGCCAAACAGAGATGTATTACAATCGTTCCGGAAATTGATATGCCGGGTCATGTTCAGGCGGCTTTGGCTGCATATCCTCAATTCGGCAATGCTGACGAGCCGGTATCCGTCTGGACAACATGGGGTGTAAGCGAAAACATTTTGAATATCAATGAAGAAACAATTCAGTTCTGTCAGGATGTCCTGACAGAAATATTCGACTTATTTCCGGGTCAGTATATTCATATCGGCGGAGACGAAGTGAATGATGTGCAATGGAAAAAAAGTCCAAAGGTTCAGAGCCGTATGAAAGAACTTGGGCTAAAAAACGAATCTGAAATACAGCCATGGTTTACGAAAACTATGTATTCATTTGTAACAAAAAATAATCGAACACTGGTAGGCTGGGAACAAATACTAAATGACGATCTATCGGGTGCCATAATAGGAACATATCTTGGTGCAGAGCCAACGATAAAGGCGATCAGGTCAGGTTGTGATGTCGTAATGGCCCCGTCAACAGAGGTGTACCTTGACAAATATCAGAGTGATCCGGATAAAGAGCCTATTGCGACTGGATTTACACCGTTGAAAAAAGTTTACTTATATGAACCAGTTCCTAAAGTGCTTACACTATCAGAACAAAAGCACATACTCGGCGTTGAAGGACAGGTCTGGACGGAATATATGCCGAATACTGAGCATGTTGAGTATATGACATTTCCGCGGGCTTGTGCAATAGCTGAAATCGATTGGACTCCTTCAGATAGAAAGAACTACAGCGATTTTTGCACGAGACTAAAATATCATTTAGAGCGGCTCAAGAAATTGAATGTAAATTTCCGTCCGCTAACCGACGTCAATGAATAGATTCAAAAACTTTATAGTGTTGGCATCAATTTGAGGTATTGCAATGAGTTTTGTCAAGATCGCAGTGATAGGCGCCGGTTGTCGGGGCAGCGGTTATGCCGATCTGGCAGCCTTGTATTCTGAAAAAGTAAAAGTTGTGGCAGTTGCAGAGCCCAGGGATCACTACCGTACAACAATGGCTCTAAAACATTCGATAAAACCGGAATTATGTTTTAAGGATTGGAAACATCTTGCACAAAAGCAAAAGTTCGCGGACGCTGTGATCATAGCGACTCCTGATAATGAGCATGCAGAACCGGCAATAGCATTTGCCAATCTGGGTTATCATATTCTGCTTGAAAAACCCATGGCTCAAACTGAGCAGCAGTGTCGAGACATTGTGCAGGCAGTTCTAAAGAATGATATTATCTTTGCGGTTTGCCATGTCCTGCGGTACACAAGCTATACACAACAACTGAAAGCAATTATTGATGCCGGCTTAATCGGCGATATCATATCCATACAGCATCTTGAGCCGCTTGGCTACTGGCATCAGGCACATTCCTATGTCCGCGGAAATTGGCGAAATGAGCAGGAGTCGACTTTCATGCTCATGGCCAAGTCATGCCATGATTTGGATTGGCTGCGGTATATAGTCGGATGCCGCTGCGCAAAAATTTCCTCATTCGGAAGCCTCAAGCATTTTACTGCAAGCCAGAAACCCCAGGGCGCATCATCAAGGTGCATAAACTGCGGGTGCGAAACACAGTGTCCTTATTCGGCAAAGAAAATTTATATGGAAAGGGCCCAGCGAGGCGAATTTGAATGGCCTGTCGATATTATTACATCGGATTTAACGGTTGAAGGCGTCGCGAACGCTTTAAGAGACGGGCCTTACGGAAGGTGTGTTTACGGGTGTGACAACAATGTAGTGGACAATCAGGTTGTAAATATTTTGTTTGAAAACGGGGTTACAGCTGGTTTTACAATGACAGCGTTTACGAAAGCATCTGACCGTAAAACACGCATCTTCGGCAGCAAGGGAGAAATATATGGCAACGGGTCAATCATCAAGTGGTACGATTTCTTATCCGACAAGACAACGGAAATTGATGTGACTAAATCTGATGGGACGATAAATACCGGCCATGGGGGGGGAGATTTCGGCCTGATAAAAAGTTTTATAACCGCCTTAAGTAAAAACGACAAAAGCTATATACTCTCGGGCGTATCAGAGACCCTCGAGAGCCATCTTATGGTTTTTGCCGCCGAAAAGGCAAGACGACAAAGTTGTGTCGTTGACTGCTCGAAAGGTGAACTATAATATGAGTCCTTTAGACTGGCTTATTGTAGGTGCTTATGTACTGATACCGCTGGGCATCAGTATTTATTTCAGTAAGCGGGGCGCTTCAGGCGTAAGCGAATTTTTTGTTGCCGGACGATCATTAAGCTGGTTTGTCGCAGGAACCGGCATGGTTGCGACTACTTTTTCATCCGACACCCCTTTGATGGTTGCCGGCCTGTCCCGCAGGATAGGAATATATGATAACTGGTTCTGGTGGTCTGCAGCTATCGGCTATGTCGCCGCGGTTTTCTTTTTCGCGAAACTGTGGCGGAGATGCGAAGTTATTACCGATATCGAATTTGTGGTTAAGAGATATGATCCTGGCGCCAGCACGAATTTTTTAAGAGTCTTCAACGTATTCTACAATGCATTTATAAATATTTTGATAACGGCATCCATTTTTCTGGCGATGTCCAAAATTCTTACAGGATTGCTGCATCTTGATCCTAATCCGATTTGCTCAGTGCCGTTATTAGGCGGTTTGAATGCCGGCACATTGATCACTTTCGGTCTCGCAGCTTTGGCGATTGGATACACCATCCTGGCTGGGCAATATGGAATCGCGTACATTGCTGTTTTCCAGTTCGTTCTGGCAATGGCCGGTTGCATCGGCCTTGCAGTATTTGTTTACCTCGATGCTGTCAGTGGCCAGGGTTTATTGGCTAAATTGCATAGTTCACCAGTATTCAAACCGGAGCAGTTGAATTTTTTCCCTGATTTCCTGAATATGGGAACGGGCGTTTTTACATTTTTTGCTTATGTCATAATTGCAATAATCAACGGGGCATCCAGCGGCGGATATTTCGTTCAAAAACTGGCGGCATGCAAATCTGAAAAAGATGCGTTCCTGGGATTTCTCTGGTTCAATTTCTGTCACTTTATTGTCCGTCCATGGCCCTGGATCGTTGTAGGTATAATGTCAATGTATTATCTGCCGAACCTGAGTGATCCCGAAATGTCCTTCCCTCAGATGATTGATTTATTTCTGCCGATCGGCCTAAAAGGCCTGATGCTCGCCGCACTCTTTGCAGCTTTTACAGATACCATTGACACCCAGATGAACTGGGGTGCATCGTTTGTAATAAATGATTTCTATATGCCGTTTGTAAACAAAAACAAGTCACAGCGGCACTATGTTTTTGTATCGCGTATATGCATGCTCATTATTATCGTTTCTGCGACCTTGATCGCGGTCAAGCTCACCAGTATTTTAGACATTTACAAGTACCTTGCTGTTATTGGCAGCGCCGTCGGAACGGTTTGCATTGCACGCTGGTACTGGTGGCGGGTTAATGCGTTTTCTGAACTTTCCGCAATTGCCGCATCTTTAATAATTGGAAACACACTCGAGATTTATTTGCCCAGCACAGATGCACATGATTTGTTTGCCGTAAGGGCTCTGATTAATATTGCTTTAGTTCTTATCATCTGGATTACTGTAACAGTTCTGACATCACGGACTCCCAGTCAGAAGACATTTGAATTTTATAAATTAATGAAAATTGGTGGTCCGGGCTGGGCTAAGATATGCCGCATTACCGGAATTGAACCCCCGGCAAATGAGTTAAGCAATAATGTAATCGGCTGGATATCCTGTTCTATTGCAATTTACGCAGTGCTGTTTTTAATCGGCAAAATGCTTTTCTATCAATGGTCATCAGCACTTATTTCTCTTGCCGTTGCTGCTGTAGCCGGATATGTCTTATATAAGTCGATATCGAAAGTTCATTTCATCGAACACGAATCCCGTAAGGAACCGAGTCTCCAGCCCGTCACTCAATCTGAGTGTAAAAAAGAGAGTGAGTAAAGAAGGCACTGCTGAATTTCCCATCCAATTGCGTTTATGCAACGAACTTTGTGGTAAGTGGATGCGAACAGTGAAAGATATGGCGATAAATTAAATCCAAATATTTCTAATTGACATTACGTAGTATAGTGTGTATGATAGACATGCTAACTTCAATTGGAGGAAATCAGGATGTCAAAATCAATTTTAACCGGGATTTTGATTGTATTCAGTTTAATATCACTATCATTTGGTCAGTCGCTCTATTTTAGAGATGACCTCTCACCTGCTATCGATGATTATCACTGGGCAGATATAACTGCATGGCATCTTGATGGCGGATCTGCCGTTAACCGTGTACCCGTTTCCAGCGATAGTGTTTTCCTGCATGCAGAAAGAGAAACGGTGGTCAACGGCAACGTTTCATGTAACCTTTTATACATCGGATACGGAAATTCGTATGGCAAACTCACGCTCGCACCGGGAAGCTACACTTTAACTACGAACAGCTATTTATTCGGTGGTTACAATAATACCGCAGGTAGCCCTAATCCCGGCAATGAAATAACTCAAAATGGCGGTACCATTTCAGCTAACGGTGTGAATCTTGGTTATTCGGCTGCCGGACTGACCTATAACATGAATGCCGGTACACTTACCACTATTAATTTTACAAGCCCTCGAAGCATCATAGTCGGTAACGGCGGTTCAGGACTTGGAGACGGTGCATCAGTAACATTCAATCAGACTGGCGGCACGGTCTCGGCCGTTGGGCTGGCTGTCGGCCAGGCAGGCACGACTGGCATTTATAATATGACGTGCGGCGCGTTGAACGGCCTCACATCCACAGGCAACATCAAAATCGGTGCTGTAAATGGCAGTTACGGTGCGGTCAAATCCGAGTTTAACCTTGGCGATGCCAATGGTACGGGTACGATTTCGTGCAGTGGATATACAAGTCTCTATATCGATTACCGCAATTCTACGCTCAACGGGTGGGGCACTTTTGGTCTGACGGGCGGTGCGGGTACAAGTTCTGCCAAGCTGTATAATGATGGTGTGATTAAAGCCAATGGCTATGGAAACCAGCGTACACTCGACCTTTCACAGTTCTACAGGGTAGCTTCGAATGGCCACGAAAACACCGGCGCAAACGGATATTATGCTGTAAATGGGGGCAGGCTTATACTGCCTGGCATTAGGGTTAATTCAGGCACATACAGCTACAACTGGGGTGAAGATTCATCTGATATGGATATCGATCTTGTAAACAGTGCCAGACTTACTTTTAATTCGTCATCGTCAGGAACACTTTCCGGAAGCCTGCTTTCAGGAGATCTGGTTGATAACAGCCGTTCTGACAATCCCAGTGCGTTAAGAGTGATCGGTATATGGGATTTTAAATGCCGGGTGGTGAATTCCGCTATCTCTATTGGTTTCACAATACGATATGATGCCTCTCTTGCGGCTCAGTTACAAATTCCGGAATCTTCCCTAAGACTTTATCATTACAAGCATAGCCAATGGGTCGATGTTACAACCTCAATCAATACCACAAAAAAACAAATCTTCGGCGGATCCAATTCGCTTGGATTAGTATGTGTGGGTGTTCCGGTAGATTTACCAGTCGACTGCAATCAGGTTCACCAGTTCGGGCAGGCATTTCCAGGCGATTTGAATCAGGATTGCGCAGTTGATATTAAGGATTTTGTTATTTTCTGCGATCAATGGCTTATGTCCGACCTGGCCAATCCGATAACCTCCGATATCAACGGCAACCACGAAGTCGAACTCAATGATTTTGGGCTCTTTGCCCGGCAATGGCGCCAAGATAATAATCCAAGTATCTTCTTTCCGATAAGCGATCGTGTATGGAATGTGGATAAACCGCTTTACTCGCAACTATTCTCCGATGATCCAATGGGGCTGGTTCATGAAGGAGTTTTTATGTGGGCTCACCTCACTATTGTTGATACATACCGCAAAATAGGAAAGCAGTTCGGCCTCCAATATATCTACGAAGATTCCCAGAAATTAAATGCTCAATATGGTCTTACTTATCTCTGCAATCCATATACTTTCGAAGCCCCGTCGTATAACTATCCATATTATGATCAGTTGTATGGATTGAAAAATATTGTGAGTGTCGACGACGTTGATATTGTACCCGGGCATGATTACGGTGGGAGTTCAGTTCTTTTCCCAGATCCTGTAATCAACCAGGGCGTGATGAATGAAGTTGACCATCTTATGCAAACTAATCCTCAACTGATATGGGCGATATATTGCGGCGATGAAACGTTTGAGAAAGCAGACCAGGGCGGCGTCACGACTTTTGCATCTGCGACCAAACCAGATTATATGACGCAGGCTGATACTGAAATAAAATCATTATATGGCAATGGTGTGTATGGTATTCCTTTGTCGATAAACGATACAAATCCGTACCGATGGATTGCTTATCGGCGATGGTTGGTTCAAAAAATTACAGATCGAATGGGCAATATATATGACAGGGTAAAAGATGCTCATCCTGAGATAAAAGTTATTTCATACGATCCCATAGCAGGTCACCATCCGTTTGATTTCAGTTCGTGGAAGGGCAAATGCGACATTTTAACACATCAGCTTTATCCATTACAAAATCCTAATTTGGCTACATTCGGATTCACAACAAAGCTGATCAAAGACCTTTCCGGAGTAGAGGAAGTGTGGCCTTGTTTTCATGTTGAAAATTATGCTGGTTCGTTTACTCCCGAGGAAGTACTCGAAATGGTAAGCGACGGATTCCGCAATGGTGCGACGGGTTTCCATCTGTATTTACCCGATGTAATAGGCCAAAGCACTGGTATAAACTATCTTGGGCATGAATATTATGGCGCACCCGAACGATGGCAGCTTTTGATGAAGCTCATTGCCGAAGTCAGGGAGATGAAAAAACTTCAATTTCCTGAACCTGATTTTGCGATTATGTATTCGTGTGATACTTACGCAAGTCAGGGTTACTATGTTAATGTGGACGGCGACGGTTCGAATACGAACGAGATCCAATACGCATACACATTGCTCGGACCGAATCCCCAAAGCTGGTTTAAATTCATTGATGATAATCAGTTGGAAAGGCAGTTGGACATTTCAAATTATAAGGCGGTGTATGTTCCATTTGCCAAATATGAACGAGAATCCGCAATACAGCAACTTGCACAATATACGGCCAACGGGGGCATACTAATTGCCGCCGATCCGGAAGCATTCAGCTATAATGTATGGGGCAATTCGATGGCAGGTTATCGTTCCGCCATTTTTGGTGTAACATTAAACGGAACACAATCCGTTTCGACGATCAATTATCAAGGGCTTTCAATGCCGGTATATGGCACAGCTTATAATATAAATACCAGCGGCTGTACTGTTCTGGCAACATTTAATAACGGTACGCCCGCAATTGTTTCGCATCCGTATGGCTCTGGTCAGGCTATATTCTTTGCTGTTAATCCCTTTAGTTTAAATGCGGTAAGCAATCAAAGCTGGAAAGACTTTTTCAACCGCTTCCAATCGTTTTTAGGAGTGGAAACAGATCAGAAGATATGGCGTTTCAGATTCCCATCTTCTCTTATTGAGCCGGTTTTAAAGCCTCAAGGCCAATGCCTTACGAACAATTATATTTTCTGGGAGGGCTTTAAGCCCATTAATATATTAAATTATAACACAGGCGGTACATATAAATACAGTCTGGCTCCTGATCAATTTGGGGATGTCAGCAGTGCCGGAGTGGAAATACCGTTCAGTTCTGGCAAACTTGCCAATAGATGGGCGGCCACCAACGCCAACAACAGCCTTGTTTTGGGTAGAAGCACCTATTCAGACTGGATTGTGCGATACGCAGACACGTTGCCATTTTCGATCACTGTCGATTTAAAACAGTCCTACGCAATTGGCAAAGTGAATCTGATTACCTCTGGACAATTGCCGTTTTTGGAATTATATGGCTCTAACAACTGTGTTGACTGGCAAAAAACAGATGAGACGGACGGCGGGCTTGCAAATTCACCTGATGTTATTGAAACTGTCTTAAATGGAGGCGGCCAGTCGTTCAGATATTTAAGAATAGATTTTGACGAACGCAGTTATCCGCTTGATATGGCTGAGATTGAGATATGGACAAACCAATGACTTCTGAGATTCTAAATAGGATGGGAAACTGAAGCAATTGACACGAGCGGTCAAAAAGAAGTTAAAGCGTAGAATGCGATAGAGCCGACTTAGGCGATGAGAAAAGCGACAACAGAATGGAAGAAATATTTGAAAGGCATTGGAGGGGACAACCATGAATGCGATATCAAGCCAAAGTATCCGAAATATAGGATGCAGCTTGGCAACTAAAACATACTTTTTCAGGAACGACTAATTAAACTGATTTGCATTGGTAATAGTATTTCAACCGGAGGTAAAATTTTGTCTGCGTTGATTTTCTCAAAAAGGATGTCCATCGCTTTAACAGTCCTTTCCATCGATGGAAGAGTGATCATTCCGTAAAAGCAGGACATTTTTTGATGCGAATTGCCATTTTGTGACATTGTAATAATTGGAAACTCATCCGGCAGTTTCAAATTCGTAATGCTCGTAAGTGTATCACAAAAGCTTTCAGCAATCGTGTATGCTAGTATCACTGCTGCTGTAGGGGGCTGGTTTTGATTCATGAGTGCTTTACAGCTTTGGATGCCATATACACTGCAATAGTTATCGCCATGCAAATTCCAAAACTCTGTGTTTGTTGCAACTTCGTACCATAGCGAATCTGCATCAACTTTTTGCTCCTGGCAAAAAGAAGAATGAATTGCTCTAAGTTCGTTGAATAAACCTGAGTAATCCTGCTTGAAACCCACCACTGCTATACGCTTATGGCCCTGTGCTGATAACATTGCAAGAGAGTCTTTCAGAGCCTGCGGCGAATCGTAATCAACCCAGTCAACACCCTCAGTATCAAATACACGGTTTACTGAGACAAACGGTATCCCGGCCTCGCGCAATCCAACAGCTATAGGTTTTTGCAGTGTTGAGTTTGTGAAAAGCAATCCGTCTACAGGCAGATGAGCGTAGAACTCCGGGGAGGTATTTGCAAGTTCAATGGAAGTTCCAATCGTCAGTACCGTCATTTTATGGCGGGCGGCTTCACTCTCCATTTTCTTAAGTTCATTGTCATCACCCTGGTGGTGTACCAGACCAACTTCGCCAATAACCTGATATCTCGGTCGATTCTTACCAATTGTGGAAATGTATGCTCCTTTTGTGCCTTGTATTGTAATTTGTCCCTTTTGCGATAATATTTTTATGGCTTTAGATATTGTGGCAGGTGCAACGCTATAATGCTTCGCAAGAGCATAAATGCCGGGAAGCTTCTTTCGCCATTTTTGAGTCTCTATGTCCGCTTGGACTAATTTTACTATTTCTAAGTATTTTTTTTCTAACATTTTTTAAATTTCATTCCATGAAATTGAAATACTATTCTATATTGGTAAAATATAGAATTATCGCCAAAAACATTCTATAAATAAAACTTTTGTAATAATATATAGTTTTTAAGCAAGCGTCAACATTTTATTCGGGTTGGGTTGGAATCAACTAATTACTTTGATACAAATATTTGGTGTTTTCGGTCATTGAATTCAATGAAAGTTTGACGTTAAGGACTCATCAAAGCATCTTATTTTGACCGTGATATATCTCTTATCATAGGGAGATTTTTGCCTAAAAACTACTTGCCTGAAAAATTTTATAAATAAAATCTGGGAGTTTGAATTTTTAAGTTGACTCAATAATCAACGTAGTATAGTATGTATAATAGTATGGCGTCATTAAAAATGGAGCGTACTTTCAATTTAACTCGTTTTAAATATAGAACATTTAAATTTGTTGTCCCCCTTAAAGAGAATTAAGGGCTTGTATCCAGGTTGTCTTTTATTAAGTCAGAAAGGTTTTCCATGAAAGCGATATTTGGAATTATTTTCTACCTAGTAGTGGTTTCGGCATTAAATGCTTCTGCAATAATCATACCTAAAACATCTCTCAAGCCTGTCATCGACGGCAATTTAACGGATGCGGTCTGGGAGGATTCAAAAAAGCTGGAGCTTTACAACAGCAGTGTCGGGAAACTCATAAATAAAACCGAAGCCTTTGTAGCATATGATAATCAAAATCTCTATTTAGCATTCAAATGCTATGAAAGCCAGATGGACAAGATCTCAAAAACGTGGAATCACGTTGAGGAACGCGATAATGGTATATGGGCAGACGACTGTGTTGAGCTTTTTATTGATCCTCTGGCAAGTAAAACTGAAAGCGTTTACCAATTTATTATAAATTCATCGGCAGTTATATTTGACTCAAGACATGGTGAAGTAAATTGGGATTCAGATATTGAAGTCTCAACAATGTATTATGATAAATACTGGACCGTTGAACTCTCTATACCGCTGCTGAATTTCGGATTTGTTCCGGAGGGCGGTGAGATGTGGAGGATGAATTTTGGAAGGGATGAAAAACCTGCCAAGGAACGGAGTGGTTTGAGTGCAACAGGCCGTGTAGATGAAACAGGCTGGTATGTCAATCCTGTCAATTTTGCGGACTTTCAATTTGAGTCCAAAAAGGAAAAAGTGGGAATCAGCGTAGAAAGCCTGGCAGAAAACGGGGACAGCAAGGTCAAATTAAAACTAAAAAATAAGAAAGCCAAGAAAGCCAGTCTGGAAATTTCACTTAATGTTTCCAGTGAAGGCAAGAATGCTTACAGCGATGTTCAAAAAATCGCGGTTGATCCCAATTCTGAGTGTACGATATCAATTCCGTATAAATATGCATCAGATTATTACGCACTCGATTTAAAGGTATCAGAAAATGACAGAAAAATTTACTCAAATCAGTTCAATATTTATGCACTGGTGAGTGTATCGGCTGGAAAAGGTGAAGCCAGCAAAGTCTGGCATGTTACGGATCCTCTCTATGAGGAACTGCTTTCGGATGAACCATTGAACCTTGCAAAGAATGGTGCGATTTATTGGTTTGTAGAGCGCGATTTCACGGGTATGCGTCAGTTTGCTATGCAGTATGGTTTCAGATATTCTTATGATGAGGCATATCAAATTCTTGCAGCCAATGATCTGCTTCCGATAGGCAACTTTCATACATTTGGCGCTACACATTATGACTCAATGACTTACGATAGAAAACACGGTGTAAAAGAACTCTACTCTCCGGACTGGCGATGGGCTCCCGTTCCCAAAGTCGGTTTATATCCATTCCTGATGGATCCCGTATCCAAAAAGACGATGATGGAGGATCTCAGGAATGCATTGACAAAATACCACGATGTGATATGGGCAGTGTATATAGGTGATGAATTATATACCTACATGGCAAATGAAGGCATTGACGTTTTTGCACAGAAAAAAGATGAGTATCCTTTCATTGTCGAAGTTGATCGGCAGGTCAAGGAACAGTTCGGCAACGGTAAGTACGGCATACCATCCTCCAAGAACGGCAAAGACCCCTTAAGCTGGATGGCATACAGGAAATGGCTTAATAGAGAGATGGACAAGGTTCAGGCGGAAATCTATGCTGCCGTGAAGAAGGATTGGCCTGATATCACGGTGATTTCGGATGATCCGATTGCAGCGGCCCAGCCGTACGATTTCAGCAGGTGGAAAAATAACTGTGATATTATAACGCATCAGCTTTACCCGGGAGGATCTCCGCAGAGGGTTTCGTTTGGTTATGTTACAAAATTAGTCAAAGACATCTCAGGCACAGAAGAGTTTTGGCCTTGTATGCATGTCGAGGAATATGCCAATTCTTTCAATCCTCAGGAAGTTCTGGATTTGATCAGTGAAAGCTTCCGCAACGGCGCAACAGGAATCCATTATTACCTTAAAGACACAATCGGCGTGCGAAATGAGAGCAAGTATATGCGGACTGAGTTTTATGGCGCGCCGGATCGGTGGCAGGTTGAAATGGCTGCCATAGAGAATTGCAAAACAATGCGGAAACTCAATTTCCCTGAACCTGATTTTGCGATTTTGTTTTCCTGTGACAGTTACAGTGCCATGCCGCCCGAATCAAGAACTGAAAATGCCGAATCTGCTTACACTGTATTGGGGCAGAGAATAGGCAGCTGGTTCAAATTCATCAATGATTATCAAATTGATAGAAACGAAGTAGATTTAAATAAGTTTAAAGCAATTTATATTCCGTATGCAAGGTATGAAGGAGCATCGGTAGTTAATAAAATAAAGGAATATGTTTTGAACGGCGGTACGGTAATCAGCGGCGATCCGGAAGTTTTTGCATTCGATACCAATGGCACAGATACTTCAAGTGTACGCAACGCAATATTCGGAGTAAAAATGGTTGATAGCTGCAAGGTAAAAAATATCCAGTATAATGGATTGAGTTTACCAGCGACGGGAAGGGCCTTCAACATTGAAACCGATCGCGACTCAGAAGTAATCGCTGCCTTCGACAACCAGAAGCCTGCTATTGTCCTGCATAAATTTGGCAAAGGAAAAGCTTATTACTTTGCATCAAATCCGTTTATATACAAACTGCTTGGAAATAAAGAATGGACAATTTTCTTTCAGGATTTGCAGAAAAAGCTGGGTTTACAAGTTGATCACAAAATATGGCGGTTTAACCTCCCGCAGGATTTGATCAAGCCGATGCCTCAGCCGGCAGGCAAGTGTCTCACTAATAACCATATTCTCTGGCGGCAGTTTGCACCGCTGGCGACTTGCAATTTAGATACAAAGGGCAGTTACTGGTACAGTACCGCTCCTGATGAAATCGCTGATTGTAATGCCGAGGGAAAAATTGTTTTCGAAAATGGCAAACTTACCAACAGACAAAAAGCACCGAAAGCAGGAAATGTTGATTGCGGGAAGTCGAAACTTGATGACTGGGTAGTTAAGTATACAAATGAAAAACCCTTTGAAATTACTTTTGATTTTAACGATAGTTGTGATCTTTCCAGGGCAGTGATTTTCTATTCCGGTCAGATGCCGGAAGTGACCGCGAGCACAAGCACAGATAATAAAAACTGGAAAGTATGCGATAATCTCATTAATAAAACTTCTTTCACAGAGGATGTTTTTGATGTTAAGCTCGAACAAATATCAAAGAAAGCAAGATATTTGAAGCTGAATTTTGGTTCAAGGGATAAAGGCAATAGTCTGACCCTTGCAGAAATAGAAGTCTGGACTAAGTAGTAATTACCGTAAATCAAAAGGATACAAGGTGTTTAAAAAAGAAAGACTGTGGCCTTACCCGCAAAATTTAAATGTTGCGGGTGAGTTTAAAAAGCCGGTCACAATCAGTTTTGCTGCGGGCGATTTACCTGACTTTTGCGCCGAAGAGTTTGAGCAGATTACGGGCATCAAACTGAGCAACGCCCCTGAAGCGTATTGCATCAAGTTTTTGCTTGATCAGAGTTGTATCCATCAGCAAGGCTATTCGCTTGGTATCAGCCCCGAAAATTGCATTATAAAAGGCAATACTTCACAAGGGCTTTTTTATGGTTTTCAAACTCTCTTGCAGATTCTGGCCCAGTGCAAAAGTGATATGACCTGGCCAATCATTACCATAAAAGATCATCCGAGATACAACAAAAGATGTTTCATGGTCGATATGGGCAGGACTGTTTATAATATTACATCGCTCAAGCGTATTGTTAGAATACTTGCTCGTTTGAAGATGAATCAACTTCATCTTAGTCTTTATGACGATGAACTTTGTGGTTTGCAGTTCAAAAATTTTCCTTTTGGGCACGATAATCCTCATTCGATAACGTTGGAAGAACTTGCAGAACTGGTAGATTATGCAAGCCGGTATCATGTCGAAATTGTACCGGAACTTGAATCATGGGGACATGTCGGCTCGCTCGTGTATCACATGCCTGAATTGAATGGCGGTCCGGGTATGTACAACGGATCGTGTTTCCGTATTACGGAAAAAACGTTTACTCTGATGCGGGAACTGATCAGCCAGGTTGTTACTGTTATGCCGTCCAAAGCTACGATTCATCTCGGCCTGGATGAGGCCACATGGTATCCGGGAACAGACCTGCCGGCAGGTTTTACGCCATGTGACATGGTAAAGCGATACTACGAAATACTTCAGAGTGTCGGCAAAGAGCATGATAAAGAACTCACTTTAAGAATATGGGCCGATCATGGCGGCAGAACCGTTCCTGAAGATATTCAACATAACGTAATTATCGAGCCATGGGAATATTGGATTCAACAGGCTCCAGCCATATCAGAGAAAATCGCAAAATATTCGTCTCAAAAAATGCGATGGATGATGGGTGCCGGCAGCAGCGGCGGGCATTTTCGAGGCGCTTACAGTGCGACAAGATACTGGTGTCAGAATGCGGTTAACAGTGATAATGTAGACGGCGTAAACATTACTATGTGGCTATGGAATGATCTGGAACGGAGACTGGCTTTGCTTTTCAATGGCGCATATTATGCGTGGAATCCTCTTGCCAAGTCCGACTTTTCACATCTGGAAGATATCGAAGCTTGCGATCTTAAAGTATTTCCGATAATGTACTGGTGGCAGAGCAATTTCAGAGATGCTTTTGCCGACGACATAGAAAGAGATCGCGGCCCGTTAGTCTATAACGGGTTTTATCTCTGGGGCAAGAATCACGGCAAGGCTGTTGCTCCAACAGCTATTGCAGCTAATACCACTGACGGCCATGATTATCTGAATGAACACTAATGGAATCGATTGTATATATTATTCCGGATGATTTGGATAAAAGAGTGACAGCACTAAATAGAAAGTAATTTCATGAACATGCATTTTATAGATTGGAGTATTGTTGCGATTTTTGCGCTGGGACTTTTCGGCGTAGCAATATATACAAAGCGATATACGAGGAGTGTTGCAGATTTTCTCGCCGCTAATCGATGTGCCGGTCGTTATTTAATTTGCATTTCACAGGGCGTAACAGGAACCGGTGCTATTTCATTCATCGCAATGTTTACAATGTATTACGAAAGCGGCTTTACTGCATACTGGTGGACGATAGCTCTCTGGCCGATAGGTCTTTTGATGATGTTATGCGGCTGGATCATATATCGGTATCGCGAAACTCGCGTGATGACGCTGGCACAACTGTTTGAAGTTCGCTACAGCAAAAAATTTCGTATTTTTTGCGGCGTTCTGGCATGGTTATCCGGCGTAATCAATATGGGCATTTTCCCTGCTGTGACTGCCAGATTTTTCATAGTTTTCTGTGGTTTGCCGCAGGAGTTTCATGTTTTCGGTTTCGCAATATCGACATTTATCTTTATTATGACAATTGAATTGTCGATAGCGTTATTGTTTACATTTCTGGGCGGAATGGTTGTTGTTGCGATAACAGATATGCTGCAGGGATTTTTCTGCAACATTGCTTATCTTGTAATTATAATTGCATTGTATTTTAGTTTTGATTGGTCGCAGATTTTAACGAGTCTTAAAACCGCGCCGCCGAATGCTTCAATGTTGAATCCGTTCAAGACTGCCCATGCAAACAGTTTTAACTTTGCGTTCTTTATGATGAATATTTTTATATACATTTATACAGTCAGAACATGGCAGGGTGCGCAGGGCTACAATTGCGCAGCCAAGAATGCGCACGAGGCCAAAATGGCCGGCATTATTGGTACATGGCGGGGACTGATTCAAAATACGCTCATATTGATATTACCCATTTGCGCTTTTACATTTCTGCACCATGTTGATTTTGCCGCTAAAGCACAGACAGTGCAGCAGACTATCAGCGGTCTGCCCGCAGGCGAGATACGATCGCAAGCTATGGTGCCGCTTGCCCTGGTGCAGATGTTGCCAGTTGGAATTATCGGGTTATTTGCTGCGGTGATGCTCGCTGCCGCGATAGGCACAGATGATACATACCTGCATTCCTGGGGATCGATTTTCGTTCAGGATGTCATATTGCCGTTTCGTAAGAAATCGCTTGAGCCCAAACAGCACATTTTACTGCTAAGACTCTCGATACTGCTGGTTGCGGTATTCATATTCTTGTTCAGCATGTTTTTTAGAGAAAACGATCATATCTTTATGTATTTAACTTTAAGCGGATCAATTTACACCGGTGGAGCAGGATCAGTATTACTGGGGGGGCTCTACTGGAAACGGGGCTCGACTGCTGCTGCGTGGTCAGCCATGATAATTGGCGGCGGGTTGGCATTTTTGGGTTTGATGACTCAAACTGCCTGGCCTAGTCTGGCTCCGGTGCTGCTGAAGTGGTTCCCCGCAAGTCATTTTATAAATTCCAATTTAGAGAAATTTCCCTATGACGGTATGCAGATCAGTTTTTTTTCTGTCTTATTTGCCATCCTTGCCTACATAGGTGTTTCACTATGGAATTGGCTGGTATTGAAAAGACCTGCATTTAATATGGAACGCATGCTGCATCGCGGTCCCTACGCTATAAAAGGTGAGCATATAGATGGAAAAGCTGTGCCGGTTTCTGGCTGGCGGAGTCTTTTGCCCAGCAAGGAATTTACCGGAATGGACAAACTGCTTCATTCTGGTCTGACAGCGTGGACACTCGGCTGGTTCCTATTCTTTGTCGCAGTTACAGCATACCATTTGATCAGAGGCACCACGGATGAATGGTGGGGCAAATTCTGGTTGTTTTTCGTGATTCTCACTATTGTTCTCGGAACCATCACAACAATCTGGTTCAGCATCGGCGGAATAAAGGATATGAGGTATATGTTTAAAGCATTGCGTAGCGCAGTTGCCGATGCGGAGGATGATGGCAGAGTTAAAGAAGATGATTTGAAGGTCAAAACCGATTCTGGAGAAAAGGCTGTAGTAAAAACATAACTGAGAGGTTATTCCGGCTTAGCCATAAATCCAAATTTTTTATAATATTTTCGGAAGGTATTTTTAAAATGGTTTCTGAAACGCAAAAATCTAAATTAGCTCTATTCGGTGGTGAAAAAGCAGTTCAGTTGCCGGAAGAAGATATGTTTACGTGGCCGATAGTAACCAGGGAACATGAAGAGGCTGTTCTTGAAGTAATTCGTAATCGTACTATGTCAGGTACTGATATTACGAAAAAGTTTGAACAGGAATACGCAAAGAAACTCGGTGTAAAATATGCGATTGGATTTAATAATGGCACCTCCGCGATCCAGACAGCCTTGTATGGTATGGGCGTGGGAATCGGGGACGAAGTTATTTCGCCAAGTTTGACATATTGGGCCACGTGCCTGCAGGTTTTCAGTCTCGGAGCAACGGTTCGATTTGCTGATGTCTGTTCTGATACCCTTTGTATTGATCCTGATGACATTGAGCGCAGAATAACCCAAAAAACTAAAGCTATTGTTGTCGTACACTATCTGGCAATGCCAGCGGATATGGGCCGAATTATGGCTATTTCTGATAAGCACGGCATCCCGGTTTTTGAGGATATTTCACATGCTCACGGCGCCAGGTATAAAGGCAAAGAGGTTGGCACTTTTGGACTGGCATCAGCAGCTTCGCTCATGAGCGCAAAGTCTTTTGCGATCGGTGAAGCCGGCATGATGTTTACTAATAACCAGAAGGTATATGAAAGAGCTGTTCTTTTCGGCCATTATGAAAGACATAATGATATAAAGTCCACAGAATTACAGGAATTTTCCGGTCTGCCGCATGGCGGTTATAAATATCGTATGCACCAGGCGAGTTCGGCATTCGGGCTTGTGCAGTTGAAACTGTATGATAGGCAAATTGCAGAAATAGATAAGGCGATGAATTATTACTGTGATCTTCTTAAAGATGTGCCCGCGCTGTACCCAATCAGGCCAGAACCCAATAGCGGAACTACAAAAGGCGGCTGGTATATCCCGGCTGCAAAGTATCGTTCTGAAGAACTTGGCGGTCTTTCATTAAAAAGATTTACTGATGCTCTTTGTGCAGAGGGTAGTTTGTGTTTTCCTGGTGTCAATAAGCCGCTGCACATGCATCCTGTATTTACTTCTGCTGATATTTACGGCCATGGAGTGCCGACCCGCGTTGCAAACATGAGTGAAAAGGACAGGTCCGTTTTTAAACCGGAAAGTCTGCCTGTTACAGAATCGATTAACAATGAAGTGCTCATGACCCCCTGGTTTAAACATTATAAACCCGAATACATCGAGCAGCACGTAAATGCAGTAAAAAAAGTTGTTGAAAATTTTCATGAGCTGCTGCCGGGGGACACAAAGGAAGAGATCAAAGGTGAATTAAGCGGTGCAAAAGTTCGGAAAGCCAAGCTGTGATATGTCAATCAATTCACTTTAGATAGGATTTAAAATTTGATAAATCTGTTTTAATTTGAGGATTTGTATGAAGGAAGTAAATAGCCGTCTTGCTTGTCTTGATGTCCTTCGAGGATTTGATATGTTCTGGATTATTGGCGGCTGCTCTCTGGCAGGGGGCCTGATTTCCTATTTAGGCTGGCCTTGTTTACAGCCTCTCACTAGGCATTTAGAACACACCGAATGGATCGGTTTTACTGCCTACGATCTGATTTTCCCTCTTTTCATATTTATTTCCGGTGTGGCAATGCCGTTCTCGTTTGAGAGATATCTGTCCTCGCACCAGAAACGGAGTTTATATTTAAAGGTAATCAGGAGAGCGGTGATTTTAATACTGCTCGGAATATTTTATAACGGTCTTACAACGGATCTTAAATTTGCAGATGCCAGGTATGCAAGCGTACTAGGCCTCATAGGCTTGGCATATTTTTGGTCGGCAATAATCGTAATTAATTTTCGGCCGTTATATCAGGCAATTTGTGCCGCAGGCATCCTGTTTTTTTATTTTCTTCTGATGAAACTTGTTCCTGTTCCCGGCTACGGAGCCGGCGTCCTTACGCCTGACGGAAATTTTGCTTCATTCATCGACAGACTTATAGTTCCGGGCCAGTTGCTTTGGGGCTCTGGCGATCCTGAGGGCATCTTGATGACCTTGCCCGCTTCAGTGCTTGCGATTGCAGGGGCTCTGGCTGGTAATCTGCTCAAGAACCAGAAAATAAATAGTTACCGTAAATGTCTTATTATCAGTGTTGCTGGAATTGCCTGTCTGTGTGCCGGTTTGTGCTGGGGAATGTATTTTCCAATAATTAAGAAACTCTGGACGAGTTCATTTGTCCTTTATACCGCGGGTTGGTCTTTGTTGTTGTTGACAGTTTTTTATCTTGTTGTCGATATATGGGGCGTAAAGAAAGTGTTTTTTCCACTTATGCTGATCGGTTTAAATCCCCTTACGATCTATATCTGTGCTCGAGGCATTATTGATTTTAAATACATGACTGATTTTATTTTTGGCGGTGTAATGAGAGTTGTTGGAACCGGCTTGTCACCGATAGTTCTCGGTCTATGCACACTGATTTGCGAAATTATATTTCTATACATATTGTATAGCAAAAAGATATTCATAAAGGTTTAGCACTAAAAATAAGGGTGCAATTTGGTTTAGGAAAATCCATCCGCAAGAATTTTTTGACAAGGGGGACAAATCGCTTGAATTTAGTTCAGAAATCATGAAAATCCGACGTTAGAACTCCATTAAATCGTCCTGTTTAACCATGACATATCTCTTTATATATAAAAGAATTAAATGAAAAAATGGTTCCATTTTTTTTGTCATCAGACGGGAGATTTCTGATTAAAAACTACTTGCCTGAAAATTTTTCAAAGAAATGGGGAAGTTTAAGTTTTTAAGTTGACTCAACGTAGTATAGTATGTATAATAGCGTAACGTCGTAAGATTAAGTTTTTGAAAGGAGGTTTAAAGAAGAAACAAACAGTTTTGGCATTCTAGTTTAGTAAGTTTCGTGTAATAAAAAATTTATTTATTTGGTAGGAGTAAGAAAATGATGAAGAAGTCAAGATTTTTAGTTACAGCTTTGTTACTTTGCAGTTTAGTGTCCATGTCTTTTGCCGGTAATTCAATGTTTTTCAGTGCCGGTGATTCGGATGACCCGAGCGGTACTTCCGCAAATTGGAATAATATTAGCGCGTGGATGGACTTTAATAACACCGGGGGACACTTTGATCCTGCATATATACCGAGTACCGAAAACGGTGACAATGTTTTCATTATGGACGGCTGGAACTGGGGTAGCGATCCGATGGCTAATACAGCTATTATCAACACCGATGCCTCCACCAGAGGTTTGTGGATCGGATATTGGGGCTGTGCGGGAAGCATGCAATTAGAAGCCGGTGCTAACTTGGAGGTAACTAACCAGTCCAATATCGGTATTAATGGAAACGCTGCCGTCACCCAGAATGCCGGTACATTTTCGAGCACTGGCGTGCGTATCGGTGGTGACGCCACGATCAATCTGAATGGCGGTCAGATGACAGCTAGGAGCGACGGCTTCGTAGTTGGCGACGCTGGCGGTGGTAACGTAACAATGAATCAGATTGGCGGTACTTTAACAACGAACGCTTTCGCAGTCGGCAAGAGCGGCAGCACCGGCATTTATAATATGACAGGCGGCACGCTCAATGGTGTTCAGTATGGCGGAAATTTCTATATCGGTGCGATTGGTTCAGGGGCAGGTTCGGTTCAATCCGAATTCAACCTCGGCGATGCTGCCGGCACAGGAACTATTCAGATGAGCCAAGATGCAAGTCTTGCAATTGATAGCCGCAATTCCATGCTGCGCGGCTGGGGCGTTTTTGATCTGGGCGGCGCAGGTTCAACTGCTGCAAGGCTCTGGAATGACGGCGTTGTCAAGGCCGATGGTTATGGAACTGACCGTGACCTGGATCTCTCACAATTTAACCACGTTGAAACTTATGAAAATATTAATACAACCACAAACGGATGGTATGCTGTTGATCATGGCAGACTTCTTCTGCCGTCAATCACAGTTGCCGCCGGTGATGGCAGCTATAACTGGGGTGACGATTCCTATTTCACTTCGACCAATCTCGTCAACAGTTTGCGTGTAAACTTCACAGGTGCTTCTGAAGGCAAGCTTACTGCGGCACTTTTGGCTGAAGATCGCAGCGATGTTGCCGCTCATAACGGTTTGGCATTCCTGGCAGTTTGGCAGATTGACCAACTGGCATTTGCAAACGCCAATATTATCTTCAGATTTGATGATGCCAAGGCCGCAGGACTCGGCATTGATGAATCATCACTCAATGTATACAAACTTGTTAATGGTGCTTGGGTAGCTATGGCGGGTACGGTTGATTCGCTTGCTAACCAGATATCCATATCGACGGATTCCTTCGGGACGTTCGCAGTAGGTGTTCCTGAGCCGGTTACCCTTATTCTTTTGGGTATAGGTGCTGCGTTTTTAAGAAAAAGAAGTCACTAATTATTATGAATTGATTGTTTTGGGAGGACATTGTGTCCTCCCAAAACATAACGTTGCAAGACGCTCTAAGGAGATCGACATGAATCATAAATTATTTATAAAAGTCATTATTGTTGGATTAATAATAATGGCAAATACCAGTTGGCTATTCGCTTACGATCCACAGAGATCCTATTTCTTTGAGGACTGGCGAACATACAACCTGGATGACCCGGATGATCCCTTGAACAGTGACTGGTATTACGATCTTACGACACCATGGTGTGATGTTTATGGAATGCCATGGTATTCCATTCCTCGTTGGGGAGTTCTAAAAACTGACCCGGATGGAACAGTGTGGGGAGATACTGTTTTTGTCGACGATGACAGAACTTGTATGATCCGTGAGAAAGACGATAATGACAACCCGGTAATTAATGCCATCGGCCATGGGGCAGATATTTATATCCTTCAGATAATCCTGGGTTATTTTAATGTCGGTGGCGAACCCGGCGAAGGCGGCGGAACCCTGTACCTTCACCCCGGCAATTACACCGTTAGATTAATGGGTGAATTGAATGCTCAGGAACACATTAATAATATATGGCAATATGGTGGTAATCTTATGGGCCAGATCAGAATTGGCTCAAAGCAGCCTGAATATGGCGGAGCTTTTGTACACGATAATGCCGACGCTAAATATGATATGTATGGCGGCACCTTAACGACAACATGTAACCGCGAAGCAAATGCCGGGCTTGTTGTTGGTAACTCGTCGCCTGGTGTAGATTTGAGATGTGACGCTGAGTTCAATATGTATGGCGGTTCGATTATTACCAACCAGTTAGCTCTGGCTAATCAGGATTGCAATGGTGTTTTCAACATGAATGGCGGTACTATTACCTTCGAGGATTTCGTAACGGCGACAAATCCGACTGATTTGATAATTGGCTTTGACCGTCTCGCTAAAGAAGCAACGTTCAATCTCGGAGATGTAAATACGACAGGCACTTTGGACGGCCCATATACCAATATAACGGTGCGTTCCAATTTGGGTATTTTCAATGGCTGGGGTACTGTTGCATTTGGCGGTACACTCTCTAACTCAGGTATTATTGATGCCAATGGTTATGGAATCGAGAGAGATTTGGATTTCTCTTCAATGAGTTCTGTTCAAGAACCTAACGACAACGCAGTTGGCAGTGCTAACGGTTGGTACGCTGAAAATAAAGGCCGGCTGGTTCTTCCGTCTATCCTGGTTGCATCAGGAACTAACATATGCAACTGGGGCGAAGCCGCCGAGGATACTGATATCGATATGATCAACAGTGCCAGGATTACTTTTGATTCGTCAATGGCTGGAACTTTAACAGGCAATCTGCTTTGCGATGGTCGCTCGGATCTGCCGGTAAATTCTTTTCGTGTCATAGGCGCCTGGGATTTTCAAAATACCGCTTCGGTTTCGAATGTTGGCATCGTGGTCCGCTATGATGATCTGCTGTCGGCTCAACTTGAAATGACAGAAGCCGACCTGAAGATTTATCAATACCAGACTGACCAGTGGGTTGACGTTACCAGTTCGATCGACACAACAAAGAAACAGATCAGCGGATCTGCCAGTTCGCTCGGCATCTTTGTGGTTGGTGTTGTGATTACCAATCCTGCCAATTGTTATGAGGTGCATAAGATCGGGCAGGGTTATCTCGGCGATTTGAATTATGACTGCGAAGTAAATTCTGAAGATTTGTCCATGTTTGTAGATCAGTGGTTGATGTCCGGTACACTGGATTCTGATTTCAATCACAGTTCAACAGTTGACGCTTTGGATTTCAACATCCTGGCTGAAGATTGGCTCCAGAATAATAATCCTTGATTTAAGGGAAAATGGGGCTGTACTGTACAGCCCCTTGCTTTTGGAATTGTTATTTTTGAACACTGTTAAGCAGCAATGAAGATGGTTCCGATAATTTGAAATACAAGCGTGTGGTTTTTTTGAGCTGAATTTATGACAATGATTAAATCAATTGAATCAAATAAAAAAGTGAAATTTGACTGGATTAGAAAGGCCAATTTTGCATCATGGTGGGTTACATGGGAAGACCTTGAATGGCCTGATTATGCTGTTGAAAAGAAATGGGAGAATCGTGCGCAAATCTTCTCTAAGGCGGGGATTAATGCGGTTGTTATATTCGGATTCCATTTCAGATGGGATTATCTTCCGGTGCTTGATCGCGTTCTTGAGATTTTGGCAAGAATTACAGAAATCTGCCATGCTCATGGTCTCAGAGTCATTGAGCATCATTCCGCAACATTTGTGCACCGAGTACGGAATGTAAAAGATCGCTGGGAAATTAGAATCAGGAACAGGCATCACGTGCCTTTTTATCCTGATAATTGTCAGGAACTGAGTTTCAATGGTTCAAAGCTCAACGATTGGCGGCAAATATCAAGTAAGGACAATAAACCGGTTTACCATGAAGGCTGGAACAACGAATGTTTCTGCCCAAACAATCCTGATTACCAGAAAGCTTACCTGGCGTTCATCGAAAGACATGTGGAAAAGGTCAAGTATGATGCCCTTATGTCCGATGATCTGCAGTTTTTACCCGATATATATACCTGCGGGTGTTCTCATTGTAGGGAAAAATTTTACAATGCTACGAAAATGGAATTGCCTGACCCATCTGAAAAAGATTTCTGGGAAAATCCCGCAAATACATATCGTCAGCAGTGGATTGATTTACGTTATCAATGGACGGCGGAACATTATCAGAGGCTTCGTGAGTTTTTGCCGGAAAACATAGCATTATGGGGCTGTGCTTCGAATTGTATAGGAGCGAATTTAACGGGTATGGGGGTTTCCCCGCAGCATTATGCGCGTAACTGGGATGCCATATCCCATGAAATATATCATCGTCTTGATCCTGTTAAAAACAAGGTTGAAGTCAGGGCAGGTCTTTCGGCATTTGCTTCAATTGCCAGACAGCATAATGTACCGCTGATAGCGATTTTTTATGTGCAAAGGCCAGAAGATATTAATTTATGGACAGAACTTTTGGAACAGAATAATGCAAGGCCGTGGCTATGTAAGCAGGTTCGTATAGAAGATGCTGTTCCGGAAGAGGAACTTCTGCTCAACGGTGCCTTTTTCGCAAAAAAACGTGTACCTCCGAGCAAATATGCTGCTGTGACAATCAGATTTTCACAGAAGCACCGCGATAGTCTGCCTGAAAAACTGGCTGAAAAATACGTTCAACGTTATATGCAGAAATGTAATTCTATAATTGATAAAAATTACATGGTGGATGTGGTCTTTGATGGCTATAAAAGCACGTGAGACGAGCCCTACAGAAAAAAGTTACAGAATTTTAGATTAAAATATTGACATACATCTATGATACGTGCTATACTATATAAGTATGATGCAGTGCTAAACACGTAGTAAATAAATAACTGGGATAATGATAATGTCACAGACGAAAATATCAAAAGTTGTTTGTTCACAAGGTTCGAATTTATTTTACAAAATCCAAGAAGGTGGAGGAACGATGAACGGAAAAAATATCAAATCAATGGGTTTTACCTTGGTTGAACTCCTCGTTGTGGTTTCAATAATAGCAATGCTTCTGGCAATTCTGATGCCTTCACTAAGCAAGGCCCGAGAACAGGCCGTAAGGATTGTTTGTGCCTCGAATATGAAATCAACTGGAACGAGTATGGCCATGTACCTTAGTGACAATAAAGGCACTCTGCCGCCTGATTTTATGTTTGGAAGGGCTGAAGGAAAAGAAAGTAACGACGATCTTACCACTGTCTTCTGGCAGCAGAAACTTATTCCCTACACCAAAAATGGAAAAGTTTTTACGTGCTCGAATTACGAGAAATATTTTTCAACAAAATCGTCATCTGCAAATAAGACGAAACAGGAATATTTGTACAATCAAGTAAACAAAGACACGAACTGGTATTACTGGTATTGTTCTGGAGAGGCCCCTTCATTTGGATATAATCATCGTGCGCTTGGCTGCGGCGGTTGGAAATCCGGTGAATTTGGTTGTTATCCGCGCCAACCAGATCCTACTGGGGCAAACACGAGATTGCCAGTGTTGCAGGTAAAGGCAGAACGTATTAAAAATGGCTCAGGTACAATTTTATGTCTTGACAACGTAAGTTCATTTGCTGCTTCTCCTTCAACGGTAAGAGATCCCGCAAATTCATTATCAAACTCAGAGTGGATGAAAAAGTATCATCCTCAGAAGTTTCTCCATAACAAAGGTATGAATCTGCTCTATGTTGACTGCCATGCTGTGTGGAAGAGCTCGGAATCACCGGAATTTAAACCTGTTGGTGTTGAGCAGGATCATCCTAGCTGGGGCAATTGTCGTCAATTTTAATCCAACTGAGCGTAATTCCGCAAAATAGGAATATAAGTTCTGTCAAGTGTTCTATATGGAAAGGCAGTTTGCAGCAAATTTCAAGTAGCCAGATATATTCAAACACGAGTTTTATCAAATCCTCTGGAAAAAATGTAAAATATAAATCATTTTTTTTAATTTAAAATTGCTTTGGCCATTTTGTGCTCATCGGATTTTACGAAGTCATGCATACAGGCGTAATGTTTTGGAGGACAAGTTATGATTAATGTAGTTCATCTCGGGCTGGGCCCTCTGGGACAAAAAATTGTGCGTTTTGCCCTTGAACGGAGAGTTTTTAATATTTTGGGAGCGGTTGATCCCGATCCCGCCAAAATGGGCAAAGACCTCGGTGAGTTTTGCGGCCTTGGGTCGTTGGGTATTCCTATATGCAGTTCCCTTACAGAAGCGTTGAAAGGTAAGAAAGCGCAAGTCGCTATTGTTACTACCGTCTCGAGCCTTGTCAAATTCGAACCTCAAGCTGTTGAATTAGCTAAAGCTGGTTTGCATATTGTTTCGACCTGTGAAGAACTTGCGTTTTCCAGGCGGACACAGCCCGAAATATCGAAACGGCTGGATGCAATTTGTAAACAATCCGGTATTGCTTGTATTGGCACAGGAGTCAATCCGGGTTTTCTGATGGAATATTTGCCCACAGTTTTGACAGGTGTATGCCAAAAAGTCGATTCTATTCATGTCTGGCGCGTGCAGGATGCGTCAATACGACGTGTGCCGTTCCAGCAGAAAATCGGAGCCGGTCTTACGCTCGATGAATTTCGGGAAAAACACAGAAATGGTACACTTCGCCATGTAGGTCTGCCGGAATCTGTTGATTTTATTGCCGCCAGAATGGGCTGGAATTTGGATCGAAACGAAGAAAGCCTTGAGCCGGTTATCGCAGATACTGATATTCACAGCGGCTACAAACCAATTCTAAAAGGCATGGCAAGAGGAGTGTATCAGACAGGGCGGGGCTTTGTAGGCAGCAGGGAAGTAATTACGCTTGAATTCAGGGCTGCTGTTGGTGAGCCGCAATCCTATGATCGTATCATGATCAATGGAAATCCAAATATTGATTCCACCATTGCCGGAGGCGTAAATGGTGACATTGCAACTTGTGCAATAACACTCAATGCAGTAAAATCGATACTGTCCGCCTCCCCCGGTCTCAAAACAATGGGTGAAATGGATGCAGCGACATATTTTTCAGCCGTGTAATTTATGACTTCAGAAACAAGTGTTTGACCGAGATATGATAACGCGTGAGACAGAGTTCGCTATTTGCAATTTATCTACACACAAAAAAAGTAGTAAAGTCGGCGAAATGCAATTCTTTAATTGGACTGCAACGGGGCCATATCGCTTCATTTTTTTGAAGGACAATAAGTTGTGGAACAACTATGAAAACCTGATATTTGGAATGAGTAAAATGGCGACGAAGGTGAAGCTGAAGAAAATTGTATAAATCAGGAAAATCAAACATGTCGACAAAAACTATAATGCCCAAATCGACTATCCTCGAAACGGCTTTATTCAACCTTGAACAGGTCGCTGGAAGGCTTGGGGTAGATAGTCAGTTCATGGAAAAACTATCTGAACCCAAGGAAGTAATAAATATATCTGCTAATCCGTTACTTCCAAGTGGACGAAAGCTAAGTTTTAAAGCTTTTATTGTTCGGCACAATGATGCAATGGGGCCTGCTAAGGGCGGGATCCGCATGAATCACAACGTTACAGCTGAAGACATTACTGGCCTTGCAATGGAAATGACATGGAAAACCTCTTTGATTGGTGTACCATTTGGCGGCGGCAAATCAGGTATTTGTGTCGATGCCGCATCGTTATCTGCTGCTGACAAAGAAGCCGTACTGCGATCTTTTACCCGTGCTGCACGCCGGCATATCGGACCGGAAATCTACATTCCTGCTCCTGACATGGGTACAAATGAAATTGATATGGGTCACATTCGTGACTGCATTGCCTATTCCAGCGGGACATCAATAACAGACGGTTGTTTTGTAACCGGCAAACCTGTCATACTTGGTGGAATCGTAGGCAGACGCGAAGCTACGGGCAAAGGTGTTGTTTATAGTATATTGGCAGCCTGCAAGAACCTTGGAATAGATATTGCAAATGCCAGGGTTGCAGTACAAGGTTTTGGAAATGTTGGTTCTGTCGCGGCATTTGAAATAGCTCGATGCGGCGCAAAAGTGGTGGCAATATCAGATATTGAAGGCGGACTGCTCAATACCAACGGAATCGATATGGCAAAACTTGCTGCTCATATTTCGCAAACTGGTTCAATGAGAGATTTCAGAGAGGCTGAAACAGTAGATAATAATTCCGTGCTTACCTGTGATTGCGAAATTCTGATACCTGCTGCAAGCCAATCCCAGATTACAAAGAAAAACGCGGATGGTATAAAAGCAAAAATCATAGCAGAGGGCGCTAACGCACCGACAATGCCTGAAGCTGATGAAATTCTGAATCTCGCCGGAAAATGCGTAATTCCAGACATTCTGTGCAATGCCGGAGGTGTATTTGTGTCGTATCTTGAATACACCCAGGAGACGCAACGTGAACAAATGACACTTTCCCAAGTGGAAAGTCGTCTTAAGGAAAGGATGGATACAAAATTCGCAGAAGTTTTGAATTATGCGCAAATAAAAATGCTGAACTTGAGACAGGCAGCAATGGACAAGGCGGTAAGCCGTGTTGTTGATGCGCTCGAGGCACGAGGTTTTCTACCATAAATTTAATATATTAAAACTCAATATGTGTCGTGCTTAACTTTTAATGATTAAGGAAAACATATGAAAATAGGAATTATTGGAAGCGAGAATTCACATTCACTTGCTATCGCTAAAACCATCAACATTGAAAAAAAAGTAAAAAACTGCAGTGTGGAGTTTTTGTGGGGTGAAACAAAAAAACTGGCACAGACTGTTGCAAAAGAGGGGAAAATACCGAATATTGCCAAAAATCCTTTGGAAATGCTGGGCAAAATTGACGCATTGATCGTCGATCATCGCCATCCGAAGTACCATCTTGATGCGGCACTTCCTTTTATTAAAAAGGGCATTCCTGTTTTTATCGATAAACCTTTGTGCTTTAATTCCGCTAAAGGTGAAAAGTTTCTTAAATTAGCAAAACAGACCGGATCACCTGTTACAAGTTTTAGTGTTGTTCCTGAACAAAAAAAATTCAGGCAGTTTATTTTAAAGAAGAACAGGATGGGACCGGTTTTAGCGGGAGCAACATATGGAGTATGCGACGTTGATAGTCCGTATGGAGGTATTTTCTTCTATGGGATTCATCAGGTCGAAATGGCTCTCCAGGCATTTGGTTTTAATGTTGACCGGGTTTCTATTTCTAAAAATCAAAATGGAGCGACAGGTCAACTGATTTACTCAGATAATAAAATAATAACACTGAACTTCATTAAAGAAGGATGCCCCGGTTTCTCGATTGGTGCCGTCGGTGAAAAAGGTGGCGTATTCGAGAATATCACATTTGATTCCAATCCGTATCTGGGAGGCATGAAAACCTTCACTCGTATGTTCAAAACGAGGCAGGAGCCCCAAACGCACGAAAATCTATTAGTTCCAATAAAAATTCTTGAAGCATTGGCACGCTCATTAAAGAGCCATAAAGTGGAAAGAGTGGGTTAAAATGATAATCGACGTTCATGCGCATGTGTATACTTCTCCAAAAATTATTTCTCGTTTTGGTACGAAACCATTTCTATCGGCCGAGGAGCAAATCAGCATAATGGATTCTAAAGGGGTCGATAAGGCTGTAATTCTGCCGCTCAATAATGCTGAAGCGCCTGCGGAACATCAAAGCATAGGTGAGGTATTGTCCATTTGTGAAAAGTATCCGGGCAGATTCATCCCGTTCTGCAACCTCGATCCGCGTTTGCCGTGCAGGCCGGACCTGATTAATGCCGATTTGTTCGTGAGATACCTTGAGCAGTACAAAGCTTTGGGCTGTAAAGGGCTTGGCGAAATGGCTTGCCGCGTTTTTTGGTATGATCCGAGTTTATTGGCACTGTTGGAAGCCTGCAGCATTGTAGGGTTCCCTGTTCTTTTCCACACGACAACCCCGGATGAAAATTCCTATGGTGTTCTGGATTACATGAATTTACCATATTTGGAATTTGTGCTGAAAAAATTTCCAAATTTAACGATTATAGGCCACAGCCAGGCTTTCTGGAGCGAAATAAGCGGTGACTTAAAATTGGAAGATAAGAATTCATATCCCGTAGGCAAAGTCACACTTGGCGGCGCGGTACCAAGATTGCTGCGCAATTATCCGAATCTGTACGCAGACATTTCAGCTGGCAGCGGCCTTAATGCCCTCTCACGAGACCCAGAGCATGCATGGAAATTTATTGATGAGTTTCAGGACCGCATACTTTTGGGACAGGATTATTGTGCGATTGATAATGATATGCAGCACGTCGAATGGTTAACGGATGCCCGGAATCGGGGCAAAATTACACCTTCCGCGTTTAATAAAATCACATCTGGGAATGTTTCCAGAATTTTAAACTTGTTTTGAAATTGAGTTCTCTTTTTAAAATCTACGTTATAAAGGAAAATTATTATGGAACGGTTGGCAATAGACGGTGGTAAACTAATTTTCGAAAGACCTTTGCCTGCGCGCAAGCTGATAGGCGAAGAAGAAAAGCTTGCTGTTATGCGTCTGTTTGATGATGCTATCAAATCTGGGGAGGCGTTTGGATATAACGGGCCCGCAGAAAAGCAATATGAAAAGGATTTTGTTGATTTTATGCAAGGTGGTTTCGCCGACGGCGTTAACTCGGGGACTAATGCTGTATTTTGCGCACTTGGTGCATTACAGCTTGAACCATTTTCCGAAATCGTTGTTCCTCCTATTACTGACCCGGGTGGTGTAATGCCTGTCGTTATGCTTGGCTGTGTGCCGGTTATGGCTGATAGTGATCCACGCAGCTACAACGTTTGTGCTGAAACGATAGAAGCTGTTATTACAGAGAGAACTAAAGCTATTGTTGTTGCGCATATAGCTGGTGAGCCGGCAGATATTGAACCTATAATAAAACTTGCAAAGAAGTATAACCTTTACGTTGTTGAAGATTGTGCACAGTCTCATGGTGCAGAATATAAAGGCAGGAAAGTTGGATCGTTTGGAGATATTGCCGCCTTTTCCACTATGTTTGGCAAGCATCATTGTACTGGTGGTCAGGGCGGTGTTGTTTATACTCAAAATGAGAAATTGCATTGGCAGGGCAGACGTTTTGCAGATAGAGGCAAACCGTTTGGACTTGATGGAATTGAAAGTAATGTAACTGCGGGCCTTAATTGCAATCTTAATGAGCTTTCAGCGACTATAGGCACGGTGCAATTAAAAAAGCTTCCGAAAATAATAGAAAAAAGAAGAGCAATCGGTGAGCAGATAAAAGAAGGACTTCAAAATAGCAAAGCTATATCGATGGGCTGGCAGGTTCCTGATACCAGATGTGTTTATTGGTTCTTGCGTTTCAAAATTTTGCAAAGTAATTTATCTGTTACTAAAGATGAATTCTGCAAAGCTCTGATAGCCGAAGGCATCGGAGAAGTTTTGCCGTCTTATCGACATATTCCCTGCGAAGGTAAATGGTTCAAGGATCGCTCTGTATTTGGCAAAAGTGGTTTTCCGTGGAGTTGTTCCGAGTACAAAGGTAATAAAGAGCCTGTATTTAAAGTTGACAATGCTTTAAAGGTTTTAGAAGAGCATTTTAATTTGCTTATTAACGAAAGCTACGGACAGCAGGAAATTGAAGGTATTATCGCGGCGATTAATAAAGTAGAACGAGCATTTTTGAGATAGAGTTATGGCAAAAAAAATAAAAATCGGTTTTGTGGGTGCCGGCTGGATGGGTTCCGTCCAGATGAAAAGGCTCACTGAGCGTAATGATACTGAAATACTGGCACTGCTTGAGCCGAATAAGCAGCGAGGAGCCGAAGTACTTAAGAGCCTTGGTCTTTCTGAATCGCTGCTGGTATCTGAATATGACCAGATCGTAAATAATCCGAAAATTGACGCAGTCTGGCTGGTAAGCCCAAACAGTTTCCATGGCCCGCAATCAATCGCTGCGATGAAAGCAGGAAAACATGTTTTCAGCGAAAAACCCTGTGCGACGACATTTGAAGATTTTCTTCGACAGATCGAACTTGAAAAGGCCAACCCAAAGCTCATTACTTTCGTCGACTACATACTATACTTTGATTCGATGGAGCAGCAACTTCGTGACATGGTTGCTGCCGGCGTTTTTGGGCAGGTAACGCAGATACAAATAAATTATCGCCATCCCGTCAATATTGCCGGCGACAAGGTCTGGAAGCTCAATAAGAGCATTATGGGCGATGCGATCGGCATGGGAATCAATCATGCGATCTCCGTAATGATTTTCGCGATGGCAAGCCAGGCAAAGCCCATAGGCGTTTATGCGACCAATATGCCTGCCAAAGTACGAGGCTTTGAAGCTGAGCCGATTTGGAATATTATGATCAATTTTGACGACGGCTCAACAGGCTTCTGCTTTGGCAATATCGACAACGGCAACGGCTATGATGCATATCATAATTTATTTGGCACAGAAGGCGGATTTATTTTTGAATCACAAATCGACAGACCTTACAAAGTAAGATACTGGTCAAACAAAATTACTGGTGGCAAATGGATAAGGCCGTTGGATAAGCAAAACTCCGGTGATTTAGCATGGCCTGAAGATACTACTACTCCCGACAGCGGCAACGTTGTAGAACATCAGACGGGCACTGCGGTAGGCCACTTTATCGAATGTATAAAGAGCAAAACAAAATCGCCGCTAAGCTTTGTTAATTCTCAGGTGATCGCTGAGATTGGCTGGGCAGCCCAGATGTCGGCAGTACTCAAACAGCCGGTGTCACTGCCGTTGGATTGGACCAAGGCCAGCAAATTCTTCGAGAACCTGCTGTAAGCTGGGACAAGGCATTGCAACGAGGTTTAAATATATAAAGGGAAAATGCACATCTGGGCCTGTTGCCCAAAGCCTGAATTTATCTTATCAGCCTTTAAAAACAATTTGACATAAAAAATTGATAACATTTTTGGTAAATTAATGAGTCGTTGGCCGGAACATATTATTGCGCAAATAAATCTATCTGCGATTAGATATAATTGTCGAGAGATACGCAAACGTATTCCTTCTGGATGTAAAATATGTGTTGCGGTTAAATGCAATGCATACGGTCACGGAATGGACGTGGTAATGCCTGCATTTAAAGATTTTGGAATTGATATGGTTGCTGTAGCTACAATTAGTGAAGCGATGCATTTAAAACAAATTGGTTGGAAAAAAGCAATTTTACTGCTTGGTTCTGAATTCAGCATGTATCATGGGAAGTTAAAAACTGAAATAGCACAATGGCTGATTGAAAATGATATACGTATTATGTTAATGACGGCTAATGATATGAAATCGTTGGTTGGTGTCGCAAAATCACTTCAAAAACAGGCTAAAGTTCATTTAAAGTTTGATAGTGGTATGTCGCGCATGGGGTTAGATAAATCAAAATTACTAACGATAGCGATTAAAGCCAATAAGCAGCCAAATATTTGTATTGAAGGTTTGTGTACTCATTTGGCAACAGCTGATGAATCGGATAATATTTATTGCAAACATCAGATTAAACAGTTTAAGAACTTATATGAAGAACTGAATTGTCACAATATTAAAATATCTTTAATTCATATCGCTAATTCTGCGGCAATAATGAATGGTGTCAATTGCCATTATAATTTGGTAAGACCCGGCTTGGCGATTTATGGTTACAATCCGAATAAGGAACAAACTCTTTCGATTTTAAAACCATGTATGAGAATCATAAGTTTTTTAACGGTTGTAAAGAAAATTAAAAAAGGTGATTACATTGGATATGGCTGCACTCGACAGGCTAATAAAGAAATGATAATCGGAATAGTTCCTATTGGCTATGGCGATGGCTATGATAGACGACTTTCAAATCAGGGTATTATGACTATAGATGGCATAAATGCTCCTGTACTTGGCCTTATCAGCATGGATCAAACGATAATTGACTTATCAAACGTTGAAAATCACAAAGGTGCTGTTTGTCCTGGAAGAAAAGTAGTCATTATTGATAATGATCCTTCTGCTCCGAACAGTGTGGAATCAATTGCTCGACAAATGAACACGATTGCTTATGAAGTGGTAACACGCCTTGGCAACCGTATAATTAGAACCGCGGTCTAATGATATAGAAAAGTTTTAAAAAATATATTTTTAAAACTTTTTATTAATAGACATCAATAATTAGTTATAATATGTAAAATAAAAATTATTATATATGAAAAATATTAAATGAGTTTAATACTTCGCGTTTGGTACAAAATATTTGTAGCTCATTGAAATTATATTGATCGATACGAAAGAAAAGATGCTCTGCTGCTATAAAAGTCAGAGAGACTGGCTAATGGCCCATCATGGTATGGATGAATATATTGAGTCTATGAAACGTTTTGCCCAAAAAAGAGGTTTTAAAATCAATTGTAAATATGCCGGAAAACAGAACTTAAAGATTTAGTAACGGAGAAAAAATAAGATGACTCGTAAAATTAGTATGCTTGCACCGGATTGGTGGGATTACACAACACTTGATGATAAAATTCTGAACGATGCTGCAAAACTGACAGCAGAAGACATGCTTCAGATGAGCAGAAAAGGTTTTACTGTAAAGTTTTATGATACTCTTGAGGATTTTTATCTTGCGGAGGCACTTGAATATATAAATGCCTGGAAACAAGCAACCGCGGATAACCCTGTCGGTATATGCGGCCCAATTGGCCCAACTGAACAGTTACCGCTGGTTGCAAGATTAGTTAATGAGCTTGAACTTAATTTGAAAAATTGCCATTTCTGGGGGATGGATGAATGGTTTATTGATGGCAGAGAAGCACCTGCAAAGCATCCATTGTCATTTGAAAAAGCAGACAGGGAGATGTGCTTTAATAAGATAATTTCTAAATTGAGAATGCCTGATAAGAATCTTCATTTCCCAAAGGCTGATACAGCAAAGTATGTCAAAAGCTGGGAAGCTGTAAGATGCGCTGTAATGCAGGGCGGGCAGGGCGATATAAAGCACTGGGCGTTCAATGATCCTGTAAAACGAGAAGGCAGATATACGGACAATCCTCCCACTCCAAAGGAATACAGGCAGCTTTCAACTCGAGTTGTAGATTTGCATCCTGTAACGATAATGCAAAACGCTCGAACCAGCGGCGGCGGGGTAGTTACAGGTATTCCAACAAAAGCGATAACTGTTGGTCCGCTTCAAACATGGAAGGCTGAAAAAGTTTCTATCTGGCACGCAGGTACACATGATAATCCGTTCGGAATGAGACTTACAACGCTTATGATTGGCAAAAAAATTCCAGATAGTTCAGTTCCAATGTCTTTGCTTGCCGATCATCCAAATGTACAGTTTAATTTTTACAGACCAGCAATTGGTTCATGTTCCGTTGAAATGCACTAGCATGCGAAGGGAATTACAGATGAAATATTTTCATGCGATAGTTTTAAGTACGTATTTATTTGTTTAAAGCTGTACCTTTAATCGTATTGAAAAGGCAAATACAATGATAAAGCTGTAAAGGCCTTTTTATAGCGAGCAGGAATAAATGTAGATGGCGTAATGTGTAAATGTCCGAAAAATACCCCGAATCGGTGTAAAAGCACTAATGCTTGTACACTTTAGATTTGCAAGTATTTTTAAGGAAGTAGTACTGAAATATGTTCGATTGGAGTAATAAATGTTTCTTCATTGTATCGACTGGTCTGTAATAATATTCTTTTTTGTGATTTCATTGATTGTAGGTATTGCTGTTTCCAGGCGAGCCGGCAAGAGTTCCTCGGAGTTCTTTCTTTCCGGCAGAACAATGCCGTGGTGGCTCCTTGGATTTTCTATGGTCGCTACGACCTTTTCGGCAGATACCCCTAACTTGGTTACAGATATTGTGAGACAACACGGCATAGCAGGCAACTGGGTCTGGTATCCATTTCTCCTGACGGGAATGCTTACCGTTTTTATATATGCCAAACTTTGGCGACGTTCCGGTGTTATGACCGATGTGGAATTTTACGAGATCCGTTACAGCGGCAAAGAGGCGGCATTTCTTCGTGGTTTCAGAGCTTTGTATCTTGGTGTGTTTTTTAATATTATGATAATGGCAAGCGTTACGCTGGCGGCAATCAAAATAGGCGGAGTTATGTTCAATTTCGGTCCGATCAAAAGCGTCCTTGTCGCAGCGACCGTAACGGTCGTATTCAGTACTATGGGAGGTCTTCGCGGCGTATTATTTACGGACTTTTTATTATTTTTAGTCGCAATGGCAGGTTCTGTTCTGGCTGCTTTTTTTGCAATTAAACAGCCGTCAATCGGAAGTATCCACAATCTTATTACTAATGCCGCGGTCAGAGGAAAACTGAACTTTCTGCCTGATTTTAATAATACAGACATGGTCATATCCCTGATGATAGTTCCGCTTGCGGTTCAATGGTGGAGTGTTTGGTATCCGGGTGCAGAACCCGGGGGCGGCGGTTATATTGCTCAGCGTATGCTTGCTGCCAAAAACGAAAAACACGCTACCGGCTCGACTCTTTTCTTTAATATAGCTCATTATGCGCTTAGGCCATGGCCATGGTTTATCGTTGCTCTTTCTTCGCTTGTGATTTTTCCGGATCTTCAGTCTTTGACGACCGCATTCCCGCATCTTGATCCTTCTATAATAAAGAATGACCTTGCCTATCCTGCGATGCTGACATTCCTTCCGCACGGCATACTCGGTTTGGTTGTGGCATCTCTTATCGCGGCATATATGTCAACTATGTCGACGCATTTGAACTGGGGTTCTTCTTATGTGGTTAATGATTTTTACAGGCGTTTTGTCAGGCCTGAGGCAAGCGAAAAACATCTGGTTCGTGTAGGGCGTATATCAACGGTTATGATGATGGTAGTCGCAAGTGCAATCGCATTATGGCTTGGCAATGCGCTAAGGGCATTTAATATCCTGCTGCAGATAGGTGCCGGCACGGGATTATTATTCTTGCTTCGCTGGTTCTGGTGGAGAATCAATGCTTTCAGCGAAATCACGGCTATGGTGGTATCTTTTTTTGTGGCGATTTATTTTGAGTTTATCCATCCTGCCCTCGGTTTTGAACGGGTTGAGCAATGGAAGCAGTTAGTGATTGGAGTAGCGATAACAACTGTTTCCTGGGTGGTTGTTACAATATTCACGCGTCCGACGGATGATAAGACTTTAAGAGCTTTTGTAAAACTGATAAATCCCGGCGGTCCCGGCTGGAAAAGAGTTGTCAAGGCGGCGGAAAAGGAAGGTTTGGCTATTGAAAGTCAGGCATCTCAGCCTAATTTGCCGATGGGAATATTGTGTATGTTTATAGGATGTGTTTTGGTTTACAGTGCTATTTTTGCGACGGGTTTCTGGATTTATGAAAAATTATTTATGGCAACGGTACTGACCTGTTTAGCGGCAGTAACTGCCGTGATACTGATTAAACTCTGGGGATCAAAGAAGCTGTTATAATTCATTACGACAGGATAGTAATCTATAATCAAGCGTTTATGATAATTTTGTGAATGAGAAATACAACGAATCAAACAGATGTTAATAAATGGTTAAATATCGTACTGGGCAAAAATTCCTGACGTTAAGTTTATGCTTAAAGAATTATGACTTCAATTTGCGGATAAATTCAATCTGAAGAATATAAGAAAAAGTGGGCGATGATGGTTGTGGGATGCTATTTTAAAATTTAATAGTGGGCTATGGTTAGAATGGTATCGTGAGGCTTCTAAAAACTGAATACATATGTCAGGCGGCTTTACGGTGGTAAGACTCCAATAGTCCGCCCAATCTTTCAACACAGAATATATCACCGGTATTGTCCTCGTGCATTGGCTCAATTATTCTACCAAGTCCTTGATGAATTCGGTCGGTATGATAATAATCAAGGAATTTTGAAAGCACATATCTGAGTTGCTGTTCCGAACACAGGATCGAATGATTGAGGTATTCTTCTTTAACAGTTCTTACAAATCGTTCAGGAAAGGAATTTAGATTTGGACTATGTGGTGGAAGTTTCACGCACTCGATACCTTCTGATCTTATGATGGCACTGAAAGCCGCTGTATATAGTGGATCTCTGTCATGTATAAGATATTTTTTTCCTTTAAGAGATCCTTCTTCATAATCAACCATATTTCTTGCTATTTGCTCCATCCAAATGCCATCTGGATTCGATTTTATGCCGAGTATTTCAACTTTACGAGTTGCAAGATTGATCGCGAATAACACCATGTACCGCACAAGGCCTCTTGGAGTAAAAAGCTCGATTGAAAAGAAATCACACCCATGTCTCTAAGTATCAGCGCATTGTTTGTTCGTAATTTGTATTCTGTAATTATAACGAACAGATCTGAAAAACATTACATTTGGGTTGGAAGATTAACAGTAGCAGCTGTTTTGATATTAGGTATATTTGTTGCTTTATATGCCACCGGCGTGATTGCTCTTTTGAAATTTATTATTGCGGTATCTGTAACATTTGGAGCACCTATTCTTTTAATTTTTATATGGCGCCGCCTGACGAGAATGGCAGTGCTTGTTGAAGTTGTTGCATGTATTATGGTAATTACACTGGCGCCATGGCTTATTCCAGCAATACCAGGAATGCGAACATCTGAATCATTAACTGTTTGCACGGACAAACAATATAATAATATCAACCTTATTGCGACCCAAAAAGATGTCGTAGCTGGATTAGCAGAAAAGGAAGGACAAAAAATTCAAAAAACCTTAGCAATTGAACCTGTATCAATTTTTTTTGAATCTGTCGCCCATATAGACCCATATAATAAAGATTCCAAATTAGTTGGAATAGGAGTTTTCAGTGTAGAAGTTTATATCATGAGTAAACTGGGGATGAATGTTCATTCATTGAGTCCGGCAGGATTGATGACAACTCGCTTTTTGTTCGATGGGATTTTCCCGTTTATTATATTATTTATAGTAAGCTTTTTTACAAAACCTAATGAAAAAATTATGTTAGACAGATTTTATGTTAAAATGAAAACGCCTGTTCAATCCAACCAACAGCTCGATGCAATTGAAATTGAAAAAAGTTATTCTCAACCACATAGATTCGATTATCTTAAATTGTTTCCGAATTCAAGTTGGGAATTTCATAAATGGGATAAGCAGGATACCATAGGGTTTATATGCTGCTGGATAGTGGTTTTTATAATACTTGCAATATTTTTGGCTGCATTGCATATTGGCGGATAGCTTTTAAGTTGAAGGCCTTAGTGTTTTCGTAAAGCAATATAGGTTTGCATAAACCATTGCCATTATGGCAATTTAAATAAACGGCATAAATAAAAACAATTTAAGAAATTTTGCATAAAAGTAAATTATCTGCATTTACTTAGAAAAATCGAATTTATTTGTTGAGTGATTTGTTGTCTCATTGTTTTGGATTCTAAATCCAAATTCAAAAGATGTGAAATAGTTAACTGATTTGAATAATAAAAATATGTTACTGAAAATATGGTAAGAATATAAGTTGAAAAATCCAGATTTTTATTAAAGTGTCCTTTTTGCTGTCCTATCTGGTATAATTTTTGAATATGGGCGATGTACGAAGAACGTATTTTTTGCCAGTCGTCGGTGTTTAAACTTTTGCCGCCATTGAGATTTTCCCACGCTAAAAGGCGCCAAAATTGAGGATTCTTTTGATGAAAATCGAAAAAGCTTTCTATTATCAAAAGAGTCATATCAGGGACATCTTTTTCAGTTAAAGATAAGATTTTTTCATTGGTTGACGCTAACGAATATACTTTAAGCAAAACCTGTCGATAAAGTTTCTTCTTTGAGCCGAAATATGCGTAAATCCTTTGTTTATTTACATTTGCAAGTTGTGATATTTCGTCTATTCTGGCGCCATGAAGGCCTTTTTGTGCGAAAACAGTTTCTGCGGCAGCGAGAATACTCTCTTTGCTTTTAACTGAACGCTGCTGAACAGGTAAAATAATAGCTTCATTCTTTCTTTTCATAATTTCATCATATTACGAAAAATCCTGCACAAAAGCAAATAAATAGTTGCATTTTAAAAGCCAATATGTTAATCTTGTAAAAGCAAACATATAGTTGGATTTTGTTTTTTGGAGTTTAGAAATGCTTAATTTGCCTCAAAGAATTGAGAATGTAGAACAGTTAGAAGAATTGCTTTCGAGACCGTCGGCCGGTTTGGTGGAATATGTAAAAAACCTCGATGGGGATATAATGATTCTCGGAGCCGGTGGTAAAATAGGGCCTACAATGACGATGATGGCAAAGAGGGCTGTGGATCAGGCAAAAGCCAAAAAAGATGTTATTGCTGTTGATGTTCTGCCATTGGACGACTTAAAGAAGCAGGGCATTTCCACAATCCAATGCAATATGCTTGATTGGAAAGAAGTAAATAATCTTCCGAAGGTTAAAAATATTGTTTACATGGCAGGGCGAAAGTTTGGCTCGAGTGGGACGGAATGGATTACATGGGCAATTAACGTAATGATTCCGCATAATGTGGCGGATGTTTTTACTCAATCTAAGATTGCAGTTTTTTCAACAGGGTGTGTTTATCCGGTTGTCGATGTATATACCGGCGGTTCAACGGAAACCGATACACCTAATCCTATTGGTGAGTATGCGATGAGCTGTTTGGGCAGAGAGAGAATGTTTGATTACTACGCGGCGGAAAAAGGTGAAAAGGTTGTTCAAATCAGACTTAATTACGCACTTGAATTGAGATATGGCGTTTTGGTTGATATCGCAACGAAGGTATTGAACGGTGAGCCGGTCGATGTAACAACAGGTTTTATGAATGGTATCTGGCAGGGAGATTGTTGCGACCAGGTTTTAAGAAGTTTCGATTGTGCATCGAGTCCGGCTTCGGTATTAAATATTACAGGGCCTGAGATTTTATCTGTTCGCTGGATTGCGAACCGTTTTGGTCAATTGCTCGGCAGGGAAGCTAAAATAACAGGAACAGAAAATGGCAAAGGTTATTTGAATAATGCCGCTAAGGCAAACAGCATATTTGGAAATCCATCGGTTCCTATTGGAAGGATTATTGAATGGATTGCGGATTGGGTTCAAAAGGGCGGGCAGACAAGCGGTAAGCCGACACATTTTGAAACGCAAGATGGCAAATATTAAGAGAATATGTCGTGAAGAAAATAAAAGTCGGCATAATTGGAGCAGGTTTCGCGGGCAAATTTCATTATGAGTGCCTCAAACGCATTTACGGCATTGAAGTGGAGATTTCAGGAGTTACGAGTCTTCGCAAAGAAAGCAGAGAATCATTTGGCAAACAATATGGCGTTGCTGTTTTTGAAGATGCCGAGTCGCTGATAAAAAATGTCGACGTTATTGATATATGCTCTCCGCCTTATGTTCATAGCGAAACCATAATAATGGCAGCCAAGATGGGTAAAGGTATAATTTGTGAAAAACCTCTTACAGGTTATTTTGGCGCAGAAAATGCGAGTAAAATTGATCACGGCGATGAAGATGACAAGCAGAGAATGCTTGATAGTGTTTGTATTACTCTCAACCAAATCGCAACGGCTGTGAAAAAAAATAAAGTGTTTTTTGGTTATGCCGAAAATTTTGTTTACACGCCGAGTGTTCAGAAAGAACGTGAGATCATTGAAAAGACCAATGCCCAGATTTTGCGAATGGTTGGTGATGAATCGCATAATGGTTCGGCATCGGCTGTTTATGGCATTTGGCGGTATGCAGGCGGCGGTTCGTTGATTGGCAAAGGCGTTCATCCTTTGGGAGCGATGCTTTATTTAAAGCGAATTGAAGGGATAAACAGAAACGGCAAACCAATTCGTCCGAAAACTGTTACAGCCAGAACGCATCAGATAACAAGATTGCCAAATTATGAAGATAAAGGTTTTATCAGAACCGATTACCATGATGTGGAAGATTATGGTTTTATTCACGTTACTTTTGAAGATGGAACTGTTGCGGATGTTTTGACCAGCGAGATAGTATTGGGCGGGTTGTATGATTATGTAGAAGTGTTTGCCAATAATCACAGGACACGCTGCAATATCAGTCCGATTGATATAGTTGATACATATAATCCACGTAATCAGCAATTTGAAGATATTTACGTTGTGGAAAAATGCAGCACAAAAGAAGGCTGGTCGAATGCTGCTCCTGATGAAAATATTACCGTTGGTTATCAATATGAAATGCAGGATTTTATGAATTGTATTTCAACAGGCGCCATTCCGCAGTCTGGAATTGAACTTGCGATCGATACCACCGCAACAACTTACGCGGCATATCTTTCGGATCAGCTTAAAGGCAAGGAAACCAACGTACCATTAATAGGATAAATATGAAAAAAAATAAAATATTAAACGTGGCAATTATCGGTTTAAGGCATCTTCATCCGAGGGCTTATATGCCTTTATTTGAAGATTGTAAGCAGACAATAGTTATTTGCGCTTATGAGCAAAACTCCCAAGTGCTTGAAACATTCTGCAAAGATTTTAATTTAAAAGGATATTCTAATCTCGATGAAATGCTCACAAGTGAAAAAAACGATATTGCTGCGATATTTCTGCCGCATTGCGATTGTGCTGATGCGGCTGTTAAATGTGCCGAAAAAGGTATTCATTTGATGGTTGAAAAGCCAATAGCGGAAAGTTCAGAATCTGTAAAGAAAGTTATAAAAGCTGCCCAAAAAAATAATGTAAAACTGACGACCTGTTATTGCTGGCGGTATCATCCGGTAATAGAAGCGATGAAAAAAATAATCGATGATGGCTTTGTCGGTAAAATCGTATCAGTTGAAGCAAGATTGGCGGCAGGCAGAGTCGAAAGATATATAGTCGGCAATTCTGAATGGATGCTTCAAAAAGAAAAATCAGGCGGCGGGCCGATGTATAACCTTGGTGTACATTGGATTGACTTGCTGCATTATTTACTTGGCGACAGCATCGATGAAGTATGTGCGCGAAATATAAAAACATCCGACAAATATGATATTGAAGATAGCTCTGTTGCGATGCTTAAATTTAATGCAGGAACCGTTGGGGTTTTATCGGTAAGTTATATTGTGCCGGATTGTTTTCCCAATGGCAGAGACCTTTATATCGGCATTAAAGGCACAAAAGGCGTAATCAGCTATTGTCCAAAATATGAAGGAGAAGCAGGCTCGGGCGCAGCGGCACAAACGGATATATTGGAAGTTTACAGTGATTCCGAAAAATTATCAGGAGCTGCGGCCAGAAAATTGTCTTTCCAATTAGATAAAGTTAGAGGCTACTCCGGCTATATGGGTAAGGCGTATCTTGAAGGTTTCATTGATGCGATATTAAAAAATAAACAACCATTCATAACAGGAGACGAGGCGGTTTCAGTTTTAAACGTAGTTGAAGCAATTTATAAATCAGATCAGCAGAATAAATGGACAAAGGTTGAAAAATGAAAGTAGTAGTTACAGATTATATTGAAGAAAATCTAGATTGGGAAGCAGAGCAGCTTAAAAAAACAAGTGTGGGTGGTGTGAATTTTGAAGTTTATCAATTGAAGTTCAGGCCGGAAGAAGAAGTTTTAGCCAAAATCAGCGATGCGGATATTATCGTTGTGAATATGGTAAAATTTACAGAATCACTGATTTCGAAACTTAAAAATTGCAAACTAATCATTCGACATGGAATTGGTTATGATAATGTTGATGTTAAGGCTTGTACCAAATATGGAATTCAGTTTGCCTATCAGCCTGATTATTGCAAAGAAGATGTGGCCGAGCACGCTATAGCATTGATTTTCGCATGTGCCAGAAAAGTTGTATGGAGCAGAAAGACACTTGATGAATCAAGCAGGACCGGGCAATGGGATTTTAGCAATCTATTTCCTATTTACAGGATGCATGGCAAAACTCTTGGCATTCTTGGCGTCGGGCGAATCGGTTCTCGCGTTCATCGCAAGCTGGAGCATTTTGGATTCAGAATTATCGGCTGCGATCCGTATTTGAGTGAGAAGAGAAAAGCTGCTATTAAAAATATCGAATGGGTTGATAAGGAAACTTTGTTCAAGGAATCGGATTTTATTACAATCCATACTCTTTTGAAAGATGATACAAAACATATCGTAAACGCAGATACATTGAGCCTGATGAAGCTGACGGCTTATATAGTAAATACTTCACGCGGGCCGATGGTGGATACGCCGGCGCTGGCTAAAGCATTACAGGATAAAAAAATTGCAGGTGCCGCGATTGATGTATTTGATGTTGAGCCGCCAAAGCCGGACTTTGAGCTTTTTGGAATGGATAATGTAATTTTGACTCCGCATATCGGCTGGGCATCCGAGGAAGCCGGCTTGGAAATACGGAAAAGTATAGTTGATGATATTCTTGCCGGGATTGAAGGCAAGGATGCAAGATGTGTTGTTAATGAAATTCGCAGGGGTAAATAATTATGAAATATGCAATGGTAAATGGTTCGCTTCCTGGATTAAAAGGAAAAGAACTAATCGAGAAATGGCATAAATATGAAGCGGATGTTGTCGGCTATCAGGCGCCTGTGGTTTGGAAAAAGGCACAAGGCTGCATCGTCGAGGATGTTGATGGAAATAGATTTATAGATTGGACAAGCGGTGTGCTTGTAACAAATGTCGGGCATTGTCATCCTCATCTTGTAAGGGCAACACAAACGGCTTCGGAAGATTTGCTCAATAATTACGAATGTGCAAATACTTATCGAATTGAAGCGGCGGAAAAATTGGTCAATGCGCTGCCGAAACATCTGGATAAATGTTTCTTCCTTTCAACAGGTTCCGAAGCAATTGAAGCATCACTTCGATTAATGAAACGCAAGAGCGGCAATTTTGAAATAATAAGCTTTGAAGGCGGATTTCATGGAAGAACGCCGGGTGCGGCATCGGTTGGCGGACTTGCAGGACCTAAGAAAAAATATGGCCCGACGATTCCAGGCTCAATAAAAGCGCCATTTCCAAATCCTTATCGAGACCCACTCGGTTTGTGCGATCCAAGCGATGATTTCAAAAAATATTTTGACTATCTTGATTTTATCATTGCTACAAATTCGACTGGTTCTCTGGCAGGTGTTATAATTGAGCCATACCAGGGTGCGGGCGGTTTTATTTTCCCGCCAAAAGGGTGGCTGACAAGACTTCGCAAATGGACGCGCGACAAGGGATTACTTTTTACGCTCGATGAAGTGCAGGCTTCTTTTGGAAGAACGGGCAAAATGTGGGCTATGGAACATGAAAACCTTGAGCCTGATATAGTAGTCCTTGGCAAAGGTATTGGCAGCGGCGTTTCGGTTTCAGCTGTTTGTTCTACAACTGAAATTTTTTCCTGTTTAGCCAAAGGCGAAATGAGCAGCACTTATGGCGGCAATCCTGTCGCAAGCGCAGCGGTAACTGCCGTTCTCGAAATATTTGAAAAAGAGCAGCTTGTTGAAAACTCATATAAAATGGGTGAGTACATAAAAGCAGGCTTGAATAAAATTGCGGAAAAATGTGCTTATCTCGGCGATGTTCGAGGTATGGGACTTGTGATGGGAATTGAATTTGTAAAAGATAAGAAAACTAAAGACCCTGCATCTGAACTTATTAAACCAATAATCAATAAATTTGCTGAAAATGGCCTTTTAGTTGGTTCTGTTGGCATGTACGGAAATGTTTTGAGGGTTGCGCCACCTCTTGTAATAAATAAAGAACAGGCTGATGAAAGTCTTGAGATAATGGAAAAGGTTTTAACTACGATAAAATTATGATTGATAATAAAACTATAGATAAATTGCTGCCTGAAATATGCGATTTCCTGTCAAAGCTATTGCAGTTTCCATCGACTTGCGGCCAAGAACATCAGGCAATGGAATTCTTATATGAACAATTCGGTAAAATAAAGAATGCGCAGGTTGAAAAAATTTTTCTCTCTGACAAAATTAAAGAAGATGATGATTACAGCAGTCCCATACCTGATATAACTTATAATGGCAGGTTTAATCTTAGAGTTGTATGTAAGGGAAAACCTTCTGGAAAGAAAATTCTTTTAAATGCTCACACCGATGTTGTGCCTGTTTCTGAGGGAATGCAGGATGCGTTCAGCGGAAAATTTGAGAATGGGATATTCTACGGCAGAGGCAGTTGCGATGACAAAGGTTCTGTTGCAACAATTTATTTCTTATTCAAGTTGCTTGAAGAATTTAAGATAAATCTTCCTTGTGACTTGATTGCTCATCTTGTGGTTGAGGAAGAAAATGGAGGCAATGGAAGTCTTGCTATGGCAAGAACCAATGAAAAGGCAGATTGCTGCATTGTACTGGAGCCTACTGAATTTAATGTTCTCACATCAATTAGAGGTGCTGTCTGGTTTAAGATCGAATTTTTTGGCAAAGCAGGCCATAGCGGCCAGGCAGGCAAAACACGCAGCGCACTTTTAATGGCGCATACAGCTATAACCGCACTTACGCAGTATCATAAAGAGCTTTTGACAAATTCCAAAGGAATCGCATTATTTGATAAATATGAAAATCCGATGCCTATCACATTTGGTAAATTACAGGCTGGTAATTGGCCTGCATCAGCTCCGAGTGTTGCTGTGCTCGAAGGCGTGCTTGGATTTTTGCCGAACAAAACTAAAGAAGAGATTGTTTCTGAAATGAATCAGATATTGTTAAATAATTTCAGCAGCGATGATTTCAAATTAACTTTCACTTATCGTCATAATTGCAGCGTGACAGATCCACAACAAAAATTTGTCCAGGAACTGCTTAAGGCGAATAAATCAACAAATATAAACAGTGAAATTGATGCTATGCCGGCAAGCTGCGATGCATGGTTTTATAATAATCAGAACAATATTCCAACTGTTGTTTATGGTCCCGGCACATTAAAAGTAGCTCATTCAAAAGATGAGCATATTAAATTGTCAGATATAGTTGATGCAGCAAAGGCATTATTAGTTTTTTCTATGAATTTTTCCGGAAGTTAGATGAAAGCATTAGTAAAAACACAAAAGGGAATTGGCAATATTGAAATCAGAGATATTCCTGAGCCGATTCCATCATCGGGTGAAGTAAAAATTAAAATAGCTGCATGTGGAATTTGCGGAACTGATATTCACGTTAAAAATGATTGCTTTCCATATTGGCCGCCGGTAGTTTTAGGGCATGAGTTTACAGGTGAAATTATTGAAACCGCCAAAGATTGCAAGACATTTAAAGTTGGCGATAAGGTTGTAGCCGAGCCGCATACCAAGGCTTGCGGAAATTGCTATCTTTGCAGAACTGGTAATATTCAAATTTGCTCAGCCAAACGATCCCCAGGATGGGGGATCGATGGGGGGATGGCTGAATACATCTGTTATCCCGAAAAATTGCTTCACAAAATCCCTGATAGTATGACTTGGGAGCAGGCGGCAGTTGTCGAGCCGACCGCAAATATTGTTACAGATTTATTGGAGCGAACAGGAATTCAGGCTGGCGATTTTGTTGTTGTTCAGGGGCCGGGGCCGATTGGCCTGATTGCAGCTATGGCGGCAAAAGCTGTAGGGGCAAGAGATGTTGCGATAATCGGTACGCCCGGCGATGTTGAGTTAAGATTTGCTAAAGCAAAAGAATTAGGCCTTAATAATTTAATTAACATTGCAGAGACCGATCCTGTTAAAGCTATTATGGATTTGACGAACGGTTTGGGCGCTGATGTGGTTGTTGAATGCAGCGGAGCGCCGAAAGCCATAGAAATGGTTCCCGATTTTCTAAAAAAGATGGGCAAAGTCTGTGTTGTAGGGCTTACTGGTGGAAAGACCGTAAATATCAATTGGGACAAATTTGCGTTTAAAGTCGCAACGGTCGTTTTCAATCTTTCGACTTTTTATACTTCCTGGGATAAAGCAATAAGTCTTATAAGCAGTGGCAGAGTTCCTGCTGAAAAATTAATAACTCACAAAGAACCGCTTGAGAACTGGCAAAAAGTTTTTGAAGATATAGAAAAATTAAAAGCGTTAAAGGCAATATTAATTCCTTAATGAGGTAAATGATGGATAAGCAATTTGGATTTGGGGTAGTTGGGGCAGGTCTTATAGCTCCTTTTCATTTAAAAGCAATCAGAGATGCCAAAGGCGGATATGCTGTTGGTATTTTCGATATAGATAAAGCAAAAGCTCAAAATACTGCTCAAGATTTTAATGCTAAAACTTTTGAGACGCTTGAGCAAATGCTCGAAGATAAAAATGTTGATGTTGTTTGCGTTGCTACGCCAAACCATCTGCATCGTGATACAGTTATTAAAGCAGCTCAGGCAGGCAAGCATATTTTGACTGAAAAACCGCCGGCCATGAGTCTTGGCGAAACAGATGAAATGATTGAAGCTTGTCAAAAGGCAAATGTCAAGTTTGGCTGCTTTGTTCAATGCCGAGTTAGAAAAGCTATACAGGCTATAAAGAATGCAATTGAAAGCGGAAGATTTGGCAAACTGCTTCATGCCGATGCGTATATGAAATGGTACAGAGGACAGGATTATTATACAAGCAGCGGCTGGAGAGGGCAGCAAAAAAGCGGAAGCGGAGTAACAGTTGCACAGGGATTTCATTATATCGATTTACTTCAATATTTGGCAGGACCTGCGGCAAAAGTGGAAGCGAAAATGACCAATATCGGCCATCCCGGCATAAAGCTTGAAGACGATGTGATTGCTCATATCGAATATGCCAATAGTGCAAAAGGTGTGATTCAGCTTTCTACGGCTCTTTGGCCGGGTACGGATATAAGAATAGAAATCAATGGAACAAAAGGCACGGCCATTATGGTTGGCGAAAAAGTTCATACCTGGAAATTTCAGGATGAAAAACCAGAAGATGCAGAAATAAGAAATATTGGCAACGCTTCACAGGCAACTGGTGCCGGCGGAGCAGCGGATTTCGGGCATGTTGACCATACAGCTGTTGTTCAGGATATGATTGATTCAATAAAAAATAATAAAGAAGTTGTAATACCTGTCAAATCGGTTCGTCCAACACTTGAAATTGTTTTAGCTATGTATCAGTCAGCAAAATATGGTAAAGCTGTTTCTTCACCATTTAACGATGATAATAGCATTTGGGATTGAGGTTAGATAATGGCGAAACATTCAAGGCTTGAAGTTTTAACCGCGATGAAGAAAATCGGTCTGATTCCCGTTTTCTATCATAGCGATTTCGAAACAGTTAAAAATATCGTAATTGCCTGTGCAGATGGCGGCGCAAAGTGCATCGAATTTACAAACCGCGGCGACAGGG
>Ga0209417_1000843_pt1 | contig 63452 bp, 75 predicted proteins | sample RifGroF2_FD_184002 | JGI IMG/M metagenome (GOLD analysis project Ga0209417, IMG submission 184002) | Groundwater microbial communities from Rifle, Colorado, USA - Groundwater F2 (SPAdes) (version 2) | ecosystem: Environmental > Aquatic > Deep subsurface > Groundwater | place: Rifle, Colorado... | reverse complement strand
AAGGTCAGAAACTAAACAACCGGAAGTTAAACAGCCTGAACCTCAGAGACAGGATTTCAGGAAACCAGAATTTCAAAAACCAGAATTCAGACAGGGATCTGCCCCCCAAAGACCTCCATTCAGGCCTGGTGAAAGACCGCCTATGTCAGGGCAGGGCCAAAAGCCTCCGTTTAGGCCTCCATTCAGACCTGGCGAGAGACCGCCTATGTCAGGCCAGGGTCAAAAGCCTCCATTTAGGCCTCCATTCAGGCCTGGTCAGGGCCCAAGACCGCCATTCAAGCCACAGTCTCAAACTCAAGCTCCGCCTAAGCCGGGAGAAACTGCTGAACAGGCAAAACGGGTTCCGGTAAGAAAAGAAGTTCCAAAGAAAAAAGATAGTTTCAGGGAAAGAGAAGAACAAAGGCTCGAAAGGCTGGAGGAACTAAAACTCCAGGCCAAGCTTGCTGCGAAGAAAAAATTAAGAGAAGAAGAAGTCCCTGTTGAAATAGCTAAAGAAGTAATTATCGATAAACAGTTAACTGTTGGTGAACTTGCTGCAAAGCTGAATTTAAGCATAGCAGCAGTAATTAAACAGTTAATGATGTCAGGAATTATGGCTACTGTTAATCAGGTAATTGACGTGGAAACCGCAAAAGAAGCGGCAAAAGCTTTCGAATATACAATAATTGAACCGGAAGCCGAGAAAAAAGCAGCTGAAAAACCTGCAAAAAAAGAGCAAGATGAATCAAAACTTTTGCACAGAGCTCCCGTGGTTACTATTATGGGACACGTTGACCATGGAAAAACCACGCTTCTTGATTCAATCAGAAAAACCAAGCATAAAATAGTCAGTACTGAAGCTGGAGGCATAACCCAATCTATTGGCGCCTACAGAGCAGAAGTAAATGACAGGAAAATTGTATTTATTGATACCCCGGGCCACGCTGCTTTTACTGCAATGAGGGCAAGGGGAGCAAAAGTCACAGATATCGTAATTCTTGTTGTGGCGGCAGATGACGGTATTATGCCGCAGACAATTGAGGCTATAAACCATGCTAAAGCAGCAAAGGTACCTATAATTGTGGCTGTAAATAAAATTGACAAGGAAGGCGCTGATCCTGACAGAGTATTGCAGCAGCTTACCGAGTATGAGCTTGTTCCTGAAAAGTGGGGCGGTGAAACAATAACAGTAGAAGTTAGCGCACTTCAGGGACTTAATATTGATGAACTGCTTGAATATATTATTCTCGTTGCTGATGTTGAAGAGTTATCAGCAAATCCTGGCGCTCCTGCATCAGGTGTAATAATTGAATCCAAGCTCGACAAGGGCAAAGGCGCTGTAGCTACTTTCCTTGTACAGTCAGGAACACTTAAAGTGGGTGATTTTATTGTAGCGGGCACAGTAGGCGGCAGGATAAGGGCTTTGATTGATGACAGCGGTGAAAGAGTTCAGCAAGCCGGACCAAGTACTCCTGTTGAAGTTTTAGGGCTTTCTGAAGTGCCTGAGGCCGGGGAATTCTTCGAAGCTGTTGAAAATGACAGAATGATGAAGGATTTAGTCAATAAAAGAAGTGACATAACAAGAATGACCAGGCTGGAAGCTATTGCCCCAATGCAGGTAAAGCGCGAAATGCTGCTTAAAGGACTTGAAGGGGAAACAAAAGAGCTTAATATAATAATTAAATCTGGAACACACGGCGCTGCTGAAGCTGTGAATAACGCCCTGCAACAGCTTGAATCCAAAAAAATCTTTATCAAGGTTGTCCACCTCGGAGTCGGAGACATTTCCGAAGCTGATGTAATGCTTGCATCCGCAAGTAACGCTATTCTTGTCGGATTCGGAGTTAAGGAAGACCCGAACGCATTAAGAGTGGCAGCGGATGAAGGCGTTGTAATAAGGAAATACGATATCATATATAAAATGATGGAAGATATTGAGCAAACAATGCTTGGGCTCCTTGAACCGGAGTATAAGGAAATTGAAATCGGCACTGCTGAGATTAGACAGGTATTTACAGTAGGCAAAACTACGAAAATCGCCGGCTGTTATGTGCTTGACGGGAAAATAATAAGAAACAAAGAAGCTAAACTACTTAGAAACGGAAAAGAGATTTATAAAGGAACCATAGGCCAGCTTAAACGCTTTAAAGACGATGCAAAAGAAGTGGCCAGCGGTTATGAATGTGGCATATCTTTCGATAAATTTAATGATATTGAAATTGGTGACATAATCAAGGTTTTATCTAAAGAAAAGATTGAAAGACATACCCTGGTATAAGGAGTATCACCATGAATACAAGAGGGGAAAAGATTAGAAAAGCTCTTATTAGGGAGATTAGTGACGTAATTCAGCACGGACTTAAGGATCCCAGGATAACAGGCATTATTTCCGTAACTGATGTTGAATTGTCGCCTGATTACAGGTATGCAAAGGTATTTATAAGCATTTACGGCGATGAAGAAAAAAAGCAGACCATAATGGAAGCGCTGGCAGATGCCGCATATGCCATAAGAAAAGAAGTTGGCAAAAGAATAAGAACCAGGCATATCCCGGAACTAACGTTTTTCCTTGATGAATCCCTTGAAAAAGGCAAGAAAATAGAGGATTTATTGGACAAGATTTCGCGCGGTGAGGTGTAGTGACCCGCTTGCCAAAAAAACAGGATAAACCCTATACATACTCTGATTACCTGACCTGGGACGACCGGGAAAAATGGGAGCTGCTTAATGGAGTAGCCTATATGCAGGCTGCGCCAAGCTGGCAACATCAGAAAATAGTTGCTCAATTGGGGCGGCAATTTTTAAATTACTTCCAAAATAAACCCTGTGAAACATATCTGGCGCCGTTTGATGTGAGGTTACCGGAAAACAAAAAATCTGACGAAGAGTCCACAACTGTTTTGCAGCCTGATATTGTTGTTATATGCGATAAATCAAAACTTAAAGATACAGGCTATTTTGGCGTGCCAGTACTTATTATAGAAATAGTTTCCCCGGCATCAAGCAAAATGGACAAGTTATACAAGTTCAACAAGTATGAGCAGGCCGGTGTAAAAGAATACTGGATAGTAGAGCCGGATTATAAGGTTGTAAGCGTATTCAGACTGAAATCCAATAAAAAATACGGCCGGCCGGATAATTATTCAGAAGATGACACTATTAATGTTAAAAATTTTGCGGATTTAATTATTGACTTAAGGGACGTTTTTGTATTTTAACTTTATTTTTATGCACAAATATTTACTTCTGTGCGCAAGAAGTTTATAATGTTAATATGCTTTCAAAAACAGAAAGGAACTGGCCATGAAACAAAATCGAGTGAATGCCAATTTACCGGAATCTTTAGCCTATCACGTCAATATTATGTGCGGCGAGGGGGGATTTTATGATAGCGCCAGCGAATATATCAGGGATTTAATCCGGCAAGATTTAGTCAGAATAGAGCATGAAAAAACCGAAAGGCTCAAGGCAAAACTGGTGGCCAGAATTAACAGGCCTGTTAGTGAGTTTATAAAAGTTGACCCTGAATCCGCTATTCAGGAATTTAAACAACGCTGTAGAGCCAAAAGAAAGGCCAAATAATGGAGATAATCTTTTATTCGGCAGCCCAGGATGAAATTTTTAACATTTATGATACAACAGATGAAAAATGGGGCGAAAAACAAGCGGATAACTATATCTCCGGTTTGTATGAAACAGTCGGCCTAGCCGCAAAAAGACAAAAAAATTGGCGGAAATACGGCGACCTTGCAGAAGATGCAAAACGTCCGATTTATTTTGTGTCTTACAAGCGACATTGCATCTTTTTTGAGGTCATTGAAGAAGAGAACGCAATCGGGGTGATTGGCGTTTTTCACGAGGCAATGGACATTCCTGCCCGCCTGCTGGATGCAATCGTCAGTCTTGGCAGGGAACCTCGAGCTTAATGAAGTTTAGATTTCGCGCGGTGAGCTCTAAATACTTATTCAAATAATAATTTTCCGTAGGGGTTTTCTTTGAATGTTTTTCTTTTAAGTAAGAAGCCATTGGTGTTGCAAAAAGAGGAACAATTATTCTCTCGCCAATAACACCAGAACCTATTAAAGCTGCTGCCGCTATAAATCCTTTTTTTGCAATACTATTCACTTCACCTTTAAGATGGCCAAATAATTTGTTACAAACAATTTTTTGCATGTTTCTATTGCTAATTGCAAAACCCAGCGCCAGTTGCACAACACACGTTGTAACTCCGCTCGCTAAATCCAGAGCTGCGACAAACCCTCTTTTTTCCTCAGGGATTTCTTTATTTTTCCTGCTCTTATCGTAACGAAATCCATATACAACCGCATCTTTTAAAACATTGGAGCAAACAAGCAGCCTTGCAGCATAAATATCATCACTTATGACCTTATTAACATGCTTATTCATAAAAGTGCTTTTAGAAAGGCTTTTAAAAATTCCTGATACGGTCATTTTTATTTTTTCACCTCTCTTAAACTATCCGTTTGAGGCATTATTTTTTTCATAGCTTTAGGATAAGCCCAGTTCGTAATAGATGTTACGACTGGAATAGCAGCAAGGGCTGCTAAAATACCTATTCTATCTTTAAATACACCAAGCTTTTTCTGAATTAATTCAAGGTTAGGGCCTTTGCTGACGCCTTTAAGATTAAAATCATCCGCTAGCTTGCCTTCAAGAGATAATTTATCTACATATTTATCAATTTGATTAAGCGCCAATAGCTGAATAGCAATAGTTAAAACAGCTTCTATAGGCTGCTTCCACGCAGAATACACACGGGTTTCCTTATTTTCTTTAGAAAGCGGGTTAAACGCTATAACCAAAGGCGCTATGGCAAATTTACCCGCAGCATTAACAATATTAGCGACTTTTTCCCCGCCTGCTTCAGCAAATCGAACTGAAAATTTAACCAATCCGGATTTATTTGCAATTTGATTACTTATATTCATTAAATTCGGCCAAATACTATTTCAATAATATAAAGTCCGTAAATTTTAAATATTGCTAATTTTACTTTTTTCTTTTAACCTTGCTTAAAACTTCTTCAAAACTTTCTATAGGAACAAACTTATATCCGCAGTTTTCCGAGATTACCCCACCCATCATAAAAATTTCCTCCTGAGGGTACAATTTACATAAAAGTGCCCTGTTTTTATAAGCAGTGCATTTTTTAGTTTCCGGGTCCAGTTTTGTGCAGGCAAAAACAAGGCCATCCTCTGTTTTAGCCACTATTTTTAAATAAGAATAAAACCAATGCAGTTTTCTTAAGCGGTTATATTCCTTTTCTTCTTTTATAATGCCCTTTGCGTGTTTAATGTATATTTCCTGGCAGCACCGCCCGCAGGCATTGCATTTACCCTTTCTTATATACTTTTTTCGCAATACTTTTAATAAAAAAAATTTTTTAAAATTGAATTGTATTTCGTGGCTCCTTCTTTAAAAAAAGTGCAAATAAAAGATAAGGAAAACTAATTATAAAAGAATTAAACTCTTTAACCTTTCTGTTGTAAAGGCAAATAATGGTATCGAGATCGGATTCAATGCCTTTAAATTCCGAATATTGTGTTAAAAATTTTGTATACGATTTAATATCCGGGTATTTTGATGTAATTGACAGATATCGGCGTATTGAAAAATCAATTATACTACTTATTTCTAATATACCTTTTATACTGTGCGGAGTTGTGCCATATTTATCAATTGCATCCAATTTTTTTCTGTTGCTAAATTTCTCAGATTCTACCTGTTTAATAATTTGTGCATCGTGCTCCCCATATAAATTACTATATTCCATTAGTTCCTTTGTAATTCCTTCTAATATTTCAAGTTGTTTTTTATACATTTTTTTTATATTGAAAAATGTATCATTTACAGATTTTTCTTTTTCCTTTATCTCTTCCAATTTGCATACAACATAATACAGAGTAATAAGAATTATGGAAATTACCCCTAAAACAAGGCATATTACTAAAAAAGGATAAATTACATTAATTACAAAGACATTTTCTAAAAAAAATGGTTTCATTATTTTTTATTTCCATTATGCAGCCACTGAACCAGCCATACAAACCTTTCATAATCCTTATCTTTACAGGATTCCCGGGTTTTTTTGTACATCTGCTTGAATTTCTGCTCATTCTCAGAAGTTTTATATAAACGTGCCAGCTTTGAACACGCATAACAGCTTGAGGGATTAATTTCCAGTGCCTTTTTAAATTCAACTTCCGCTTCTGTATATTTTTCTAATTCTAAAAACAGATAACCTAAAAAATTATGCCCAAATTCATTTTCAGGAACAAATTTAATATATTTTTCCATTTGCTCTTGAGCTGATCCATAATCATAAGTTGAATCAACATAAGCGATTGCCAGGTATTTATAAATGTTATTATTTTCAGGCAGCTTTTCTTTGACTTTATTAAGTATTGGAATAGCTTTAAATCCCAGTGTACTTATAGCATAAAGCCTGCCTAATTCAGCAGCTTCTTCAAATTTCATTTTACCGCCTTTATACAGGTTTTCCAATTCTGTTATTTGTTGTGTGAATTCTTTATCTTTAGAAATTGTGTATATGTCCTGGTCTTCAAGAGGTATATCTATACCGGAATTAGTGGGGAATTTTCTTAAAATAGCTAAATACGGTGATATGTTCTTTGCAACTCCCCATGAAGAAGCGCCTTTTCTTATAAGTTTTTTCTGATGTACCACATCAAATTTCCACCCTTCTTCTGTTTTACAGAAAAGAAACGGAGGATCTTTGCGGCCTTCAAAATAAACTATTGCATAATCTCCCCTTTGAATTATTTCATATGGGATGCCGTCATATTCATCTGCGTGTTCAGGGGATAGAGGCACGAATTTTGCCATAGAAGTATATATATCCAAGTTTGTGGATTCCTGCCCGTCTTTCCATACCTGGATAAGACTTTTCCAAGCTTCATCAGGGGTTTTTCCCGCTAAATATTTATCAGTGATTACAGGTTCTTCCACCTGCTCTTGTACATCTTCAGCCTGAATCAGGGTTTCAGACTGCACGGGGGGTTGTTTTTCTATAACTGCATTATTCTGTGCTTTAGGAAATACTATATAAAAAACAAGTACTCCTATCACAGCTAACAAAAATAATTTAACAATTTTTTGCTTCATTACTGTTTCATTATCGTTCTCATTATATAATCAATTATAACAATTTTAAGGAGAGAGTAAAATGAGCTTAAAAAAAGTAGCGGTCATAGGCGCAGGAAACGTTGGGGCTGAAATAGCAAACCAAATCGTATGCAGAGAACTAGCAAACATAGTTTTAATCGACAAATACGGCGATATAGCTAAAGGCAAGGCTCTTGATATCCTGACTTCCGCTGCATTGAAAAATTCAAGCTCAAGTATTATAGGAAGCGATGATTTTACCCTTGTAACCGACTCAGACATAGTCATTATAACCGCAGGACTGCCTAGAAAACCGGGGATGTCAAGAGAAGAGCTCGTTGAAGCAAACGGAAATATCATCTCAGAAATAGTAACAAATATTAAGAAATTTGCTCCTAACTCTATTATAATTATAGTGACCAACCCGCTAGATGTTATGACATATCTGGCATACAAGATTTCAGGGTTTAAACCGGAAAAAGTGCTTGGCATGGCTGGGGTGCTTGACACAGCTAGATTTAAAACTTTTATAGCAGAAGAGCTCGGAGTTACCGCAAGAGATGTAAACGCTGTAGTGCTGGGTGGACACGGAGATGAAATGGTTCCTCTTATCGACTGCACGACTGTGGCTGGTATTCCTATAAAACAGCTCGCTGATGACGCCACTATAGAAAAAATTGTTGAAAGGACAAGAAAAGGAGGTATTGAAATAGTAAACCTCCTTAAAACAGGCTCTGCTTACTATGCACCTGCTGTGTCAGCTGTTGAAATGACAGAGGCAATAATAAAGGACAAAAAGAGTATAATGCCTGTATCTGTGTATTTACAGGGCGAATATGGTTTAAATGATATTTATTTTGGCGTACCGGCTGTGTTGGGAACAGGTGGCGCAGAAAAAGTTGTTGAGTTCAAACTTAATAATGATGCTCTGGAAAAGCTGAAAACCTCAGCTAATGTAGTAAGGGAAACAATAGAAAAGCTTAAATGTATAAAATAGTAATTCATATTTATTAATCATTATTTGCAGGAAAGCAGCATTTATAATAATATAATTAAAAACAAAAATGCGACGAGTTATAAATAACTGTCGCTTAGTAATAATATTATATCATTAGTTTTTGTTTTTACAATCTATTTATAAAAATTTGTTAAGGAAAAAATTAAATTGTCTGGTAAATTTGTTAATACAATAATTAAACAATTAAAATTAGAAGAAAATTTATCGAGTGAAATAAATTTATTTTTGTTAAATGTTTCTTTTTATAGGATAGCTCCATATGTAGATTTTATATCGAAAAATAAAGAAACGTTTGAGTACATAAAAGAGAAGACTAACGGCATTATATCAAATGAATGGGAAGCAGTTGTTTATTTATATAGATATAATATAAAACTTTCCATATCAATATATCCATATATTTTTTTATTAGAAACAATTTTAAAAACAAGAATTAATAATAAACTAACGGAAAAATATACTGATTATTGGTTTAGAGATGAAGCTTTATTTTTAAAAGCATATGAAATAACTAATGCAACTGATTTATCAATTTATAATAAATATAAAAATATTGATATAACAGAACAAGTTGAAAATAATATATATGAAGATTATTATTTGATAAATGATCAACTTGAAAGATTAGAGAAAGATAAACTTTCAAATAATAAAATTAAAACTAAAATTCAATATATTAAAAAATGCGGGTATATTTATAGGGGAAAACAAGAAGCTTTAATTAATAATTCAGCAATAACTTGTATGGATTTTGTTGAAAACAAAGTAATGTTAGGTTATTGGTTATCTATCTTAAGTATTAAAAACTTATGGGAAAACTCGGAAGGGGTGTTCTTAAAGAATATTTTTTCTAAATTACCTGAGCCAATTACGAAAAAAGTAATAAATAAAAAGCTTGAATCTATAAGAATTTTAAGGAATAAAATTGCACATCATGCTCAAATTGTAGGAAAAAATCACATAAAAAATACAAGAGAAGAAAAGGTATCTTTAATTGATGTTTATAAAGATATGAAAGACATATTTGAGTATTTAGACGTAAATCTAGATGGTAATTTTGAAATAATGGAGCTTAAATGTAATAAACATTTAAACTGTTCGAAACGCTCCTTTGAAATATTGTATGATGAATTAGCACAAATTCATGAATATGAGATTCTACCTGCAAAAACAGAACGTAAAATTTCTTTAATTGAAATGAAAGAAGTGGAATCGTCTAATATGAAAAAATTAGGATACGATGAAAAAGAAAGAATTTTCCAGGTAGAATTTAACAAGGGAGAGATTTATCAATACTATAATGTACCCAACTTTTTATATGAAAAAATAAAAAGCAATGAAGTTAAATCTAAAGGTAAATTCTTTATAAAAAATATTAGGGATAATTTTAAATATAAAAAAATAAATTAATGAACAACGTAACAACAATTAAATCTTCACTCATAGCCGATGCAATAAGCTATTTATGCCAAAAAGCTGCGTGCTTTCTGCGGGAAGAAATATATAATGCCCTGCAAAGATTTAACTGTGAAGAAATACTCCTGAATGCCCATCTTGCCTATAAAACTAAAAGACCAATTTGCCAGGATACCGGCATAACTGTGGTTTTTGTCGATATTGGCCAGGATGTACATATAGAAGGTGATGAGCTTGAACTTGCAATAAACAAAGGCGTTGAAAAAGGCTATGAACAAGGATATTTAAGAAAATCCATTGTAGATGACCCTGTTTATGCCAGAAAAAACACTGAAACCAATACTCCTGCGGTAATCCACACACGAATCGTGCCGGGAAATACAATTAAAATAACCGTTGCCTTAAAAGGGGCAGGCAGTGAGAATATGAGCGCAGTTAAAATGCTCAATCCATCTGATGGGGTGGAAGGAATAATTAATTTTGTGGTGGAAACAGTAGAAAATTCCGCTTCAAACTCATGCCCGCCTGTGTATATTGGCATAGGCGTGGGTGGAACAATGGAACAAGCTGCAATATTAGCCAAAAGAGCCCTGTTGAAAACACCGCTTACTGAGTCTGAACTTGAAAAACAAATATATGAAAAGGTTAAGGATATTGCTTTTGGAGTAAGCATAGAAACCCAGGCATGCCATATTGCAGGACTGCCTGTTGCGATAAATTTAAACTGCCATGCAACACGGCATGCTGAAATGGTTTTAACTGAAAATACTGTGTTACCTGAAGAAATAAAACCTGATTTTGATATTCCCTGTAATGAACATAAAATTGATTATTCTTCATATAAAAAAATAAACCTGCCTTTAAAAGATGAGGATATTGAAGGTTTAAAAGCAGGAGATGGAGTTTTATTAAGCGGAGAAGTTTGCACAGCAAGAGATGCAGCGCACAAAAAATTCATAGAACAGGGTATTCCATTCGATATAAAAGGCCAGGTAATATACTACACCGGCCCATGTCCTGCAATGGAAGATGAAATAATAGGCCCCGCTGGCCCTACAACCTCCAGTCGGATGGACAGCTATACACCACAGCTCCTTGAGCTGGGACTAAAAGGCATGATCGGCAAAGGGATAAGAAACCAGGAAGTATTGAATTCTATTAAGCAGAATAAAGCTGTATATTTTACTGCAATTGGCGGTGCAGCATGCCTGCTTACACAAAAAATTAAATCCGCTAAGATTATTGCCTATCATGAACTTGGAACAGAAGCGGTATTTAAACTGCAAGTTGAGGATTTTCCGGTAATAGTTAACTTTATTTAAACATTTTGACAAGAATTTTATATACTATTACTATTAAGATTATTACAAACTTAACACTCAGAGGTTTAAAAAATTGCTTCCTTTTATTACTGAAGAAATTAGAGATGAAGGCCTTAAAACAGCACTAGAGGATGTTGTATCCTGGAGAAAAAAAATGGTGCATTATATAAAGGAAGAAAATCCTGAAATTAACGCTGCCATAATTGAGGCTGCTGAAAAAACACAATTAGATCCCAAGGCAATTGCAGTGGGAGCGTATATAGCTTATATTATGCTGGAAAAAGCTGAACGGGAAGAAACGGGCATAATAGAAAAAGCCTTGGAATAATTTAAATGGAACCAAAACACGTAGTCGGACTTATGTCAGGCACGTCTGCTGATGGGATTGATGCCTGCATTGTAAAAATATATCCTGATTTTTCGTTTTCTTTTATTGATGGGATTGTTTATCCTTATCCTGAAAATATAAAAGATACACTGTTTAAAATATTTCAGAACCAGACCAGCGTAGAAGAGATATGCAGGATGAATTTTGCTATTGGTGAGTGTTTTGCTGAGGCGGCGAATGAACTTATTACAAAAACAGGAGTTAAACCTGATTTAATAGGTTCTCATGGTCAGACTGTTTGGCATGAACCCGGAAAAAACACTTTGCAAATTGGCGAGGGCGCTGTAATAGCCGAGCGCATAGGAGCGTTAACAATTTCTGATTTCAGGACAGCAGACATTGCAGCGGGCGGTCAGGGCGCACCGCTGGTCAGCTTTGCTGATGAGATTATGTTTAAAAAAGATAACAAGGCAAGAGCAATACAAAATATAGGCGGGATCGGCAATGTTACGGTTGTTGCGCCGGGCATTGATTCTTTTGCTTTCGATACAGGTCCTGGTAACGTTATTATTGACTATTGCGCAAAGAAATATTTTAATCAGGACTATGATAAAGACGGCCTGCTCGCTGCACAGGGAAAAGTTGACGAGGAATGGCTGAATACCCTTTTAAGCGAGCATTATTATCGCAAATCGCCGCCAAAAACCACGGGGCGGGAGTTATTCAGCGTTTCTTACATTGAAACAGCGTTATTGTCAGCTCCTGAAAGTCCTTATGACATAATGGCAACCGTTACCGCGTTGACTGCAAGCACTATTTTTAATGCTTACAGGGATTTTGTGTTTCCTGTAACACAGATAGATGAAGTCATAATCGGCGGGGGCGGGGGATTTAACTCGGTGTTGATGGAAATGCTAAAGAACAAAGGCTTAAATGTATTAAAACACGAAGATTTTGGTATATCAGACAAGTTTAAGGAAGCAATAGCGTTTGCAATGCTGGCTTATGCCACGTATTACAGGATACCCAACAATGTGCCTTCCTGCACTGGTGCGAGGCACACGGTGGTGCTGGGGAAGGTTAGTTATAACCCTTAATCCACTATAGTAATAGGCTTTCTTTCCCTGGTTATCGGGATATTCCTGAATAATTTCCATTTTTTAGGTGATTTCTGGGAAACATACACCTGGACTACCAGATCGTGATCATCAAAAACATGTTTTATCGGTGCATTAGAGTACATACCTATTTCCGAGGATTCAGAGTCGCCTTTAAAAGGACTTTCCTTGCTAGCGATTGTGACTATCTCGGAGCTGACAGGCTTACCATCTTTGAGAAAAACAACTTTTATTTTTAAATCGTCAATTATATCCTTGCTTATATTAATTACTTTGAAAATTATTCCTGGAACAAGAATATCATTGTCTGCGTCCTCATTTAACTTTGTGGCAATAAGGGTGAATAGGATTTTTTTATCAGGATTTAGGGGCACGTCCAGAGCTGAATTCAATTTCTTTGCCTTGGAATAATAGTATTCTGCGTTGACATCGTTCCCTTTGTCCTTAAATTCCTTGGCTTTTTTAACCAAAAGTTTTATATAAGAACTTTTATTAGTAATCTCCGGATCGAGTTTCAAGGCATTGCTGTATTCTTTAAGGGCTTTATCATCTTTGCCGTTGCTTTCATATATTCTTGCAAGTTTATAGTGTGCTAGGGCTGTATCTTCGTATTTTAGCGATAGTTTAAGTATTTCAACTGCTTCTTTAATTTTTTTAGAATTTATAAGATCATTGGAAATTTCAGCATAAAGGTTTGTTATAACTATTGCAGTATTTTTTTCAGATGTGGTGTCTGTTTCCTGGTAATACTCCCTGGCTTTTTTATATTTTCTTATAGCTTCCGGTTTATCCGTATTTTTAAGATGCTCGCCCCAGTTGAAATACATATCTCCTATAGCTTTTCGGGCATCCTTGTTTTTTGTGTCCTTTATATCACTGATAATATCTTCTGCAATTCTATATCTGCTTTCATTACAATAAATTTTTGCCAATTTGAGGTATGCTTTTGGCTTGTGTCTGCCTCCTTGTCTTATTGCCATTACATACTCAATTTTTGCCTTATCAGGTTCATTAACTTTTTCATAAAGTTCACCCAGGCCTAGATGTACTTCATAATTTTCAGGATAAAGACTAAGCAGTCTTTTATATTCTTCCAGTGCAAATGCCACTTGGCCCTGCTTTGCATACATTTCAGCCTTTTTAAACATATCATTATATGTCAGGGGTTTAGTCTTAAAGGCAAAAAATAACCACAATATTGTCACCCCAAGGATAATTATCCCAATGATTAAGTAATATCGAGTAGATTTGTTTGATTTTTGATTTTTTTCTGGCATAAAATCTATTTTAAAACCTTTTATTATTTTTTAGTATCATTTAGTTGATTAAATTTTTAAGCAGCTCCTGTACATTATTAAGCCGCATATTTGGTTTTTGATTTTCCTGTATAAATCGACTTTCAGGACCTATACCTATTGAAACAAATCCACCAGCATTGGCCGCTTCAACTCCTGATGCCGCGTCTTCCACTACAGCACACTCATTAGGAGGTAATGCCAGCTTTTCTGCGGCTTTAAGAAATATTTCAGGATCAGGTTTACTTTTTTCAATTTCAGTTCCGTCAACTACTGCATCGAGTTTGTGTTTGATGCCAAGCTTTTCAATTACCACAGCTGCGTTTTTACTGCTTGAACCTATAGCTACTTTATAGCCATTTATGTTAAGAGTATCAATTAATTCCTCAGCGCCGGGCAAAAGATTATTTGGGCTTAACTCCGCGAGACTTTCTCTATAGTAGCGGTTTTTTCTATCCATCATTTCCTGAATTTCTATTTCTGTATATTTTCTATCTGTGTTTTCCAGAATAAGTTCCAATGACTTACGCCTGGACACGCCACGTAGCGAGTTAGACAAGTTTTCGGGAAATGGGATTCCATCTTCCTGTGCCATTTTTCTCCAGGCTTTTTCATGCAAAACCGAGGTGTCAGTAATAACACCGTCTAGGTCAAATATAAAGGCTTTTACGTTTTCGAGCATATTTAAAATATAATATAATGCAATGAAAAAAGTAAAAATCCCCAACAGTATAGGGATAGTTTAGCTTTTAAATTTAATGTTTTAAAATTATGCCAATTTTTTCGGACAGTCTGGATATCCTGTTGGTTTCATCCAGGGCAATTTCAGCGAGAACCTGGGATTCCACATTACCTATCAGTTTTTCAATAATATTTTCAAGCAAAAATTTAACACGCTCTGATTTTATTGAGATTTGTGCTCTTAATTTATAGAGTTGTTTATTTTTTCCCATTTTAAACTCCTTATGTTAAGTTTTATTAGTTCCATTAAGGTTTAATATTTGTAATTTAAGTATAATTATATGCTTAAATTCTTAGAAATCAAGAATTTATTTAGGCTTATTTGGATAGATTTAGCCACTAAAGTACAATATTTATAATATGAGTATAAAAAAAGAAATTAAGCATCTTTTAGTAGAGCAGGATATAACCTTGACTGAACTTGCAAAAAGGATTGGTACAGCAAGAAACGAAGATTATGCTGTTCAAAATTTATCAAAAAAAATTAACCGGGAAACAATTACTTATAAAGAAGTTGAACTGATTGCAGAAATTCTCGGCTATAAAATAAAATTTGAAAGATGCTGAAACAAGTTCAGCATGACGGGTTTTGTCGCTATCATATATTTTGAGGTCGCAAATTGCGACTTCAAGTTTTCTCATATATCATAAAAGGATGAAAAACGTTGATATTGCCCAAATAGTAAAAATCCTGGATAATACCTACTCCACTCACGTTATGGAGGATAGTTATTCTGGAAATCCATATAAAGCCCTTATTTCCTGCATACTAAGCCTGCGTACTCGGGATGAAGTCACATTCCCTGTAGCAGAAAAGCTGTTTAAAGTGGCTGACAACCCTAAAAAGATGATTGAACTACCCTACGAAGAACTGTGCAGTATTATAAAATCCATAAACTACTACAAAACCAAAGCAGAAAATATTCAGCTAATTTCCAGAATCCTGCTTGAAAAATACAACGGGAAAGTGCCGGATAATATGGATGAATTGCTCAGTTTTCGTGGAGTTGGACGAAAGACTGCTAATATTGTACTATCTGTTGGGTTCAACCAGGATGCAATCGCCGTAGATACTCATGTGCATCGTATTTTTAACAGGCTCGGCTACGTCAAAACAAAAACCCCTGAAGAAACAGAATTTGAACTCAGAAAGAAAGTGCCGCAAAAGTTATGGAGAAAGATTAATCGGCTATTCGTGCTGCATGGAAAAGCAATTTGCAAGCCTATAACTCCATTGTGTCATCAGTGTCCTATAATTGCTTTTTGTAATCAAATTATAATATAGTAATACTTATAAAGAATTTGAGATGACTTTATGTTTACAAAAGAGCAATTGCTTGAAAAAATTAATGATCCAGAAATGGGGAGCGCAAGTGAAATCACAAATGTCTTAAAGTCATGGCGCATTGATCCTATATATGAGGATGAAAATAAGAACGAATATTATGATGAGATGGCCATTTCAAAGCTAAAACATGCCTTAAAACTAAAAGAACAGGGTAAGAACGACGAAGAAATTTCTTCTATTGTAAATAACGGCATAATAAACCCAATAACCGCACCGATGGCACGTAATACACAGGCACAAGCATTAAATAATATAACACTGGACGTTACTTCACAAACCCTTTCCTTACTGGCAGAGTCAATTGCGCAGAAAATAACCGGAGAAATAACAGAAAAACTAAAGAATTCTGATATATTCGAGCCGCTAATGGACTCAACCAGATTAAAAAGAGATAATGAAATACTTTCAAGACAGGTCAGTCAGATTCTTGAAGAAAATAAAAAGCTTATAACAAGAAACAATATGCTTCAAAAGGAAAACGCAAAATTCCGACACCTTGCCGGGCAATTGTACTTTAAACAGCAATAGTAAAGAAGATGAACCCACCTAAGGTGGGTTCATCTTCTTACGCTATTTCTTCTTCTTTTTCTACTTCTTCAGGCTTTTTCCTGTTTTTCTTGGCTTTGTCCAGATGAAGCAGCTCAGCAACTGATTCCTTCTTCTTTACCATTTCAGGCGTTACTGTAAATAGTTCAATATCTTTCCTGGAAGGCACTTCATACATAATATCAAGCATTATCTCTTCAACAATAGACCGCAAAGCCCGTGCGCCGGTTTTTCTCTTTAAGGCTTCCTTTGCAATCTGCTTTATGGCTTCCTGTTCGAATTCAAGCTTTACATTATCCATTTTAAGCAATTCTTGATACTGCTTAATAATGGCATTTTTCGGCGCTGTAAGTATTTGTACCAGCGCTTCCTGATCCAGAGGATCAAGAACAGCATAAACAGGCACCCTGCCTATGAATTCAGGAATCATGCCGAATTTAATAATATCTTCAGGCACCATGTTTTTAAGCATTTTAGCCTGGTTAATTTCTCTTTCATAAGATTCTTTTGCATTGGTAGCGCCAAAACCAAGGGTTTTACCTGTTCCTGCACGTGCATCGACTATCTTATCAAGTCCAACAAACGCTCCACCAACGATGAAAAGAATGTTAGCTGTATCAATCTGGATAAACTCCTGGTGAGGGTGTTTTCTTCCCCCCTGTGGAGGCACATTAGCAATAGTCCCTTCTATCATCTTTAACAGGGCCTGCTGTACGCCTTCTCCGCTAACATCTCTTGTAATGCTCGGATTTTCAGACTTTCTTGCTATTTTATCTATTTCATCTATGTATATAATGCCTCTTTCTGCTTTTGCAGCATCGAATTCAGCGCTTTGATACAGTCTTAAAAGAATATTTTCAACGTCATCGCCTACATACCCGGCTTCAGTCAATGTGGTCGCGTCTGCTACAGCAAACGGAACATTGAGCATTTTAGCAAGAGTCTGCGCCAGAAGGGTTTTTCCGCTTCCTGTCGGCCCGACAAGAAGTATATTGCTCTTTTGGATTTCTATAGCATCTTTTTTCTCTTCATTGGATTTAAAATTGTGATTTATTCTTTTGTAATGGTTGTATACAGCTACTGCTAGCTGTTTTTTAGCGTCATCCTGCCCAATTATATGCTGATCAAGATACTCTTTTATTTCATAAGGTTTTGGTACCTCTGACATTGGAGGAGCTGATTTCTTTTCTTCTTCCCCTTCCTTTGTTTCAAGGAATTCTTCATCAAGTATCTCATTGCACAGGTCAACGCATTCATCACATATATATACTTCAGGTCCGGCAATAAGTTTTTTCACCTGGTCCTGAGTTTTACCGCAAAAAGAACATTTTAAGCGGCTGTCGTCTCGTTTAACCATAGTCTCTCCTACGTTTTAAGTTTCTTCAGTGGCCTCTTTTTTCTCTAATTTTGTAATTACTTTGTCTACCATTCCATATTCGACAGCTTCCTGAGGAGACATTATATAATCTCTATCGGTATCTTTTTCTATTTTCTTAAAGCTCTGGCCTGTGTGCTTTGCCAGAAGTTCATTTAAAGTTCTCTTAATCCTGGTTATTTCAGCTGCCTGGATTTCTATATCAGTAGCCTGACCCTGGGCTCCGCCAAGAGGCTGGTGGATAAGGATTCTTGAATTAGGTAAAGCCATACGTTTGCCTTTTGTTCCGGCAGCGAGTAGGAATGCACCCATACTTGCCGCCTGGCCAAGACAAATGGTATTAACATCAGCTCTGATGTGCTGCATAGTATCATATATTGCCAGTCCGGCTGTTACGCTTCCGCCAGGACTGTTTATATAGAGCATAATATCTTTTTCCGGGTTCTCGGAATCAAGAAGTAACAATTGTGCAACTATAAGGTTTGCAACCATGTCATCAACCGGAGTGCCCAAAAATATTATTCTTTCTCTTAACAGTCTTGAAAAAATATCAAAAGATCTTTCTCCACGGCTGGACTGTTCTATAACTACAGGTACATAAGCGTTTGTAATCAATCCCATTAGTATAACCCCTCTTTTAAATTGAATCGTCCTTAATATATTTTACTTCATTATTGTCTAAAAGATAATTAACAATTTTTTGACTCATTATTTGCTGGGATAATCCCTGAGCAATTGCCGGATTTTGTGACATCTGGTCATATATTGCCTTATCCTCAACATTATAATTAATTGCCAGTTCTCTTACCTTTTCAGCGAAATCTTCTTCTGTTAGCTGAATATTCTCAGTTTTTGCTATTGCGCTCAGTACAAGACTGGTTTTTACACGTTTTGTAGCTTCTTCCCTGAGGCTGTTCCAGGTATTTTCATATCCCTGCTTTTCAATAACTTTTTCCCACGATACACCCTGGCTCTTGAAGTTTTTTTCTACTTCTTCCATAAGGAATTTGGCTTCACGGTTAATCATTGTATCCGGTGTATCAAGTTTGGTTTCTTCAATGATTTTATCTATAATAGCTTTTTCTGCTCTTATTCGGTTTTCATTTTCCCGAGTTTGATCCAGGTACTTTTGCAAGTCAGCTTTTAAGTCTTCAATTGTGTTAAAAGGCCCTAATTTTTGAGCAAACTCATCGTTTAATTCAGGCAATACCTTCTTTTTAATTTCATTTATTTTTATTATGAATTCAGCATTTTTTCCTGCAATATTTTTGTCCTGGTAATCTTCGGGGAAAGTAACATTAATAGTAAATTCTTCACCAATATTTTTGCCTACAATCTGCTCTGCAAAGCCAGGAATAAAATGACTATTCGCAAGATCAAGCTGGTGATTTTTTCCAGCTCCGCCTTTTATTGGCTCACCTTCGATACTTCCGTTAAAGTCTATAAAAACAATGTCATCTTTATCAGTCGGCCTGCCTACAACTTCTTCCATCTTTGCAAATTTATTCTGCAAATGTTCAAGCTGTTGTTCAAGCGCATTTTCTTCTACCTTAAATTCAGGCACATCAACCGTTCTGCCTTTATATTTAGGCAGGGTGATTTCAGGTTTAACTTCTATTCTTGCTGTAACAGTAACAGGCTGACCTACTTCAAAATTATATGATTCAATAACCGGCTCAGTAACCAAATCAAGCTGATGCTCGCTTATTACATCCGCTAAAATACCGGGAAGTAAAGTATCAAGAACTCTTTCCTTGATTCTGTCCTGTCCGACATGCTTTTCAATTATAGCCCTTGGGGCTTTGCCTTTTCTGAACCCTGGGATCGTAACATTTTCCCCGAACTGTCTACAGGCTTTATTGTATTCCTGTCCGGCAACCTCATTATCAATCTCAACATTTAACTTAAAAACATTGTTATCAAATTTTTCTAAAGTTGTTTTCATATTTTACTCGTCCATTCCCATAATATTCACAGTATTAATGGTACACTTAAAATAATATAAATCAAACCTTGGTTATTTATACTCACATTAATGAAGGAGATTTTAATATGAGCGACCATTCCCCGGAAACAACCACTATAGCAAATTATTTGATACAGCAGCTTAAAAACGCCGGAATAGAGCATATATTTGGGATTCCAGGCGATTATGTCATAAACTTTTTTAGTGAAATAGATAAAAACGGCATTAAAACCATAGGAACCTGCACGGAACAGGGAGCTGCTTTTGCGGCAGATGCGTATGCCAGGCTGAATGGGATTGGTGCATTATGTGTTACCTACTGTGTGGGCGGGTTGAATACCATAAACGCTGTTGCAGGGGCTTATGCAGAAAAAGCTCCACTGGTTGTAATAAGCGGAGCCCCTGGAACCTGCGAACATAATAACGATTATCTTCTGCACCATTCCATAAGAGACCAGGACTCGCAATTAAATATGTTTAAAGAAGTAACTGTTTCTCAAACCAGGCTAAGTGACCCGCATAATGCACCTTTTGAGATAAACAGAGTAATTAAGGACTGTCTTCATTATAAAAGACCGGTTTATATCGAACTGCCAAGAGATATGGTGCATGCAAAGTGTGTTGTCCCCATAGTAAAACAGGAAACCAAATGTATTTCCAGCCCGGCTGTTATTGAAGAAGCACTGGTTGAATCCGTTGAAATGATTAAAGCTGCAAAAAACCCTATTATTATGGGCTGCGTTGAAATCAGAAGATACGGGCTTGAGCAGGAATTTACGGATTTGCTGGAAAAATCAGGCTACCCATATGTAACGACTATTCTGGGAAAATCCATTATTGATGAATCCCATCCTCAATTTGCAGGCGTATATATGGGCAAAATGGGAGACCCCGACATTAAGGAATTAATTGAAAAAAGTGACTGCATAATCATGCTTGGCGTGTTAATGACCGATACTAATCTTGGAAATGCGCAGCTTGATGTTTCTAAAACAATCTATGCTACGGCGGATCAACTTTGCATAAAACATCATTACTACAAGGAAATAAACCTTAAAGAATATATGAGCAAGCTTTCAGGCTTATTAGCGGATTTAAAAAAGAATTCTACTATGGCTAAAGCTGAATTAGAACAATATACTCCTGATAATAATGCCCCAATAACCGTAACAAGGTTTTTCCAGAGGCTCAACAGCTTTGTTCGGGAAAATTCAATGGTAATATGCGATGTGGGCGACTGTTTATTCGGTTCTGTTGACTTAAAAATGCCTAAAAATTCAAGCTATCTCGGGCCTGCATATTATACTTCCATGGGTTATGCAGTACCTGCAACCCTGGGGGCCATGATTGCAAAGCCTGACAACAGGCCCATAGTCATAGTGGGCGATGGGGCTTTCCAAATGACAGGGATGGAGCTGTCTTCCATAGCCAAAAACAAGCTGAACCCTATTGTATTCATTGTGAATAACAAAGGATACACAACCCAGAGATACCTAAAAGACGGTCCGTACAATGATATTAACAACTGGAATTATCATCTTGTGCCTGATCTTATAGGCTCAGGCGTAGGGCTTGAGGTTAAAACAGAGCAGGAACTGGAAGAAGCCCTTATTACAGCGGAAAACAACACAGACAGTTTTTCAATAATTAATGTACATTTTGATAAATTTGATAAATCCCCGACTTTATACAGACTGACCAGCCAGGTTAAGCAAAAGGTGCTGAATCAAGGGTAAGGGGCTGTGACTTAAAGGACAATAAAATGACTGAATATTTTGATATCCCGCATATAGGCAAAGTTTTATTCGATGAATTTTTAGAGCCTTTAAATCTTTCTCAAAACGCTCTGGCAAAAGCTATAAATTTGTCTTCTAACAGAATTAATGCAATTATTAGAGGACAAAGAGGTATTACAGCTGATACAAACCTAAGGCTTACAAAATATTTTGGTTTAACAAAGGGATATTTTTTAAGATTGCAGGCAGAATTAGAATTATTAGAATCAGAGCGAAAGATTGAAAACGATTTATCTAATATAGTTCCAATTGATTATAACAGCCTGAAAAAGGTATCTGGCTAATAGTTAAATAAAATAGCGGGAGACGAGGCTCGAACTCGCGACCTCTTCCTTGGGAAGGAAGCATTCTACCATTGAACTACACCCGCTTATTACTTTTATTTACTATAATGGTGCGACATGCGCACCTTTTTGAATTCTTAAAATGGAGCGGGAGACGAGGCTCGAACTCGCGACCTCTTCCTTGGCAAGGAAGCATTCTACCACTGAACTACTCCCGCATACTTGCCATATACATAGTACATGCAGAAAACTTTAATTTCAAGTAAAAAATTTAAATTAATCTTCTACAGGAATAATAAGTTTTTGGCCTATTTTAAGTTTATGAGGACTATCCATATTATTTGCTGACTGAATTTTATTTACTTTTGAAGGACTGCCGTTACCGTAAAATTTGTAGGCTATTCTCTCCAGGGTATCCCCGCTTTGTACTTTATATTCAGCAGTTGTAGTAAGCACTGATCCATTGTTTTCAGCAGAAGGTGTTACATTTACCACAGGATTTGCTGATTTTATGCTTGCTTTTTCCCACAGGTTTAACTCTGCAAGATTATCTCTGGATGGATTTCCAAAGTTTAAAATAGCAGTCATTATAATCATAATAATAATGCCTGCAACAAAACCTACGCACAGATAAACAAACGGAGACTTTTCCTCCTTTGAATTTATCCTGTAGCCCTGCCATAATATGTCAAGTTCTCTTTCTTTATCGGATCTCACATACACCCCCGGTGAACAATCATATTGGGTTGCCCTTTTTGGTAAAAGTTCATCCAAAGCTAATACCCTTTCGTTTGACATATTGCTTTTTCTTACAGCTTTTGTTCTCATCAGATCCTCGCTAAACTTTCCCAAATTTTAATAAAGTTATCATAATTAAGAAATATTTCGGAAGCAAGCTTCTTTACATTTCAACACTAAAGTTTAATGTTAAAAAACATGAGAATCTGTGTAAAATAAGCTGAGGTAAAGTAATAAAAGTAAAATGTCTTTCTGAAATATATTTTAACATATATTTTGATACTTCTTTACAAAATTCATATTTTCCGAAAAACTGTTAGAATTTTTAATATAAATGAGAAAAGAATATGCTTAAAAATAAAAAACTTAAAGAGCTGATAAGTCAATATATCAGTAAATACAACCTTAGCCTAAAAGATTATAACGTACTGGTACCGATTATGGATAATGAGCCACTCTTATTTGGAGTGATAGCAGGCATGGCCGGCGCTAATAACATTTACGTATTTAATCCTAAAATTAATATTAATGAAAAACATAATGCCGTACCCGGGGAATTTGCTTTTAACCTTAATATAATTGGCAGTCTGCCATATGAAGTTCTACCTAACCTTAATATACTTCTAAAAAATACAACAATTTCTTTAAAAGACGAAAAAACAAACTGTCTTCCGCTGCGCAATTTCGTTATAAGCTCATTACCTTTAAACTTAGACTTTTTAGGATCTCAAGACCCTGATATAAAAACACTTAAAGCAAAGAAAATACCTGTGTTAAACCACAACCCCGAAGATCAGCGTCTTGACCTGTATCAACACCTTTCCCATATTGTATTAAAACGCTGTTACAAACATGGTATCGATATTTTCAGGTCAAAAATATTGCTTGTGGGACACGGAACCTTTTTAAATACAACTTTAAGCCTCCTTAAATCATTGGGGGCAATGGTATATGTATGTAATACAGGCCTTCCATTTGACCAGACTTATGTTTTAAAACACTTAAAAGATATTGACGTCATTATTGCAATGGATTATCCCAAGCAAGAAATCCAGGTCATAGGCAGTAAAGGAGTTATTGAAATTGGCGATATAGTTGATTTGAGCCCATTTGTAAGAATTTTGCACATAAGCGGTGAAATTGAAACAGGCTCGCTTAAATTAGGCGGGATTCGCTACTATCCTGATGAAATAAACCAGGAATCTCTAAATGTTAGCATTAACGAACTGGGAGAACGTGGCCAGGTGGAAATAGCGGTTAATTGCCTTAAATTAGCTGAAAATTACCTGAAAATAGGAAGCATAATTTAAACTGTGAGAATCTTAATTTTATTATTAATTATTCTGGTTTTTCCCCTGTCCGGCTGCGAGTCCAAGAAATCACAATCTTCAAAAAAGGAAATTGAGTTCTGGACAATTCAGCTAACCGGCTTTTCTGACTATATAAATAGTATTATTGATGAATATGAGGCAAAACATCCCGATATAAAAATAAAATGGGTTGATGTGCCGTTTGCAGAGGCAGAAAAACGAGCACTTGCTGCGGTATTAAGCAGGGATGTTCCTGATTTGATTAACATGAACCCTGATTTTGGGGCGACCCTAGCCTCAAAAGGCGCACTGTTAAACATAAAACCAATGATAACCCAGCAGGAGTATAAAAATTATCTTGAACCGGCATGGCATGCCTCAAGCATAGACGGCTTTGTTTTCGGGATTCCATGGTATATAACATCAGCAAAAACGTTTTATAATAAGAAAATATGGCCTAATGAGCCTCCAAAATCATACTATGAACTGCGTTACATTGCGCCAAAGATCAATAAGTACGTATTAATGCCTAGCCTGACTGAAAACGGCCAGATGCTCAAGATTTTCAATAAATATGACATTCCAATTGTAAATAAAGCAGGCAATAAGGCCTTATTCAACACGAAAAAAGCCGAAGAAGTATTATCCTTCTGGAAATATATGTATGACAAAAGTTATATTCCAAGGGAATCTATTACTGAAGGTCACAGGGAATCGCTTGAAAAGTTTATGGCAGGTGAAACTGCCTTTATTGTTGCAGGAGAGAATTTCCTCAACATAATAAAGGAGAATTCTCCCGAAATATACAATAATATAGGCATGTCTGAACAATTAACCGGGTCAAACGGCAAGGCAGACTTTTCTATTATGAATTTTGTCATCCCGAAGAAAAGCCGCTATCCACAGGAAGCCCTTGAATTCGCACTTTTTCTTACAAACCCTGAAAATCAGCTAAAATTTTCAAAGCTTGTTGCAATTTTACCTTCCACGACAAAGGAAAATCAGCTTAAGACATCACTGTTGCGGCCTATTCCGGTGCTGAAAAACAGTAAGGATTTATATGAAATCATTGATTATATGACGCAGGAAGTTTTATTAGGGCATAAGACACCACATCAGGCACTGGATAAGGCTGTTGAGGAATGGGATAAGATACTAGCCGAGTGAAAAAAACTAAGCCAGCTCCACAACAGTAACCCCGTCCCCACCTTCTGCCTGCTCACCGGCGCGAAACTTTGCCACATAGGGGGATTTTTTTAAGTATTCCCTCACGGTTTGCCTTAGTTTTCCGGTTCCATGCCCGTGAATAATATAAACAGGTGAGAAATTCGCTAAACTTGCCTGATCAAGATAAAGCTCTAGTCTTTTTAAGCCTTCCTCTGCTCTTTCCCCACGAAGGTCAAGGGTATTGTTTATATTCTGTCTCTCAAACATGAACCCTTTTTGTTGCGGGGCATGCTCTTTTTTTTGCGGTGGATTTTGTTTTGCTTTAAATATTTCTTCTTTTTTTACTGTTGTTTTTAACACCCCTACCTGCACCTGCACATTGCTGTTTTTATCCGGCAAGATGATAATTATTCCTTCTTTATCAAGGTTTTTAATGAACACAATATCGCCAATATTCACCTCATCCCAGCTTACAGGCTCCATTACAGGCTTTAGCTTTTCTGTTTCCTCATAATCCAGATTTCTGGCACGTGAAATAGTTTCTCCCAATTTGGAAAAAGAACTTTTATTCCTCACATCGTTAAGTATATGAGAGATTTCCTCTTTTGCCTGAAAAAATGCAGTATCAAATTTTTTCCTGTAAATATTTATTATTTTCTTTTTTTCAGATCTTATTTTCTCAAGTTCAGCATCGTAGTTGCGTTTTAGCTCTTCAATTATTTCCCTGTTTTCCTCAATTTCTTTTGTATGCCTTGAGAGTTCCTGTTGAGTATTTTGCAGGCTTTCAAGCACTTGGCCGGTTGGATCCTGTTTATTTAAGTAATTATTTCTTGCTTTTTCTACTACATCTTCGCCAAGACCGAGCTTTTGCGCGATATAAATAGCGTTACTCTTACCGGGCAGCCCCATTATTAGCTTATATGTAGGAGATAGGCTTTCTGTATCAAATTCCACGCTGGCATTATAAAAACCATCATGAGTGTATGCCAGAGCTTTGAGTTCACTAAAGTGCGTGGTTACCATCGCTCGTGCGCCTTTATCCCTGATATTCTCCATTATAGCTTCTGCAAGCACGGTTCCTTCTATTGGATCAGTGCCTGCTCCGATTTCATCAAGCAGGATAAGGGTATTTTCATCTGTGTTTTCCAGTATTCCTACAATGTTTTTTATATGGCCGGAAAATGTTGACAGACTCTGGGTAATACTTTGCTCATCGCCTATATCTGCAAATACTTTTAAAAATGGATATATGCTGGCCTCATCAGCAGGGACATGCAGGCCGGCTTTTGTCATCAGGGTACAAATCCCGATTGTTTTTAAGATAACTGTTTTGCCGCCGGTGTTAGGGCCGGTAATCACCATTACCTGATAATTTTTGCCTATTTCAATATCATTAGGGACTACATTTTCCAGCACTTTTAACAGCACAGGATGCCTAACATTCTTTAAAGATATAAATTTGTCTGTATTTATTTCAGGCTCAATTGCTTTTATGGATACACTGTACTTTGCTTTTGCAAATATAAAATCAATTTCCGTCAGCAGATCAAGAGTTAGGGCAAGTTCATATGTGTATTTTGCAATTTTAGCGGATAATTCAGCAAGTATCCTCCTGATTTCTGCTTCTATTTGCAACTCAATTTCTTTTAATTTATTGTTCAACTGTACTATACTTTGAGGTTCAATGAATACCGTAGCCCCGCTCGCAGACATATCATGCACAATGCCGGGGACATGGGCTTTATGTTCAACCTTTACAGGTATTACATATCGATCTCCACGCAGGGTATAGACGGGGTCTTGCAGCATTTTTGATATTTCCGGGGAATTTATCAGGCTGTTCAACTTGTTTTTAAGGTTTTCAGACTGGTCTTTAAGGCTTGTACGAAAACTTCTTAGAGCCGGGCTGGCAGAATCCAGCATGTTCCCGGCATCATCAAATACTTCCCGGATGCTGTCTTCCAGCTCCTTATTTTCAAATAGACCTATGGAAATATCATAAGTAAGAGGAACTTCTTCCTTGTGTTTATTAAAAAACGACTTTAAAAGCCTGGAAATTGTAAGGTCATGCCCTATGTCAATTATTTCAAGGTTGTTCAAAGAATGGCCTATTTTCAGGATTTGCAGGGGTTCATATATATTTCTTATGCCTGAAATAGGCGGGTATATTGCTTTATCAAGCAAATATTTGGCTTCAGTAGTGTGTTTTTGTTCAAGCCTGATTGTATTTATATCAGAATATATCTCCGCATTAAGGCAGCGGGTTTTGCCGGTTTCGCAGGTGGAGTATTTTGATAGCTCGGTGACAATATTTTCCCACTCAAGTACTTTAAGGGTGATTTTGTTTATATCCATGTGGCTAATTTCCTGTACCCGACCGGGTAATTTTATTTAAAATTTACAATATTATAATTTTATACTATACTAAGTAGAATCTGATTTGTATAAATCATTAATTCTGCTAAGTAATTTTAAATTAATTGTTCATGTAAACGTTTTTGTAAATTTTTATTAAAATGAAGGGTAAAAAATATTAACTTTTTGTTTTATAGTAGTTTATACAAATAAAGGAAAAGTAAGTGTGAGGTGTACGTTATGATTATAGGGCCACATTCTTCTCTGCAAAACAGGAACCAGCAGGTCGGGTTTCAAAAAGGAAAAGAAGTAATAAAAAAAGCCGGTCAAGGAATAACTAATGCAGTAAAAAGAGTTATTACAGTTGATCCTAAAATTAAAGAACAGACAGAACGATTAAGAAGAATACATAATGGAGAAGTAAAACCACCGCTTATTATAGATGCTTAATAAGTTAATCATAATATTTTAAGTATAAACAACCGGGAAAATCTTTTTTTCCTGGTTGTTTTTATTATCAACAACTTTGTCTATCTGCTTGTTTAAAGAATTTGAAGCCATTAAAGCTAAAGCTGAACCTATCGCCATACCGACAAATTCCCCTGCAATCAAGTATGGCAATAAAGCAGCTCCTCCTATTGCAATACCCGCAGTCATAAGAGCAACATAGCCGCCAGACTTCATTAATTGAGTTCCAAAAGCCTTTGCCTTGTCTGTTATTGTGCCTTCAGTTTTCGTTATGGATTTTACAAGCGCTGGAATCTCCAATAAAGCAGTGGTTATTAAACCAAATTTGGAAATTCTTAAAAGCGATCTGCCTACAATCTTTTGTACAGAATTACCATTAATTTTAACAGCCGGAATATCGTCAGCATTAGCAAAAATCTTATTAATATTAGCTTCATTTGTATCATGTATTTTAAAAAGGCTTTTTACTCTTTCCCCAAAACTGCTAGAATAAAGCGTGGTATCTACTTTTTTTAAATTTTGGTACCATTTATATTTATTAAATAAACTATCAAAGAAAGTTCCTTTAAAAAATAGAAGTCCTCGTTGGTATTCCTTTTTGCCGAAATTTTTAAATCCATTGGCATACTGATTTTTAAGTTCCCTGCCGGCAAGAGCTAACTGTGTGAAGTCCCCCGGAAAGTTCGCTGCTGCCATGCCGGTTAAAAGCGCGGCACGTTCCCAATTATTTTTTTTTATTGATTCGGGAAGTGAACCAATCCTCCTCAAAGGCGGCAGTATTCCTCCTACATATAGGGTTTTTTGGGCTGTATCAAGACGATTTACATCATCTACCAGCCGTTTTGCAGCAGGCATTTTATATGCAGGATTAAATTCTCCAACTTTAAAGTCCACTTATAACTTCCCCATGAGCAAGGCACCTTCCATATATATAAAAAATTTAGGGGAAGGTCGTTTGCAGATTTAGCGAAAATCGTTACAAAAGTGCACAAAAACCTTTTATAGTTACTTTAAACGTCCGATAACAGACTTGACTTCCTTTATATTTTCAGGATTTGGCTCTTTTTCTACGTATTTTTTATAATAATTTATGGCTTCCTGCCTGTTTTCCATCTTTTCGTAAGCTTCTCCAATATGAAGATAAACCTCGCTTATTTCCGGGTCTATCGTTATGGCCTTTTTGTAATATTCAATTGCTTCCGGGTATTTGCCAAGTTTAAAATAAACATATCCCAGGCTATCTAGAGCAGGTGCGCTATCAGGAGTCTTTTCTACCGCCTTTTTGCAATTTTCAAATGCTTTGTCATGCTCTCCAATATTTGCCTGGGCATAACATAAATTGTTATAAGCTTCTGCAAAGTCAGGATTTAGCTCAATTGATTTTTCATTATAGTAAACAGACCCTTTATAATCGTTTTCCCTTGCATAAATAACTCCAATATCATAATAAACCGCAGCATTATATGGCATAAGATTTACAGCTTTTTCCAGATATTTCAAAGCTTTATCTTTTTGTTCAACCCGATCGTATAACAGGCCTATATAATAATTTACCTCTTTATTATCAGGCTCTATGGTAAGTATTTTTTCATATTCTGATATAGCTCCACGATAATCATTGGAAATTTCATAAATAAGTCCTAAATCAAATCTTGCTTTGGTATCTTCAGGATCAAACCTGATTGCATCCAACAGGAATTTTTTGGCTTTAGTGTAATTCCCATGCGAAATATAAGTTTCTGCGAGCAATACATATACATCAGTGAAGCGAGAATCTTCATTTTTAGGAGAAAATTTAAATCCGCTAAAAGCCCAAACTCCACTGCTAATAGGAATAACCAAGGCTAAAAATATACAAGTTAAAAATTTATTATTCATTTTTTTTGTTTTGCCCCTTTTTTATTTATTTTTTTATTATAGAATAATATTAACAGGGATCATACCCTGTTTTAAAATGTCTTTAAAAATATTTTATTTAAAAAAATGAAAACTAGTAGGTAAAAAGAAATGGGACTTAAGAAAAACGACAGATTAGTGACTCTGGCATGTGGAGAGAGCGACTGCAAAAGACGCAATTACACCACAACAAAAAACAAGAAAAATGTAACAGGAAGGTTAGAACTTAAAAAGTATTGCCCTTTCTGCCAGAAACACACTTCTCATAAAGAAACCAAGTAAATTGACAGGACAAGCGCCTTTAGTTCAGTCGGTAGAACGTCGGTCTCCAAAACCGGATGTCGTGGGTTCGAGTCCTACAGGGCGCGTTTGTAAAAAAATAAACCATAGGACATAAAAATGAGCGAGACTAAAAAGAAAGAATTGCAGAAGCCAGGAACAGTAAGTAAAATTACTGATTATTTCAAAGGTGTAAGAGCTGAATGGGATAAAGTTACATGGCCTGAAAGAAGACAGGTAGCCATGGAAACTGTTGTGGTTATTGCAGTTGTAGTTTTTTTTACAGTTCTTGTCTATTTTTTAGATGTTATATTTAATTTCTTATTTAAGTTAATGCCAGGTGGGTAAACAGAATGAATGAACACGAAAAGAAAAAAAGATGGTATATAGTCCACACCTATTCAGGACACGAAAATAAAGTTAAGGTGAACCTTGAAAAACGTGTTGATTATATGAATCTTGGTCACAAAATCTTCAGGGTTGAAGTTCCTCAAAAAGCTGTGACCAAATTAAAAGATGGAAAGCGTCAGGACAAGGAAGAAAAAATATTTCCGGGATATGTGCTGGTGGAGATGATAATGGATGATGACAGCTGGTATGTAGTTAGACATACACCTGGCGTCACCAAGTTCGTAGGGGCTGAAAGAAAGCCAATACCTGCACGTGATACAGAAATTAACAAAATACTCCGTAAAACGCAGGCTCAGCCTACAAAAATTGAGCTTGATATTAAGATTGGCGATAAGGTAAATATAATTAGCGGGCCATTTGCCGATTTTGTCGGGGATGTTACAGAGGTTTACCCTGATAAAGAAAAACTCCGCGCAATGGTTTCCATTTTCGGCAGGGACACCCCCGTGGAATTAGAATACGCACAGATTCAAAGACAAGATTAAAATCAAAAAGCAAACAAAAAGCCGGTCAGTGGCCGGCTTTTTGATGTCTGTTTCTGATTATCCGAAATATTTGTGTAATATTTTGTGCATTTTGTGTAAAATTTGTATCAAAACAGGTAAATTTGCACATAATTTTTAGTTTTCCAACCAGCTAATTTTATGTAATTTTGCCTTAAACCCTTTGCAGTTGTGGTTTTTATGAATTATTTTCAGTAAATTAGCTGTTATATCTGGATTTTAACCTATTCCACTATACATTTTTATACTTTTTTAGACCTTTTTTTAAATTTTTCCACAATTCTCTTTTTTTATTTCTGATTTTCGGAATTAGTTGTCTTTTAATTTCTTATATTTCAAGTATAGCATAGTTATGGCAATTTTTCATGTTAATTTTGCTTTCTTACAGCAATTACAAGGCCGGTTGATCCGATTAAATGTTTTCCAAAAGCACCTGTTCAATATTTGCATTTAATTTTGCACTGCCGATAATTATGCTGTGTATAATTCCCAGAATAACACTGATTTCAGAACTTTTCAGATTATCTTCCGCGGTTTCACTGTGACAGATTTTTGATAAAACCTCTGCTTTTTCAAGTTCAACCATAATCAGGGATTTTAGTTCTTTTATTTTTTCAATTTTTTGCTCCATATTTGAATCCTTTAATTATAAAGAAAAATTTAAAATAATAAACCACAATAAGTTTATATTGAACCATATACGGTTCAATATGTCAATATTTAAAAAAGGACGTAAAATTGTTAATATGTTAAAAAATAATTTATCAAAGTTAATGGGCGAGAGAAGAATAAGTATAGCAGAGTTGCAACGGCTAACCGGCTTGGGACGAACAACTTTAACAAGGCTTTATTATAATCGGACAGGAACAATCAGTTTTAATACTATAGAAAAACTATGCAATGCATTAGAATGCAATACTCAGGAACTGTTGGAACATATTCCCGACTAAGAGCCGACAATCTCTTTGAATTCGACTTGTTTGTTAATAAAACATGCTTAAAAACACGTAAAAATAAAAATTAACACCTATAAAAAAATTTTTTTGTTATAAAATATTTAGGTAATCATTACAGGGAAACAATTATCTTGACTGCTAAAGCTGAAAAAATAGCTGAGGAATTAAGAAATAGCCTTAAAGAAAGAGAAGATTTTGAAGGGCTTTATTTATATGGTTCTCAAGCAAAAGGCACACAGCATGAGGACAGTGATATAGATATAGCTGGAGTTTTTATTCAGGATGTAAGCTACGACAGGGAAATAACTCTTAAAGTTTATGATATAGACTTAAAGCATGATATAGTAATTGATTTTCAAAGAGTAACAAAAGAACAGCTTATTCAAAATCCCGTTTATTTCAATGAAATAAAAAAAGGGAAGTATTATGGACGATAAGACAATATTGATAAAAAACTGGCTATATAAGTCAGATCAGGCGTTAAAAGAAACCTTAATAAATATTGAAAATAATTGCATGTTGTCAGCACAAAACAGGTTATATTATACTATTTTTTACGCAGTATCAGCATTGGCACAGTCAAAAGGATTTATAACCTCAAAACACAGGCAATTGCTGGGATGGTTTAACAAGGAGTATGTTAAAACCGGTATAATACCAAAGGAAAAATCCGGCGTATATCTGGAAGCTTTTGAATTCAGGCAAAAGAGCGATTATACAATAGAATTTGAACCAGATAAGGAAAAACTTGAAAAAATGACTTTCTTTGCACAAATTTTTATTAAAGAAATTAAGGACTTACTAAATAACGGAGAATAAAAATGGCAAAGAAAGTAGTATCAACTATAAAACTTCAAATCCAGGCAGGAAAAGCCAACCCTTCACCACCGATCGGCCCGGCACTCGGCCAGCACGGCGTGAACATTATGGAATTCTGCAAACAGTATAATGCGCAGACTCAGGATAAGGTCGGCAGTATCATGCCTGTTATAATCACAGTTTATGAAGACAGGTCTTTTTCGTTTATCTTAAAAACCCCTCCAACATCCGAGCTTGTTAAAAAGGCTGCAAACGCTGCTAAAGGCTCGGCTGCTCCTAATAAGGATAAAGTTGGGACAATAAATATGAAGCAGGTAGAAGAAATAGCAAAAGCGAAAATGCCTGATTTAAACGCAACAAGCATCGAATCTGCAATGGAAATGGTTAAAGGTTCCGCACGCAGCATGGGTGTTAACGTTCAGGAATAAGTTTTAATGCGTAAATTTAAAAGAGGTGGGTTATAACCCACCTCTTTTAGTTAACAGATTATTTATAAATTTTTATTAGTTTATTGTTAATGTTATGTTTTTCAGCCGGTTTTGACGATTTACTCTTTTGGGGCGGGGAATTTGTACTTACTTCTCTTAAAACAGGCTGGTGCATAGCTTTCAATGCTTTTAAGTTTCTAATGCCTTGATTATAATCTTTTAAACTTTGCTCACGATTTAAAATAAGGTCATCACGCCAATACATTGCATCTATTTTACTATCTACATATAAATTAGTTAAATCAATTTCCAACGACTCTCGATATTCAGGAAATGCTTTTGATTTAAGTATATAAAAATCATCCATAGGAAGGCATGTAGACTTAGTTATAGGATCCTTAATTATATAATCATCTTTATTTTCTACTGAAAACTCGCCTAATCCTTTGAGTTTTATTTTACCGGATTTATACTGTAAGACCTGTTTTTCATCCAATTTTTTCTTTATATGGTTTTTATCCACCAGAACAGCTTTAAAAGATGGCGACTTTCCGATTGAATTAATGTTACCCAGCATATTTTTTACCTTACCTCTAATATTCTCTATCTACTATATACTTGTCATCTATCGGCATACAGTTAGCATGATTATTCCTTGTTAACAATCTTGCTAAAGAACTTTCTGCTTCATCTTTATTAGCATTTATCACAGAGAAAATTCTACCTCTTATAGTTTTATCCGGCTTAACAGCCCAATAAATATTTTGCTCATCTATATTTCCAAAAACTTTTGGTTCTACTACTGCCTTGGGATCAGAATAGTCATAATCTATGCCACTTTTTTTTACAAACATAACGCCTTTATGTATAAAAGAATTGCCATCTACTATATTAATTTCCCCGGATTTTATGGCGGCTTTAAAATTATCTCTGTAAGCCTCTGAATATTGATCATTTTTTGGGATTACGAGGGCTTTAAATGCTGGTGTCCTGCCAACTCCGTTAATATTGCCTAACACGCTATCTCTCCTTTTATTTTCTACTATTATTTAAAAACTCCTGAAAATAAAAATTGACACCTATATTATTTATCTATTATAAAATTGTCATCTACATCCATAGAATTATTAGCTGATAGCGCTGTGCGTAAAGATCTTTCTACTGCTGGTACAGAAGTCTTTTGGCTAAATATACTTGCACTTGTAGAAGCATTTTTAGTAGCCCTGATGATAATTTGATCTTTAATGTTTTCAAAAACTTTTTCAGTTACTTTCTTGGGATCACGATATTTATAATCTTCACCCTCTAATATTTCAAATGGGACACCTTTATGTTTTATAGTCGTACTATCTATCATTTGAATTTTTTGAGCATAAAAAGCCTGCGCAATAGCATGCCGATCAGTTTTTGGAATTACTATAGCTTTGAATACTGGAGTTCTATTGGATCCATTGATACTATTTAACATGTTTTTACCTCTTTTTTAAAAATAATAATTATATATACTACAAAATTCGTGAAAATAAAATTAACCACTTAATAAAAAATTTTTTTGTTATAAAATAAACTAGTAATCATATAACGTGGCAGGCGATAGCCGTTATGACCACAAAGGAGAAAAAATGCCAACAATTACAAAAAGACAACAAAAAATTCTTGAACTGCTTGAAGATGTAGAACAACCATGTTCAGGCAAAGACGCAATTAAAGCGCTTAAAAAAGTGGCCACTGAAACATCAAAATTTGATGAAACCCTTGAATGCCACATGAGACTGGGCGTTGAAGTAAAACACGCTGACCAGCAGGTTAGAAGCACTGTTGTACTTCCGGCAGGAACCGGTAAAAAAGTTAGAATTGCCGTAGTGGCAAAAGGCGAAAAAATTAAGGAAGCTGAAGCAGCCGGGGCGGATTTCGCAGGCGCTGAAGACCTCGTTGAGAAAATACAGGGCGGATTTTTTGATTTCGATAAGCTTGTAGCAACTCCTGATGCAATGGGTTTACTCGGAAAACTCGGGAAAGTACTTGGCCCAAAAGGACTTATGCCTAACCCAAAAGCAGGAACAGTTACCTTCGACATAAAAGGCGCAATCAACGAACTTAAAGCAGGTAGAGTAGAGTTCCGTGCTGACAAACAAGGAATGGTTCACGTTCCGCTGGGCAAAATGAACTTTACTGAAGACGCTCTTATGAAAAACTTTGCAGCTTTAGCTGATGCAGTAATTAAAGCAAAGCCTTCAGCAGCTAAAGGAACATATTTGAAGTCTGTTTATCTTTCCAGCACTATGGGGCCAGGAATTAAAATAGATTCAAAACAGTTACCAATGGAAATTAAAGAATACATCGGCTAATATAACCCCTCAACCAGCACAAAACGCCCGAGGGTTTCTACCTCACAGTAGAATTTAAGCGACTCTATAAAACAATTATTTAGGCAAAATCCGCCGGAAAGATAAATTTTAGGCGGATTTTTTGCAAAAACCCACGTATTATAAGCAATTCCGTGAATGTATTTAGCTATAGCCACATCCGCAGGCACTTCGGATATTATTTCATCCATAATTTTTTCCATGCCAAATACTCCACAAGTCACGGGTATTCTTTCCTGCTGGGGAGATAATTGGGTCGAGTCAACCCCGTAAAACTTACACAGCATCTCAACAGTTGCGCCTGTTACGCTGCCACAGCTACCATTCCAGTCAAGATCACGGTATTTACCGTTTTCGAATCGCACCCATTTGATATCCCTGCTACCAATGTCAACAATAGTAGCATTTTCAGGGTCACTCAATATTTTTTTTGCGCCATACGCAAGGGATAAGACTTCGTTCTGGTATTTTTCCTCTTTATTAACCATATGGCCGGTCGCGTTATCATAGCTTAAATTTAAGCGAGCAAACTGTTTTGTGGGAATTATTAAGGTTTTCTTTTCATTCCCGTTGAATTCAAGTATTTTTGTCCAGCTTGTACCGGCATCTATGTATCGTTGCGTTTTCATTATAATGAAATTTTAATACACAATTTTGCTAAAATCCGCAATTTGCATAAATCTTTCATTTAAAAATCCCAGAAGATTCAGTCTGTTTTGTTTGATAGCCTCATCCTTGTCCATAACAAGCACATCATCAAAGAATTTTTCTATATAAGGAACCAGTTCTTCAAGTTCAACTGTTTGTGCTTTTTTCCATAATTTCTTTTCCGCTTCTACTTGAAACAAGGAGTCTTGCGGGTTTCCGGTAATGGTATGCCCTTTTATTATCCTCTGTATCCTGTTTGCGGATTCGTGGAATTGTTTGTATGACTCTTTTTGTATAAGTTGGTTTACCACTTCCAGCCTATGCATTACATCTTTAAGGTCAATAAGTGGGTCTTTAGCTCCCAGCACTGCATCAACCACGTCATACTTATATTTTTCGTTCAATAATATCCTTAATCTTTGGATAAAAAATTCTTTTATCTCAGGATTTTCAATGAATTTAGACAAATTAAGATTAAGACCTTTTTCAATGATTGTTTTTATAATACCCAGTGCTGCCCTTCTCAAGCCCAGCGGGTCTGCAGAACCAGTTGGTGCTTTGCCAAGGCTGAATACACCACAGATAGTATCCAGCTTGTCTGCAATACCCACTACCTGGCCGGTTATTGTGTCAGCAAGCTCGCCATCAGCAGATACTGGCATATAATGCTCTTTGATTCCTTCAGCAACAAGTTTATCCTCTCCACTTAACCTTGCGTAGTCAGCGCCTATTATACCTTGCAATTCTGTGAATTCCCTGACAAGGTTGGTTACAAGGTCAGCTTTGCAAAGGTATGCGGTGCGCTGTATCTTGTCTTTTATATCCTGGGATAGATTAAGCTCGTCTGCTATTGAAGCGGACATTTTCTGGATTCTCAGCATTTTATCATAGACTGAGCCAAGTCCCTTCTGGAAAGTTACGCCTTTTAACTCGTCCACTTTTGCTTCCAACGGCTTTTTAGTGTCTTCCTTATAGAAGAAGATAGCATCATCAAGCCGCGCTTTTACGACTTTTTCATTGCCTTTTCTTATGTTGTCTATGTTTGTGCTGTCGTGGTTGGCTATAGTTATAAAATAATTTAATAATTTGCCGTTCTGGTCGTAAACCGGGAAATATCGTTGATGATGGGCAAGAACAGACACCGTAACATCTGTTGTAACTTCAAGGTATTTCTTATCAAAGTTACCAATTACAGGATTAGGCCACTCGACAAGGTTGGTAACTTCTTCAAGCAATCTAGCATCAATTTTAGCAACTCCACCTACAGATTTAGCAGCATCATTGATTTGCTTTACGATTTCTTCACGTCTTTTATCGCTATCAGCAATTACTTTAACTTTATACAAATCATCCAAATAAGTATCAGGGTTTTGTATTTTTACTGCTTTTAGCTCGGAAAACCTGTGTCCTCTAGACTCCTTACCTGATTCAACATTGCCGATGGTTATTTTTACTTCTTTGCTATCAAGAATAGAGACCAGCCACCTTATGGGGCGGGAAAATTTAATATCCAGATCAGCCCATCGCATAAAATGCGAGCCTTGAAGCTTTAAAATAAGTTCAGGAACTAATGTTTCCAATACTTCTTCAGTAGGCTTTCCTGTTTCTTTTATTTCTGCCCATACGTATTCAGTATTATCTATTACTTTTTTGCCTAAATCCTTCGGGCTTAAACCCTGTTTTTTTGCAAAACCCTCTCCCGCTTTGGTTAACCCCCCATTTTCATTAAAGGCAATGTTTGCAGGAGGGCCTTTAACTTCTTTAACAAGATCAGGCTGGACTTCTGCAATATCTTCAATTACGATGCATAACCGCCTTGGAGTTCCGTAGGTTTTTATCTGCTTAAATTCCATCCTGGCTTCTTTTAATACATCAGAAAAAGCCTGTTTTAACTGTTTTTGCGCAGCTGTTACAAAGTTATAAGGAAGTTCTTCAGTTCCAATTTCAAGCAGGTAGTTAACCATTGGTAAACCCTATTTATCACAAGTTCCGTCTCCACAGTCCATTGAAGATCTAACCATCTCAATGAAGCCTAGAGTCATTAAAATCATTATAATAGTTGCAAATATATCAAATCCTGTTAATCCGATCATTTAATCAGTCCTTCTAACCTTTTAAATACAGCTTTTAATTTTCGGTTTGTATCCCTAATTCCATTGACTACAGCGAAAAAGAATGTAAAACCTAGTATTATTAACACCATTTTAACATAACTATCAGGATTTGTTAATAATGCGGCTAATCCACCACTTAAAACCACTCCTACTGTCCATAAAGTTTTCCTGTGCTCTATATTGGACATTATTTTCTGTTTTAGAAATTCAACTTCCCGATCCAACTTTTACATCCCCTTCAATTAAAAAATGCGCCATCCGCGATTCGAACGCGGGACCTCTCCCTTAAAAGGGGATTGCTCTACCGGCTGAGCTAATGGCGCATCTCATATATTAAACAATATTCTTATTGTATTTTTGGACGTAAGTATAAAATACCAACAGGAAAACGTTAAGTCAAGAACAAATAATTGTTTGCTCTCTTCCAGGTCCAACGCTTACAATGACAATGCTGACTCCTGTTACCTGCTCCAGCCTTGAGATGAATTTGCGGGCATTCTTAGGCAAGTCAGAAAATATTCTGCAACCTGAAATATCCTGCTTCCAGCCGGGTAGGACTTCATATACAGGCTCTAAAAATTCCTGCAACTTTAAATTAGCAGGATAATGCTCGTATATTTGACCATTTCTTGTGTCTTTATAGGCAATGCAAATTTTTATTTCATCAAAATCATCAAATACATCAATCTTTGTCAATGCAATACCTGTTAATCCATTAACTAGCGCACTGTATCTTGCAGTCACAGCATCAAACCAGCCGCATCTTCTTTTTCTACCCGTTGTAGTGCCGAATTCCCTGCCAATCTGCTGAAGCCTGTCGCCTTCCATATCTTTTAGCTCAGTCAGAAAAGGACCTTCGCCCACGCGGGTAACATATGCCTTAAATACTCCCACAACTTGTTGGATATAAGTAAAACCTATGCCGCTTCCGATAGAAGCTCCTGCCGCAACAGGATTTGAACTTGTGACATAGGGATATGTCCCATGGTCAACATCAAGCATGGCTCCCTGCGCGCCTTCAAACAGTATGCTCTGGTTTTGAGAAAGCGCATTCCTTATTATTTCGCTAGGGTCTTTTACATATTGACGCAGCGGTTCTGCATACTTTTTACAAAACTGAATTATTTCCTCTTTTATAAATACAGGTTTGTTATAATGCTCAAATAAGATATTTTTTTGAGGAAGAATCACATCCAGCTTCTTGCTTAAAACCTCTTCATCATACATATCTTCAATACGGATGCCGGTTCTGCCGATCTTATCCATATAAGTCGGGCCAATACCCCTCTTTGTTGTGCCTATTTTATTGTTTCCAAGGGATTCTTCGTTTAATTCATCAAGCGCAATATGATATGGCAGGGTTACATGCGCTGTCGGGCTTACATAAAGGTTAGATGTATCAATGCCTTTTTGCTTTAAGCCTTCAATCTCCTCGATTAGCACTTGGGGATTAATGACAGTACCGTTACCGATCAGGCATATTTTACCCGGATAAAGAATTCCTGAAGGAATAAGATGGAATTTATACGTCTGGTCACCAGTAACAACAGTGTGCCCGGCGTTACATCCGCCCTGGTATCTTATTACGATGTCGGCTTTTTCTGCTAAAAGGTCAATAATTTTTGCTTTGCCTTCATCTCCCCACTGGCCCCCGACGATCACAACATTTGCCAAAATTGATCTCCTAATTTATTCCCAAAGTAGTATATGTTAACCGTTTTCAAACGTCAAATTTTCTATTCCGTAAGGTAAGAAAACCATCAGCAAATGGCCTGGTTATTTTTTTTAAAAAGGCATATTCACGAGGCTTTTCTATAAAAGGTTCTATGACAGGGAATAAAGCATCCTCGCCAATGCGGTTTGATCTTAAAATAAGGTTAGAATCAGCAGGAGTCCAGGTTTTTAACTCATTAAACAGCCTTCCTGCCTTTTTTTCCCCTAATATATCTGTTAACGGGACCTTAATTCCCTCTTCATATATGTTACGTGTTGCGCTGACTGCCATCCTGCTTGCTGCATTAAACCCCAAGTATCCCATTTTATCCAGACAGTAAAGAGATTGGAAAGAATATGGACTGTCTAAATTCATCAGGCAGTGAGAAATAGTGTTAGGAGCCTGATAATGTGGCTCCATTTTCTTAAATAGAAACTTTAATACTCCTTTAGGAATAAATCTAAATTTTAAAAGCTCACATCCTGCGATTCTGGGAATTTCCCGTCCCAAATGAAAAGTTGCGCCAAAAAGTTTATCAGGCAATGACTGCCTGCCAAGCAGCATATTTGTAAGTTCCTTTTCTTTTGGACGAGGATTTAAATGCAAAACATTACTATGAGCAAAAAAATCATGTACTGCATGAAACATTCTTCCTGTACCATACAAAGCTTTTATCAGTTCAGTATCAAAATTTTTCTTTTTCTCAAGCAGTACAGAGGTTTTTTCCAGCTCTTTCAGGACGTATTTCCTGACTTCACCTATAAACTTTATTCCTTTTTTAGGATCAGGAGTAGAGTGCTGTGCAGGCAAATTAGCAAGATTCCTGAATGCATCAGCATCCTTTACACCCTTTTCAACTACCTTAATCCCTGAGCCGGATAATGTCTTGAGGGCTGCTCTTATGTATCGTATATGAATCTTAGGCATCATAAGCTAAAGCTGCTCGTGAAAATGTAGCTACTGATTCGTCAAATGCCTGCATTAATTCAGGAAAAAGTGTTTCTCTATAACCATACTCTCTCCATTCTTTACGGGCTTCTTCTGGAATGGCCAATCCTTTATATACTTTATAATCTGCCATAACCCTACCTGTACGATCTGTTCCATGCCTGCAACAACTGTAAATGAGTTCATTTTCATGTCTTTTTATTGTTTTATAAAACTTTTTTAACTGATCCTGCCTTGGGTCAAAAGAGTTTACAGGAATATTAATAAATTTAATTCCATATTTTTTTGCTTCTTTTTCCAGTTTTTTCTTTTGTTTTTCGAATAATATCTGGAAATTAACTATTGCTCCAATTTTTTTACCTTCTTTATCTCGATATTTTGCAAGCTCTCCCATCCCCTTTATTCCAGGAGAAGGCCCTCGCAGCATTTTTCCTTCTTCTACCACAAGTACTTTTCTCAGGTTAAAGTTTGTTTTATTAGGTAATTTATCCCATAAATGAGCAAAAGCGTTACGTACAGGCTTAAAACGAAGAATGGTACTCCTTAACCCTATATAAGTCAAATCCCTCGGGGAAGTATTTATAACTCCAGAAAATCTTACGGCAAAAGAAGGTTTTTTATAATTAGTTACAATTTCCGGCTTACTTTCAGGCAAACCCGATAGTTGAAAATATGAATTTTGAGAGTTGCTTCCAACAAATGCTATCATGCTTGTATAAAACAACATGAATATTAGTTGAATATAAGAGAAATATGAGGAAAATGTTAGAAACCTGTGTTTTTATCCACCCATTTTAAATACCCTTCAAGCCCGGCTTCTATAGGCAGCATAAGTATTGCAGGAAGCTCATATGAATGGTTTTGCAGGATAGCTTTCTTAACTGCATCAAATTTATCTTTTCGGGTTTTAATAGAGATTAAATACTCCCCATCTTCGCAAATCTCACCTTTCCATTCATAAACCGATGTTACATTCGGAATTATATTTGCGCAGGCCGCGAGTTTATTTGTTACCAGCGTATGTGCAATTTTCTTTGCTTCATCAAAATTTGATGTCAGGGTTAAAATAATGCAATAATTCATCAAATAACTCCTTTCCCTGTATAATTTTATTTATGAGAATTATTTTTTCTATTTTAGCATTTATTTTCTTTTTAACGCCTGCGGCATGGAGTGAGGAGCAGTACGCCACAACCAGGACTGACGGTGTTATAAGGGTAGGAATCAGTAGCAATGATTTTAATAACCTGGAATATAAAGAAATTAGCCTGTCCTGTGCAGGAAAACTAAAGCGTTATTTCAAATATTTTGATACTGAGATAGGGGAAACTGCACCCGGTGACATAATAAAATTTGAAATAACAGATACATCATTTAAGATTTACAAAAATAACCAGGAAATTGGAAACACTATTTTCGGGCCTATAATTGTAGAGCCAATAGATAAAAGTCCGATTAAGGTTATGGGGCTTCAAAGAAAAGGAAAACAGGCCGCTTACAGAGGCAATTTTGAAATAATTAGGGTTCCGGGGAAAAAGAGCAAACTCGCATTAGTAAATGTAGTTTCGCTAGAAGAATACTTAAAAGGTGTTGTCCCAAACGAGCTTCCTCCGTATTTTGGGATGGAAGCCCTAAAGGCACAGGCTGTTGCTGCAAGGAACTATGCGATTAGGCCACGGGTTAGGGTATATCCGCATTTTGACGTGTGTGACTCAGTAAAATCACAGGTTTATTTCGGGTATAACACTGAAATGCCGGAATCCAACCAGGCAATTGAGGCCACGAAAGGGCTGGTAACGCTGTATGATGGGGATGTTATTATAGCACTCTACAGTTCAACAGCAGGAGGGTACACGGAAAGCTATGAAAATGCCTTTTCTGAGCCGGGCGATGGGGGATTCCCGGCAAAGCCGCTGCCTTACCTTACTGGCAAGCCTGATATTGAAGGCACACCGATTTTAAACAACGAAAAAGCAGCACGGGATTTTTATACGACCCGGCCTGCTGCATTTGATGTAAATTCCGGCTATTACAGATGGACAAGGCAATGGACAGGCGAAGAACTACGAAAAGCCTTAAATGCGTCCCTAAATGATTATACATGGTGCGATCTTGTTTCTCCTAAGCCTACTAAGGGAATCGATATAGGTAAAATCAAGCGTGTAGATGTTATCTCTCGGGGAGTATCCGGTAAAGCAATCGCAATATCAGTAAAGACCGAAAAAGGCGAATGGACAATCCAAAAAGAACTGTTTATAAGGCGGATTTTTAAAAATAACGGCGCTAACCTACCCAGTGCAAACCTGATTTTTAATAATTATACTGACACGACTGGCTATCTGGTGCGGCTGGAGACATTGGGCGGCGGATTTGGGCATGGTGTTGGAATGAGTCAGTATGGTGCTAGCTATATGTCAAAAAATGGTTATACCTTCGATAAGATACTCCAGCATTACTACGACAGCACGGCAATAGGCACCTGGCCGGTTTATATGATATCTGAGTATGTGACCCCGCCAATAAAACAGGAATTTACTTCATCTAATAGTAGGGCTGACCTGTTGATTGAGAACTTTGAAGGCGTGGAAAAATTCGAATTTATGCTAAATTCCAAAAAATTCTCGCTCAGCAAAAAAGAACTAATAGAAGGCAAAATAAGGATTCCTCTTGATGAATACATAAAAAAAGCCAATGAGATTGTTTATTTTCCGCTCTCAGAAGAGGAAGAAGGCCGCAGCCTCAAGGTGTGGGTTGAGGTATTCAGGAGGGAGTAACTCCTGTATTACTTAAATCTCTTAAAACATTTTTGACAATTCTGTTTATTCCTATTTTCAGCTCGCTGGGCTTTCTTGGTGCCGGGTTGGTAAGAATATTCTCTGCCAGCTCAGGTAGTTTTTCATTTAATCGCTGTAACTCTTCGGGATTATATTCTGCAAGCGGTTTATGAGGAAGATTGTTGCTTTTCGTCCAGATATGAATATGCTTTACAACCTTATTTGATGCTTGAACTAAAGCTTCTTCGTTCGGATATCTTTTTGACGGAAAAGCATATTTTATAAAAGATAGAGGATTAATTGCTCTTGTCAATCCTTTTAATCCGTCGTCTGCAACTTCAGTAATAACTTTTACGGCTTCGGGGGCTAGGCTCCCCACTTCCTTGCCTGTATTATTACCTGTTATTGCCTGCCCAATAACTCCGCAAACTTCTCCAAGAGGATCTGCTATCATCCTTGAAAGAGGTGCAGAGCCAAAAACATGAGAATTTTTAACATTTCTGGCTATTTTTTGCGGTAATTTTTCTTCACCCAGCTTGTTTAAGTTTTTGAGTGTTACCTGGATAAGATGCGCCCATTGCGCATTTGTAACCCAGTCAACACGGCCTTTAAAGGAAATTGTATCTTTATTTAAAGGCGCCAACACCGGATTATATGATCTGAATCCTTTATTTTCCGCCTTATGATGTATAATGGAAGTTGTTATCGAGTTTATCATGATTTATATAATAATATAAATAAAATAATGGATTCAGTAAAAAATAAAATTTTTAATTACCTGACCCAGGCGCAAAAGTCTGACTTTTGTCACTATTTAGCCAGCTTTGTAAAAAAGCATTACACAAGGCCAACGTCTGAGATCGCTGATATGTTTATAGAAGATGAGAAGCATTACTTGTTAATCCAGTCATCTCGTTTCCCCTGGCTGGAAGAATACCTTGAAAATGAGGATTTTCTTAAGGATATAGAACTATACATAAAGGAAAACCAGAAAAAATGCGAATATGCGGAAAAACAGCGACCGTACTATGAAAAGCAAAAAGCCTACGCAAAGGAACAACGAAAGCTGGCTCAGGAGCGAAAAATGGCAAAACTCCCGCCTACTAAGGCTCAACTGGCGTTTTATACTAAACTTTGCAAGAAATATGGCCTTGAAAGCAAAATTAATCCTGAAAAGGCGTCCAGGCTGGATTTAAAGCGGGCTATTGAAGACATTTTAAACAGATCGGATCTGTCTGAATAAACTCTATCGCCCTTTCAATATTCCTTTTATCAGAAAGAATTGTATAAAAATCCTCTTTAATAGTAGGTGCAGTCCTGATTGCTTCGATAAATTCCTCTTTATTAAGCGGTTTTTCAGCCACAAAATCGAAAAAGCCTGTTGATTGCAGGAAATCTTTTACAACTTTAAACCTGTTATCCTGAATATAACTGCATATATACGTTGCTATGCCTACCTGGATGCCGTGCATGGCTGGCGTTTTTGTAATCTGGTCAAGCGCATGTGAAATTAAATGCTCGCTTCCGCTGGCTGGTCGGCTAAACCCTGCTATCTCCATAGCAATTCCACTCATCAGTAAGGAATTTACAAGATGATACAGGAATTCTGCACTTCTAATATCGTGGTTTTTATAATGCAGTATGTCAGAAACTGTATTCTCAGCTATTAAATACGCAAAATCATTGAAACTTTCGCCTGTTACTTCAACAGCTTTCAGCCAGTCATATCCGGCGGTAACTTTTGAAATCAAATCCCCTATACCTGAATAAATACAAGATTTCGGACTTGTCTGTACAGCCTCAATATCCACAATAACGCCATAAGGAATTTTTGCGGTAACGGTTTTTCTTTTTCCATCAACAAGCAGGGAAGAGTTTGGGCTGCAAAACCCGTCATTTGACGTGGATGTGGGAATACTCACAAACGGAAGAGCAAGCACATGCGCGCAGTACTTGCTGTAATCAAGAGCTTTCCCGCCCCCGATACCCACAAGGACATCCACTGACTTTGGTATTTTAAAAGCGTTATGGATTATGTTTTCAATGTTAATGTCTGAAATTACGTCCCTATGCATAACGTTTATGCCTGAAGATTCAAGGCTTGAGTATATTTTTTCCCCGAAAAGCTCTTCTATACCTTCGCTTAGAAAGATGGCGATATTTGTAAACTCTTTTTCTTTAAGATATTTGCCGACCCTGTTAAGTTCTCCTTTAGATATCTTAAGGATAGACGGGATTAGTATCTGTTTTTGGCAAAATTTCATCATTGTTTACAATCCTTTAAATACTCCAGCACGCTGCAATATGAGTCCAATTCCTGCGCCTTAATCCCATTTTTTCTACAAAGTTCCATGAGTATACCTCTTGCAAAAACAACGTCAGCATGCCTTGCCGCAGCTAAGTCAGGAGTCCCGTCACCCGCAAAAACCACATGTTTGCCCTGATTTTTAAGGTATTTGACCACATTTCCTTTGTCCACACCGTAATTGTAGGAATAAAAAGGCGAATCTTCCTCTAATTTAAACATCTCAAGTCCTGTTTTCTGACTATAAGCGCTTGTGTTGGAAATTATATGTATATTGTCCTGTACTCCAAGGTAATCCAGGATGAATTTTATGTAGTAATCAGCGCCAGCACTGACTATGTAAATACTTATATTATTCTCTTTGCAATAGTTTACGGTATTTACAAAGCACTCTTCAACTGGCAATTCAAGAATAAGCTCATGTAATTCCTCTTTTTCCAGGTGAATTTTTTGGAAAATCCTGTTTAAGCCTTCGAAATGGGTAATTTTGCCGGTTTGGTAGTCATTCCAAGGAGCAAGATCCTTTTCTTCCAACAGTTCATCAATTACATGATAAAAAAAGTCTTTTTTTGTTATAGTTCCGTCAAAATCAGTGACAAGAACGGTATTCATTTTCTGCATGGAACCTGCATTAAGTCTATTTCCAGTCCTTCGTAAGCTATGACTGTATTAAGGAAAGATTTTTTTGCTTTTTCTTCCATTCTTTTTACAGCATCATCATCATAACCTGGATCAAGATGGAAAAGCACTAACTGCTTTACATTAGTGAGTTTTGCCTGTTCAATTGCCATTTCAGGCGTACTATGCCCGTGTCCTTGTTTGGGAGTGATGGGTGAGACATAATCTTCTATAGTAAATTGTGAATCGTGTATCAGCAAATCAGCGTTTCTTGCAAATGTAGTAAATTTGCTGTCACTTCCAACATAGCTTTCTTTGTCCGTGGCGTACACCAGAGACTTTCCATTGCAGCTTATTTTATAAATCATTACCCCATCTTTAGGATGAGCGTAGCTTTTTGAACAACTTATTACAATTGTGTCTTCTTCTACTTCTAATTCCTTCTCAGTATTTAATCTTACTACTTCCGGGTCTTTTTTATCAGGGTAAATAACTATTACTTCTGATTCATGGATATTTTTTATTGTCAGTTTTGCAGACATTTCCTGTAGTTCTACAGGGAATATAAAATCAAAAATTGTTTCGGAAAGCATTTGCTCAAAGTCCCTGTTTCTTGACCTTAAGCCAAATATATGAATATTGCTGCTTCTAATATAAGCTGGTTTAAAGAAAGGTAGCCCCTGAAGATGATCAAGGTGAGCATGGCTGAATAGGATAACAGCTTCAATAGGTTTTCTGCTTTCAACATCAGTCCCACTGGTAATATAATCCCGGACAAGGTCGTTTCCCAGGTTTATAATGCCTGTTCCGCCATCAAGAACTATATATCTGCCATTAACCTGCACTTCGACGCAAGAAGTGTTTCCGCCATATATTACCTGGTTTTTTGAACAGACAGGATGGCTTCCCCTTACTCCTCGGAATTTTATTTTAAATTCTCTGTCCTTTTTTAACATTGTTTTATTATAAGTTAATTTTTAATTTATTGTAAATATAAATATTTTTTGTTGGTTTTGCTGGGCGCTGGCTTCGCCAGCGCCCAGCAAAAGGTTGTGGGGTGCCGAAGGCACCCCACAACCAGATAATTAATATTTTTTATTAACAAGATATTTATATATTTTAAAAATTTTTTAAAATGTCGAGGAAGGGACTTGAACCCTTATGGATTGCTCCACACGGCCCTCAACCGTGCGCGTCTACCAATTCCGCCACCCCGACATATGGGTGTTTAAATATAATAATTTAATTAAATTTTCCTGTCAAACTGTCGATTATTATTAGTATGATTAAGTTATCAAAGAAAAAAGGTATAGCCCTTCCTGAATATGTCTTAATATTAGCATTCTTCTCAATTGTGCTGGGATTTACGATTTTACAGATGAATCCCGACATACTCAGAAAATATTTTGAAAATTCTATTAGTGGAGACGCTGTAACCGATACAAACGGGACTCTTACACTGCCGGTTATGGGTGAGCAGTAATTGTAAATGTTTTAATTTTTTCGTAAATGCTTCCTTTTGGGGATAGGGTACTGCTAAGTAAGACAATTTCCTTAAAATTTATGGTTTTTTCCTTAAATATCAGACGTTCTGGCATAATAACGGGGCTTTTAAGTCTCTGCCTGGTCTTAAACCTTGCAATAGTAATATGAGGCTTGAATTTTCCAGGATTAAAGGCATTATATAATTTTGTCGCCTCGCCGTTTGTATCATCTCCTGCAAGAACCAGCAGTCGTGGAAATTTAGCATTAGGCCATATCTCAAAACGGTTGAAATTTATTGATATTTCTTTAATTTTAGACGTAATTTTTTCAACATTGTCTAATATTCCCAGCACACGATCCGGGTCTGTATCCCCGAAAAATTTCCATGTTAAATGCAGGTTCTCCTTATTAACAAAACGTACAGGGCAGGCAAACTCAGCGTTGATGCTTTCGAGTTCAACAAAGGAGCCGATAGAAGTTACGTTTTTTCCATCTTTAGCCACAAGGTTTTTAATTCATTTGGTTTAAACGTAACTTCCTCATTAATATTATACAATTTTGAAGTCGGCTCTTCCAGGGAATTAGTTTCCATAAATTCCGCATTAAATCCTGCATTCTGAGGCTTATCTGAAATATTCAACGCTCTTAGTATTATTCCTTGCCCTTTTTCGGAAAATTTAACAGCATAGATTAAGATATTTGGATTATTTATAGTTAAAAAGTTTCGTGATTCAGCCTGGCCAAATTTAACTTGTCCAAAGGCAGCCAGCGTGCTCCCCATAAACTCATCCGCTTCCTTAAACAATTCCTGCGGCGAATCTACATTACAAATGGCATATCTGACCGTCTGCCTGCCTAAACACTGCGCACCCGGAGTTTCAAGAGGCGGGCCTGCCGGGAAATTCCTTGTGCCAAATGATATTTTAGATAATTTACCTGTAGCTCTTAATATTGTTATAAACAGGGAATTTCCACTTACTCCATACTCGTGCAGCCCCTCTGTAATTATGCCCAGCCCCTGCGCAAACACAAACCTCTGCATTGGTGCGGTATTTGTTTTTAATTCCTGCCCTTTTGCAGCGGGCATGTGATCTTCTATCCTGTAATCAGGATCAAATTGCCTTTTTATCAGCCCAAAAGTGTTTTCTGCCACTGTTTCATATATTTTTTCAGGAAGATTAAATTTAACCTGCATTATGTGATCTTTTGTAGTATTTTCCCAGCTTGTTACGAATTCTATTCGTTTTGAGCCGGATGTAGTGATTATATCAGTTGTAATGTTTGTGTTTAACCTGTAATGAACTCTTGTTATATTCCTTAAATCGCCTTTTTCAATTACTTCTGTCTTTAAAATTTCAGCTATTCTCGGTTTTTCATTTTTCACAGGACAATAATTATAAGTGTCACCGACATCCGTCCTGTCGGTAATTATGTGCTTATTGATGATATCTTCGGTGATTTCCATAGGTTTTGGGGTCCTCAACATACACCAAATGTTCCTTAACTTCCTGCATATCCTCGCTCATAGGTGCCCTTTTTATATCTAGGAGTATTTCACGAGGGAATACATCCTGTTTTATCTTTACCACACCGGTAAAGGGATAATTTGACAGGTTATACACAACTACATTACCTGTATCCTTATTTTCAACAGGCATACAGCGTTCAATCAAGGCGTTACATATCTGATCGACCTGCTTGAACCTTGAAACATTCTCCTCATGCACTTCATCCACTGAGCACCCGCATATACTGTCATGGGGATGGTTTTTCAAAAGCAGTTTCCACGCATAATCAAGTTCATTTTTTCTCTTTTTGTCTAAATTTGTGCCTAAAAATGCCTGCAATGGTTCTGCAATTCTTGAGAGTTTCCACGTAGAAACCGCATTATGCTGTTTTAAATACATCCTTGTGGATAAAGTACCGGGCAGGATGGGATTTCTGGAATTATCACGCAGCTCGCCCTTAACTGTTTCAAGCTTATCCCTGAATTTTTCCAGGTTTTTAAAATATTCATAAACGTTTTTATTACATGATGGCCCTTTTACAAAAATATGATCCCCGCCCACAGGCAAAAGGATTTTGTCAGAAACAGAGTGTTCCTTTATCTTTTCAATAAACTCCTCAAAGTTTTCATTTATAAAATACCCTTCTGTAAGGTATGTAGCTAAAACAGACGAGCTATCACCGGATTCCCAAATAAATTCTGACTTCTTATTTCCTACACCCCGCCATACAAGAGCGTTTTTAATATTGAACGAAGCCAGAATTCGCGGTATTTCAGAATTATGCCCGAATGAGTCCGGCAAATAGCCAAAAAAATCCTTAGCGCTATATTTTTTAGCCTGAGTAATACCAATTAACAAGTTCCTTATCAGGCTTTCGCCAGAGACCAGGAATTCATCTGCCAGAACATACCACGGCCCGACAAACAGTCTTTTATTTTTAATAAAATCTCGTATAATAGGTTCTTTTTCAGGATATATCTCAAAATAATCCTCTAAAACCACGGTCTGGCCGTCTAGATAAAAGTATTCCAGACTGCCTTTTTGTAATTCCTCTATTATCTGATTCATAACGTCGATCAGCCTGATCCTGAAATCCTGAAAAGGCTTGTACCACTCTCTATCCCAGTGTGTATGCCGAAAAGTTATTACTTCCACTATTTATCTCCAAATTTTATTATATTTGTTTTATGCCCATCTGTAACTACCTTGATTGCATAATCTTTATCAGTCCTGAAAATTTGTGATTTAAACTCTCTAAGCAGTGAAATAGTTTCAAAATCAGGATGACCCCACTGATATCCTTTCCTGCCAACAGAAATAACCGATATTTCAGGATTAATATATTGAAGAAATTCTTCACTAATCGCATCTTCACTGCCATGGTGCCCGACTTTCAGCAGAGTTACAGGATTTTTAACTGTATCATCTATTTTATCCAGTGAATCAGCCTCGCAGTCTGCCATCAATAAAGCTGAGAAATCCTTATAAACAATGTAAAGCATTATACTGTCTTCATTATTACTGTGATCATCGATATGATCAGGCCTTATAGCTGTGATTGTCAGGTCATTGCCCGAAAATACAGTATCATTATCGGTCAGTATAACGGTTCGCAGGTGGTTTTGTTCAATGTAATTCTCTATTGATCTGTAAGTTTTTGTTTTGTTCTCTACCCCATTATGATAAATAGTATGGGGTTTTGTTGTCTTTAATATGTCAATTGTACCGCCTATGTGGTCGCTGTCAGGGTGTGTCAAAACTAGCGCATCAAGGCTGCTAATACCTTTGTCTTTTAAATAAGGCGTTACTGCGGTTTTTGCAGGACAATACCAGCCGGGTGGACCTGTATCTACAAGTATGTGCCTATTATCAGGCGTACTTATAAGGATAGAGTCGCCTTCTCCCACGTCAAAAAATACAAATTCAAGATTATTGTTGAAATTTCCTTTAAATAAAAAGAATATTATGACTAAAAACGCTATAATTGCCTGTTTTCTTGCAAAAACAAGCAAAATTAACATGATATAAAAGGCAATAACCGCAGGTACTTGAGGAGTAGAGGGATATTGCAGTGCGCCGGGCAATTCAGATGTGAATTTTGAAACAGCTAAAAGCAGAAATATAAATGGTTCTGCTATTTTATCAGCAATAAAACATATTTTCTCACCTATAACAGGTATTAATGCAAAAACACTGCCTAAAAAACCCGCAAAGCTTATTATTCCTACGAACGGCATAACTGCTATATTTGCCAGCACTGAATATACAGCGAAGTTATTAAAGTGAAAGATTTGTATCGGTGATGCAAATAATTGCGCAACAATTGGGATAATCAAAGCGCCAGATAGGTATTCAGGCACAGGCTTGAGCTTTTCAATAAATACAGGAACAGCAATTAAAAGGCCTAAAGTCACAATAAATGAAAGCTGAAATCCAACATTTGCCAGCATAAATGGGTTAAATAACAGCATTAAGACGCACACCATAACAAGAAGAGTAGCGTTATCAGCCTTTCTGTCAAATAATTTACCTATGAGCAGGAATTCAAGCATTAACGCTGCCCTTGTTACAGAAGGAGGAAGTCCTGTCATCAGAGAATAAAGCGCAACAAGCAGCATCCCAACTATTATAGTAATTCTAAAACTAAGTCGAACTTTTGAAGCAAAAAAGTACCAGATCCCGAAAATAATGCCCACATTCATTCCAGATGCCGCAAGAAGATGCAGCAGGCCTGATTTTATAAACTCATCTTCTATCTCCTGCGGTGCCGGTACTGCATAATCACCAAAAACCATGCCCCCTAATACCTCTAACTTAGGAGATTTCAGGTTTTTTGCGTGAATATCCATTATTTTATTTCTTATATCAAGACTGCCGGAGGGTTTGATTATTTCCCAATTTTTATAGCCAACGTGTGTAAGAGTGAAAATCCCATTGTTTCTCAGGTATTTCCCGTAGTCAAACTGTCCCCAATTCGTGGCTTTATACGGGCGTTTTACAGAGCCTTTAATCTTAATAATGTCGCCTATCCTGATAGACTCGAATTTTCTTTTATAATCATAAATAGTAACAAGGGTTTTACTTTTACCGGACTGAAAATAAAATTTCGTTTTATTTTTTAAGTCGGTTCTGGGTTCGCTTACTACACGCCCGGTTAATTCCAGCTTTGCCGGCGCCTTTCTGTACAAGGCATCAGGCTTGGGCATCCTGTAATCGGCATATAATATTGATGTTCCAAACACCGCAATACATAAAATCAAAAGCAATGGGGAAGCCAGCTTTTTAAACCCTAAAAAAAACAATAAAATCAGGAATGTTGCCAACAGGTAGATATTAAAATCCAGCAGATAATATGCTGTACCTGCTATAAATGCAGAACTTATAACAAGAGTTTTTTGAGGTTTTGTTAATCCTGTTTCCATAAATTGTCATGCTGAACTTGTTTCAGCATCTTTCCAGCTATCATCATAAAGCAAATTATAGCATACGATTGTTTATTTATTAGACCCTGAAACAAGTTCAGGGTGACGGTGGGATTTTTTCCCTTAAAAAATCAAAGAGTTCTTTATCAAGAGTTATTAAATGGATACTAAGCCATTTATTCATTATAGAATGCAAATGCAGGATTTCTTGAACTTCAGGCTGGAATATTTCAACCCTTTCATTGTAGTGTTGCCTTAGCTGCTTATATGTAGTTTTAAAAAAATTGTGGCTATTTTTTAATTCCTTGATCCTGGGGAAATTATACTTTTCTGCATAGTCCTCTTCTAATTTAAAATGTTCAGTTTCATAAAAATCAAACGCATTCAGTAATTCCTGTATTCTACCCTCAGCTTTATTATCTTCAATAGCCCAATAAATTTTATTAAGGGTATTAATTATATCCTTATGTTGCCGGTCAATTTCTTCTATGCCAGATTCATATTCAGTGCGCCATTGAACAAGGCCTATAGGTTCCATAAAAATTATTCCTTCAATTTTTCTCTTAAAAAGTCAAAGAGCTCTTTATCAAGAGTAACCAGGTGATAACCAAGCCATTCCCTCATTACACTATGGAGATGAAAAATATATGGGATCCGTGATATACATTCTTTTTCACTGCCTTTGTGTATAAATTGCAAATGTTTATATGTAGATCTTAAATATTCATGACTTTCCTTTAATTCAATAATTTTGGGGAAATCATACTTTTCAGCATAATTTTCTTCTGTATTAAGATGGATTGTTACATAAAAATCGAAGGCATCTAATAATTCAGACAATTTGCCTTGAAATTCTCTATTTTCAATAGCAAAATAAATTTCATTAAGAGTATTAATTATATCTTTATGCTGCTGATCAATTTCTTCTATGCCGGATTCATATTCTTTCTGCCATTCAATAGTTCCTATAGGTTCCATATTAAATCCCAAAATAAATTAAGCTCGTTTTAGTTTATAACGAGCTTAATTTATTTAAATTGGTTACTTTTCTATTTCTTTAAGGTTATTTAGATTTCTTCAGCAACTTCTGCAACTTCTGCTTCTTCTGTCACTACCTGCTCTTTAATTATTTCAGAAGCAACCACAACAACCGGTAACTTGGCGGAAACCTTTGAAGTAAGCTTTATTAGCATACTGTATTCGCCAAGAGCATTTATCGGGTTGTTTAATGAAATATTTCTTCTGTCAACTTCTATGCCCGTCTTTTCTTTAATTTCATCAGCCAGCCTGCGTGTGGTAATAGCTCCGTACAACTTTCCGCTTTCTCCAGCTTTTGCCTGGATTTCCAGTTTTTCAAGGCTTTTAATTTTTTCTGCTTTTTCAAGAGATTCGTTGTGTAATTTTTCAGCCTTTGCCTTAATTCCTGCAAGGTTCTTTTCCCTATTTTTCATTGCGCCTTCTGTTGCTAATTCAGCCATGTCCTTCGGCAAAAGAAAATTTCTTGCAAAACCACTTTTAACCTCAACTATATCGCCGGACTCTCCGAGGGATTGGACATCCTTTTTTAAAATTAATTTCATATATTCGTTCCTCCTGAATTATTTATTATGATAAGATTTAAACATGAAAATATTAATTTTGCATGGTCCAAATCTTAATCTTCTTGGAAAACGTGAGCCGGATAAATACGGAACAAAGACTCTTCCTGAAATAAACGCCCTTTTGGCGGGATTAGCGCAGGAATTAAAAGTTGAAATCGAAATTCATCAATCTAATTCTGAGAGCTTTATCGTAGAAAAAATACAGGGCAGCCTGGATAAGTTTGATGGAATACTTATAAACCCTGCCGCATACACCCACACCAGCGTTGCAGTAAGAGATGCCATTGCTGCTGTTAATAAACCCTGCGTTGAGGTTCATCTTTCTAATATTCATGCAAGGGAAGAATTCAGGCATACTTCACTTATTGCACCGGTTTGTATTGGCCAGATAAGCGGATTTGGTTATAATAGTTATCTTTTAGGGCTCAGGGCGTTGGTTGAACATTTAAAATAGCCATTTTTGCCTTTGAAAAAATAAAATTGTTATTAACGATAGTAAAAGCATTAAAAATAAAATTAAATAAAACCCGGAATCTAAACCAATTAATGGCATTTTAGCAAAATTCATGCCAAATATGCCTGCCATCAAAGATGCGGGAAATAAGGTTGCAGAAATTATTGTCAAAAATTTAACAAGGCTGTTGAGTTTTTGGGTAGAAAGCCCGACATATATATTTAAAAGGCCGGCTATATACTCTTTTTGATTGTCAATTTTCCATAAAACCCTGTCTAAATGATCATAGACATCTTTAAAATATATTATTTTACCTGGATTACTTATTTTAATTGTGCCAGAGCTGAGATTATAAAACATTTCTTTCTGAATTAATGTGCTTCTCCTTAGAATTATCAGGTTTTTTCTTAAGATGTTAACATTCTGCAAAATTTCCCTGGACTCGTGTTTTTCAAATAACAAATCTTCTATTTCATCAACTTTTGTCGTGTAACTGTCAATTATGGAAATGTAATCATCCACTATCCTGTCTGCAATTGAATGAAGTACATCAATAGGGTCTTTAAAATCCTCTTGTTGTGCCTCAAGAGCCTTTTTAACGGCGGTGATTTCTTTGATTTCAGTATGCCTATAAGTTATAACAAAATCTTTGCCTGTAATTATACAAATTTTGTTATAATCAAGCTCCTGATCCTCCCTCTCATAAAGTTTTGAAATAATGAAAAAGGTATAGTTTTCGTGTTCATCAACTTTAGGATAGTGTTTCTTTGCTACACAGTCCTCCAGTACAAGGAAATGTATTTTAAAAACACATTTCAGGATGGACATTTCCTCGGAATTCGGCCACACATCCGGCGGGTTCTCGAAGTCAACCCAAACAAAACAAGATGAATCTCCAAGAGCATCCTTAATACTACTTATGTCAATGTGTTCTACTTTTAAAGTATCTTTAGCTATTTTATATGCTTGCAGCATGTTCGTTTTCTGTCCTCATATAAACAGTTCTTTGAGGGAAAGGAATTTCAATATTTAATTCGTCGAACTTCAATTTCAGCCTGCGATTAAACTCCCGACCAACAGCCCATTGTTTGATTGGCCTTGTTTTTGTTCTTGCTTTTATGATGACAGCAGAATCGTCGAATTTATCCAATCCGAATATTTCAATGGGTTCCAGAATATTGTGCTTGAAATTTTCATCCTGCCTTAATTCTTCATCAACCCGTTTTATTACATCTATTACTTTGTCAACATTTTCCCTGTATGAAACACCTATATCAAATACATAGAAGGAATAATCCCTGGTCATATTAGTCACTATATCTATTTTCCCGTTGTTTATATAATGTACGTTCCCGGAAATATCCCTAAGTACTACCATTTTCAAATCTATTTTTTCTACAACCCCTTCTTTACCTGCAATTTGAACCACATCTCCAACCCGGATCTGATCTTCTACCAGGATTATAAAGCCTGAGATAATATTTTCTATTAACTGCTTCGCGCCAAAGCCTACTGAAATACCAAGGACTCCTGCAGTCGCTAGTATAGGTCCGATTTCTATCCCTAGTTTAGCCAAAATTATTGTGAATCCTACTGCCAGAATCACTATATTTGCCATTGATTTTAGGATTAAATTTAGTGTATTTGCCCTTTTTTCAAACTCTGCGTCATTTTTAGCTTTTATAAGATTGTTAAAGTATTTATCAATAATTACATCAATGATTTTTAATAGAATTAGACTTGTTATAACGATAAATAGAACAGGAATACCTGTTTTTATAGTCCATTGACTTAGGGCTGATAGATAAGGCTGCATATTTTACTCCTCCAGTGTTTTAGTTTGTGTCATGCCGAACTTGTTTCGGCATCTTTCCATGTATCAACATCCTGCTATTTTTGAGCTTTGACCTACCATTGCTAGTTGGCAAGACCCTGAAACAAGTTCAGGGTGACGATTTTACTCAAAGTACAATTCCAATGCCTCGGTTAAATTTTGAACAGCTTCATCTATAGTCGCTCCAAAACTTGAAACATCTACATTCAAGCATTGGGATACATAATGGTCATTTTCTTTATACACAATATATTTTATGTTTTTCATAATAATCGCCTTAGTATTTATCATTTAATTATAACATATTAACTACAAAACCTCAGATACAGGGTCCCTGTTTATACAATCCATCGCCATACTTGCTGTCTTTGACAGCTCAACATCAACCCCTGAAATAATAGTTAGCTGCCGCAGCAGATCAATTGTTCTCTTAAATATTCTTACCACATCCCCTTCATCAATTTCACTGCCTGAAAGCAACTCTTCCCAGTCCATTCCGCCAGCCCACTGCTCTATAAATGCGGAATAGTCAGGATTAAGGTTAATTGGCACACTTACATTGCAATCTTGCTGAACTTTCCAGATTTGTTTCATTAAATCATGAGCATCATATAAAGCCTTTCGTACAGACTTACTAACCTTGAATTTTTGATAAAATGAAGTTCTTGACTCCTCAGTAGCCACAGCACACAATATAGCCGCAAGTTCTGCATGAGATAATCCTTTTAAAAACCCTTTGGTTAGAAGTTCTACAAAGAAAATTTCATTTTCAGTTCTTGCAGCAGCAGTCATTAAGCCTTTATTTGTAGGATAATTATCCTCTATATGGCCTGTTATCTGGGCTACCTTCATCAAATTCAAGAACTGCCGCCAGTAGACATCCTTTTCATACTCTATTGTTTCCTGGATTCTTCGGTATTTTTTCTCAAACCGGGGCAATATTTCCAGGCTTTTTAAGTGTTTTCTGTATGCTTTACAAACATAACATTTGGATTTTTTTAATTGGCCTTCAAATTCTCTTGTTTTCTGTTCATATTCCTGCGCTTCCGGCGAACCTTGTTGTTTCAAGGCTTTTGCAGTTTTTCTATACTGTATATGCAGGTTTTTCAGTTTATTAAATTCTTTTATATCATCTTCTTTTAGTTTATACGGGCAATTATAATTTTTAATTTCATCAATAAGGTTATGTATTCTTTCAAATTCCGTATGAAGCGGTCTTAATCTTTCAACAGAAGTGTGATATCCAAAGCTCTTTAGTATAAGTTCCCTTGCTTCTTCAACCGAAAACTTTTGCAGCAGGTTCATAACCATTGAGTACCCGGGTGTAAACCTGCTTTCCAACGGATTTGCCGCAGAGGAAGCAAGTTCTGCAATTTCTTCAGGAGGGTGGAAAGGATCACCTATAGTTACCACATACCCCACCTCATCCATTCCCCGCCTGCCAGCACGGCCTGACATCTGCAGGTATTCACTGGGAGTAAGTATCCTGTGCCCCTCGTCTGATTTCTTGCTTATAGAGCTGATTATGGTTGTTCTTGCAGGCATATTTATGCCCGCTGCGAGGGTCTCTGTAGCAAAGACAGCCTTTATAAGTCCCTGTTGGAAAAGTTTTTCAATTAAACCTTTCCACCCTGGCAACAATCCTGCGTGATGCGCTGCTACGCCATGGTACAGGTATTCCAATTGTTTGTGCTTTGCCAGGTATGGATTTTCAACTATATATTCGTCAATTATCTGGTTTAGTCTTCTTTCCTCGAATTTGTTCAATAAATTCAGGTTTATACAGTCCTCCGCATTTTTATTACATCTTTTCCTGCTGAATGTGAAGTAAATTGCCGGCAGCATATCCTTATCATTAAGGACTTTTATAAGTTTTACATGTAATTTTTCTTCTTTTCCAAGCCTTCTTTCGAACCTTCTGGTTCTTCTTTCAGGCCGGATACTTTTATTTAGGGTTCCATTAGGTGTAAAAAGCGGCAGGATTCTATTTTCATACGACTCTGCAAAATAAAAAAATCTTAATGGCACTGGCCTGAAATCGCTATTTACAAGCTCAGTTTTACCATGTACTTCATTTATCCAGTTTGTAAGCTCCTGCGCATTTGCAATAGTAGCAGAAAGAGCCACAATCTTAACGTAATTAGGGCAGTAAATTATACTCTCTTCCCATACAGTACCTCGCTGTTCGTCATTCATGTAGTGGACTTCATCAAGTACTACGTAGTTTACATTCTTTAAATTTTCCTCTATCTTGCCAAGGGTGGTGCCATAAAGCATATTCCTGAACACTTCTGTCGTCATAACAACAATCTGAGCATCCCTGCAAATGGAAATATCCCCGGTTAAAAGTCCAACCTTGTCTTCCCCATATAAAGTAGAAAAATCATGAAACTTTTGATTACTCAATGCCTTAAGCGGGGTTGTATAAAATAGCCTTTTACCTTGCTCAAGAGCACGCATAATGGCGTACTCAGCGATAACAGTTTTCCCTGCGCCGGTAGGTGCGCATACCACCACGCTTTTACCATCATTTATATGCTTAATTGCCTCGATCTGGAACTCGTCGAGCTGAAAGCTAAATCCGTAATTATCCTGCTTTATGTCTTTCATATAATGTATAGAATAGCAGAATAAGCCGAAAGGTCAAAACTAACCATTAATGTAATTGCAAATACAATAGAAATCCCTCATATATGTAACTATTCAAAAATGAGGGACTTTTTATGAGAAAACTTTTGATTATGATGTTCGTTTTTTTGCTTCCTGTATGTGTATTTGCAGCAACATACCAGAAAACAATAGCTAACTTGCACAAAGCAATGCAGGGCGAAGCAAACGCAAGCCACCGCTATCAGCTTTATGCCCAGAAAGCTGAAAGTGAAGGCTATCCTCAAATAGCCAAATTGTTTAAAGCTATCTCAATGTCCGAATCTATTCACCTTAAAAATCACACAGCAGCATTAAATGCGCTCGGCGGCAAGCCAGAAACAATCAAATATGTAGAAGTCCAGGTCGGCACAACCAGGGAAAATCTTTCGCAACCAATTAAAGGTGAGGCAACTGAAGCTGAAAAAATGTATCCTCAATATTTAGAACAGGCGCAATGGGAAAATGCAGAACCGGCAGTTCAATCTTTTACCCACGCATTATACGCTGAAATGGAGCATGAACAGCTTTTAAAAGATGCCCTGGCTAACTTTGGGAATAATAAAGAGATGGATTATTGTGTAAGTAGTATTAGCGGCGATACAAAAGCTATTTTACCGAACCAGCAATGCCCTATTGAATCTGATAAATTAGAACGCTATGCCAGGATAAGCAAATAAGTATGCTAAAAAAGTGAACGGGATGGATTAAGAAATAATCCATCCCGCTAGTCTTTGCGCTAAATATTAATTTTTATTTTGTTGTTTTACAATTTTTGCAACAATCTTTTCCTTTTGGGCAGCATTGTTCACATTCTGGACATTGTGCACAACCTTTTTCCTGGCAAACTTCGCAGCTTATACAATGTTCTTTACATTTTTCACAACAAGTTTCTGCACAGTTTACACATTTTGTGCATTTTGCGCAATTACCAACTACAGGGCAGGCAGCAAAACTTTCGCTACTCATAAAAATCCCTAAAGCTACAACAATAATTAACACTAAAGTAATTAATAAAGATTTATGTTTCATGCGCTATCCTTTCTTTGAATTTTTAATGATATTTCCCATTAAGAGGATTATGGCGCATGTTTTTATATTTGTCTATATAAAGATAAAATTATTTTATATTGCCTAAATATATGTATTTGAGTCCAGCCTGTTTGCCAAGTTCTTCAGCTTTCTTCAGTGTTTCGATTGGCGTGGGTTCGATATTATCAAGCTTGTAATTCGGGAAAAACCTTGTTACATGCCAGGGAGTATCTTTGCCAAGGTTTTCAGCAATCCATTCTGCAAGGTTTTTTAGATTTTCTTCGCTGTCATTTTTTGTAGGGATAATGTTTGTTACGGCTTCTATGTGCATGCCAAGTTCTTTTGCGTGTCTTGCTGTTTCAAAAACGCCTTTGCCACTCTTAATCCCGCTTATTTCTCGGTAAAATTCATCATCAAAGCTTTTTAAATCAACTCTGAACACATCCAGATATGGCGCAATTAAATCTAAAGCCTCAATCGTCATAAATCCATTTGTTACATACGCAGTATAAAGACCCTTTTCTTTAGCCAGCTTTGCTGAATCTATTGTGTATTCAAGCCAGATAGCAGGCTCATTATATGTCCAGCATACGCCTTCGCATTTATGTTCTATAGCAAGCTCGATCATTTTTTCAGGGGGCAAGCAATAACCCTTATTTTCCTGCATATCTTGAGATATATGCCAGTTCTGACAGTGCTTGCATTGAAAATTGCAGCCCCATCCGCCCACTGAAAACACCTTTGTTCCCGGATGGAATTGATACAGCGGTTTCTTCTCAATCGGGTCAACTGCAATGGATGATGCCATGGCGTAGGTATTCAAAACCATCTCACCGTCAACGTTCTTTCTGGACAAACAGCGTGAGACCTTGCCCGGTGCAATTATGCAGCGATTGTAGCAGATGTTGCATTGGACGTTGTTGTTATCTAGTTTTTTATATAGTAGTGGTTGCATATTTTATTTTTATTCCCTTTTGTAGGGTGCGCTATTGCGCACCATCAATTCATTTATAACGGTGCGCAATAGCGCACCCTACGGTTTAATCTAAATCTTCGAAATGTTCTGTGTCATCAAAACACTTGTATTCATCAATATAATAGCCCATATCTGCAAATTTTTGGAATGAAGAAAATTCCCAATCCTTTACGTTTTTTGTGTAGCCGTGCTTAACAGGGTTGTAATGAATATAATTCAGATATTTATATAGCTCTTCTTCATCTCTGATTGTATGCTCATAGTATCTTCTCTGCCAGATGCCCTTTTCTCGTCTATGAAAATTACTTTCCGACATTAATTCAAAAACAGGCTCCATGTGTCTTGAAAAATGCCATTTTATAGAAGCAATTACGCTGGGATATTGATGAACTATTTCAGTTTACCTGATCATATGCACATGATCAGGTAAAATAACAATGCCATAAATTTCAAAATTATACTTTTTCTTTACTGTTTTAAAGCTATTCCTCAAAAGCTCGATATTATCGATTAAAATAAGATTACGACATTTTGTAACCATAGTTATAAAAATATAATGGTCAGGTAAAAAGATTCTTTTATAATTAGACATATTCTAATTTAACCATATTCCTGTAGGGTGCGCTATTGCGCACCGGCGTAAAGTTTAAGATTAAATTCCCGGTGCGCAATAGCGCACCCTTAATGTGTGTTGTAAAATCTTACGACTATCTCCTCCAGCCACTGCCGCCCTCTTAAAAAACTCTCCCAGTCTATTTTTTCATCGCTGGAATGTATGTTTTCAAGGTCTGCAAGACCAACAATAACAGGGCTGAACTGCTCATTGTTACTGTTCTTCTTTTCATTGGCCAGAACGTGGGTTTCCGCACCTGCATGAAATGACGCAGGGCAACATTTTATGTTCAATTTTTGCGCAGCTTGAACAATTATACTTGGTAGGAAATCGTCGTTACTTCTTACAAAAGGCATTAAATGTGGCTCAACTTCCATATCAATATTGATTAAACCATTATATTTACTGTTTATTTCCTGTATTATTTTCTGTATTTTTCCTAAAAGCTCCTGCTCATTGTCAGGCTCAGAACTTCTTAAAGAATAGGAAACCTCTGCATTACTTGCTATAACATTCAAAAAACCTGTTTCAACCTCTCCACCAGTACATAAGCCTGCATTTATTGAGGTTATAGTTCCTTTAGAATCAGATTTATACACTCCCTGCGGAATCTGTGACATAACCTCTGCCAGCACTTTAATTGCGCTGATCCTGTCAGTTTCATGTATGTTTATGCCGGAATGCCCGCCTTTTCCTCCATGGACTTTTATATGAATATTAGTAAACCCTGCACCTTCAATATCCAGCTCGCCCAAATGTCCACCATCAGCTATTATTGCATATTTAGATTGTAGTTTTGATGTATCAAGGTTGCGGATGCCTGACATTCCCTTTTCTTCATCCCGGGTAAATGTTATTTCAATCGGGCCATGGTCAATATTTTCAAGACTAATAGCAAGGTCAATTATAGCAGCCACGCCTGCCTTGTTGTCCGATCCCAAAGTGCGGGTTTTATCGGTTTCTATGTATTTGCCATCCTCTGATAGTCTAATATTTACCGGCTTTGAATCCCCCACAACATCCATGTGAGCTGATAAAAGGATAGGTGATCCTGTCCCAGGTATACGCGCAATTACGTTTTTATAGTCATCATATTCAGCAAAAATATTATTTTCTTTAAAAATTACCATTATCTTTTCTGCTAACTCTGCTTCTCCCAGGCTTGGTGAGGGGATTTCGCACAAATGCACAAATAAATCTATTAATTTATATTTTTTTCTCAATTCTTCAAGTTTCATATTTTATAGTATAACCTAAGCTTAAATATAATATCTAAATGAGGTGGGAAGGCTCGCCGGTTAACACCGGATACTTAAGGACTAAATCAAAGCAAAGTATTGCTAATGATTGCGCGTTAGCGCCGAGCCTTCCCACCTCATAGGGCGT
>Ga0209417_1000841_pt1 | contig 63494 bp, 51 predicted proteins | sample RifGroF2_FD_184002 | JGI IMG/M metagenome (GOLD analysis project Ga0209417, IMG submission 184002) | Groundwater microbial communities from Rifle, Colorado, USA - Groundwater F2 (SPAdes) (version 2) | ecosystem: Environmental > Aquatic > Deep subsurface > Groundwater | place: Rifle, Colorado... | reverse complement strand
CGGTAAGAATAGCTGCTATATTTGGGCGCATAAACATAGCGGCGGATGGACCATTGCGCCTCGTGGATCGGGGAAAGGTCGGGCTCCAAATGACAGGTCAGGTTGGTCGGCATCATGTTCACGGTAAGCGTTCCCGTCGGATGGCAGGTATACGTGTTGGTCGTAAAATACCAGACGTCGACGTTGGCATTTCCTCCGTCCGTTACGGTCACGGAGGTCGGCCCGGAGCGGGCCGCCGTACCGGCCATCGCCAACCGGCTGGTCCCCGCCAGGACCAACAGAATCGCAATGGATATCGTCTTGTACAAGCGCTTGATTAAAAATTGAAGCCATATCGTTTGCATCGCCCATCCCCCTTTATTTTGCTGCTCTCCAGACAGAAGTCCGTATTTGATGGTGATAGTCGCAATGAATTCGCACTTCGTTACCATGAAGCGAAATATCCTGGATGCACGGGCCGGGGAGAGGTCTTGGGCGGCTGTTGAAGGACATAGAAAAGGGCCGCGGCCCAGAGAAGGCCGCGGCCCGATAGATGGCTCAACGCCAGGTTTATGATCGGTTGCGCTTACGGATTCGAAACGTAGCTTTCCTTCACGCGGGTGGTTTTGCCTACGGTCACATTCACATTCTGATTGGCCGGCGCCTGCCAATTTTCCAGGGGCTTGAACTTGATCTGGTTGGCGCCCATCAACGCCGGAGCAACGGCCCCGCTGTTACGCCAGGTCTCTTCGGAGGAATCCGTTATCAGCGCCCACTGGGCGCCGGCGGCCACCGCCGTTGCCGGCTGCAAGGTCACCGAAACATAGCCGTGATTCGATACCCGCTGATAACCGGCGGTTATCGAGGAGACGGAATACAAAGACACCTCCACGTCTTGCGGAAGCTCCGGCGACCAACCGGGCGCCGTTCGGTATTCCACCGTATATGCCCCGGGCGCCAGCGTAATGACGCCGCTCTTTTCCCAAGCATCCGCTGTCCCCTTAATCCGCCAACGCGCGCCATGTCCTTCGGCATCCCCCAGATTAACGCGCAAGGCGCCTGTCTCGGGCATGAAATAGTGACAGTCAACGATCATATTTTGATCCGCCACCACCGTAATACTGGTCGGCCCGGAGCAGGCAACATAGGAATTGGGCTTGAGATAACTGACTCGATAGGTCCCCGGCAGAGTATTCGTCCTGGGTATCCCATTTAAAAACGCCGTGCTGCCGGATGACCGGTCGCCCAGATAACTCACCTGTAGAGATTGGGGGATTTCCGCGGGGGTTCGGCGAAACGTCACCGAACCCGCCATTGCCGCCCGCTCTTGACCCGCCAGAAGCATGGACAATGACGCCATCGCTATGAGCACTCCGTATCGAATCTTACTCGTCTGCATTACATCACCTCGTTGTTTGTTGCTTTTCATGTGCGCCTGTTGCAGTAACAGTCGTGAAAAAAAACGGTTTCGTTACCTCGAACGGAAAAAAAACGGCGAGTCTATTTCGGCAGGCGGGCATTTTCTTTGTCGCGTCGGCTGTGCAAATTCAAACAAAGAAAGTTGGCAGCGAATAGGATAAGCAACGAATAAAGAGCCGGTCCCGCCGCCTCAGAAATGCCAGATATTGGAGAGATAAACCTCGTGAATGGCCACATCCGTTTCCAGGGCCTCCTGGCCGGGGACAAGGCTGCCCATGACGTTCTGGCCCCAGGTGTACCGATAGGCCAAATCAATGACGCATTTGACCGGGCCCCGCCCCAAGGTAAGGCCGGCGCCGAGGCTGAGGCTCCAGTATTGATCGGGACGGTCCAGGGCCGGGCGCTCCTCCCAACCCACGCCGGCTCTCAAGGGAATTTCCGTGGCAGGAAGCATCCAAAGATATTCCGATCCCAGCTTGATGGCCCAACAATCGTCCAGCGAGGATTCGTCATGAGGAGCGCCATCGAGCGGATTCACCGCCGGTTCGCCCTCCACCTGAAAGGCAAAATCCGACCAATGGGTGCGGCTCACGTCCAGCATGGTGTAAAAGTCGTTGTTCCATTTCATCGTCGTTCCCACGGCCCAATGCAGAGGAAAATCGAACTGGACGTCCTTGACGGTCGTTTCGTCGGAGCGGTCCTCCTGCAAGATCCGCGTGCCATCCGCATTATAGGTCGTGACCTGATGGCGGATTTGTTTGGTCATCGTCGCGTCCGCGGTCCACGGCAGGTCGAGCGACAGGCCCACATTGAGAAAGGCCGCCGGCGTCCACAGCAGGCCCCACGTGGTATTCCAGCCAAAGAAGTCGCTGTAATCGTTGTCTTCTTCATAGACCCCCTCGATGCGATAGCGCGCCGAGCTTTTCGAGAGGTCGTGCTCCGTAAAAGGCTCCACCACGCCCTCTCCTTCGAAAGGCAGATCGTACGGGACCGGCACGCTCCCGCTGGGCTGAAAGTGCGCGACCCCCTCATAGGTGTAGGAACCGCTGGTTTGACGCCAGGCGTCGACTTCACCCCGCACATGGGAATAACCGGAATATTGGGCTTTCGTCGTGGAGGAAATCCCGCCGGACCCCAGATAGCCGTCGCGATAAAGATTGAGGGCGGCCCCCAGGGCCAGCCGGTTGTTCAAGTCCACCGCCAGGGCCGGACTGAGGGCATCCACTACGCCGCTTTGTTCAAAATCGAGCAAAGACACCACCTCCTGATTCATGAGTTGGCGCAGGGTGGAAGAGGTCTCCGTGGTTAAATGCTGTTGCACCGTCATGTCCACATCTTCGGTGTGATACTCCCGCGTCACCGTGTCTTGAAAGGTCCCGGCGCGGGAAGAACCCGAGCCGGAGGCGCGCAGAAAGGAGGGGCTCGCCGTGAACCGCTGCTCGAAGTCGTAGGCCTCCTGATAATTCATGGAGACCACCCAATTTCTTTGGGCGAAATACAAGGGATACACGAGGCTGAGATAATTCAAGGCCAGCGAATCGTACCGATCGTCCCCTACGCGAAAGGCCGGATCTTCGGATCGATGGGACTGGGTTTCGTCCTTGAATCGAAAAACATAAGAAAGCTCCTTGGATTCGAGCTGGGTCAGTCCGCCGGGATTCCACGACGCGGCCGTGGCGTCGTCCGCGAGTGCCGTAAAGGCCCCGGCCATGCCCAAGGCGCGCGCTCCGGAACCGCTGGGCAGCGGGGCGGAATACATCGTGGGCGGCAAGAAAGCCTGCGACCGGGGAGGCGGAACGGAGTTGAGATTCCCGGAGGGCCCCACCGGAGCCACATCGATTTCCACCGGCCCCTTGGGCGTCAGAATGACGATGCGCTCCGCGAGAACGGCTCCGGAAAAAATGGAAAGCATCAGCGCCGCCAGCGACCTATAAAGGAGGCTCGTCCTCCACGGGCGGCCCCGTCCCCGCCTCGCGATCGGATTCCTCGTTTTATTGCTTCTACACGCTTGCATGGCTTATGACTGTATCGTTTAACATATTCCTCCTTCAGAAGTCGCGCACGAATCTTGTTTCGTTACCGGCTTTCATATATTCTCCGTCTTCGATGAATATGGATGGGTCAAGAACTGCCGAGGAAAGCGAGGATCGTTCCGTCTCGCCGGATATCCAGAATCTCGCTGCGGAACAACAGGAAGCCTTGCTCCGCGGAGACGAGCGCGCCTGGCGGGAATTCCTCGAACTGATCCGCCCGCATCTGCGGCAGATTACCTGCTGGGCTCGCTGGCACTTTGACGAACAAACCCGGGCGGATATCCTCCAACTCATCGAATCCGAGCTGCCGGTGGCCCTCCAGCGATACGACCGGCAAAGCGCGCTGCTGACCTTTGTGCGCCGAATCGCCGCCCATAAGTGCATCGATGAAGTCCGCCGGCAGATTCAACAACGGCAACGCGGACTTCACGACACGCTGGAAACCGAGGAAGACGGCTCGCTGCTCAACCTGGTTCCCGACAGCCGCGATGAAGCCGATCCTCGCTGGACCATCGAACAGTCCGAGCTTTCGAACATGCTCAAGGACCTTATTCAATCCATCGGCGAGGGCTGCAACAAACTCCTCACGGCCTTCTATTTTGACCGTCTTTCCTACAAGCAACTGGCTGAATATATGGGCATTTCCGTCAATACCGTCAGCCCTCGCCTTTCCAAGTGCTACGATAAAATGAGACGGCTGATCGAAGAAAATAAATTACTGAGTAACTATTTTGGCCGCGCCGGCGACTGGAATGACAAGAACGGCGAAGAACATGAATAAATTTATTCAAGAACACATCCTCCGATGGATTCATGGCGAGATGCGAGAGGATGAACAAAAAATATTTGCCGAAGCCTTGCGCCAGAATCCAATATTGGCGCAGGCCGTTGCGAAAGCCCGGCTTTTCGATCGAGATGTCCAGCAATTGACGAATAGTCCGGATCTGCAAAGCGACGCTTATGCGGATCGTTTGCTTTCACAAATCGACCGGGAGGTCCCCTTGGAGAAGGCGTCTGCGCCAGGAACGGGGATTGCGGAGCTTCTCCCCTCGACCCAGGCCCGCCCATCGTTTCGAAAAACCGCGCGATGGATTCTGGCCGCCGCCGCTTCATTGGCGGTCCTGCTGGGCCCCGGCTGGCTGAGCTCCCCGTTGGAATGGGCGCCCTCCGAATTCATCACCGAATCGGAATACCGGCATCAGGGCTCCGTCGCGCCCAGCAAGACCGCTTCCCCGCAAATGAAGCAATTGGCCCAGGACTTGCAACAGCGCATTCAATCCACGTATCGGTCTTCGCAAGGCTGGACCTGGCGGCCTCACAAGGAATGGTCGTTGCGAGTAACCATTCAGACCATCCAAACCCATCGCCTGGCGATCACCGTGGTGGCAACCTCGGCCAAGCATCCGGGCCTGGAAAAAGACTGGACCGAATACTATCGCGACATGGACGCCTGCCGCTCCTCGCTGGATTTGTTGGGAAGCCGTATCGGATCCGACTTAGCGAAAGAGCCGGCCCATGAGAAACCGTGAAACACTCGGAGTCAAGTTTCTGCACCGGCTGGCGTTGCTCGGCGCCGGAATGGTTTTTCTTGCATCCTGCGCCTATTCGCCGCCCTCCGAAAAAGCAGCGGAGTCCGATCGCCGTCATACCAACTGGTGGAATTTTTACCGGCGGGGACTGGAGGCGTTCGATCGGCGCGATTACGCGCAAGCCCGCGACGATTTCGAAAAGTGCCTGGGACTGAAATCCGGCGCGCGCACCACCTGGGCGAAAGATTCCTGGAAGGAACGCACCTATGGCCTGCATACCCTGGAGAATTATTTCCCCCATCGGGAATTAGGCGTGTGCTATTACTATTTGGGCGATATGGAGTCCGCGAAAGCCCAACTGGAATCTTCGCTCCAGCAGGAACCTTCCGGACGGGCAAGACACTACTTCAATCGTGTGAACGCGGCCCGGTTGTCTCTCGTAAATCCGCCCGGTCCCTCCTTGAATTTGTCGGACAGCTCAACCCCCGTTTGGACCCGGGAACGAATGCGCGTCCTGGCGGGCCGCGCGGACGGCGCCGGATACATTGCCAATATAACGGTGAACGGACAGCGCCTCTACCGCGAACTGGCGGAACCCCATGCAACTTTTTCCGCGCCCATCCGCCTCCAGGAGGGAGTCAACGATATCCCCGTGACGGCGGAGGATCTGCTGGGGCGAAAAAATCGACAATCGGCGCACTGGATCGCGGATTGGAAGCCGCCCCAGGTGGTCATTCGCAAGCAGGACCGGAAAGGAGCGACCCTGGAGCTGTCCGGCATTTGCTACGACAACGGGGAATTGCTTCGGGTCGCCTTGAACCGAGAGCTCGTCCTGGACGCCGCGCCCACCTCGGACGTACGCGAAGTCTCCTTCTCGCTATCCGTCGCTCAGGGCGAGCAGGTCTTGTTGCATGCGGAGGATCGGGCGGGCAACCGCTTGGATTACTGGATCAAAAGCGATGACTTCTCCACCTCGGCGATGCAACCGCCCGGCATTCTCCTGGCCGCGGAAGGCGCGCCGCCCGGCATCCTGGCCGGCGCCAAGCCTTCCGCCGGGACCGACGCCCTCCGGCCCGTGCTGCGGATCGCGGGAGCCGGACAAACGCTGTCCATCCTGGGCGACGAGTACTATCTCGATGGAGAAGCCCTGGACCCGGGAGGCCTGGCGGACATTCAGGTTCAGGGGCAAAGTTGGATGCGCCCGGAAGACCAGGGCGCCATCATTCGGCGATTTGCGGGCCACCTGCCGGTGAGCGGCACGCAAACCATTCATATCGTCGCCATCGACCTGGCGGGCAATCGCGCCGAAGCCGCCATCGACATCCGGCAGAAACAGCCGGAATACCTGGACGAAATCTGGCGTTTGCGAGCCGTGTTTATGCCCTCGCAAACCAAAGAAGACCTGACCTGGGTCAAACCGGAGCAGGTGGACGAAATACTGCTGCTGCGCGCGCTCGAACCTCCCGTCCGGTTCCGCCTGCTGGCCCGGGGCAACGAATTAAAACGCATCTTGCAGGAACAGGAAATCAGCCTGTCCGATCTATCGGATGTCAAAGCGGCCCTTGAAATCGGCAAACTGGCGCCGGCCGAATATGTCCTGGCGTCCTCCCTCTTCAGGAATGGAGACGGACTCACCATTTACCTGCGCGCAATCGACACGGAGCAACGGCAGGTGCTGTGCAGCATGGATGTTTACAGCGAAGCCAAGCTGGAGGATCTGCGCTACCAACTCGACGGCTTGGTTATGAAGTTGGAGCAGTTCTTCCCCGTGACCGAAGCCCATATTACGGCTGCGGACCACCAGCGGGCCACCTTGAGCGCCGGCGCCCGGGAAGGCATTCGGAAGGGCAGCCGCTTCCTGATCGTCAACGACGGCGGCAAAGTGGCCCGGGAAGGCGAACAACCCATTGAACTACGCGTTGAAAGCGCGCAACGCGATTCGAGCCGGGCCCGCATTCGCCCCGCTCAAGCCTATCGCCAAGTGACCGTCGACAACCGGGTTTATGCGCGATAACGAAATGGAAGACTATGAAAACAATCCTTAACGAACATCAGGCATCAAGAAGCAGCCGGGCTTGGGCACGCCAGGTTTTAACGATTTCCGCCGCCTTCCTTTCCCTGTCGGCCGTCGCGTTGGCTGCGAACCCTCGCCAGCCCGAAATCTCAGCCTACACGGCAGAAACCCTGATCCCCCACTACCAGGCGATTGTGGTGGGCATCAACAACTATGAAATCAAAGGCCCGGCCGGCTGGGAAACCCTGCGGACCGCCGAACAGGATGCGGAAGCGGTGGCCCACGAATTGGAATCGCGTTATCGGTTTCGCGTCACCCGACTGCTCGGAAACGACGCCACGCGGGAACGCATCATGGCGGAACTGGACAAGCTCGCCATGGCTTCCCCCCAGGATGCGTTCGTCATATATTTTGCAGGTCATGGCAGCTATGACGAAAACCTGGACGAAGGATTTTGGATCCCGGTCGATGCGCGGGCGTCCGTCGACGGCCGCCCGGCGCGCGAAGACTGGGTCTGGAATGCCGTCCTGACGCGCATGATCAGCGCCTCCCAAGCCCGCCACATCCTGGTCCTCGCGGATTCCTGCTATGGAGGCTCCCTCTTCCGCGGGCCGACGCCCACGACCCAACCCGGCCCGGATCTCACGTGGTATGTCAGAGCTCTTTGCCGGCCCTCGCGCTACGTCATTACGAGCGGCGATTACGAACCCGTACTGGACAGCGGAGCGCGGCATAGCGTCTTTGCCCAACTCTTGCTCCATTTTCTGCAATACAACGAAAGCGGCGTCTTTTCCGCCTCCGAACTGGGCCTCGCCCTGCGAGACCGCGTAGCGGAAATGACCGGCCAAATGGTCCGCATGGGCCCCTTGCCCCTTCCCTCGCATGCCGGAGGCGAGTTTGTTTTTCTCGACCGCACCGCCTCCGCCTCCTCGTTAAGCAAAGCGCTTGACCATCTGCTGTCGAATCCCGTTCCTATGCTGGCCTCATCGCCCGTTGACCGGACCGAACGAACGTCTCTGCAAACGGCCATGGATGCCGCTTTGCTGGAAAAACGCGGCGCCACGAACAGCGCGCAACTGCTCTTGAGCCGAATGGACGATTCCCCTCAATCCATCCAAATGCGCAGCGCCATACAACCTCAAACCTCCGACAGCGCCGACGAAATCCGCGACCTGGTAGCGCGCTTGAGCCGTCAACATCCACGCACGGAACAGGCCGTTGGCACCCGCCAGACCGACGAACCCCGCCCCCGCATGGTAGCCGTGATGGAGACCGAAGATTCCTTGGAAAGCGCCGAGGTGGTCGCGCAATCGGATCTATTCGCCATCTGCCTCGTCTCCGCACTGTCCCGTGAACCCGGAGTCCGCGTGGTAGAGCGCAAGGCCCTTGAAAAAATCCTGCGCGAATTGGAGATCGGCTCCTCGGACTTATCCGATCCCAAAGCCCGCCTGGAGTGGCAGCGGCTTATTCCTGCCGCCACGCTGTTATACCCCAAAGCGATTCGCGCCGGCGCCAACACCTCGTTGTCCGCCCGCCTGATCTCCACCGAAACCTCCGACATCCTGTGGGCTGAAACCGCTCCGGAATCGTTCAGCAACAACCTGCCGGAGGCCTGCGCCTGGATGGTCAAAGAATTGATGGCCCGTTATGTTTCCTGCAACCCGCTAAAAAGCCCCGCGGACATCGTGGATGCCGGCCATGTCTATGCTCCCATGGGCGCTTTCCAGAAAATCACGCCGGCCATGTCCTTCCTCGTTGTAGAAGATTACGCCAGGAACCTATCCGCCGCTGGCGTTCGCCAAAAAAGCCTGGGTGTGGCCCGCCCCACAGAAATTGGCGCCACGCAAAGTCTTTTCGAAGTCAAGTGGGACGCGCGGCCCTCCACCAATGCCCTCTGGATGATTGAGCAAACCCCTTGAATCCGGCTTTTTCACCGGTCGCGGAAAAGCCGCGACCAAAGGCAGGTGCAGGCGGGCGTTGAAATTCTTCCTTGTGTTCTTTGGTTGCGGTTTAGCTGGCCGTGCTCTTTTCTGTTAGGACAGTCCGGTGTCTGGAATTTGTGTATAAAAGACAGTTGAGGGCAGGCCGGCTCCAGAAAAGGAAACCGGGACGGGGTCGTCCCGGCTCCATGCCTCAGGACCGCGGCCATTCCTGACCGCGAATCGCAGGCAGGAAGGCGTGCTGTCCCTCGATGACGACTGAAAGCCGACGCTATTGCTCAAATCCATCCCGAATGGCGGAGCGGGTGAAGAAATCCAGGAAGGACGCGTAGTCGGTATAGACTTCCTTTTGTTTTTCGGGCGGAGTGGAAACCATCACGGAGGCCACCAGGCCATTGGCAAAATGAGTGGCCGTCATGTCGCCCACAACTCCTTCGGTAGATAATCTTTGATTCACAAGCTCCAGCCGTTGTTCAGGCGTCCCCTTGGCAAAAGCTTCCTCTTTGAGCAAGTCGCTGTACTTCACGGGAGCCCCTTGAGCCGCTACGACGAAACAACCGATCACCGCCACGAACGACCAGATTTTTGTCATGATGTCTTCCTTCTTTGGATGAAGAAGCAGAGCCTCTCCCATCGGCACGGACACACATCCTATAACCGCCTCCTAAATAAGCACTTGCCCCAAGCCAGTGTGTCAAATTCGCGTCGATAACACAAGAAGGCAAGGACCGCAGCCAGTCCAGGCCGCGATGGCTCCCATGAAGTGTCGCTCGTCAACGCAGCGCTTCTCCTGTCTTCCTCCTTATCATAATCTTAATCGTAATCTTAATCGTAATCTCCTTCTGGATAAGAAAATGAAGATTATGATTAAGATTACGATTAAGATTATGAGGAAGAATCAGAACGACATCCGACCGAAATAGACTCTAATAAAATGAGCCGTTCGCCGCGTCTTGATTTAGAATTACAAAGGCTGGACTGCGGCCAAGTGCAGCTCACCACTGCCTGCAAAATTCGCCGTGGTAAGCCCAACCTCCATGTCGGGCGGATCGATCCTGCGGCAACCCCATCCGCCCAACAATAGAAGTCCATCCCCAAGAAACAACCGCTTCATCCCATGAGCCGGCGGCATCGCCAGCTCTGTCCTTTATAGATCGATTTTTTGCCTAGAAAATCGATCCATAAAGGCATTTTTACCCCATATTTGGAGGCAACCCATTTTCAGAAAACGCTTTATCGAGGTCCGACCCTGATGGCAAGTCCATACCCGAGAAACAACCGCTTCATCCCATGAGCCGACGGCAGCGCCAGCTCTATCCTTTATAGATCGATTTTTAGCCTCAAAAATCGATCCATAAAGACCCTTTCATCCCATATTTTGCGGCAACCTATTCTCAGTAAATGCCTTATCGAGGTCCTACCCTGATGGCCCTTCTCGTAGCTCTCCTTAATTGGCGATAAGCGAGTTGGTATTTCCTATTGTACCAAGGGCTGGGAAGTAATTTGCGGACGTATTTCCTGAAACAGATGCTGATGAAGCAGAAACAAGGGAACCATAAGCCGCAAGAATGCCATAAGCATTACCACTGGAAACACTTGATGAATTAAGTTCTATTGTTGCCGACCAACGAGCATGAAATCCACAACTACTATTACATCTAGCAACAGCGCATGTTGCACTAATTGATGAATTCATTGAGGCAAAGAAGCCGGTCAAATTATTACTAGCTATTGAACCTTGGCAATTAATCTGTGACCCAAAGTTTGCATAGTATCCAAAAGTTGTGTTCCCATAACTACTAGAATTCTTTGCAAAAACAGATGAATTATTGTTCGCAACAAACCCATTTACACAATTCATCGCTTTGCACCCCGATGCGACAAGATAGCTATTCGCTTCGGCCGCATATCCCCAATCAAATGAATCAATAATCATATTTGTTCCACAGATTATTGAACCGCCATATTGAGTAAGTAGCCCGCGAGTTCGATCTGAATCGGTCCCACTTAATTTAAATCCATTGATGAAACTCAACCTACGACTTATAACAGAAAAACCGGTCTGTCCTAGCGCAAACTGTAAGACGCATAGTTCACAGTTATTCGTGTTACCAATAATCATGACCTTATCACTATCACGATGTGTGATGTTAACACATGAATAATTCGTGTATATGCCATCGGCAACTTGAACAGTTACGTACACTCCATCCGCAATTGACTTATCGCTCAGAGAAGACAACGCACTCTGAATAGTTTCATACTCCGCCGGCACGTTAAGCGTAAGGTCCGACCGAATGACATTATCTTGCGACAACTGCCGCACCCAATCATTGGTCGTATCGCCTGAAAGCGCCTTCCACCATATTTTGGACGAGGCATTCACCAGTTCTGCGCCGGTGCACAAGGGCTTGATGGTGGTCACGTCAACCTCTCCGGTGACGATCAAATGAGGAGTCGCCTGCCACTCCCAGGAGCCGGAGCCGAACTGAGGGCGGTAGTAAATGCTGTTTCCGCCGTCGAGGTAGAGGGAACCGCGCAGGGTGGTTGACTGATCAAAAGGAGCCGCTTGGACTTTGGAGCCGATGGCGGTTCTGTTGATGCCGGTATTGGCTACGGCGCAATAACCTATGGCGATATTTTCGCGAGTAGACATTGCAAGCGACCGGGCATTAGCCGCATAGCCGATGGCCATACAACTGCCGGTTGGATTAAATCCGCCGCCAATCCAGCATTCCGCGTCTGCCGTAGCTCCGATAGCCACAGAACGACCCACACAACGGGCTTGATAGCCAACACTGACGCTTTGAAGTACGGCCCGTCCAGCGGATCCTACTCCAACGCTTTGTTCACTATACAGGGCGTAATTCTGATTATATGAAGATCCGATGGCCACGGAATTCAAACCCAGTGCGTTTGCAAGATAACCAACGGCCACGGAACCCGCGCTGCTTGCATTGGCCATATCTCCAATAGCCACCCCGGTAGCACTTGCGTTTGCACACCCGCCCACAGCAACGCCATCAGAACCTGCATCGTTTCGTGCGTTAGCGCTATGACCGATGGCTACAGAGTCATTAACTGATTTCGCCTCATGGCCAATAGATACACTCCAAGAAACCCCGGAAGCGCTGTTCCCAATGATGATGGGGCCAGAGCCTGTAGTTCTTATAACGATCCCGGTTGAATAGAGCCCAGAAGGATTGATTTTTGTATTTATGTAAAGCGGCCCCGTCATGGTGTCGCCCGAGCTACGGAGCGCATGCGATCCATCTGAGAATAAGAGGGTGTTGGTGGCAATGTTGGTGATGCTGTAGCCACCCATATCCAGATTGCCTGACATGGATCGACTTCCATCCGCTTTGACGTAGGCAGGTTCGGCGCTCGTCCAAATCGGATCGGACTCCGGTTGCACATAGGTGTTGGTGCGCAGCCAATCGCCAAAGGCGGGATCGGTTTCGGCATAGACAGGCGTTCCCGTCGCATAGCTGGCTTTTTCAGCGGTCCACACCGGATCGACTTCCGTGTAGGCGCCGTTGGGTAGGTTGGTGATGCCGGTTCCATTTCCATAAATCACGGCATTGGCAAGGCTGAATCCGCCCATGTCCAGAGAGCCGGTCATCGTGTCGCCGGAAGCATTGACATATTCTGCATCCAAAGCGGCCATATCCAATTGGGTCGTGCCGACGGTTCCTGTGGCAATCTTCGAGGAAGTAACCGCGCCATTTTCCAGGTGCTGCCCCTGAATGGCATTGGCTGAAATCATCTCGCTGGTGATGGCATTGCTGGAAACTCCGGCCGCGCGAATAGCGTAAGGCTGCGGCACGAGAGGCTCGCGGGGATTAAGCTCAGCTCCATCGATAATCACTTGCACATAGGTTTCACCGGAAGCCAGGGCGGCAGCAACCGAGCCAAAAACGGTGTCATCGCCGATGGTGGTCGAGTATAATCCATCCGTCACGGCGACGGTATTGGAATCTTCGTAATAGCAGGAGCCGCCGGTGGCCGCGTCATAGAGCTGCAACCGCAGGCTGACATCGCCCGTGAAGGGAACTCCGTTGGTGTCGGAATAGTAGTCTTCGAAGTAGAACTGCTGTGGAATTTCGGCAACCGCTGTGAATCTTGAGAAAAGTACAACCAGACAAACAACAACACCCGCGTTTCTCCAATTCATCTGAACCTCCCTATGTTGTGCAATGTTTTGGAAAGCAGAGAGCTAAATACCTGATGCCAAACAAACCAGCAAATAGAAAAGGATAGAATTTTCAGGTACAAACGGTTTACTGGCGCATTTTTACGTCTACAAATCCGGCCTCAAGAGTCCGTGTGAGGCCTTTGACACTGAGGTCAGCCAAGAAAATGAAGCTTTTAGAATGACTTTTGGAGGGTCGCGCTCCGTCGCGACCCTCCAAAATGCGGCCACCGGCCTGGGGGCAGGCCGGCTCCAGATGGACGGGCTTGAGGCGGGGCGCTTTTCTCAGGCGATATCGATTCCACGGCCTTCGGCGGGCTTTATGGCGTCGGTTTTTCGCCAGCATTTTTCGATTTCGCCGACGTACAGGCGATGGTGGTCGCTGCCGGAGTAGAATTCGTGGGTGCCGGGATCGATAAAGTTTTTGGGGATGAGGTCCTGGTAGTAAATCTTGCGGCATTCGAGGACGAGGCGGCCTTGTTCGAAATAGACGGCGCCGGATTCCGTGGCGTGCGGCTTGAGACCGGTTTTTTCGATCTTGTTCACGTTGCGTCCGGAGTTCGCGCCGCAGAAGGCCAGGGCCTGGCGGTAGGGTTCGTCGAAGAAGGTCAGGGTGAAGCGCTCGGATTTTTCCATGAACTCGAAGGTGTACCGCGTCGGGCGCACGAAAACAAAGCATACATTTTTATCCCAGAGTACGCCCCAACCGCCCCAACTGGCGGTCATGGTGTTGAAAGATTCCATCGTTCCCGCCGTGACCAGCATCCAGTCGGCGCCGATGCGGATGAAGGGGTTGTCGGTAAGTTGTTCGGGACGGATCAAGGTAAACGTGCTGTTCATTCGATTCCTCCAATTTCGTTTGTGCCAAACTGTACCACACGAATGCCCTGATGAAAATAGACGCCGTCCAGGAACAGCCATTGTAATTATGACGTTCAATATCGTCCCGCCAACACGACGCTTGTGTTTCATGTTTTGTTTGGGCATCCTTTCGGCACAGAAAATAACGACTGACCATGGAATCGACAGAACATCTACAGACGACGCCATGACCACGGGCATTTCCATTGTCATTCCCGCCTACAACGAGGAACAACGCCTCGGTCCGATGCTGGATCAGTATGCTCCGTATTTTATCGGAAAATATGGAACGCGGATGGAGTTTGTCGTCATCGTCAACGGTTCGCATGACCGCACGGAGGAAATCGCTCGCGGATACGCCGGAAAACACGAGCAGATCCGGGTGGTGGTGGAGCCTCGCGCGATCGGCAAGGGAGGGGCGATCATGCTGGGCTTTGGCCATGCGCGCGGGCGTTTGATCGGGTTTGTGGATGCGGACGGTTCGACGCCGCCGGAGGCGATGGACGAGCTTTTTGAGCATATCGACGGCGCAGGCATGATTATTGCCTCCCGCTGGATGAAGGGCGCGGAGGTAAGTCCCCGGCAGCCCCTGAAGCGACGCGTGGCTTCGCGTATTTTCAACCTGCTGGTCCGGCGTCTGTTTAATGTGCAAATCACGGACACGCAATGCGGCGCCAAGGTGCTTACGCACGAAGTGCTGGAGGCGGTGTTGCCTCATCTGGGGTTGACGCGCTGGGCTTTCGATGTGGATCTGGTGTTTCAGGTGCATCGGCTGGGCTATGCCATTACGGAGCGGCCCACCCGCTGGCGCGACGTGACGGGCTCGCGGCTGAATGTCACGCAGGCGTCCATCGAAATGTTCATCGCGATTGTCCGGCTTCGTTTGCTCTACTCGCCTTTCAAATTCCTCGTGACGCTTTATGACCGGACCCTGGGCCGGAAGATTCATCCGGCATAAAAAAACGGGGCCAGGCGGCCCCGTCGCCAAAGAATCAATACCGCAATGGATCCCCATGTCCGCTTTAGCGGCATGGGGTGGCTATCGCTTGGCGCATGGGGTCGGGCCGATTCTGATCGGCCTCAAAACGGGGGCACGTCAGCTTGGTTCAGTGGCAAGGCGGCGCAAGCCGGGCAGGACTTTTGTCCGCCCGGCTTGCGCCAACGCAGCCAATGGACCAAGCTGGCGCGCCCCCGTTTTGCCCCATGCGCCTGGCCTGAGCTTGTCGAAGGGCCAAGCGGGACTTGCGTTGGAACGCTAAGCTTCCCTCTTACCATTCCCTTCGACACAGCAAAGAGAGATTATGATTACGATTAGGATTATGATTAAGAGTCGGAAAAAGGACACTCGCCGAAATAGGTTCTCAGGCTTTTTCCGTCATCTTTGACCAGGAATCCTTCAACGTGGTGGTGCGGTTGATGGCGAGTTTGCCGGGTTGGGCGTCGGGGTCGATGCTAAAATAGCCGATGCGTTCGAACTGGACGCGGTCGCCCGGCTGGGCGTCGGCCAGGGCGGGTTCGCAGAGGCCGGTAACGATTTCCAGCGAGTGCGGATTGAGGTAATCACGGTAATCCTTGCCTTCGGCGGCGGCCTGGGCCATCGGATCTTCGACGGTGAACAGGCGGTCGTAAAGACGGACTTGCGCCTTGATCGCGTGCGGGGCGGACACCCAGTGGATGGTGCCCTTGACCTTGCGGCCGTCCGGAGAATTGCCGCCGCGCGAGGCCGGATCGTAGGTGCAGTGCACTTCGACGATTTCCCCTGCATCGTTTTTGACTACGTGGGTGCATTTCACCAGGCAGGCATACTTCAGGCGCACTTCCTGGCCGGGCGCGAGCCGAAAAAATTTCTTGGGCGGATTTTCCATGAAGTCGTCGCGTTCGATGAACAACTCGCGCGAGAATTTCACCTTGCGCGTTCCGGCGGCGGCGTCCTCGGGGTTGTTGACCGCGTCAAATTCGTCGGTCTGGCCTTCGGGGAAGTTGTCGATGACGAGCTTGAGCGGGTTCAGTACAGCCATGCGGCGGGGCGCGCGGAGGTTGAGGTCGTTGCGAACGCAGTGCTCGAGCAGGGCGACGTCCGTGAGGCTCTCGTACTTGGTGACCCCGATGACTTCGGCAAAATTCCGGATGGATTCGGGGGTGTAGCCGCGCCGGCGCATGCCGCAAATGGTCGGCATGCGCGGATCGTCCCAGCCGTTCACCCGGCCTTCCTGGACCAGCTCCAGCAGGCGGCGCTTGCTCATGACCGTATAGGTCAGGTTCAGGCGCGCGAATTCGTATTGGCGCGGGCGCGAGGGCAGATGGTCGAGGTTGTCGATGACCCAATCGTAGAGCGGACGGTGCACCTCGAACTCCAGGGTGCAGAGCGAATGGGTGATGCTTTCGTAGGCGTCTTCCAGCGGGTGCGCAAAGTCATAGGTCGGGTAAACGCACCATTTATCGCCCGTGTGCGGGTGATCGGAATGCAGGATGCGGTAAATGACCGGGTCGCGCAGGTGCAGATTCGGCGAGGCCATGTCGATCCTGGCGCGGACGCACAGCGTGCCGTCGGCAAATTCGCCGGCGCGCATGCGGTGGAACAGGTCGAGGCTTTCCTCGACGGGGCGGTTGCGCCAGGGGCTTTCCTTGCCCGGCGCGGGCGGGGCGCCGCGATAGTCCTTCCAGTCATCCTGGCTCAGCGCGCAGACGTAGGCCTTGCCCTTGCGGATGAGCTCCTCGCAGGCATCGTACATCTGCCCGAAGCAATCCGACGCGAAGTAAAAGTGCTTGCCCCAATCGAAGCCCAACCAGCGAACGTCGGCGGTGATGGAATCGATATATTCGACGTCTTCCTTGACGGGGTTGGTGTCGTCCATTCGCAGATGGCATTCGCCGTTGTTTTCCAGGGCCATGCCGAAATCGAGGCAGATGGCCTTGGCGTGGCCGATGTGCAGATAGCCGTTGGGTTCCGGCGGGAAACGCGTCACGACGCGTCCGTTGTGCTTGTTGCTTTTCAGATCGTCCGCCACGATCTGGCGGATGAAGTGCAGCGATGAATTGGCTTCTGTCGTCATCGTAAAAACCTTTTTTCTATAATGTACCATCGCTCCATGAAGAATTGGAGCGATGGAATGCTGGAGTAGTGAAATCGGAAGCCGACGCCACTACCCTTCTTACTACGTACCGATTCCCAGTGTTTTTACATGGAAAGCGTTCGTAAGGGAAATAAATTCCATCCGGTTGGAGAAAGCCGGTTTTTCGGATTAGAATGAAACGATGGATAGACCGCTTTTCACCGCGGCCCCGCAGGTCAGTCTTGTCAAGGAGCCGCAAAAAGCATACAGAACAAAGGAAACTAAATGGATTTATGTCATGAGCAATAAGATCAAACAGGGGCATTACGAACTCGCCGACGCGGAAGCGGCCAAGGCGCTGAAGCGTTTGCCCACCGAAAAAGGCTGGGGGCTTTTTACCCGGCCCGCCAATCCGCAGCCCGGCGTCGACGAAGACGGGCAGTTCATGTGGTTCGATAAAAAGAGCGATCTTTCCCGCTTTTTGCAGGAACACATCGTCTATTGGGCGAGCCTGAACTGCGGGCCGACGGAAGAGGATCTGCCGAAGATCTGCGAGGCGGCCGCCGTCCTGGTACGGCGCGCGGAGCAGGGCGAGGTCACGCTGGCGGAAGCGATGAACGAACTCAGCGACTGGCTGTACGAGTTTAACAAGGAAATCGCCTGGGCCGGCTCCTACCTCGAACTGCTCTCCAGCCCCGAAGAATTTCCCGTGGAAGTGCGCAGTTGGTTCAGGCAGGTGGTCGCCGACGAAACCATTCGCGAGGTCCGCCCCGAGGACGGCTACCCGCTGCGCAAGGAAGAACTGCCTGATTTTCTGCAATTGCTGGAGGACTATAGCGGCGCCAGCCTGGAAGACGACTTGGAATTCGAGGATACCCTATGACCGTACGCACCCGTTTTGCCCCGAGCCCCACGGGGAATGTTCATATTGGAAACATCCGCGCGGCCATCTATAACTGGCTCTACGCGCGGCATGAGGGCGGACAATTTCTGCTGCGCATCGAGGACACGGATCGCGAACGCTCGACGCCCGAGGCGGTCCAGGCCGTTCTGAATTCGATGAACTGGCTCGGGTTGAATTTTGACGAAACGCCGGTTTACCAATCCACCCAGCTTGCCGCGCATCTGGCGGCAGCGGAAAAACTGCTGGCCGGCGGCCAGGCCTACAAGCTGGACAAGGGCGGCGCCGGCAAGGGCGAATGCATCATGTTCAAGATGCCGGGCACGGACATGGCCTTTCACGACGAGATCAAGGGCGACCTGCGCAAGGCCGCCAAGGATTTGCCGGACTTCGTCATCGTCCGCTCCAACGGCACGCCGGTGTTTCATCTGGGCAATGTGGTCGACGACATCGACATGAACATCACGCACATCATTCGCGGCGACGATCATGTGGAGAACACCTTCCGGCATGTCGCCATTTTCCAGGCCTTGGGCGCGCCCATCCCGAAATACGCCCATTTGCCGATGATCGTGAACGCGCAGGGCAAGCCCTACTCCAAGCGCGACGGCGACGCCTACGTCGGCGAGTTCCGCGAAAAGGGGTACCTGCCCGAGGCGCTTTTCAATTACCTGGTCCTGCTCGGCTGGTCGCCCGGCGACGACCGCGAGGTGCTGGTCCGCGACGAGCTGATCCGCCTGTTCGATTTTTCGCGCGTTCAATCGTCCCCGGCCCAGATGGACATGAGAAAACTCCAGTGGATGAACGGCGAATACATGAAGGTCTTGCCCTCGACCCTGCGCAGCGAGCAGTGCCGCGCCGTACTGCAAACGCGGGGCCTCTGGCACGACGGGATTTCGGCCGACTATTTCGACCAAGTCCTGAACGTCATGGGCGAGCGCATCCGGCTGTTCACGGATGTGGCCGACCAGGCCGGTTATTTTTTCACGGACAACTATCCCTACGACGAGAAATCCGTTCAGAAACGCCTGAAAAAAGAGGGGGCGTCGGAAAGCCTGGCGGCGATTCGCGAGGCCTTTGCCGGATTGGAGGTCTTCACCGCCGAATCGACCGACAAAGCTTTGCACGCAGTGGCCGAGCAAAAGGGCATTCATCCCGGCGAACTGGTTCATCCTGTTCGGGTCGCCGTCTCCGGAACGGCCGCCGGCCCCAGTCTGTTTCCCATGCTGGAAGTCCTGGGCAAGAATCGCGTGCTCGCCCGCATCGACCAGACGCTGAAACAGTTCTTCGCGTAATGGGTTGCGCGTTTTTTCTTCGTCCCCTTGAGACTCCTGCCCCAGGTGTTACATTAAGGAAGAAGTGCGGCAAAGGCCGTCAAGGTCCACGTAATCGCGAAATCGAACGAGGGATCGAGGGAAATCATGAATAAGCTTACAGAACTGAAATGCAAGGCCTGCCAAAGCGGCGAAGCGCCGATGAGCCAGACCGAAATCGCCGATTTAAAGTCCGAGCTGCCGGACTGGAAGATAGTCGACATCGGAGGCGTAGCCCGCCTGGAGCGCGAATACAAATTCGACGATTTCGCCCAAGCTTTGGCGTTTACCAATAAAATCGGCTATCTGGCCGAAGCCGAACAACACCATCCGGCCATTCTAACCGAATGGGGCCGCGTCAAGGTATCCTGGTGGACGCATAAGGTGAAGGGACTTCATCGCAACGACTTCATCATGGCGGCCAAAACGGACGACGCGGTAAAAATGGAGCCGGCGGACATGCATGCCTACCGGTAACGGCCGAACGTAAATCAGAACATCCAATTTAACGAGGTCGTGGTCAGCAGGTCGTTCTTTTTCTTTCCTTCGGCCGGGGAGTTATCGTAACGATCCTGCACCACGAATTTCAGGCAAATATTACGAACTAACAAAGTTTCCAACCCCACTTCAGCCGTCGCATAGTAGACCCCGATGTCTTCCAGATTGGGCACATATTCGGACGACTGCCAGAGCCTGACGCTGGAATTCAGGAGGCGCTCGAAATAATTGGCTATGCGACCGGCCACGAAACCGTCCTGCATGCCGCCTTTTTTCTCGCGCACGTAACCCGGACCCAACTCGACATTCAAAATGGTTTGCTCGGTCCAGACGAGATGCCGGCCCAACGATACGTTGCCTAACACTCGATACGACAAATCGGCAATCTGGTCGTGCAAGGCCATGATGTTAAGCGAAGCATAGACCCGTTCCGTCAGGCCCCGTTCGTATTTGCCTTCGCCTTGCGCGCTTTCGGTGTCCTTAACGTTGTCGCTTTCTCCGTAACGGCCGCCAAGCTTTAGCCAATAGACGTTTTTTTCGTCTTCTTTTCGCGCGCTAACGCCCGCGTTATAACGAAGAATGTCGCTATTTCCGCGCGCCGTATCGAGCCCGAGTTCCAGGGTACGAACCCAATCGTCGTTTTTTCTTTGTATCGGGCGTTCAGGCAGCTTGAGAATGCGCTGGGTTCCATAAACGCCGAAGCGCGTTCCGCCCACTGTTTTGAAGGCCGTTGTCATTTCCTCGGCGCGGCGGGGAGGTGCTTTTTTTGTGGCCGTCGAGGGAGGGACAATCACGGTCATGGCATTGGTGATGGGCGGCAACACGGGCAAGGCATTGGTGAACGCAGGAAGAGCCGGCGTGTTGGTGGGCAGTACCGTCTCGGCGAAAACCGGGCGGCCTGCCAGAAACAGGCTCAAGCTCCATACCATCGTCCATTGCCAGGTTTTATTGCGTAATGACATCATAGATTTTGCCGAAAGGAAGACGTCTAAGTAACAACTGAGAGCCGCAGCGTCAAGCGGCGTCTCCGGGGGGGCAGCTATTGTAATTATGACCCAGGCTTGACTCCCAGGGAGTTTCTTACAGGATGCATCCAAGTGCTGCGCTCGTAAAAAAACAGTATTGAATGCAAGCGTCCGGTAGATTAGCGTTCATTCAAACCGTCATTATTTGCCCGTAGGAGTAGAAAAATATGAAACATCTGATTCTTTTGTTGTTCGCCTTCAGCGCCGTTTTTGCCGCCCCCTCGTTCAGTCAGGAAACGCATGCCCCGAAAATTGTCTGCGAAGAACCGACTTTCCAATTCGGCTCGCAAGACAGCTCTTCGGATGTAGAGCATACGTTCGTCATTCGCAACGATGGGGATATCACCCTGGAGATCAAACAAGTGCGACCCTCCTGTGGCTGCACCGTGGCGAATATCTCCGAAAAGATGATCGCGCCCGGCGCAACGGCCAACATCTCCACGAAGCTTTCTCTGCGCGGCCGCCAGGGGCCCCAGCACAAGACCATCACCGTGGAATCCAACGACCCGAACCAGCCGCAACTGATGCTCAAGCTCGAAGGCGAAGCGACCACCGAAGTGCAAGTCAATCCGCTGCAGTTGTTTTATGGGCGGCTGACTCCGGATGCAACGGTTACCGGGTCCGTCGAGGTGGTGGTGGCTGGCACAAACGTCATGCAGATCACGCAGATTTCCGTCGATTCTCCTTTTCTGACGGCGTCGATCGAAACCAATTCCCTCGGCAAGTCTTTCCGGATTGTTGTGGTCTCCCGTCCACCGCTGCCGGAAGGCCAGGCGCGCGGCATCGTGACGCTTAACACCGATCACCCCCGGTATTCGGCCATTACCATTCCCGTCACGGCTTTTGTCATGAAGCCCAGCCCGTAAAACACCCGCTTGAGAGGGAACGCCAAATGCGAGATATTCGAAGCCTAGCGGGCGGCCTGGCGCTGATAGTAGGCGTGGCGGTGGCCGCCGCGGTTCTCGCCAATCTCCTCCGGCCTTCCGGGCGGATCGCCTGGGTGGAGGACTGGTCGCACTACATTGAGGCCCGTGCTCTGGAGGCGGGTCTGCCGCTCGCCGATTTGCCCGCGGTGGAAACCATCGTCAGCAACGGACAACATGTCGTTTTCGACGCCCGACCGGAGGCGGACTATCTCCAAGGGCATCTCCCGGGGGCCTTGTCGCTGCCGTATACGGAAGTGGAAGACCGCTTCGAGGATGTGCAGTGGCGACTGACGCCGGAGCAACCGGTCCTGGCCTACTGCTCGGGCACGGAATGCGACGAATCGTTCCTGCTCTCGCAATTTCTGCGCAAGCAGGGCTTCACCAACCTGCTGCTGTTTGCCGGCGGCTTCGATGCCTGGCAAAAAGCCGGCAAGCCGGTCGAGAAGGGAGCGGCGCCATGAACTGGATTGTCTGGCTTTGCCGGTTGGCGCTGGCAGCCGTTTTCATCGGCGCGAGCATTCCCAAGATTATCCAGCCGCACGATTTTGCCTTGGCGGTCTTTCGCTATCAAATGGCCCCGTATGAATTGGTCAATCTCGTCGCACTGATCCTGCCGTGGATCGAGCTGACGGCGGGCATCGCCCTGCTGTTGATCCCCAAGCTGAGGGCTGCCGCCAACCTGCTCATCGCCGGCATGCTGGCCTTTTTCACCGTCGCCATTTCCATCAATCTTTACCGGGGCATCGATATCGCCTGCGGCTGCTTCACCGTCAATGCGGAAGCGGGACATATGGGCTGGTTGAACCTGGCTCGCAACATAGCCTTGCTGGCAGCCTGTGCGTTTTTGTGGTGGAATTCTTCGCGAAAAGAATCAAAGGTCTAACCTCTTCGTTTTTCTTTGGAGCCGGGGCGACCTCGCCCCGGTTCATCCGGCCTGAGGGCAGGCCGGCTCCAAGGAGAACAACCTTACGGCTGGACACGCGGATCGTCTTCCATCACCCGGTTCAACAAACGCACCGTCACGCGCCCGGAAATTTGCAGGCTCTCCGGAGAAATCTTGTCGATCCGATCCTCCGGCGTATGCCAGTAATCGTTTCGGCCGGGGGAACTGCCAAACAGGAAATCGATCAGGTCGATGGCCGGAATTCCGGCCCGCAAAAACGGATCGTGGTCGTCGCCGATTTCGTAGGGATACAGCGAAAACATGGAGCGCACGTCCTCGTCGCGGGCAGCATTGAACAGCCACGTCATCAACTTTGGCGAGCTGTTTCGCGGAACGGTGAACGTCAGATGGCGATCGCCGACCATGTCCAACAGGATCATGGCCTTGACGAGAGAAGCCTGGCCGTCCCGCTCCAGTTGTTTGACGAAGTGCCGGCTGCCTTGAAGGCCATCGGCCGCCCCGTAATGCTCCATGCATTCCTCGCCGTCGAAAAAGACAAACAGCAACGTGTCCCCGGGCTTCTGCCGGGCGGCTGCACGGGCCGCCAGGCCGGCCAATTCCAGGACGACCGCCGTGCTGGACCCGGAATCGTTGGCGCCTTGAAATTCGCCGCCGATGCCCATCTTGGTGTCGTAATGGCTGGCCACGATCACGAGGTTGGACCCTGTGCCGGGAAGGCGCCCGATGACGTTGCGAAAAGTGGTGGAACCCTGCGGAGAGGGGGCTACAAATTCGTCGATGTCCATGGTCAAACCCGAGGCCTTCAAGCGCGCGTGCAAATAGCGCGCCGCATTGGCGGCGCCCGGCGTGCCCGCATCGCGCGCCCCCAGTCCGACAAAGCGCTTGAGTTCGGCAAAGGCGGCTTGGCCGTCGAATTGGGCGGCATCCAGCTCGAAGCGCGATTCTTGCGCCGCTGGGCGGCAGCCGGAAAGAGGCGCCAGCAAGATCAAAACCATCAACAGAACGTTCCTATTCATAACCCCATCCTAAGGATTTCGCCCCAAGTTTTTTCCGCGGCGGCCAGGGCGCGGCCGCGGTGGGACATGGAATTTTTCAGCGGGCCGTCCATTTCGGCAAAGGTTTGGGTGTAACCTTCGGGAACGAAGAGCGGATCGTAGCCAAAGCCCTGCCGGCCCCGGAGTTCGTCGATAATCGTTCCTTCGCAGCGGCCTTCGACCGTGCGAATCGGGCCGGAGGGATCTGCGAGAGCGATCACGCAACGAAATCGGGCGCGACGGGTTGCCGCGCCTTCCAATTCTCTCAACAGCTTGCGGTTGTTGGCCGCGTAGTCCACGGGTTCGCCGGCATAGCGCGCCGAATAGACGCCCGGCGCGCCGTTCAAAGCATCGACTTCCAGCCCCGAATCGTCGGCCAGCGACCAAAACCCGGTGGCCTGAGTCAACGAAACCGCCTTCTTGACGGCATTGGCCTCGAAGGTGGCCCCATCCTCCACTACGTCCTCCAGCTCTGGGAAATCCAATGCACTGACCAGTTCGAGACCGGGCAGACGAAAGATCTCTCGAATTTCCTGCAATTTGTGCTTATTTCGGGTGGCAAGAACGAGTTTCATGGCGGCAGGGAGGGTCCTTTCGAAAAACCATCGTGGTGCTCGGGGGGGGAGTCGAACCCCCACGCCTTGCGGCACATGCCCCTCAAACATGCGTGTCTGCCATTCCACCACCCGAGCTTCAAGGCGAAAGTAAATTACCGGGATGCCCCGGGTTTAGCAAGGGCTTTTCGGCACATTGTCGCAGAAGGGATAAAGCCTCATATATAGGCGTGACCTCTGCGCGGTTCTGTGATTTGATTCCATCTCATGGAGGTCTTCATGCACAACGGTTTTGCATCGCGTATCCTGATCGTCGTCCTGTCCTTTGCTTTCATGGTCCTGTCCGCTTACGCCCAAGGCCCGATCGTTCCCACCAATGGGCCGGGGCTGTCCATGAAAACGCTCGATCAAGTCGAGGCCCGGATACCCATCTCCTCCATCCCAACCGTCCTTAACCAGCCCGGGTCCTATTACTTCACAGGGTCGCTCTCCATGACGTCCGCCGCCCACGGCATTCAGATTTCTGCCGATCAGGTCACCGTGGACTTGAACGGTTATTCGCTCTTCGGAACGACCAACGCCACCCGCAGCGGCATCTTTGTCAGCGGACTGCGTAAAAATATCGTGGTCAAAAACGGAGCCCTCGCCGGCTGGGGTTGGGATGGCGTTGACATTTACAACTCAGACAACGGGCGGGTTGAAGCGATCCAAGTCAAGGACGTCGGCCTCACGGCCATTCGGTTGGGGTTTAACGGGCAAGCCAACGATTGCCAAGTCTTGGGCTCACGGATTGGCTTATACTCCTTTGACGCCTGCTCGGCGCGTCGTTGCCAGGTATTCAATACACGGGAAAATGGCTTTGAGTTGGGAACCCGAGCCATCGTCGAAGATTGCCAAGCCTTCAACTGCGGCACCAATGGGATTTACGTGGGAGACGAAAGCGTCGTGAAGAACTGCCACGTGGTTTCCAATCGAGTTAACGGCATCACCCTTGGAAATCGCTGCGAAGCCTCCGGCAATCATGCGAATCGAAACGGCCTGAGCGGCTCCGGCGCCCACATCCTGTGCCGGGGCAACCAAAATCTCGTCGAACGCAATCAACTGAACGAAATTTCCGACGCCGTCATCCGCGCCCGGGGCAGCGACAACGTCATTGCCGACAATGTGGTATTGGACACCTTGACCACCTACGATCTTTCGGCCACCAATTCCATCAACATCCTGATCCACAAGCTGCCGGTCACCCTGAGCTGGCCCTGTTCCGCCCGGTTGGCCGGTTCTTTAACCGGGGTCGACGGCATCTTCATCGACTCCGACGGCGTCACCCTGGATTTGGGCGGTCACACGTTGAGCGGACGAGGGGGCACGTACGGCATTACCCTGGATGACGTTAATGACGTCACGATCCGCAATGGCGTCATTCGCGGGTGGAGCGGACGCGGCATCAACGGCGACAACTCGCAGGACTGCCGCGTGGAACAAGTCAAATTTGTCGACAACGGCATGGGGCTTATGCTGGACAATGGCGCCCGGATTTCTCAATGCGAATTTTATCTGAACCATCAGACCGGATTGTACTGCAATCAAGGCGCCCTTGTCACCGAGTGCGCCGCCGTTGAAAATTTGGATGGCATCCGCGTGGGCATGGGCAGCGTGGTCAGCCGTTGCGTGGCGCGATCGAACAATCGGGACGGCATTCTGGCGCTCGCGGGCTCCGAGGTAATGGAGTGCTCGGCCACCGACAACAACACCAACGGCATCCGCGTGGCCGAGGGCTGCATCGCCCGCAACAATAGCTGCGCGCTGAACCGGGTCGGCTTATCGGTGGAATCCATCGGCGGGTCCCGGATCGAGGACAACAACCTGGCGTTTAACACGGTTTATGGCATTCAGGTTTATCAGCCGGGCAACATCATCACACGCAATACCGCCCGACAAAACGGCAGCGACTACGCCATCGCTGTCGGCAACGCCACCGGCATTCTGGTGAACGTAACCGCCGGCGGAGCCATCGTCACCTCCAATCCCTGGGTGAATTTCTCGTTCTGAGGCGAAGCAACGCGGATATTTTTTCCGACGCGATAAAGCAAAGGGGATGAACCGCGCAGAAGCCTTGTCGAGCCTCTGCGCAGTCTCATCCCTCCATCCCTTCCGTTTTTCCTACGGGTGCAGAAACTTGGATACAAACGGCGATTCGCCGACGGTGCGTCGGCGAAAATGCCCCGACGGGCCGTGGGCCAGAAATTCGGCGAACCAGGCTTCGTGTTCGATTTCCTCGTGCAGAATCGCCAACGACAGGTCGTAGGTCCGGTGATCCTTGCCGCAGGTCAAATTACAGATATTTGTGTAGCCGTTGACCGCGCATTGCTCGGCCCGGAGCAGCACCTGAAGAATCGCATGAATGTCCTTGGGATTCTCCGGCAACCGCGCCGGCGGACAGGCGGACAGGTCGTGAAAAACTTTCATGTCGTCCGGCAGCTTGCCGCCCAGTTCGTAAATGCGGGGCGCCAGCGCCTCGAAGTGATTCCGATCCTCGATGCGCGCATCCTCGGCAATCTCCTTCAAGCCTTCGCCTTCCATTCCGATCAGGTTTACTCGCAGAATGGTGTAATAATAAAATGTCGTCAGCTCCGCCGCGGCATTGCTGACCAACAGCTTCACCAACTCTTCCACATTGATGCCCGCTTTTTCCACCAGTTGTCTTGATAGCAAGTTCATGGATCGCTCCCTTCTTTTTTGATTCCCTCTTTCTGACCGTTATCAGGTCAATATGCTCCCATGTTTGTCTTTTTCATGCTGAAAAGATGCCGATTCGCAGAACCGGCCTACAAAAGAGCGGTTTCTATTCAGGGCGGGCTTGCGATAGGACGGCGCTTTGCGGCGCCACCGGCGGAATCTCCACCACCAGTTGCAGCTTGCCGATAAGAACAACGCCGTGCCGAAGCAGGCGGTTGGAGGGATCGAACTGAAAAGATGCTTTCAAGGTTGCATTGGTGCGCAGCCGGCTGTTGGCCGCCTGATCCAGAACGAACGTATAATTCGCCCAAACGCCGAGCGACGAGTTGCTGCCGCTCTGTGCGGGGCCGAACACCTCCAGCACGTCTTCGATGGAGGGCACGAGTTCGGCCGTCAGGTTGGTGCACTGGGAGGCCCAGTCGAGTTTGTATTCGCGCTGGATCAGGCGGGATTTGCCGACGGCCTTGGCCGCCGACACGATCAAGTTGGTGCCCAGCACCTGGGCCATGGCAACGGGATAATCGAATGCGGTCAGTCCGTCGGCATTGTAACGAATCTTGAAGCAGAGCATCTGCGGCGGCGCCGACTCGGAGAGGCTGCGATAATAGTAGGCATGCTCTTGTTCCCCACCCGGCTTCTGTTCGATGAACGTGGGAGGAAACCCGGTCAAGTCGGTCAGATCGTCCGGTTTCACGACCGGCTTTAAAAAATCGAGCGTGCTGCCGTCGTTCGATACAGCCACGTATTTATCGAAGGCCTTGAGCTGATTCTTAAACGAGAGCAAGCGGGAATAAAAGCAGGAGGTACAAATCGTCAATAACAGGCCCACGGCCAGCGCTTGTCGTACTTTGAAGGTCCATTTCATGTCGGGCTCTTCTACTCCAATCCAAGGGGCGGCGTCAAAACTTGAATCGCAACTGGACCAAGGGAAGCTCCTTCCAGTCCGGCTCGAAGGAGGCCTGGCCCATGATATCCCGCTCGCAGTCTTCCAGCCGGCGACGATTGTACCGCGCCGCCGAATCGACGCCGCCGTAGATGCTGCCGGTGTACCAGGTGATTTCGCCAAAGGCAATGACGCTGAAGAAACCCCATTGCTCGTCTTCCGCCGTACTGGCCATGCCCCAAATGAAAAGCGCGTTGAGAATGATGGAGCGAAAGCCGTTGGCATATTCACCGCTGTAGAAATAGCCGAAGCCGGGGATGATGCCGAGCAGGCCGCCGAGCATCGGGCTTTTGTCTTTTTCGCGCCGGTACTTCTCGATGGCGGCCGCGCCGGCGGCCGCATCGGGAACCGACCGCAAGGCTTCAAGAGCGCCTTCGGGATTCTGCCGGCGGAGGTTCACTATCGCCAGCCGGCGCGCTGCGTATCGTTCGTAGTCGGCCGGCTCCTCGGCGGCCAAAAGTCCTTCCCAGTGATAGGCCGATTCGTCGTATCGCTTTTCGGCGATGGCGATTTCGCCGCGCAGAAGAGGTCGCGGCGAGAAAGAATCGGCCAAAGAATCTTCCGAACGATCAAGCATCTTTTCGGCCAGGTCGGTCTGACCGGCTTTCCAGTATTCGTAAGCCGACGCCCAGAACAAAGGTCCGCGATCCGAAGGCGTCCCGGCCTCCAGGGCTTGGCGCCGGAACTCCAAAGCGGCCTCGGCGGAACGACCGTCGCCGTCCAGTTGAACAGCCAGATTTTCTGCTTCGCCCGATGCACAGGCGCCCGCCCACAGGAACAAGGCAAGGCCTGCCGGAAGGAAGGTCTGACGGAAACGAGTCGTTGTTTTCACTATATTGACAGGCTCTCTTTCTTAAAACGGCACATGGTCGTCGACGGGATCGGCATAGCGGGTGGCTCCATTTACTACGACCGGCTTTTCGGCCTCCTTCACCACGCTGGGCTCGCGAATGAAACGGTCTCCCATCATGGGAAATCCCAGCCAGCCGTTTTTGCGGCAGGCCTGGCGAAAATATTCGGAGCAACTCGGTTCCAGGACGCACCGGGCGCCAATGGCCGGGGCAATCTGCGTGCGATAAAAGGAGACCATCAACTCTCCAGGCCAACTCCAGAAAGTCCTGCGCCGGGCCGTCGGACGAATGGCGCCCGCGCGCCGGATTTCCTTGTTCCAAGTGGGAAGACACTGAACCAGATTTGTGCGCCAATAACTCTGAATATCCGGCGACGCCTTGGTCCGCGACAGCAGGATGCAGGCGCCGAAGGAAGCTCGGGCACGAACTTGTCGATCCTGACTCTCCTGAAAAGCCTTCGTCAACGTGGCCAAGGCCTGCTCCTTGTCATTTCGAGCCCATTGCGTAAAGCCGACTTCAGATAAGGCCCAGGCTCGGGCTTCCTTGAAACCAGCCTGAGTCGACAAACAAAGCAAAGAGGTAAACGCCTGCTCATCGGATGGCGTCTGGCGAAGTTGGGCCGCTGCTTCTATCGCCGCAGCCATTTCGTCGGCAGGATGAAGGATCAGCACTCGATGAGCCTCCAACTGCGCGACCGCCCAGTTCGCCTCGTTAAACAACTCGCCAGCCAGAATAGGAACCGACGACGTCGGAACACTATCGGCCAGGCCGGTTATACAAATCCAAAAAAACAGGATTCCGAACCATGGGCCCGGAATCCTGTTAAACCGAAACACGCTCAACATAAATCAATAATAGGTCGCGCCGTATCGGGTAACCAAGTCGCTGCTCGTTACACCCTTCGCGCCTTCGATACCGTCCCAGATATTTCCGACGATGATCAAAGACAGCCATTCACGCCAATGGATGTTTTTTCCATCATTGTAAGCGCCCGCTGCGCGAACGCCAAAGCAGCAGCCGGCAATGAAACCCATGAAACCGCCACGGCCCGTAGTCGCGGCCATCGTCGACTCGACCGCACCCAGCAGAAACACAGCAATCAACAAACCTGCAATCAATTTCTTCATCAATACGCCCTCCTTTGTATCTGGCAAGCTATCATAACCTGCTCACAGGGGACAAGTAGTAATTTCAAGCATCCAGACGTTGAAGGCAGGATTCCCAACCCACCTGCGCTCGTAGCGAACTATTGAGACGGCGGCGTGTTGAACTTAACCCCAGGAAAGGCTTTCCCGGACTGGAAAGTCTCCGGTGGAATCGATGGGTTGACCCTCAGATTACTGAATCGTCGGCTTTCGCGGGCCTTCATCTCCCCCTGAACCGTTATTTCCGATTCCTGATGCAGCGCAAGCCATACGCCGGGAAGAGGCTGCTCGAAAGAGGAATAGTCGGTTGCGGCATAGCCATTCGTCATTTCCGGGGAGGTGTAAAATTCGAGCCGGGCCAGCCGATTGGAGGCATCGAACGACAACACGGCAAAGAGTTTTTCGGTGGAGTAACCCGTGCGCACCGGATAAGCCGCCGTGGCCGGCAAGTTGGTTTCCGACAGGTCTTTCAACCGCAGCAAATGCTCCATCGGCGAGGCCGGAATGCTTTGGGCCTGAATCTGCATGTCGAGGGGAAGCTGATCAAACGGAAACTGAAGCGCTGTTTGCCCCTCATCGGCATAAAAAAACTGCGTCGTTCCATCGCACAGAATCTTGCGCTTGATCGGTGTGGAATTTTCCACCAGCAGCCGATTGGGCGCTTCGAACCAGACGCGACTCAGCATCCGGCCCTCCCCCTCCGGCGTGGCTGTGTCCTTGCGGACATCGCAGGAGACGGTTTTGATGAGGCTGTAACCCGTCAGCAGTTGATCGACGCGATTCTGTGCCGATGCGCCGGATGACAACAGCAAACCGGCCAAGACCCACAGGATGTGTTTGAGCATAACAAGTTCCTTTTTTAGGAATTGATGCCTTCTACGCCCTGGACTGTCAACATAATCGCAGAGGCCACGCTCTTATCCCGCTTCGCCGTACCGCTACGTAGCCGCCGGCGTAAGCCCTGTCTTTTATATACAAATTCTCCAAGAGAGTCCGGTATTCAAACGAGTCCTCATTCCTTATCCGTGGGACGCTTTGCCATCCGTGGGGCCACTCTTTTAAGAGCAGAAGTAGCCCCACGGATGGCAAAGCGTCCCACGGATAAAAGAATATTTGGAATGCGTGATCCTTAGCCGGTGGCTGTTTTTTGCCGGCCCTTGATGCCGCGCCTTCCAGCACGAAAAAATAGCGTATGCTTTAAGAAAAGGTGAACCTATGAGAAAGCATCAACTGCTCGTTTCCGTGCGCGGTTCAAACGAGGCGCTGGAGGCCGCCCAAGGCGGGGCGCAGATCGTAGACGTCGAATATCCCGCCTCCGCACTCGGGGCGCCGTATCCGCTCAATATTGCCGCCGTTCGGACTCATTTAACCCAAGCGGGCTTTCAACACGTTCGCGTTTCCACCAATATTGGCGAATTTCAGTCTGTCCGGGCCTCTGCGTGCCAGGCGGCCCTGGGCGTCGCCTTTGCGGGCGCCGATCTGATCAAATTCGGGCTGGCGGAACAAACGTTGGCCTCCGCTTCCTATCTGGCCGATACCATCGTGCGCACAGTCCGAAGTCTGGCGTCCGAGGGCAAAAAGCTGATTCCAGCGATCTTTGTTGACGAAGATATGCGCCGCTTCTTCGATCCCTTTATGGAAAGCTTTGAACTGGCCAAGCAATGCAAAGCGGACGGCATTCTCATCGACACTTACAATAAGTTGATCGGCAAGGGGCTGCTGGATTATTGCAAACCGGAGGACCTTGCCGCCTTTGCTCGTGGAATGCATAGCCTGGACAAGGAAGCCTGGATTTCCGGATCGATCCGATTAAAGGAGATGCCAACCCTGTGGCAGACCGGAGTGGATGTGATCTGCGTCCGAAGCGCCGCCTGCGTAAAAGAAGAAGGAACCGAACGCTTCGGCAAGGTAAGCCGTACCATCGTAAGCGAACTGGCCGCGACGCTGCCGGAAAGCTCGGCTGCGGAAAAGGCGATTTAGTCATTCCATAGGACGGCGAGGCCGCTGTCTTTTATACACAAATTCTCCAAGAGAGTCCGGTATCCAAACGAGTCATCATTCCTTATCCGTGGGACGCTTTGCCATCCGTGGGGCCACTCTTTTAAGAGCAGAAGTAGCCCCACGGATGGCAAAGCGTCCCACGGATAAGAGACAGGCGAGGTCGCCCCGGCTCCATTTCGCAAGCCCGCTCCTTATTGAACGAAATGAATCTGCGGCCGTGTCGTGATGCGCCCAGGGCTGCGGCCTTGCGGCATTTTTTATTCGTCAAACGGCCTATTTTGGATACTCTGGCGATAATTTCACAACGCGAGGCGATTCTTTCAGGGAGGTTGGTATGCTTCATTTATTCACAAGAGCGCGCCATCGGCCGGCGCTATTAAACCGTGCAGGCTTTGCCTTCGTCATGGCGTGGGCTTGCTTTTTGTCGCTCTCGGGCTGGGCTGGCGGAATTGAAGGACGTGTGGTGAATACCAACGGATCTCCTTTAAATAACCTTTGGGTACAGGCAGCATATATTTCTTCTAGTCCTTATATGATAGGCGCATATATGGATATAACAGATTCCGCGGGTTCATTCGCTTTTTCCGGTCTGCCGGCGGGCAATTACAGGGTTAGGGTCAACGGAAGTGGATTTAACTACACCTCGGCCCAAACGAACGTGACCGTGACAGCCGAGGGGATTGCATCGAACGTCCATTTCCAACTTCGCGTCGGCAGCATCGTGGAAGGCCTTGTTACGGGCACAAACGGCATTGCCCTGACCAACCTGCTGGTTATCGCCTATGAAAACAATGTCTCGGCCGGGAGTTCGTACAGCGACGACAACGGCTATTTTCAGATCAAGGGGCTCTCTTCCGGTTCCTACCGGATTCAAGCGCAGGTTAGCGGGCAAAACTACCTGAGCGAGTGGTACGACGATGTGCCCGATGTTCAGGAGGGCATCCCGGCCGAAGCCGCGGCGGTGGCCGTGGTCGAGGGTCTCGTCACAGGCGGCCTTCATTTCGCCCTTTCCCCGGGCGGAGAGATCGCGGGGAGCGTTCGGAACAAATCAGGCGCTGGTTTGAGCAACATTTGGGTGCAGGTGGTGAGCAGCAACGGCACGCAAATCGCCGGCGCCGAATCCAACGAGGAGGGCGCTTACCGCATCAGCGGATTGCGGGCGGGCGGCTTCTATCTTAAGACTCAGGTAAACAATCAGAATTACTTCGACCAGTGGTATGGGAATCTGCCGCTCAGCAGCAGCATACCGCCTCCGAATGCGACGCGTGTTCAGGTGTTGGCCGGAAGCCTGGCCGAAGGCATCGATTTCGAGCTTCCTTCCGGATCGATCGTCCGGGGTACGGTCAGAAATCGCGAAGGAGGTTTGTTGGCCGGGGCTTCGATTGAGGCTCGGGAATTCCATAACCGTCATGCCGAGAGCGCTTCTTCGGACAGCAATGGATGCTACGAGATTGACGGACTCCCCGGCGGTTCTTTCGTGGTCTCCGCCGCTCACAACGCTCAAAACTATCTGGAACAAGAGACCGCGTTGCACATCGAAGCAGAAGAATCGATCGGGTCCATCGACTTTGCCCTCGCGCAAGGTTGCGTGATTCAGGGATTCGTCACCCATTCGGCCGGAACGCCGATTCTCACGGCGCGAGTCCGTCATCAGGAGCAGCTCGGAGGCTTCGTTCTTGCTCCCATTTCGCTCCCTGGATTTGGCTCACCCAACGTAGACTCCAACGGGTTCTATCGCATTTCCGGTTTGAGCGCTGGAGAATACATCGTTTCCGCGGCGCCCTTTGACGACAGTTATAGCTTCCAATACACGAACATCGTCCTTTCATATGAAATGCCCACGGGCACGGTGAATTTCTGCCTTGTCACGGCGTCTGTTGCGCGGATTTGCGGAGTGGTAAAGAATATGGAAGGCCAGGGGATTGCCCAGGTGCAAATGGCCGCAATCAACTCGAACGGCTCTTGGGCGGCGTCGGCTCAGACCGAAACGGAAGGCGAATTCACGCTGGCGCTATCGGCGGGAGGAACCTATTTCGTTCGAACCTTCGTCAGCGACGATTCTCCGCTGATGGATGCCTGGTATGGGGGCATCGCCGTAACGAACGGCTCAGGAAGTCCCATGCTGCCCCCATCTGCTGCCGTCACGGTCATGGAGGGAGAAGTGGTCTCCAACCTCGTAATTGAACTATCCAGCGGCTGCACCTTGTCTGGGCGCGTAACAGACAACGAGGGCATTCCGTTGGATGGGATCACGGTCAAGGCCGTCGACCACATCACAGGCTTTGCCGCGGCACAGATGAACACGACGACCAATGGAAGGTTTGCGCTCCAGGGTCTCTATCCCGCGGCATTCAAAACATACGCCGGAGGCAACGGTTATCTTGGGGAATGGTTTGACGGGATTCCCGGCGAGGGAAGCTTATCGAGCACGGGAGCCGCACCCATTGCGGTGTCCTTTGAAAATACGCCGACCAACATCGATTTCTTTTTATCGCAGGGCGCCACGCTTTGCGTGTGTGCGTCCAACCGTTATGAAGAACCGCTGGAGGGCGCTTTTATGTGTGTTGCTCAGGCTTCGTCGTATCTCTACGTCTATTACGTTTGGGGCGACACCGATGAAAACGGGCGCTATGAAGCGCGAGGCCTAAGCCAACAGGATATTCATGTGGTTCTATCCGCCGACGGCTACGAAAGTCAGCAGGCCGAGGCCTCGTTGACCCTCGGCGCCACCACCTCGGTTCACTTTGTTCTGTCGGAGATACCTACCGAAGCAGCAGCCCCTGCACTCCGTCATAACGACCTGACCTTTACTTGGGCCGTGCCGCCGCTGGGCTTGTACCGAATCGAACGGTCCACCAACTTGCTGGATTGGAGCCAAGCCCCGGAAGGGGGCGCCGCCGACCAGAAGAGCGAACGGTTGGGAAACCCGTCGCTTCGAATCGAGTACCGCCACTCGAAAAACCTGCTCGATGGCCAGGATTTTTACCGTCTGCGCAAGCTGCCGTGATTTCTTGAATGGGCCGCGTTTTCACCATGCGGCCTCAGAAAGCCGAAGAGCCCGTCTTCGCCCGCCTGCGCATCGCTCTGCGAAGCGTTGCGGGCAGGGAGAAGCCGGACCACCCTGAAGGGAAACGTTATGGTTCATGGGAAGCCATTCATTGTCGTGGGCCTGGACCTCGCCGGCTCTCCGCGCCGGCCAACGGGCCTGTGCGTACTGCGTGGACTAAAGGCCCAGCCGCAGGTTGTCTTTACGGATGAAGAAATCCTCGGCTGGATACAGCAAACGAAGCCCGATTTGGTTCCCATCGATGCGCCGCTCAGTTTGCCCAAAGGGCGCAAGACGATCCAGGATCGGACCGGCGAGCATTTTCGCGACTGCGACTTGGCGTTGCGGCGGCGCGGCATCCGGTTCTTTCCCATTACGTTGGGACCGATGCGTCTTCTGACCGAACGAGGCCTAAATCTCAAAGAGCAAATCGAAGCCATGGGTTATCGCGTGGTCGAGTGTTATCCGGGGGCCGCCCAGGATATTTGGAAGCTTCCCCGGCAACATCACGATCGGCCAGGGCTGCTGGCCGGATTGCAAAAGTACGGAGTTCGAGGCTTGGCCGAACCGCTGACCGGCGATGAATTGGATGCGGTAACGGCGGCTTTGGTTGGACGCTGGTTTTTGTTGGGCCGGGGGGAAATGCTGGGCGGAGAGCACGGCATTCTGGTCCCACGGGGTCGGCGTTAGCGGCCACGGCCTTACGGCCGCGGCTACAAGAGAGGCGCCGGCCTTCCGATCCCGCTTGAGCCGTTTTTTGCATTTCCATTTTTTCGCCGTATATTGCCCAAAAATGGAGATGCCTATGAATCTCTCCCTGGAAGGGAATAAAGCTCCCGACTTTTTTCTGGCGGGCTCCGACGGCAAGATGCACTCCCTAAAGGACTATCGGGGTAAAACGCTGGTCATGTATTTTTATCCGAAAAACAATACGCCGGGCTGTACAAAAGAGGCCTGCGCGTTTCGGGCTGTTCATGGCGCGTTGGAAGCCAGGAATACCGTCGTTCTCGGTATTAGCCGAAACAGCCTGGCATCTCATCAGCGCTTTATCAGCGAAAACAAATTGCCCTTTGTTTTATTGTCCGATCCTCAGAACAAAGCCATAAAAGCGTACAGCGCCTGGGGAGAAAAAAAGATGTTTGGTCTGCCAATTGTCGGCCCCATCCGCTCCACCGTGGTGGTGGGACCCGATGGAACGGTCCGCAAGCATTGGGAACGGGTCGAAAAACCCGAGGATCATCCTCAGGAAGTTTTGAAATATCTCGAACAGGCGGTCGCTTCGTAATGAGAGAGCCACCGGCTTACGCCGGCGGCTACTAAAGCAACCCTCAGGGACTCCGGCGCACCAGCACCCGATGAAAGATCTGCGCGGCGCTCGATTGGTTGGTGTAGGTCATCCGCGTTCCCGTTCCGATCAGATTGGTGTTTCCGACGACGCCCGCCCAAAGGCCGGTTACAACGGGCGCATATTCGATTCGATAGGTCCGTCCGGTTGCACTGGCCCACTCCACTACATATCCCTGCGCCGCGGCGGACGCTTGCTTCCAGGCGAAATAGTCCAGGCTGTTTTTAGGATCGGTGCCGGCGACGATTTCTCCGCCGTCGGTTTGCGCGTCGTCGTCGGTATCGGCGCTTCGCGGATCGGTGCCGTACTGATAAGCCTCCTGCGCGTCGAACAGCCCGTCGCCATCCTGGTCGACCAGGGTATTGGCCAATTCGTAGCAGCCTCGGTCAGGCCGAACCTCGCCGCCGTGGTTGCCGTCCAGCGGACGGGAAATCCCGTCGAGGTCCGAAGTAATTTCTACGTCGGTCTGCGCCGTATCGACGCAGGGCGAGTTAGTGACCAGATGAAAATCGGCGTCCCACGGAGCGGCGAACAAGGGATCGCTGACGACATTGGATACGCCCCCGGGATCAGGGGAGATGCAGGTGTAATCGCACGACTGCACGCTCGCGGCGTTGTCGTTATAATTGCTGTATACGATGCAATTCAGCATCCGGGAAAAGTACGTTCCCGCGCCGCCGGCCGCCTCGTTGCGCATCACGGTGCAGTTTCGCAAGTAGCTGGAGTTCGCGCCGCCGCCGCGGCCTTGGCTGCCATAGACGGTATTATAGCTAATCAGGCAGTTCAAAGCTTCGCCATACGTCATCCCGGCGCCGCCGCCGGAATACGACCCCAAGGACAGCGTATTGTAGCGAATGACGCAATGGCGGTTGGAACCGCCCTCGGTCCCGCCGCCGGTCGAATGGGCTACGTTGTTTTCGATGCGGGAATTAACGACGTAGGCATAACTCGCGCCGCCGCCGGAACGGTTGGCGTTGTTAATCTCGCCCAGCACTCCGTTCCAGAATTCGCCGCCATAGATTCCGCCGCCATCGAAGCCCGCGGAATTATCGGTCACCACGCAGTTGGTATAAACTCCGTAGCCGAAAATGCCGCCGCCGTACAGCGCCCCGTTATCGCTGACGATGCAATCGGCCATACGAGCGCCCTCTTCGGCCAGCAAACCGCCTCCAACGATCTCCAGCCACGCATCGTCCACCACATTGCGGCTTCTGCCCTCCAACAACGTGAAGCCCTCCAGAAGCGCCCCGCGACAAAGATAAACCGGCCGGATCGCATTCATGGTGGCGGAGGCATTGCCCTGAATGAATGTGTTCGACGCGCCGTTCACGCCTCGAAGTGTAATGGGGTTGGTGATCGCCACCCGGTTGGAGCTGAAGAGACTGACCGCACCGGTGCTGTACACGCCGTTGGACACCAGCACCGTTCCACCCTTGGCGCAGACATCCACCGCCGCTTGAAGGTTGGTCGCGGCCGTCGTCCAGGTTTTGAAGCCGCTGCTGTGACTGCCGCCGGGGGCGACATAATTGGTGCAGCCCGTCACGACCGAAACCCTCACGGTCTTGCTGATATCGCCGCTCAGATTGCCGGCCATGAAGACCACCGCATACGTTCCGGTATGGGCATAGATATGCGCCAGCCGACTGCAGCCGGCCCACGATTGGGCGTCCCCGGTCGTGAGCGTCGTCGAATTAATCCGTCCGCTGGTGTCGGCCTGAAAAATAATCGGATATCCCAACACGGCCTCGCCGCAATCCGCACTCAGTTCAAACTGCACCGGACCGGTATTTACATTGGCAAAAAATTCGTCGCAGCCGATGTCCACGATTCCACTCCGCAGGCGTGTTTTCCCGTCCAAATCCACAGCTCCTGTCATCCACGCCTGATTGGTGCCCACGTTTTGGCAGGGCGATAAGATCGTCAGGCGCGGGTTGCGAAGGCCGGCCACCTGGGGATCATTCGTGAAGTTGCCCTCGCCCGGCTGCAACGGCGTCGTGCAGGTATACCCGCAAGCCCCCAGCTCCGACACGTTGTCGTCCAGGTTGAAAGCCCGGTTGAAATAAATAATGCAGTTCGTCACCTTCCCGGCATATACGCCGCCGCCATCCCGGGCGTAATTGTCCAGCACCGTGCAACTCTCCATCGTCCACGGAACCCAGACGCCGCCGCCGGTTTGCCCGGCACGATTGCCCAGCACGGCGCAATTGCGCAGAAGGCCGGCATTGTAGACCCCGGCCCCATCCGACGTGGCGATGTTGCGTTCGATGAGGCAGTTCTGCACAAGCCCCGTGTAGGTTCCCAGGTAACCGCCGCCGATGACCGCTTTGTTGGCGCGAAGCGTCGAAAACTGGACGTTCCCATGATAAACGCCGCCGCCGGAATTGGCCTGGCAATTCACGACCAGGCAGGTGCGGATCGTGCCCGACTCTTCACAGAACGCCCCGCCGCCATAAAGCGCTGCATATCCATTTGTCAGGGTGAACCCGTTCAGCGAGGCATTGCTCCCCACATACGCACAGCGGATCGCGTTGCCGCCGTCGGGGCCGGCCCCGACCAGGGCGGTTACCGAGGGACCATTGACGCTTTGCACGGTCACTTCGTTCGTAACGGCCACCCGGTTGGTGATGTCGTTCACCAGAACGGCTCCCGCACTGTACACGCCATTAGTGACCAGGATCAAATCGCCGCTGGCGGAAACATGGATGGCCGGCTGGATCTGCGTCGCAGCCATCGACCAGTTGGTATAGGGCGCAAGATTCCCGCCGGAAAGGGACACGTAACGGTTTACAGCCCATGAGGAGAAAGGAAACCCCACAGATACGGTCAGGGACAAGACACAAATTGCCGAACTTAATCTGCTGTTCATAATCTCCCTTGTGAATGAGGGGAAGTTAGCAATTCCACGCCGTTTTGTACATCGGTTCTGATTCCTACTCATAATCGTAATCTTAATCATAATCATAATCTTTCCTTCTTTATCCAGAAGGAGATTAAGATTACGATTAAGATTATGAGGCAGATAGGAGAAGATCTGCGTTGACCCCAGGCCTTTTTCAACGGGAGGGACGGCGGCCTCGCCGTCCAAGGCCGGCAACAAGCGGCCAAAAACAGAACGGCAGGCAGCCCCTCTCTCGTCTATTGCCCGTTGGCTTCCAAGGCATCGACCACCGCGGGCATGTACGTGTAGGCCGGACCGCCCTGCATCACGACCGCCACCGAGGCGGCTTCCATGATTTCTTCCTTGGTCGCCCCGGCGTTCAGGCATTTCTTCACGTGCAGGTTGATGCACGGCTCGCAACAAGAACCCACGCCCATGGCCAGCGCGATCAGCTCCTTGTATTTGAGCGGAAGAGCGCCCTCTTTCATGACCGAAGTGAATAAAGATCCAAAGCCTTTCATCATATCCGGGGCCAGGGTCTGCACTTTGCCCATATCCTTTTTGACCTTTTCGTAATAAGCCTTTACCTTCTCCGACATGTTGCGCTCCTTTTTTAAGTTCGGGTAAGATACCGATCTTGAAGGCGATTGCAAACTCTGACAGGAGACGGACAAAGTGATTCAAGGCGTTGTTCCCGGAAAAAACATCGTATTGATCGGCATGCCCGGCGTGGGAAAAAGCACGGTCGGCGTTTTGCTGGCCAAACTCACCTCTCGGGAATTTATCGACACCGATGTCGTCATTCAGGCCCGCGAACAACGCCGGCTTCAAGACATCCTCGACAAGGAGGGCAAAGCCGCTTTTTGCCGAATCGAGGAAAAGCATATCCTGGCCCTGGACTGCCGAAGCCATGTCGTGGCCACCGGAGGCAGCGTCGTCTATAGCGACCCGGCCATGCAATATCTGAAGCGCGGCGGCGTGACGGTTTACATGACGCTGCCCCTGCCCCTGCTGGAACAAAGACTGACCAATCTGGATATTCGAGGCGTGGTTCGCGAAGCGCACCAAAGCCTGGCCGTCCTCTTCGAGGAGAGGGAACCCTTGTATCGCCAATATGCCGACGTGACCGTAGACTGCACCGGCCTGAATCACGAACAGACGACCCTTGCGATCGTCGAGGCGTTGAACACGCCGTGAACGGCAAACTTTCTTCGTCGTTTGCGTTTTGTTATTGTTTTGAATCCAGGAGATAAAAATGAAATTACGGAAAATTGCAGACGACGTTTGGTTGGGCGGGGCGGTGGATTGGGAGCGGCGGTTGTTCGATGCCTTGATTCCATTGCCGGAAGGCACCAGCTATAACGCTTACCTGGTCCAGGGCACGGAAAAGACCGTTTTGATCGACGCGGTGGACCTCGCCAAAATCGATATTTTGATGGAACAACTCGAATCGGCGCCCAAGCTGGATTACATCGTCTCCCAGCATTCCGAGCAGGATCATTCCGGTTCCATCCCCGCCCTGTTGGAGAAGTATCCGGAAGCCAAGGTGCTGGCCAGTCCGCAGGGACGGACGTATCTGATCGATCTGCTGAACCTGCCGCCGGAAAAAGTCACGGCGATCAAGGACGGCGAGACCTTGTCGTTGGGCGGAAAGACCCTGAGATTTTTGACGACGCCCTGGGTGCATTGGCCCGATACGATGTGCACGTTCCTCGAAGAGGATCGCATTTTGTTCACCTGCGATTTCTTCGGGTCGCACCTGGCCGCCTCGGAGACGTACGCGACCGACGAGCGACGCGTGTACACCGCCGCCAAGTTGTACTACGCGCAGATCATGATGCCCTACGCCAAGCAGGCCGCCAAAAACATCGAGAAAGTCGCACCGCTGCAGCCGGCGATCGTCGCCCCCAGTCACGGCCCGCTATTCGACCAGCCCGCGTTCATCGTCGATGCCTGGAAAGAATGGACCTCCGCTCCGCCCAAGAACCAGGCCGTCATCGCGTATGTTTCGATGCACGAAAGCACGCGCAAAATGGCAGAGCGTTTGACAACGGCCTTGGTTGCGCGCGGCGTGCGGACGGAAGTGTTCGACCTGACCGTGACGGATCTGGGCCGCCTGGCCATGGCCCTGCTGGATTCGGCCACCCTGATTCTCGGATCGCCGGCGGTACTCAATGGCCCGCATCCCATCGCTGCACAAGCAGCGCTGCTGGCCAACGCGCTTAAACCGAAGGTGCGTTTCGCCTCGGCGTTCGGCTCCTATGGCTGGGGCGTCAAGGCCCTGGAGGGTATTCCCGCCCTGCTGCCGGATCTGGGCGCAGAATTCATCCCACCCGTTTTTTGCAAGGGCCTGCCCAAAGAACCGGATTTCCAAGCCTTGGAAAAGCTGGCCGAGACCATTACAGAAAGGCATAAAAACGCTACTCTTGGAGTGTAAGGAGTAACGTTCATGTTTCATCGATGTGCCTGGCTTTTGGTTGTCTTATGGCCCTGGGCGGCCGCATGGAGCGCGGAAAATCCCGAGATTCCATACGCCGCCGCTCAAACCGGTCTGAATCGTTATCTTGCGGCCATGCCGCCCGCGGAAACGGCGTTGTATGGCGTGCCCGCAGGAACGGGCCGCACCGCCATTACGTTGGGAGAGCCTTTCCAAGTGTTTGTACCTTCACCCTCCACATTAACCCAGTGGACTCCGACCACCCCTATCAACGGCCTTTGGGAGGAAACGACGGCCTGGTGGTTTCCCATCCTGGTCCAGGGAGAAATGACCGCGCTGCTGATCGTGGATCGAATGGATTCCGAATGGCGAGCGGTATCGTTTGGCCGGGCGGAGATGGCCAAGGCCATCGGCCAGGTGGAAAAACAATGGGCTGGAAATCCGAATGGGCGGCCGCAATGGATCATGATCCCTCAGGCCGCGCAGTTGCTTTATCATATTCCCGGCCAGGCGCCGGATAATCTCACGCGGGCAGCCATTCCGAATTTGAACAACAAAGGCTCGTTAACACGGGCCGTGGACGTCATCCCATCCGCACGAAACGCGGCGGCAAAAAATATCGCTGCGTACAAAGCGGCCGCTTCCGCACAGAAGGCGTCGCCATGAAAGGACTCGCCGCCATTCTAATGGTCGCCGGCGCGCTCAGTTTGAGCACGGCTAAAGCGGGCGTGCTGAATGTCCGCCAGATCTACCAAATTGAAACCGAATGGTGTTGGGCGGCGTCCTGTCAAGCCGTCTTGGAATTCTATGGTTTGGTCCAGACGCAAACCAACCTGGCGAATTACGGCACGGGCGGAGCCAACGTTTGGAATTATCTTTGGGGCTCCGGAATGGAGCCCGACGGGATTTTCCGCCGGGGATGCGATCTCATTTTGAATCAATTCGGCAGCGTGGCGGGCTCGGGATTAACAGGATATTTGACGGCCATTCAACTTCAAAACGAAATCAATGCCGCCCGTCCCGTCATCATCAATTGGGAATGGAATGCCGGCGGCGGGCACATCCTGGTGGCGCGCGGCATGGTCTCGAACAATGTCTATCTGATGGATCCCTGGTATGGGCCCAGCATCGACGATTACAATTGGGTGCGCACGGGCGACGGGCATTCCTGGGAATGGACGCTGCAACTCAGCACCGCGAGCCTGGCCACGAACGGAGTGCCGCGTTGGTGGCTTGGCATCTACGGCTTGACCAACAATTGGAATGCCGCCGCCCTGGCCGATCAGGATGCCGACCACGTGACGACGTGGGAGGAATACGTGGCCGACACCAATCCCACCAACGCGAACAGCTACTTTCGCGCCGGCCTGCAAGCCGCCGCCAATGGGCAAATAGCCATCGCCTGGCAGAGCTCATCCAATCGGCTGTACACTCTTCAAATCCAGACCAATGCCATTTCCCAGCCCGGCTGGGGGAACGTGACGGGATGCATTCAAACCAACGGACGCGGCGGGACGATGTCCGTCACGAATCTTCCGGCCGCCGACTCGTCCTGCTACAGGCTTTTGGTTGCAACACCTCCGTAGGCATTTCCTCGGGCGCATCTTGACACGGCCCCCGCGCATACGAATAAGTATCCACGTCCTTACGGACGCGGCTACGTAGCCGCCGGCGTAAGCCGGTGGTTTCTTTCCAGTGCCAGACGTTGAGGAGGGGCAGCGTCAAGATGCACCCGACTTCCCTCGCAAACAAAACTCATGCTTTACATCGACCGCCAAGGAATGCCAAATTAGCCGGGCTTTTCATAAGCTGAAACAACAACGCACAAAGAAGGAACACCGTATGTCCACCCAAGATAATCTCAAAGCCGCCTTCGCCGGCGAAAGCCAGGCCAACCGGAAGTATCTAGCCTTTGCCAAGAAGGCGGAAGCCGACGGCAAGCCGGGCATCGCCAAACTGTTTCGCGCCGCGGCAGAAGCGGAAACCATCCATGCCCACGCGCACCTGCGCGCGATGAAAGGCATCGGCACGACGGCGGAGAATCTCCAGGCGGCCATCGAAGGCGAAGGCTACGAATACACAAAGATGTATCCGCCTTTTCTCGCCGAAGCCGAAGCGGAAAAAAACATGGCGGCCGTGGTTTCCTTCAAAAACGCCCTGGCCGTCGAGAAGGTGCACTTCGATCTTTATTCCCAGGCCGCGGAAGCTTACAGCGCGGGCAAGGATCTTGATGCGCAGGCTTTTTACGTCTGTTCCATTTGCGGGCATACGGTTGCCAACGGCGCACCGGATAAATGCCCGGTCTGCGGCGTGGCCCACGACAAGTTTTTTGAGGTGAAGTAGAGTTGGTTAACCCAAATCGGCAGGGAGCGCTGACGACTATGAAAAAATCCTGGATTTGCACCATTTGCGGATTTGTTCATGAAGGCGACGCTCCCCCTGAAATTTGCGTCGTCTGCGGAGCGGGCGCCGAGGCCTTTCAGCCGGAGGACCAGGCGGAGACCGCGGCGCCGGTCAACGCCGATATTCGGCGCGTTGTCGTGGTAGGCGGAGGCGTAGCCGGAGTGTCCGCTGCCGAAGCGGCGCGCAAGCAGGCGCCGGAGGCGGAAATCGTCTTGTTCTCCGCTGAAGAACATCTGCCCTACTACCGCATCAACCTGAGCCGTTACCTGGCGGGCGAGATAACCAAGGACGAGCTTCCCATTCATCCGGCCGGCTGGTACGAGGAAAACCGGATCGATTTTCGCGGCGGCGTACCGGTCGCACAATTGAATGCCGCCGACCGGTCGGTGTCCGGCGCCTTCGGCGTCGAGCGCGCCGATGCGATCGTCCTGGCTGTGGGCGCCCAGGCGTTTCGGCCTCCGTTCGAAGGCTCGCAGCAGGATGGCATTTTGACCGTCCGCACGATCGAAGAAGCGGACCGCGTGCTGGAGTGGGCGCGAAACGGCAAGGAAATCGTCTGCATGGGCGGCGGCATCCTCGGCATCGAAGCCGCCGGCGCCATCGCCCGGCAGGGCGCCTCGGTGACCTTGCTCGAAGCCCTCGATTGGCTGATGCCCCGGCAGTTGAATAAGAAGGCTTCCGACAAGCTCGCGGCATTCATGCTAAACCAGAAGATTCGATTTCAAGCGGCTTTCCGCACCCGCTCCATTACCCGCGCGAACGGGCGCTTCGTCATCGCCGCGGAAGACGGGAGAGTCGTTCAGGCGGATCATATCGTCATCACCGCCGGCATCCGTTCTTCTCTGGCCCTGGCTAAACAGGCCGGCCTGGAAACAAAGACCGGCATCCTGGTGAATTCGCGCCTGCAAACCTCGGCGCCCGGTCTTTACGCGGCAGGCGACGCAGCGGAATTCCAGGGCGTCGTCAGCGGGCTTTGGACCGTGGCGCAATATCAAGGCGTCATGGCCGGCGCGAACGCTGCCGGCGCCAGCCAGACGTTTGGCGGAATTCCCCGCTCCAATGCGCTCAAGGTGCTGGGCGTGGAGCTCATGAGCATCGGCGCCTTCGAACCGGCCGACGACGGCGACGTGGTGATCGAGGCGGAATACGACCACTCCTACGACCGTTTTGTGTTCCAACAAAACCGCCTCGCCGGCGCCATCCTGCTCGGCGATTCGTCCGTCGGGACGGCGGTGAAAAAAGCCATCGAAGAGCAGCGGGATTTAAAGAATCTCCTGCATGCCCGGCCGACAGCGGAGCAGGTGCGAGTCGCGCTGAAAACGCTTATGTAGGGGCTGCGCTTGCCTCAGCCCGCGGGCTGAGGCAAGCGACGCCCCTACATCACCGCACCGCCCGAATGCGGTAAAACGAGTTGGTGAGGCTTTCCAGCACGTTGAACGAGTTCGACACGGAGGTGGGGGGCGTGTTGGTGTAGACGAGTTTCCAATCGTTGGAAAACAGATTGGCGCTCATTTCCAAGTATTGGAAAACCCCGGTCCCGCCGGTCCAGGCCAGGCGTTGGAGCCCGGCGTCGAGTTGCAGGGCCTCTAAGCGTAGAAAAGAGGCGGCTCGGGTTGGATCGGTATCCGCCGCATATTCCTGCCAATCCAGCCAGGCGTCCTCGTCGTAATCCGTGGTATTCGTCGCGGTGGTCAAATCGCCGAACCACGCCAGCTCCCATGCATCCGGCATCTCGTCCTGGTCGCTGTCGGTTCGCGCAATGGAGACGGTCGTGAGGCGGTTTGAGCGGATATCCACCTGGACCAGAACAGCGGTATTCGAACCGCCGGCATAGTCGTATTGCGCCAGCACCGCGCCTCCGGTCACGACATAGCCGTAGCGGGCGCTGCGCATGTGAAACCGGACTCGGCCATCCCAGAAATCGAACGGCAGGCTGTTGGTGATAACCACGGTGTTGCTGCAGGCGGCGCCGTCGTTGGCCACGCGATAGGCGCAGGCGACATGGGGCGCGCCCCAATCGCCGACGGCGTTGAACCGCGTGCCGGCCGGATGGCTGGCGGCGCCCGGACACAGCCAGTTGGAGCCGCTCTTGTAAAAGGTTAGCAGGGACGCTCCGCCATAGTTGCAAGCCGGGCCGGAGGACAACACCGGATACGGCGAGCTTTGCAGCGTCGAAAAAGAGTGATTGTGTCCGACCAACATCAGGTCCGGATACTGCCCCGCCGTCGGCGCAAAGAAGTACGGGTTCTTCCCGTCGCCGTTGGAGTTGTAGTGCTGGCCGATCAGTCGATAGGCAATGTTCGAGTCGGCAAACGCTGCCGCGTAGTCGTTGGTGAACCAGGCCCGCATCTCGTTGCCCCGGGTGTCGTTCATGCAAAGGTAAAAGGAGCCCATGGTCAGGGAATAGGCCGCCTGGCCGACATTGGTTTTCCAGTGGCCGAAATCGCCGCGGTCGTTATTGCCTCGGGTGATCAGCAGCGGCGGGCCAAAGGCGGCGATGGCGTTGAGGTACGCGGCGTACCGGTTGGCGGTGTCCACGTCGCCGTCGTCGATTTCGTCCCCGGTGTTGAAAATAAAGCGGGGATTGATCAGGCTGAACACGGGCGCGTGCCAGGAAAGCTCCTGAAGGCTCCCGTAAGGCGAGTTTTGTCCGCTGCCCGACAGCGCATTGGAGCCGCTGATCTGCGGGTCGGCATAATGCAGCAAATAGAAATTGGTTTCCAGCACCGGCGCCAAGCTCACCGCGCGCCGGTTTGTGGCGGCGCCGGCCGCCGCATGACGCACTTCCAGAGAGAACAGCTCCGGAGGCGCTTCGGACGGAGTCCGCACCTGCAATCGGTAGCCGACGAGTGAGCGGTTGTAGACCTCCAGCCCATAGTCGACCTGCTCCACCACGCTGTTCGACCAAGCCCGCAGATCGTTCCCCAGGATCACGCTCCAGCCGTTCGAGGAAAGCCCAGCCGGCGCGAGAATCTCCACGCCAAACGGCTGTCCGGGTTCGGAAAATTCCGTCACGCCGGCTTTGGGGCGGAAAATTTCAAGCCCCCGGCTGCTGCCGGCCGACAGGCTCAGGCATAACCAGATGAATAGCCAATGAATCGTGCGCATGGTGTTTCCGCCCCCGATCCTCACCATACAAACAAACCCGCCGCCTGTAAAAACGGCGCCCCGCTATTCTCTTGTCCGTATCCAGTAGAACTTCGCCTCGGCATGGTCGACGGTCGCCGTGAAGGTATTGTCCGGCGGCGTCGCCAGAATGTCGGAGCCGATGGCCACGGCATTCGCGCCGGGCAGAAGATTCGTGCTTGCCAGCACGTCGTAACGCTTGCCGCTGACGCTGCTCCAGCGGACTGGGAACCCCTGCGCCGTAGGCATTTGTGCATGATGCGCCTCAAAGCAGGACCAGAAGCTCTTGGGATCCGTGCTGGCCAGATACTCGTCGCGGTCGGAAAATCCGTCCTGGTCGAAGTCCGAATCTTCACCGGCCGTGGCGGTGTCGCCGAACCGGTAGGTTTCCCATTCGTCCGGCATGCCGTCATGATCGAAATCGCCCGCCGGCTTGCCGACGGCCATACCGTTCAAGATGACGGAACTATAACCAAAACTCCCATATTCATCCTTGGCTCCGGAGGTCGACGAGTCGCCGAAAAACTTGCCGGAAACGTAGCGTTTGTTGGTGACGACACCCGAGCTGACGAACAGACCGGCGATGTACACGTTGGTGATCGAATCGATGCCGTTGGGCGCTTCGAGCTCCGACCATGGAATGCGGCATTCCCAACGGGTCATGAGGCGGTCGCCGGAGTCGTAGTTGCCCACGCAGGCGTTGGCGCCGGCGCCGTCGAACTGGGAGACGCGAGCCTCGTACAGCGGATCGAACGTATGGTGGGAGACATTCAGCTTAAAGACGCCCTGGCCGAATGGCATGCTGGGGTCCGCATTCAAATCGAAGTTGGTGGCCGTGCCATCGCCCCAGACGTCGCCCAAAATAATCGCAAGGTCCATCGCAGGAGAAAAAGCCACGTTGTGCATTTTGTCCAACGCGTAGGGATCGACGCCGTTGAAATTCTCCAGAGTTCCCGCGTTGCACGCGAGCGAATCGAACGCGAGGAAAACGATCATGCCATTGTTGGCGCCCACCATGTCTACGCCTTCGCCGCCGACGTAGAAATAGGTTGCATCGTAGTTCACGTAGACGCGGCCAAAGCTGCCGAAACCGGAGCTGCCCTTCGTTTGCGCGGCGCCGCCGGTGGCGACAAAGTCGAAGTTGTCGCCGGCATTGTTTGGATTGCCCGCCTCGTTGATCGCCGGAGAGCCGTAGGCGAAACGGATGGTCGACATCGGACCGGTGTTGCACGTGGAAACAATGGCCGACCAGTTGGCGCCCGAGTTATCCACCACCGCGGCGACATCGTTGCTGAGATCGCGGAAGTTCGCGGTCACGCCCGGCGAGTCGGCCGGGACGGCAGTCTGATACGACCACATTCCGGCGCCGCCCTGCATGCGATGATGACTGTAGTGCGCCCATTGATCGAATGTCAGCGTCGCGAACACCTGGGTGGCGGCAGACAGCGCAGTGCCCTCGGCGTTGAAAGTCACGGTCAAGAGGTCGCAATCGCGCGGGGCCGCCGGATTGAAGGAGGCGACCACGTTGGTGCTGGAACAATCGGAGACGGCGACGTTGTAGTCCTGGCCGTTGTTGCTGTCCCATATCGCGCCGCCGTTGTTGAAACAGCAGTCGATCTGGTAGACGCCGCCCGGCGGGTAGAACCAGTATTCCCACGTGCCGGCATTATTGGTCATGGCGGGATCGGGATTGGGTACGCCCTGCCAGCCGTTGTAGCCGACGTGAATGCGGAGGGGCGAGGCATTCGAAAGCACGCCCTCGTTGGGCTGGTAGCGGATCAGCACGGGATCGCAGCCGTTGGGCGCGGCCGGGCTAAAGGTCGTCGCAGACGGCGTCGAGCAATGAGAGATCGCGATTGACCAATCTTGCCCGCTGTTGTTATCCACGGTCGCGCCGTTGCGGAAGCGGATTTTTCCACCCGCGGCGCCGCCGGGAATGGCGTTGGTATAACGCCAGTAGCCGCCGGTGGCGCCGGACATCGCGTATTCGTTGGTCGTGGTCCAGTTGTCGAAGGTGACCATCAGGGTGACGGGATTGGCAGCGCTCAGGGAACGGCCGGCCGAATTGTACGTCACGACCAGCGGATCGCAGTCGCGAGGGCTGGTGGGCGAGAAAGCGACGGGCGCGCCGCCGGAGCTCTGGCCCACATAGACGTGCATGATGTCGCTGCGGTTGGTGTTGCCTTTCGTGTCGACGCCTTCGACGAAGTAATCGATCAGGACATTGTTCTGTCCAAGAATCGAGGCTTTGTACATTTGAGCGCGGCAAGTGGGGTTGGGCACAATGTTGTCCGGGCCTTTCACGGACGGATCCCAGGAGCCGCTCATGGTTTCGGTGTTCCAGGCATTTACGTCCGAGCCGCCGGCGTAGGTTTCGTTGTCGATCGAGGAGAGCGGATTGAACCCATCCTTGTCCGTGCGCCAGCAGAGCTTCACGGCGTTGAGTCCGCTGACATCGTCCACGTAACTCCAGACCTCGAAGTCCGAGGCGGCGGGCGAGGCCTCGTTCCACATCTTGCCGCCGGGATTGTAGAGACTGCGTTGCGGAGGGAAGATGCTCGGGCCCTTGGCGTCGACGCCTGAATGCCGGCTGATCACCTTCTGCGCTTCGGCCACGGCCATGTTGCAGGCGCGGGTCACGTTGCCGTCCCAGGGATTGGCGCGGTCCATGTCCCAGTACCAGTAGCAGGAGGTCTCGCCGTTGAGGTAAAAGTGCCAGGCCTTGGCGGTGTCGGAGCCGATGCCCCATTCCACGTCGTTCATCGAGTAGCTGTTTTCCAGGCTGTCGGCCAGGATCACGCGGTTCTGCGCCGCGACGAGCACGGACCACGACCAGCGATCCGGGTTCTCGCCGTTGACGTACGTGGAGGAGAGCCATTTTTCGAAGTACGGCGTGCCGCCGTCGATGCCGATCCAGGAGCCGGGCTCGACGTGAATCACGTCGTTAACGTTAGGCGGATACATGTCCAAATAGTCCTGCACGGAGGCCGTATCGAAATCCGGATTGCTTTGGCACATATTCAGAAAGGCGCTGTGCTGGCCGTTCCAGGCATCGGAATTTTTCATGCCGTAGTTATCGCCGTCGCTGTGGCAAAGAAGCAGCATGGGTTTCGATCCGTTGTTGGCATCCATGTGCGAACCCCACACATTTTCCGGCTTGAACGCGCCATAACCGCCGCGACCGTTTTCATTGCCTTCGTAGCGGCCGGCCGGAACGGCAACGATTTTCTGGATCTGGCCGCTGGTCGGGTTCACGTATTGCACGTAATGCGGTTGGTAAGACCACGGCGCGAGTACTTTTGTCGGCGCCCAGACATTTTGCAACTGCACCCATTGGCTGCCCAAATCGGTCGAGCTGGGATTGATCACATCCGCGGGATTGGGGCGGCACGAGCTGCCGTCGTTCCAGGCAAAATCCGGCACGGTGCGAAACAGATGGCCGTTATCGACAATGACCCACTCCAACCCTTCCTCCACCAACGCGGGAATGATGGATTCCGAGAAGGCGCATTCGGGCGGCCAGAAGCCTTTGGAATAGGAGCCGCCGGTATCCCAGACATCCTTGTATTGCTCCTTGTGGAGCTTGATCTGCATGATCATGGATTCCTTGCAGGTCAGGGGCATCAGGCTGTGATGATAGGGAATGCCCACCAAGTCCAACCGCGGATTGTTCCGCGCGGTGCGCAGACTGTTGCGCGCCCAGCGATACGCGCCAGGCCACGAATTATAGCCCCATAGATTGTTGGCATTCTCTCCCAACGAACCCGAAAAGCTCACCTGGGCGCCCGCGTTGGGCATGTTCCGGTCGGCGCCCTGCTGCACGGCGTCTTTCGGCCAGTGCTGATAGGCGGCGGTGCGGTCGCCGTCGAACACGCCCGGCACGCTGAAGTTGTATTCGGTGGTATCGTTGATGTTCTTATACGGAAAATAGATCGGCTGATGCATGTGCCATAGATAGGTCACATAAATCGGATCGCTCGCCAGAGCGGCCGATCCGCCAACCAAAATCAACAAACCGCCGCACATCGACAACAACTTCTTCATGCTTTTCTCCCTCTGCATTGAGCGCTGCAAATCCCAGCGATCGCTTTATGGAACTTTGACGCCGATTCGATAGAAAGCGTTCGATTGAATATTGGTCACCGATAGGAAAATAGAATCGCCGTTGGCCGCGCCGGGAACGTTCAGGTTGTGCGGCGTCCATACGATATTGTTTTCCAACTGAGTCGCGAACCAGGCGTCGTACAGGCGGCTGTTGGTGGTGGGCGACGGCACGGTCAGTTGCAGACCGCCCTCGCTGCCGAATCCATACACCTCGTTCGGGAAGTGCGAGCTGATGTTGGTCGGATCGGTATCGACCATCCATTCCTCCCGGTTGGGCGCGCCGTCGCTGTCGTTGTCGTCGCCGGCAATGCTCGGTCCCGAGGGATTGAATTGATAGCGGACATACCAACTGTCCGGAATGCCGTCGCCGTTGCTGTCTTGCGCGCCGGGCTGGCGATTGATCGTCACCGATGCCGAATAAATGACCACCTGAGTGGAGCCGGGTCCGCTGGAGGTTTGGTCCAACGAGATGTCGTTAAAGAACGAATCGTAGCTGCCGCCCTCGCCCGCATTGTAGCTCCAGAAGCGCAGGCGGCGAATGGCTTGGTCGGAATGGACGGCCAGCGTCCCGGCGATCACGTTGGTGCCGACCAGCAACCGGTAGGACGACGCGCCGGTCAATTCAAAGGCCAGAGGCCAACCGCTATCGACATATGGAATGTCCGTGGCGCGGCCGGCCTGACTGTCGCTCACCTGATAGTTCGACTGCCCGCCGGCAAAGTAGAACTCGAACAAGTTCGTCCCGCCGAAGTTTTGCACGCCAAAGCCGACGCTGCCGCCAGTTTGAATCCAGTTGTTCTCCATCTTGGCCCGCAAGATCTGGCCGGTGGACAGAGGCAGAGACAAGGGCCGGACCGCCGACGCCACCGAGCCTTCCTTCGACCACATGCCCCACGCCGGGCTGGGAAGATTCAAATTGGGGTTCGCGTTGCTAGTCGCGCGGAAATGACCTGAATTCGTACTGCTGGTCGTCAGAATCCATGCCCCTCCCCAACCGAAACCGCCGTTGTTTCCGTCGGCCCAACCTGTGTTGTAGACGCTGTTCGAACCGGAGTCGGCTGCCAGGGAATTGGTGAGGCTGCCCCCGGCAACGATCATGACATTCGAACCGGCTACGGTGATGATATTCGTTCCGGGCGACAATAGCACACTGGCCAGCGTCCAGTGACTCGTCCGCGCGAAGGCCCCCCCGCCTCCGGACGAATTGTTCCACACGATGTGCGGCGAAGAGACGTTGGAGCCCGCGGTTCCCAGCAGCGTATATTCCGTGATCTCGTTGCCTACATTAAAGGAAGAAGCCGACAAGTTCGTGATGACCACGCCGAGAGGAAGCGGCGTATTGGTGGAGACCGTGCAATTGGTGACGCCAATGTGCCAATCCAGCGTCCCATTGTTGTCCCAGGTGCTCGCTCCATTGTTAAAGACCACATCGATCAGGTGTGTGCCTTCAGGAATTTCATAGGTGTGGTACCAGGAATTGCCGCTCTTCCTCATGGCCGGATCGGGCGAAGGCACGCCCTGCCAGCCATTGTGGCCGACATGAATATAGACCTGCGAAGCGCTCTCGAGATTGCGACCGGAGGGGTTGTACCAAATCGTAACCGGATAGCAGCCGTTCGGCGCGGGCGGCACGGTCCAGACGGCCCCGGTGGGAGCGTAGCAGTCTCGTATGCCGGTGCCCCAATTGGCGCCGTCGTTGCCGTCGGCATGCGAGCCGTCGTTGTTTTCGAACCACACGGTGGCGCTGGACGCATTGGTGGGAACCGTGTTCGAATACACCCAAAGATACGCGCCTTGAGAGGCCATCTGATGGCGGGTCCAGGAAGCCCCGCTGTCGAAGCTGACTTGCTGATAAACCGGGCTATCGGATTGCAGGACGCGGTTGGACGCGTTGTACGTCACAACGAGCGGATCGCAATTGCGGGGATCGCCGGAAAAGGTGACGGCCACGGGCGGCGGCGGCGCGGAACCGTCGTCTTCCACCCAGACATGCTGGACTTCGGATTTGTGGGTGTTGCCCCGGGCATCGGTCGCCTCGATATAGTAATCCAGCAGCTTGCCGCGGTAGCCGGGAACATTTTGGTCTGTAATTTTGACGAAGTAGTAATCCGCGATATGAGGCGACGTGATGAAATAGTCGATCTGGCTGTTGTTGGCCGCGAGGTTCAGGGCTTCCCGCGTATTGGGCAGCACGCGCTTGTTCATGGGAATCGTCACCCAGACGCCTACATCGCTGCCGCCGGCATAGGTCTCGTTCTGGTTGTTCGCCAGCGTATTGGCGCCGTCGTTGTCCAGACGGACCTTGGCGACTATGTTCGTGACGCCGGACACGTCGTAGGCGTGCGTCCAGATGTAGAATTCGGACTTCATCCGCTTGAGGTAGCTGGCATTCGTGCCGGAGCCATAGCTGTTGAACCAGCCGAACGTATACCAGCCTGGGTTGTAGGGAAACCGTTGAGGCTTGAGCACCGTCGGCGGCGTATGGTCGTTGGCCATATTCGTGCTCATGAAATTCTGAAGCATCTCGATCGCGCGGCGCGTGGCCAGGGAAGGTTTGACTTCATCGTCATTGCCCAAACCGCCGTAGTAATTGAAGCCGGAATCGAGCCCGCCGAGATAAATATGCCAGGCGCGTTCGACCTGGTTGGGGCCGGTATGATCGCCATTCCAGTCGTAAGGCGCCTGGATTTTCCACGCCTGGACGCTGCCGCCCAGATTGGTGAAAATCTGCTCGGCTGTCTCGCACCAGTTGGCGCCGGCCATCAGAGGAGCGTAACTCCAAAACTTCAAGGCAAAGCCCGGGGTTTCCATGTCCGCCATCGTATACGGGACGTTATTCGATCCGTTGGGTTTCACCGGCGGCTCGATCCATTTCAGGAAGTAGGGAGAGCCGTAATCCATTTCCGGAAAGATCCAGGCGCCGTCTTCGATATGCGCCACGGGCGCCGCCGCGCCGTGCGCATTGACAAAATCCTGCGGCGTGCTGATGCGATAGCCGGTGTTGGCGCTATCGTTGAAAAGCTGCGGCGTGGCTTCCATCCAGGAGGAACTGCCGCCGCCCCAGGCGTTGTCGCCGTCGGTGGCCGGCATGACCATCACCGGGCGGCTCGAATCGTTGGCGAACGGGGCAATGTAGCTTTGAATCTTTGTGATGCCTTCGCTGGCATAACCGTAGCGGTAGCTCAGCACGTCGTCGGATGGGACCGCGATCATGGTCTTTTCGGCGCCGGTCTCGGGGTTGACGTATTTGATCTTCTGCAATTGATACGCGTAAGGCGAAACGTTCCAGGCCGCATTGCCGGGATTGGGTTCCGAGAACCACCAGCCGGTGGTCGGCGAGGGCCCAAGCTGGTCGGCCTTGTTCGGGGGACTGGACTTGACCTGGAAAGTGCCTTGCGGATTGGCCTGCTGGTTGTACGTCGGGCAAGTGCGGCTCAAGTGATGGCTCGCCACGATCGACCACTGATAGCCTTCGTCGACCAGTACGTCGATCATGGTCGACGAAAACGCCATTTCCGTCGGGAAATACCCTTTGGAATGATCGCTCAAATCGGAATTCTTATTCCACGCCTTCCACCAGGCCTGCTTGAAAATCTGCAGCTCTTTTCGGAATACCGATTTCGGCAGCAGCGGCGCCAGGGAGTGATGATAGGTAAAGCCCACCAAATCCAACCGACGACTGCCCGACGGCGTCAACCATTCGCTGGCTTGACGGTTTCCATCCCACCAGCCGCTGCCGTAGCCCAATTGCCCGGCACCGCCCAAACTGCGCACGTTGTCGATCAGCGATCCCGAATAGCTCAGGGCAAACCCGCCCGCGCTGCCAAAAGTGCCCAGCGACTCGCGCGGCCGGTTTTGGTACGCATTCCGACGATCGTCCAAGCCAAAGATATCCGTCAGGTTGTTGTCCGGATGTTCCGAAGCCGTGTCGTATTTCTGCGCAGGCTTCAGGACGATCGAATCCCACGCGTACTGGATGCGTTCGGTTTGGGACCCATTGCCGTTCCATTCGGGCCAGTAAGTGGGTTGATGATTATGCCAGAATCTGGAGACGTACACGTTATTGTTGTCTGCCAGCGCCAACATCGCATTGGCTAGCGCCATACAGCCAACCGCCGTGATGGCAACCGATCGCTTCGTCCAACGTTGAACATCCATTTTCATACCTTTTCCGTTGTAAAACCAGTGCTTTTGTCCTACGGAAACACCTGCCGGTTCGGCAAAATTCGACTCACAGGTAAAACGTTACACCTAAGTTTTAAATGCGTATAGTTTTATTCCAAAAATCTTCTCGGGCGGCCTTCTTCAATCGAGGCGCAAGGGGGATCTTTTCGAGTATAGTTTGTTAAGTTACTTGCAGCAAAACACTAACGATAAATGCCCAAAAAGTGCCGTTTTTTTGCCAGTTCTTCTAAACAAGAACAATTATCCCGCGTATACATAGGTTCGGATTGACACAAAGGCGATAAACGTTATTGTGCGCAGTCAAAATTAATACCCGATACGTCAATGCATGCTTATGTGGACCAGGGTTGTCATCCACGTAGCGTTACAGGAAATTGGGAGGAGTAAGGGTTGTGGAAAATCAATTGTTAAGTGAACGTATTCAAGTCGAACGAAAGCTATTCTATTTTGACCTTAAGGAGAATCCCCGAGGACGTTTCCTTAAAATTACGGAGGAAGTGGGCGGTCGCAGAGACACCATCATTATTCCCTCCACCGGTTTGGAGCTGTTCCGCGACACCGTCGAACAGGCCATTCAAGCCGATAAGCAGAACCCTATTGTAACAACGGCGCTGGCGGAATAGTCATCCGCTGCCTCGTTCTTAACATCTGCTGCTACGGAGCCCAACCAGCGGACTATAGGTTGTGAATTATTAACCGGGTTCGTGCTCGTATTTTGAGCCTTCGCAGTTATAATGCGATGCCATCATTATGAATACGGATCAGGCCCAGATCGGCGCTTTACCGTTATCGAAGGAGGAGGAACACCTTCTCCTTCAAAAAGCTCTCCATCGGGATTTCGAAGCCTACGCACAGTTGATCCGACTTTACCACGGCAAAATCTTCGGCTTGGCATACAACATGACAGGCAATCGGGAGGATGCCGAAGATCTCACGCAGGATGTTTTCATCAAAGCCTACGATGCATTGCCCCGATTCCAGGGGCAATCGTCATTTTATACCTGGATCTACCGGATCGCCGTCAACCGGGCGATCAACTTCCTCAAGAAAACCAGAAAACGCACGATTCTGAGCCTGGATGACGTGAATGAAGGAATCGAGCGCGATCCGGCCTATGTGGAGTTGTCCGCCAAGGAAACGCCTTTAAAAGACGTAACCCTCGCCGAATTGCAGGAAAAATTGAACAAGGCGCTGCTGACGCTGTCAGAGAAACATAGAGCAGTGGTTGTTCTTCACGATATTCAAGGTTTGCCACATGAAGAGATTGCCAAAACGTTGGGGTGTTCGACCGGGACCGTGCGATCCCGGCTTTTCTACGCGCGACAATGTCTCCAGGGGGAACTGGCGGAGTATCTATCATGAATTGTCAGCAGATACAGCGGCGTCTTCTTGAATCGGATGAGAGCGCATGGCCGGTCGAGCTACAGCAACATCTCGGCCAATGCGCAAACTGCCGGAAAACTTGGGAGCAGACGCTCCGCCTGCGCCAGTTAATCGGGCTTAAGCGATATGAGCAAGCCCCTCCGGGCCTGGACGAAAAATGTGCGGTCGACGTCATTCATCGTCTAAAAACCGGCGAAACCTCAACCGAAAGCTTGTCCGAGCGCTGGCAGGATTTCCTCGCCTGGCCGGAAACCCGCGCAAGTCTGGCCCTGGCCGCCGCGGCGTTGATTTTGCTGGCCGCAGGTCTTCTCTGGATTACCGGAAGATTGGATGGAAGCCGCCACTCGACCAAAAGCCTGGCCAATTCCTCAACGAATCTCACGACCGATCAGGAATTGCCGGCCAACCAGATGCTCGACCGCCTGTCGATCACTAATATCGACCCGACCCGGATTGAATACGGAGCCCAACCCTCGCGCGTGGTCGATTTCGAAGAGAAGTAGGCCTCTCTTCGTAGCCGCGTCTGCAAGCAGGCGGCCCGGCTTCTTCCGCCTTCGCTTCACATCTTATTGTTTACTGATCACTGACAACTGATCACTTCTTCTCTTCCCGTCCCTTACGGCACCGGAAACCGCGACGTCAGCTCTACGACCTGCTCCCGCACGGCCGTAATGGCCTTTTCGTTTTCCCAGTCGTTGAGCACCGCGCGAATGCATTCGGCGATCTGCTCCATTTCGGGCTCTTTCATGCCGCGGGTGGTCACCGCCGGCGATCCGACGCGGACGCCGGACGTGACGAACGGGCTCTTGGCATCGAAGGGGATAGCGTTCTTGTTGACCGTGATCCGGGCTTTGTCCAGCGCGGTAGCCGCGTCTTTGCCGCTCACGTTGACCGGATTCAAATCGACCAGCATCAAGTGATTGTCCGTGCCGCCTGAAACAATGCGCAACCCGCGCTTTTCAAGAGCGGCGGCCAGCGTCTGGGCATTGCGAATGACCTGCTGCGCATATTCCTTAAATGCCGGCTGAAGGGCTTCGTAGAAGCAAACTGCTTTGGCCGCAATTACATGCATCAGAGGTCCACCCTGAATGCCGGGGAAAACCTGCCGGTCGATGTCCTGCGCAAAGCGTTCGCGGCAGATGATCAGCCCGCCCCGGGGGCCGCGCAAAGTCTTGTGCGTAGTGGTAGTCACAAACTCGCAGTACGGCACCGGATTGGGATGGCACCCAGCCGCCACCAGCCCGGCAATATGCGCCATGTCGACCATCAGATACGCGCCGACGCTGTCGGCGATGTCGCGCAGCCGCTTAAAGTCAATGATCCGGGAATAAGCGCTGGCGCCCGCGCAAATGAGCTTGGGCTTGTTCTTGGAGGCCAAATCCTGGATCTCGTCGTAATTGATCCGCTCCGTCTCCTTGTCCACGCCATAGGACACTACATTGAAGAAGCGTCCCGAGAAATTGACCTTGTGACCATGCGTCAGGTGCCCGCCATGAGCCAGGCTCATCGCCAGAATCGTATCGCCCGGCTGGAGCACGGAGAAATACACGGCCATATTGGCCGAACTTCCGCAGTGCGGCTGCACGTTCACGTGCTCGGCGCCAAACAGTTCCTTGGCCCGATCGATAGCCAAACGTTCGGCTTCATCGACGAATTCACAGCCGTTGTACCAACGTTTTCCGGGATAGCCCTCGGCATACTTGTTCGTCATGACCGAGCCCTGAGCTTCGCGGACAGCGCGGCTGACGTAATTTTCGGAAGCAATCAGCTCCAGGTTTTCGCGTTGGCGTTTCGTCTCGTTGCGCAAGGCGGAATAGATCTCCGGATCGGAATTATAAACGGCCACGGGATCTGCCGCGCTGACCGCGCAGGCCTGCATCTTGTTCACCCGGCGTTCGTGACGGGTGCCCGATTCGAAATCGCTCTTCAGCCATTCAGCTAGAATACCGGCGCCTTCCTCGGCCGTAACCAATCCGCCGCCCAACACCAGGACATTGGCGTTATTGTGCGCCCGGGCCATCTTGGCCATACGATCGTTCAAACAAAGCGCCGCCCGCACCCTCGGGAACTTGTTGGCGGCAATGCTCATCCCAATGCCCGTCGTACAAATCAAAATTCCTTGATCCACCGTTCCTTCGGAAACCCTCCTCGCCACTTCACAAGCGAAATCGGGGTAATCCACCGATTCGGAACTAAAACACCCAACATCCTCCACCTGGACTTTCTTCCCATCCAGCAGCTTCTTCAGATGTTCCTTGAGTTCAAAACCCCCATGATCCGTGCCAATTGCCATTTTCATCGTATATGACCTTTCTGCCGGAGGCATCTTCAACAATCCCCGGTCCATCATGTGCAAAACAAAATCCGAAATCGCCCCGTCAATTTCGTCCCTCGCCTGCCGATAACGTTGTACGGACTGGCCGATCGGATCGGCAATGTCGCCAACCGCTTTGTCCGTTCCAAACGACTTCAACAAAAACACCTTGTCGGCGGCTTCAGGAAAGGCATGGACAATATCTTGTTTATGGCTTTCCGTCATCACCAGAATCAAGGCCGCTTTTTGAACCAAGTCGCGGCTCAGCATCCGGCTCCGATGAGGCGACAGATCCAAGCCCCACTCCGCCAACGCCTGCACCGCTTCGCGGCTGGCCGGCATCCCGATGGGCGCCATGACCCCTGCGGAACTAATCTTCCACTCGATGGTTTTTCCCAACCGATGCCGCAGGATATATTCCGCCATAGGGCTGCGGCAGACATTTCCGGTGCAAACTACAATAATTTCCCGCTGCTTGGCCATTCTATGCCCTTTCAAATCCTCTGTGCTTCCATATAAATTCTCATGATATCTTCTGGCGCTATGGCGCCCGCGCGCAGGATTTCCAACGTCCCGCCGCTCGCCTTCACCACAGTGCTGGGAATGCCGCCGGGCGACGGTCCGGCATCCAATATAACGCCCACTCGCTCGCCCAACGCCGCCCGTGCCGCTTCGGCGGTTTCCGCCGACGGTTCACCGCTCCGATTGGCGCTCGTAACGCCCAAAATCCGACCGACTTTTTTCAGCAGCGCCAGCGAAACCGGATAATCCGGTATGCGAAACCCTTTGAAGCCGTCCCCCACCCTCAAAACCAGCGTCAAAGGCCCTGGCCAGAATCGTTCGGCCAGCGCTCTTTCGCCTGGCCCCAATTTCGCGCCGGCCTTTTCGATCCAGCTCACCTCCGCCGCAAACAAAGGAATCGGCTTGTCGTCCGGCCGGCCTTTCGCCCGGTACATCTTTTCCAGGACGCCCGGAATCTCAAGATCTCCGGCCAGACCGTACACGGTCTCCGTGGGCACGACAATCAGTTCACCCTGGTCAAGAAGGCGGACGGCCCTTTCCAAGACATCCTCTGCCGGCTGCAAGGGATTAATTTGCAGGCTTTTCTGGAATTCCAAATCCACGGATATTCAATGCCTTCAAACCCAATAAAACGTCCACGGCCCGTCGCAAGGCAGCGTCGCCCCGCACCCGTTCCCGCAATTGCCGATCCTCTTTTTCCTCTTCCGACAGTTCCTTGGCGCCCATCAGCGGTGTGGAGGGCTCATAATCGGCCAAGGCGTTTTCCTCTTCCGAAATTTCGACCGCCGGAACAACTCCTTCCCACCCGTTATAACCTTTGCCGTTGGCCATCACCAATTTCCGCGTGGTCACATACAGCTTCTCGCCGGTCGGAAGTGGAACGATTTCGCGCACCATCGGATCGCCTGCGGTCGGCTCGCCCAACACCATCGCGCCCCGAACGCTGGCCGCTAAAGCGGCCGTCAACACCTCGGCGGCGCCGGTCGTATACCGATCCACCAGGACCATTGTCGGCATGCCCAAATGGGAACCCCCGGCGCTTTTCACCACCTGGAGATCCTGATCCCGGCGATCGCGCAGAGAGAACAGAACCGCACCGCTCTCGGCAAACAAACCGGCAATATCCCCAACGCTCTCGAGATCCGCCCCGCCCGCGCCGCGCAGGTCGATAACCACTCCAAACCGACCGGATTCGCTCCAACCCCGCAGGAGGGACACGACGGCTCGTCCGGACCCTTCATACACCCCGTTCAACTTCACATAGCAAAAACCCACCGGCAGCTCTTCCGTCTTATCGATCGCCGGCAAACGACGTTCCTCGCGAGGCAATTGCGCTTCCCGGCTCTTTTCGTTTACGCGACGCACCATCAAACGAGCCGGATCCGGCTCCAAACTTCGCAGCAACCGGGTCACTTCGGCCGGAGCCGTATTCGAAAGCAGTTCGTGATCGTCTATTTTTTCGATCAGGTCGCCAACCTGAAGGCCCGCCTTGGCCGCGGCAGATTCTGGCGCCGAGCCCGTGATGGCCGGCAAACCGTTGGTCGAGCTGAATTGCAGCGGCGCTTCATATACCAAGCCCATCTGCTGCTCGTGCATCTGCAAGATTTCCGCTTCCGTCATTACGCGACTGCCGGGATCGGCCGTACGCGTCAGGGCCTCGATCATGGCCTTGGAAGCCCGCTGAGGCTCCAACGGCAGATTGAACCGCTTAAAAAACTCCACCATTTCCGTCATGGGCTTTAAAAGACGATCGGCTTCTTCCGGAGACTCGCCCGCGAGCTCTTGGGACGGCGCCGCGGCATAGGCCGACGAGAAAAGCAGCGCCCACCCCGCCAAGGCGCACGCTCCGATTCGCAGCAGGCCACAAGGAATCGTTTGAACCTTCATGATTTTTTCTCCTGCTGCGCCGCAATGCGCCGATTGCCCTCTTCGACCTTTTTCTTCAACTCCTGTTTATGCTGGAGCAATTTCTTTTGAAGATCGGGCCGGCTTAAGGCCAGCATTTGCACCGCCAGCAACCCCGCATTGACCGCACCCGAGCGGCCCAGCGCCACCGTGGCCACCGGAATGCCCGCCGGCATCTGTACGGTCGCCAAAAGCGCATCCAACCCATCCATTGCCCCGCCCTTGATCGGAATGCCAATCACCGGCAACGTCGTATGCGCGGCGATTACGCCCGCCAGATGCGCCGCCCCCCCCGCGGCCGCAATAATCACCTTCAAACCCCGGCTCGATGCTTTGGACGCAAAAGATGCCGCCTTTTCGGGCGTGCGATGCGCTGAAATCACCTGCACTTCGGATGTTATGCCAAACTTATTCAAGGTTTGAACGGTTTCTTCGACCACCGGCCAATCCGAGTCGCTGCCCATTAAAACCGCCACTTCCACATTTTTCACGGCTGTCTTTGCCATACCGTCATCCTCCTGCTCACAAGGCCCTGGCCGCAATATCCTTTCGATACTGGGCTCCGTTAAATTGTATTTTTCCCGCCGCCAGATAAGCGCGGCCCACCGCATCCTTCAAATCCTTCCCCAGCGCCGTCACCCCCAGAACACGTCCTCCGGCGGTCGCCGTTTTCCCCTCTACCAACTTCGTTCCCGCATGGAAAACCACCACATCCCGCAGCTTGCCCGCCTCATCCAACCCCTCGATCGCATCGCCGGTTGCGTACGAGCCCGGATATCCGCCCGCCGCCATCACGATGCAAACACAAGCCTCCGGCTTCCACTGCACCATGCGATCCTTCAACGTCCCGTCCACGCAAGCCTCCAACGCCGGCAGCAGATCGCCCGCCAAACGAGGAAGAATCGCCTGCGTCTCCGGATCGCCGAATCGGCAATTAAACTCCAGCACCTTGGGCCCGCGCGAACCGATCATCAGCCCCGCATAAAGAACGCCTTTGTAGACTATACCTCGCCGCCGCAACTCGGCCAGCGTTCGTTCGAAAACCTGCTCCCGAATTACCGGCCAGAGATCCCGCTTGACCACCGACGCCGGGCAATATGCCCCCATCCCGCCCGTGTTCGGCCCCTGATCGTTATCGAAAATTCGTTTGTGATCCTGCGCGGACGCCAGCAAAACAATCTCCCGGCCATCCACTAACGCCAGAATCGACGCCTCTTCACCGTCCAGAAACTCCTCGATCAGCACCGACCGGCCCGCCGCGCCGAAAACGCCTTTCACCAGCATCTCGTCAATGGCCGCATCCGCCTCCTCCGGCGACTGACAAATCACCACGCCCTTGCCCGCCGCCAGACCGTCCGCCTTCACCACCAGCGGAAACGACTGCCCGCGCACATACGCCGCCGCCGCCGCCGCTTCGGTAAATTTCGCCGCCTTGGCCGTCGGAACGCCCGCCGCCTCCATCACTTCCTTCGAAAAAATCTTGCTGCCTTCTAATTGTGCCGCCGCCTGGCTCGGACCGAACACCCGCAAACCGCTCGCCTGAAAGCGATCCACCAGCCCCGCACACAACGGCGCCTCCGGCCCCACCACCGTCAAATCCGGACGATGCTCCAGCGCCCAGGCCAGCAACCCCTCGACATCCGTTGCCGCCAGGTCCAAGTTCTGCGCCAACCCCGCCGTACCCGCATTGCCCGGCGCACAAAACACCACTGGACGCCGACTATCGTTTGCCAGTTTCCAGACCAGCGCATGCTCGCGCCCGCCCCCGCCTATAACCAGTACCGTCATGGGATCTTTTGCCATGTATATCTCCAGAAAATGAAGAGGCCTAATGTAACGAACCTCCCCCAAACATACAAGCGTCTGCCTCGGGGCTTTTCTAACCCTGAAAGAGTGGCTCGATTGGCAAACTGAATGCGCCCCCGGCGGAGCCGGGTAGGCGCATTCAGTCTGCCAAGGGATGAGGGCGCAATAACCGTGTCGTTGAAGCAAGCC
>Ga0209417_1000839_pt1 | contig 64386 bp, 76 predicted proteins | sample RifGroF2_FD_184002 | JGI IMG/M metagenome (GOLD analysis project Ga0209417, IMG submission 184002) | Groundwater microbial communities from Rifle, Colorado, USA - Groundwater F2 (SPAdes) (version 2) | ecosystem: Environmental > Aquatic > Deep subsurface > Groundwater | place: Rifle, Colorado... | reverse complement strand
TTCACAAGCTGCGGAAATATATCAAGTTCCTTGAATTAAAGCTCGGGTTCAAACTGTCTGCCAAGATTACTCTTTGCTGACTGTGATAACCGTCTAAGCCCCAATATGGGTTATGCTTGACGCTTACCTAGCTTTATATTGTTCAGTGTAACACTCACTTGCCCTGTCTGTGGATTAACCTCCGCTCCCACTCCGTTTACGGCGTTTGCCGCAAAGGATGACGAGGGCGAGTATGACGGCGTCGCGTCTCCGACTAACGAACCGTTTGAAACAGAAGTTCTCGGATTAAAGGAATTAAGGCTATCAGCATTATTGCTAGCCTGTCGCGCGGCTATCTTAAGCGCATTCTTATTCAGCGAATTGGCTTCAGCTACAGCTCCTCTGATAGCTCCTTCAATATCATAGTTGCTGCCATTCCCTGCCTGGCTGCTGCTAACGCTGTTTGCAACTCTTGTGTATTCTTCTGCCCCATAGGCCGTCGCCGGGAATACCGTATATAGTATCATCACAGGCAGCATTACATAACTTAGTCTCTTCCGGGTGTTTTTGTTCATTAACATCTTTGTTCCTCTTCTTTTTTATAATATATTGAGCTAATTGCAAAACTAACTATTTGTGATGAATTAAAGATCAGGAGGGTCGATCTTTTACATCGGCTTCTTTTAATTGCAGTTCAAAGTTCTCTAAAAAACCCTTCAATTATCAATTATCAATTATCAACTTTCAATTATCAACTTTCAATTTTCAATTTTCAATTTTCAATTTTCAATTTTCAATTATCAACTTTCAATTTTCAATTTTCAATTTTCAATTTTCAATTTTCAATTTTCAATTTTCAATTTTCAATTTTCAATTTTCAATTTTCAATTTTCAATTTTCAACTATTCTCCCTTCTCTCACTCATTTTCAATTCTCCATTTTCCATTTTCCATTTTTCAACGTCATTATATGGGGAATTTTTTTCTGTTTCCACACTCTAGTATGAAAAAAAATTGAAAATTGAAAATGGAAAATTCAAAGTTGATGACGGAAGAGGTGACTTTGTCACCACGGTCACGACGGAGCATCGGAAAGAGAGAATGTGTTGATGTGTGTAATAAAAGAATATGTTCGTACTCTCGATAGTGATATCTTTGGAGTGCGGTGATTTATCGCCGCTTTTTCAGTAATCGGCGGCATGCCGCCGAAAAACAAAGCTATGACGAGTCATAGCACTCCAAAGTGTCTGGCGCTCGTGCCGGACAGGGAGGCAATTCAATTGAAAATTGAAAGTTGAAAGTTGAAAATGGAAGAGGTGACTTTGTCACCACGGTCACGACGGAGCATCGGAAAGAGAGAATGTGATAATGTGTGTAATAAAGAAAGTTTGACAAACTTCGTGAAAAAGTGGGGGGGCGCCGGGGGGAAGCACCCGCCGGCCCACAAGGCACGAGTGTAGAGCGTCAACTAACTCCGTTCCCTTGCTCCCATGTGCCGGTAATAGGATTCTGTCGCTCATCACCTTCTGCACAATCCGCTGGTTTCGCGGCGGTGGCTGATGACACACCTATTAGGTGGATCGAGGGCTTAGTATAACCTCGCGCATGTCGGCCGTGTGACAACGCGCACTTCGATAGATCCTTGCCTTCTAACATACTCTCATGTCCTCCTCATCATTGGTATTGTTGAAATTCTGAGATAGCGCTTGAGGCATTATGACAAAAATTATATTTGTTAAAATTGACGAGGTCAAGAGCATTTCGAGAAATTTCTAAGCTACTTTGGACAGTTTCTGGATGAATGCAAACAAAAGTTTAGATATCAGGAAAGCGAAGGATTCAGGGAAAAGAGAGAAGTGATCAGGTGTGGATGTAAGGATGGGTGTTCGCACCGGTTCCGAACAACCGTCTTTTTTTTTCGCTAAAAATATAATCTCCTTTTTCTTGCCCGATCAAAAAAATAATTTGTCAAGTCAGATTCCTAATGGGTTAATTTTTACGCTTTCTTTTTATTGCATGCTTTTTACTGATAGTAGTAGGGAGGAACGGGTAAAATAAAGCCACTGATAGAATACTTTTTGTCAACGAATTATACGAATTGAACTAATTTTGTTTAAAGTTCTTAAGCTATTGTTTCTATAAACTGAAGAATAAATTCTATCAAATAAAAAATTGATATTCAAATTAGTGCGCATTAGCCAAGATTACTCTTTACTGACTAGTCTTTGTCCGAAATTTGGAAATGGGTCTTATTTGACGCTTACCCGTAAATAAGCTTTGTTTTCAGCCTCGTAACCCATAACCCATAACCCAAAACCCACAACCCAAAACCCATGCCCCAAAACTCCCAACTTAACCACTCCCCCTAGCTGATGGTTCTTTGACTATAAATTCGGGCTCAATCTGTCTGCCAAGATCACTCTTTGCTGACTAGTCTTGCCCGAATTTTTGTGATGGGTCTTATTATTTGACGCTTACCTTTGCGTCTAATTAGGATTGTGGTCCTCCAACTATCATCTCACCATCGACTTCAATTTCCATTTCCATCTTCGTGGTGTTCGCATTTGCCCGGATAGATTTCATGTGCATGGGGTTAATGTAGCGCTTTAACTGGTGCACAGGCGTGGCCCCCCCCCCCCATCTCCTGCCGCCTTGGGTGTCCCGGTACTTACATTCATATCTTTTCCTCCGATTTTGATGACTCTGTTGTTCCTGTGAGCTGCATACTTAAGCCTGGTTGTGGCTGCTAAAATTGCTTGCATATATCTACTTTGCTCGCCGTTATTCCTTGCCCGGTACATCTGCATATGGTACTGTGATTGGTCTGCTTTCTCACGAACCTTCGCCAGGATCAGGATCAGGTCCTTGTGCCGGCATCCCATTCCATGCAGCTGCCTCATTAAATGCGTTGATTTTGGTTGCCTTACGGGCTACAGAACCGGGTTTGTGGCTTGCGGCCGGTGAAGCGTACTCTTTTTTACGTCCCCCCCCCCCCCCAGCAATGATTAAGTTAAAAGTGGTGTGGTGGGTCGATATAGGTTTTGATTGCGCATACATAGCTTTGCTCCTTTATGATGTTATTCTAATAACTAATTTACATGTAGTGGACACGGACTCCCTTGACAACCGTCTCATGATATTTCTTTGGCCTGCGGTCGTGATGGTCTATATTTCCTTCTAATTTCCAGTTCTTAAATATGTCTAGTATTAACAAAATTTTAGACTTTTTAGATATCTTGTCTACTCTGGAAAGAAAATTTTATGAAAAAAATTATATCATGCAACGCATTCATCTTCTTTAAGTATCTTTTGTTAGCTTCAAACCTGTAGTTTCAGAATATCTTCGCTGCAAAAGTCGTTAATCAAGGAGATAAAAATTACGATTTTTTTATTTCTGGTATTTTATAAATAAGTCAATCAAATTATTTTACCTGATTGTAAGTATAACCTTTTAAGTATAATCAGTCACCCATGCACTTTTACCGCTTATATGGACTTAACATCATATCCGAAATCCCTCTAAATCCTCTGGACTGCCTCGAGCCATGTTTTGAAAAAGCTCCCGACGCAACTATAAGTTTTGGAAAAGTCCCTGATTCATTAAGACAACCTCCACGGCAATGTTGGGCCGAGTTTCAGGCGACGCAAGACGAGTTTCTTCTTGAACATCCGCATTTAGGAGTAAGCATATATATCAAAACTCCTTCTGAAATAATTATCGATAAAGAAAAAAACACGAACATCGATACAACAGTGCTCTATCTGCTTGGAAGCGCAATCGGAGCATTGCTGATGATGAAGGATTACCTTCCCATGCATGCAAGTTCTATGCTTACAGACAAAGGAGCAGTTGTTTTTACGGGAGTTTCAGGAGCAGGGAAATCCACAATCGCCGGAGCCTTGCTCGCCAGAGGATACAAAACCATTACTGACGATATATGCCCGATAAAAATCCATGAGGGTATTCCTTACGCATACTCGGGACATTCAAACCTTAAACTCTGGGAAAGCACCCTTAATATTTTTAAGGAAGAATTCGAGCATTTACCAAAGATAAGAGCCGATATTAATAAATATTACTACAATTCCGAGAACTCTGCAGCAGATGGGAAATATCCGATTTATAAGATATACCAAATCGAAACGCATAATGAAAATAAAATAGAAATCATCCCCGTTGAAAAAGGCCTTAATAAGCTTGAACTGATAATGAATAATACCTACCGCATGCAGTTTATTGAAGGTTTGGGAAAACGAAGAACGCATTTTAAAATTGCCTCGGCTCTAGCAAATATCCAAATCTCAAAGATTAAGCGGCCTTCAATTACGGAAGACTTCAACGCGTTTGTTGATATGGTAGAGAGGGACATGATGAGGATAATGGAAAATTGAAAGTTGAAAATTGAAAATGAGGGAGAGAAGGGAGAATAATGGATAATGGAAAATTGAAAGTTGAAAATGGAAAATGAGGGAGAGAAGGGGGAATAATGGATAATTGAAAATTGAAAATTGAAAGTTGAAAATGGGGAAGGGGGAATAATGGGAAATTGAAAATGGAAAATTGAGAATGGAAAATGAGGGAGAGAAGTGAAAATACTGTAATGAACAAAGCTTATACTTTTGCATTGCGAATTATCAAACTATACAGATTTTTAATTGATGAAAAAGAATTTGTTTTGTCTAAACAGATACTTCGCAGCGGAACAGCAATCGGCGCTTTGATAAAAGAAGCTGAACATGCGCAATCAAAAGCAGACTTCCTTAATAAAATGAACATCGCTCTTAAAGAAGCAAACGAAACAGAGTATTGGCTTATGTTGCTCAAGGACAGCGGATATATCGAGGAAAGCGGATTCCAATCTATTCATCAGGACATTGTGGAAGTGATTAAATTGTTGGCAAGTATCGTGAAATCCTCAAAAGAATCTCTGAGAATAATGGAAAATTGAAAATGGAGAATTGAAAATGAGTGAGAGAAGGGAGAATAATGGAAAATGGAAAATTGAAAATTGAAAGTTGAAAATGGAAAATGGGGGAAGGGAGAATAATTGAAAATTGAAAATGGAAAATGGAAAGTTGAAAATGAGTGAGAGAAGTGAAAATACTGTAATGAACAAAGCTTATACTTTTGCATTGCGAATTATCAAACTATACAGATTTTTAATTGATGAAAAAGAATTTGTTTTGTCTAAACAGATACTTCGCAGCGGAACAGCAATCGGCGCTTTGATAAAAGAAGCTGAACATGCGCAATCAAAAGCAGACTTCCTTAATAAAATGAACATCGCTCTTAAAGAAGCAAACGAAACAGAGTATTGGCTTATGTTGCTCAAGGACAGCGGATATATCGAGGAAAGCGGATTCCAATCTATTCATCAGGACATTGTGGAAGTGATTAAATTGTTGGCAAGTATCGTGAAATCCTCAAAAGAATCTCTGAGGATAATGGAAAGTTGAAAATGGGGAATGGAACTTATACGAAAGAAGCAACTATGCTATCCGTTCATTTTCAACTATAACTAAAAAGGAAAAATATGGCGAAAAATATAGAACTGAAAGCAAAAACAGTAATAGCAAGAAGCCCTGATCAGGAATCAGCCTATCTTGACGGAGAAATAGTCATGATGAATGTGGAAAACGGCAACTACTATAATTTTAATGAAGTAGGAACTAGAATCTGGGAACTTATTGAGAAGAACCCTTTGACAATTGAAGAAATAGCTGAAAAGATATTTGAGGAGTTTGAAGTAACCAGAGAAGTAAGCTTGGAAGACACAATCAAATTTTCCAAAAAGATTTATGAATGGGGGCTTATAAAAGTTCAATAAGTTTTTTGAATGAAAGTATTTATCTACACATACAAGTTTTCCAAATTGAAAAATGCCGACAAGCGCTTGATTATCGAAGCCGTCGTTTTTCTTTTTATCGCCAGGATGACAATCCTTTTCCTTCCTTATTCAGTTTTAAAAAAACTTCTTGGGAAACATAAACATCGTAACATTGTTGAACCCTTAGATATCAGAACAATAAGAAAAGTCGCAAATATCATAAAAATTGCTTCTGACAGGCTTCCCTGGAAATGCAACTGTCTCCCTCAGGCAATAGCCGCCAGACATATGCTTAAAAAAAGAAATATCAGCAGCACTCTATACCTTGGCATGAGCAAGGATAAAGAAAAAAAGATAATTGCCCACGCGTGGTTAAAAGCAGGCAATATTCCCATAACAGGCGGAAGAGATAACAGCGAATTTACCGAAGTGGCTTATTTTGGATAGAAGAGTCAATCAAGGCTATTATCAATAACATTTAAGATCTTGCCGTTTTTGAGATTTATTACCTTGTCCGCAAAATTTAAAATAGAAGGTTTATGAGAAATTATAAGAAGCGTGTATTTCCCTCTCAACTGCTTGATAGCTTCAAGGATTTTTTTCTCGTTTCCCACATCCAGCGCGCTTGTGGCTTCATCAAGAATCAGAAGAGAAGGTTTTCTGAGAATTGTTCTGGATAGGGATATTCTCTGCCTTTCTCCTCCCGAAAGCCTCAGTCCCCTGTCTTTTACCACAGTATCAAGGCCTTTGTTCATGGACATAACCAGGTCATAGGCAGATGATAATCTTAGCGCCTCGAATATTTCTTCATCTTTAACATCAGGATTTCCTTTAATAAGATTATTCCGTATGGTGTCATGGAATAAAAATATTTCCTGCGGCATATAACCTATAGCTCTCTTCCACTTGTAGAGGTTTTCTTTGCTTATGACTGTATCATCAACTTTTATAGCGCCAGAATCAGGTTTCAGCATTCCTGAAATCAAATCTGCAATAGTGCTTTTGCCCGAACCGGAATGTCCTATTAGCGCTGTAATTTTTCCAGCCGGAATTTCTAGCGTTATGCCGTTTAGTTCAAATTCGGATTCATTTCCGTACGAAAAATTAATATTTTCCAGCTTTATTGATTCGCTGAGCGACATTTTATTTGAATTAGTATCTTGCGTGTGGTTACTGAGTTCCCTATGTCTATCTGAGTCATGCTGTAAACTTTTCATCGCCAGAAACGAAGGGAACATCCCAAGAATGTGTTGTGAGCTTGTTAGCAGTTCCAGAAAGCACGGGGCCAGTCTGGAAAAAATAAGGATAAGAAGAAGAACTCTCTCAGCTCCTATCTGGAATACGTTCATAGCCAGGTAAAGATATACGCATAGAAAGAAGCTGGTAGTGATAGTAAAAATCATATTGGTTCTTGAGTTAAGCATAGAAGAAGAAAGGGAGGTTGCCGATATTTCCTCATTCAGCTTTACGAAGTTTTGATACTCTTCTTTTTCCAGGCAGTAGCTCTTGGCTATTTTAAGGCCGTTTATATGGTCAAGAAGTATTGAGTAAATACCAGAAAGCGCATTCCTGGCTGTAGCGCCTTTTTGAAACGACTCAGGAAGATGGGATTTCAATAAATAGAAAGTGGCGCAGAATACGAGAAGTGCAAAAAATGTCAGTTTTGCGGAAATCATCAACGCCCATAAAATATAAAAAAATGCGACAGTTATTCCAATAAGGGCTTTCATAAAGAAAAAAGTCCCTGTAGAAACTCTCGGGATGTCTGAAGTAATCACATGAGCTATGTTCGAAGACTTTAGTTGAGCTATAAAGTTCCATTCCGCAAAAATAATAGACTTGAATAAATCACACCTGAGAGAGGAAGTAAACTGGTTTTGCAGCGTAGTATTGAGCAGATTTTGTCTATAGTTTATATATTTTATCAGAACGGTCAGAATGAAGTAGCAAAATAGCACCGAACCTATTGTTAGAGGAAGGCCAATGAAGTTCAATGTTTTCAGCAGGTAATTCGTAACGGAGTTCAGGGACATATCGTTTCGATTGGTTCCCAATCCAAATATCTGAAGAAACGGAATGAGCATGAATATCCCGATCCCTTGCCCAATGCTGGAAAGAGCTGTAAGCATTACCAGAAAAAGCAGTTTATAACGACAGAACCCTGCGAAGGATTTTATATATAACAGAAATATTTTGAAAGACTCTTTTTTTGATTTATACGGCATTGTTTGCTTATAGTAAATATTGATTTTTTTGTAAAAATAGACCGGAAAGCTTATTGCCGCTATCTGCAAGTTGCATTAGCATGTAAATAACATCTGAATTAAGTTATTTCCGTTATATTAGTCAAGTAAAAGGTGGCGAATGGATATTTATAATTTAAGCATCAAAGAACTACTTCATCATAAGCTCTATATGCACAGAGAATTCTGCTCCCCTGAACGCCTTTCAGCTTATGATTTGAAAGAATTGGCCAATATGAGGGAACGGCAAAAAAAGAGAAGTCTTGCTTTGGCAATGGAACTCAAAAGTCTTGTTACGCTTTTTTCAGAGAACAATATTCGATTCATAGTTCTGAAAGGTCTTCCTCTATCAGTCAAACTATACGGCGACATAAGCAGGAGACCTTCCAAAGATATCGATATTCTCGTCAAGGAAGACGATTTTGAAAAAATGATCGCAATTCTGAAGCCCGGCTACGAAATCGAAAAAAACTTCTTCGCAAGATCTCATGCTCATCTGCTTATTAAGAATCGGTTTAACGGCAATATTCATGAAATACATTTGAGGCTGCTTCATAACAAATATCTTTTTGACAAGTTTGATCCCTTCGGATGTAAATCTGATATCATAAATGTATTAGGAATGAAGCTTCCTGTTCTGCCATCTCCTTATGACCTGATTTATTTTATTATTCATGGGGCTATTCATAGTTGGTTTAGGTTATTTTGGCTCAAGGATCTCTCCGAATTTTGCTCCAGAAGCAACTTTAATATGCCTGAGCTTTTGAAATTGTCTGAAGAGTATGGAGTAACTAGAATAGTCGCAAGTTCTCTCATAACCTGTAACAGGATATTAGCAAAACCTGAATTAACGCAAGCGCTTAAATCTTATGCCGACAAAGATAAGCATATTAACACGCTAACGAATTTAAACCTTTCAAGTATAAAAAGCTCTATTCCTCCGAATACATCAGAAGCTTTGAAAATCAAAGCTATAAATAAGTACAAGTTATTAAGACACTGTCTCCTATTAAGAAAGGATATGAAGTACAAAATTGTTTCTCTTCTATCAAACTTTAGTCCTAGTGAAAACGCGTTGACTCTTCCTCTGCCTGAGAAGTACCATTTCTTGTACTTGTTTCTGCACCCAATCCTTGCTTGTTACCGCTGGTATGGTGCAAAATATCTTGGGAAAAAGGCGCATCTTCATTTTAAATGATCAAATTTCATCAATATTTGAATTTTTTAAATTTACCGTTAGACAATTCTTTCTGTTGTTCTATTTTATAATCTCTTTACTTAATGGCGTGTTGCCCAAGTGGTCTAAGGGGACGGTCTGCAAAACCGTTATTCGTCGGTTCAAATCCGACACACGCCTCCACTTTATTTTTGCTCTTGGCTCTTCCACTACAACGAGAGCAGATTTCCATTTAATAATGGTACATTCCGTTGAGGATGAAATAACATATTTTTGTCATAAGAGCAGCCCCGGCAATAGCCTTTTATACAGGCCTGAGATTTAAAGACATAGTTCATCTTCGCAAATAGCAGATATACCAGTTCCGTTTTGTTTTTCGAACTTACACCTAGGGACGCCCCCCCCCCCTGGCCGTCTCCAACTTGCTCGGGCAGGCTCCGAGGCGTCCGCCTATTAAAAGTGACCACCGTCACCGGTCAGTAACGCTTCTGCGTTAAAATCGAAAACCATTTCGTTATAGGTATAACTCATGATATTAAGGAAAGTAAAAAACTTTCAGATATTCAGCTACCTTAAACATTCGGGGCAGAGATATTGATAATGCTTTAGATTTGCCGAAGGAATATCTCAGGCAAAAGTTGAGCGCGCTAGAACAGTCCTCGACAAAGCCACGACTGAGGTCAAGGAAGCTGGGAAAAGGATATAAAAGAATTTTAGAAGGATGCTTTCTGAAGTATTTATAGAATGAATGTTGATATTATTATATTTTTAGATAATATTCCATTTTAGAATAAATAAATAAATTGTGCTGACTATAGATATAAATAATATGTAGTTTTGGAATAATATGAATAATTGGAAAACAGGAGCCAACAGAAGAATTTAAAAGAGATTTTAAGCACTATGAAAAGAAAAAGCCTAATGAATTGCGTGCAGTTTTAATTAATTTTGACAGGTTTTTTAATGCTTTAAAAGAAGTGAATAACCCTCTTTTAATTAAGGCCTGATACATTCACAGTGAGCCTAAAGGAATGTTGGCGATAGACCAGAAGGGAAAAAGTAAAACAAAGCTGCAAGAGACTAGACTTTATATATTTTGCATGATCGAGGGTAAAATAGTCAAGCTGTTGAAAATGGGCAATAAAAATACTCAGTCCGACGATATACAGAAATGTATCAAGATAATTGAGCAAACAAACAAGGAGAGAGGAAATGGATAAGCAATTCAATAATACAGAAGAGCTGATTAACAGTTTATCTGAAAGCGAGTCCTTTAAAAAAGCTGCTGTCAATGATTTAAAAAACAGAAAGATTTCTCAATTTTTATTCACAATGAGGTGTAGAAGTGGGTTAAATCAATCTGAATTAGCTAAGAAAATCAATGTTACACAAAGCAAGATTTCCAAGATTGAAAGTTCCGCAGACGATAAAATAAGCGTTAAAGACTTATCTATGTATGCAGACGCTTTAGGTCTTCAGCTTGAAGTAGGGTTCAGGAATAAAAAAACAAAAATTTTCGATCTTGTCAAATATCATGCTTTTAGAATCAAGGAGCACTTAGATGAGCTATGCAAATTAGCAGGAGATGATGCAACTATTCAAAAAGGCGTAATGCTTGCTCATGGCGAAACATTATTCAATGTAACTAATATGATAGCTTCTAATCTTGAAAAATTTCCGATATTCAAAGAATGTCAAAAAGCAGAACAAGAGAGTGTTCATATAAAGCAACCTCTGTATAATACTGAAGGCAAAATTGAAGAATTTGCTTCAACTTAGAAGTAAAAGCTCCGGATTTCTCCAGGGCAAGAAGTAATAGATATAGCTAGGATACAGTTATTTGCTTGCTTTTTACAAACGCTTGAATATCCTCTTCTTTAAATGTCCGTAGTTTTGAGAAATAGCTATTTTCTGGCAATTAAGATTGCCGATTTTTATGTAGGTTTATTAGGTAGTGTCAGATCCACGCAGAGCGTGGCAAGGTAGGGCGTGTGACGATTGCCCCCCTTATAAACGGACGCTAACGCTTCTGCGTTAAAATCGAAAACCATTTCGTTATAGGTATACATGGAGATTACATTGGTCTTATTCCGGCCAAGACGAAAAGGAAAAAGAAAGATGTCCATATTTATATACGGCCTGACCTAAGGAAGGTTCTCGACTATCAACTTGAACAAATTCCTGATGATGAAGATTACTTTTTCCCTGATGCTATTGCTCAATACGAAGGTAACGAGTTTCGCTTGACATTCGGGAAAATACTCGATAAATGCAATATTAAATCCAATGCAAGAGGAAATGTAGGCTTTCACTCTCTACGCCATACCTTTGTAACGCTTGCAGAGGAAAGCGGAATAGACAGGCGCATTATCCAAGGAGTAGTAGGGCATGGCAGCCCTGTTATGACAGGCCATTACTCACACGATCTGAAGTGCATTCGTGAAATTGATAAAATGCCTTCATTACTAGAATAACAAACTACAATTTAAGTATTGAAGAAACTCCAAGTGTAATTATACTATAATTGTGACAATGCTAAAAATTACATGGGATACAAACAAGGCAGAGCTAAACCTCAAGAAGCACAATGTAAGCTTTGAAGAGGCTAAAAGTGTATTCTATGACGAGAAAACTATTGAGTTCTTTGATACCGGACACTCCGAAGAGGAAAGCAGATTTCTTCTCCTGGGAATGTCTGATCAGTTCAGGCTTCTTCTTGTCGCGCATTGTTACAGGGATGAAGAATCTATTATACGAATAATATCAGCAAGGAAGGCAACTAAAGATGAAAGCAAACACTATAGATGATATTGAAATGAAAGCCGAATACGACCTTTCCAAGTTTAAATCTCACAAGAACCCTTACGCCAAGAGGCTTAAGAAGCAGATTACTATAGGACTGCATAAGGAAGTAATTGACTATTTTAAAGAACTATCCAAGGAAACGAATATTCCTTATCAGAACATCATTGATATGTACCTTGTGGATTGTGCCAGAAAGCACTTGAAACCAAATATCAGTTGGAAGTAACCTCTTGCCTTCCGGAAAGATTAGAGTCAGTTCATACCCGAAATCAATTTCAGGCTCCGCACAGTTCCTTTCAGGAGTGCTTGCCAGTAATAGTGCGATCCTCCGGAATTTGTTTTCGGACTGAATACGGCTGTTACTGGCATTTTTTCTCTTCAGCTCTCAAATATCTGTAGCTACCTTATTAAATACATATGCCATTAAGCCGTTTGCTGTTAATATTTCATCTTGAGTATAAGCTTTCCCCTTAAGATCCTCTATTAGATGTCCAGTAAATACTGAGTGATTCGGAATTGATCCTCCGGAGTCAGAAACTACTTCATCGGCTTTTCCAGCAGTAAGTACTTGTCGCGAATATCTAAGCATCATATCTTTTAGAAAACGTGCGCTACCTGCATGCAATCCTCTAGACAGAGCTAATCCTCCATAGCATGCATCCATTATAAAGAGCATATGCTTTGCTCTAATTAGTTCGGAATTACGAGTAAGATCATCCCATCTTATGAGAGAAGACAAGTCATGAGTATCTGCATCATAGGGAATTAAATAGCCTACTTCGCCACGAATGGCACTATGTGTAGTCCCATGTCCAGCAAAGAATATTAATATCCTCTCATCGCAGTCAACATTTTTAGCAAGTTTCATAAACTCATGACAGATGTTGTCTTTGGTTGCAGCGTCATCGATTAGATAGACTATGTCTTCTTTGCGATAAACTTTAACTGATAGTAATATCGCATTTATCAACTAATTAGTCAATCTTTATTATATGCAACTCTCAGGCTCAAACTTGGTAGTACTACAGAGTAACTAATTCAGGAAATATCTCATTATATCAGATTATATCTATGAGTATAAATAGCTAATATTTAGGCACTTGATAGCTAACTTTAAAACCGTTATTCGTCGGTTAAAATCCGACACACGCCTCCATTTTTTTATTGAACTCTGGCTTTTGTATTAGAAGTTGCTCGGTTGGGATATTAGATTCAGGAATTCATTGCGGGTAACAGCTGAAGTTCTGAAAGAACCAAGCATGGAGGAAGTTACCATTTTTGAATGCTGTTTTTCGACGCCTCTCATAGTCATGCACATATGCTGAGCCTCGATAACGATACCTACTCCTCTTGCTCCTATTTTCTCAATAATAGTTTCTCCAATCTGTCTGGAAAGTCTTTCCTGAAGCTGGAGCCGTCTGGCAAAGACATCGACGATTCTGGCAAGTTTGCTTACCCCAATGATTTTCTTATTGGGTAGATATCCAACATGGCATTTTCCATAAAACGGAAGCATGTGATGTTCGCACAGGCTATAAAACTCAATATCTCTTACGATTATCATATCGCAGTTTTCAGACTCAAAGAGGGCATCTTTTATTATGTCATCAATGCTTTCAGTATAACCTTTAGTCAGGAATTTCCAACTTTTAGCCACTCTATGGGGAGTATTGACAAGTCCTTCACGATTTGGATCTTCTCCGATTTTAATAAGCAGATCTTTTATAAGTTTTTCCATATTGTATTTATTTATTAGCTAAATTGATTTTAACTTTTTTGCTCTAAGTTGTCCGCATGCGGCATCTATTCCAGCTCCTTTTTCATATCTGAAAGTGACATTTGCGCCGGATTTTTCAAGTTCTTTTGAAAAAGCAAGGCATTTATCGCGCGTCGGTCTGGAGAAAGAAGAGCCTTCTACTTTGTTAAATGGTATAAGATTAATTTTGGCTCTGAGATCATTGGCTATATCTGCGAGGCTTTTAGCTTGTTTCAGGGAATCATTTATTCCGTCAATCAAAGTATATTCTAAGGTTATGAGCCTTGAAGTTTTAGCAAAATACCGTTTGCAAGCATCAATAATTTCCTTTATCGGAAAACGACTTTTATCAGGAATCAGCAGAGCTCTAGTCGAGTCATCCGGAGCATGAAGAGAAACAGCAAGATTGTACTGTTTTCCCAAGGCTGTTAGTTCATCTATTTTCTTAGGGATGCCGCTTGTAGAAATGGTTATTCTGCGCTGCGCATAGCCTATGTATTCTTCAGAGCATATAATATTCAGGGCTTCAGTCAGGTTTTTAAGATTCAGGAGCCCTTCTCCAATACCCATAAAAACTACATTATCGGGTAGTTTTCCGATGTATTTTGAAAGTAATATAAATTGTCCTGCAATTTCTGAGGCTGTAAGGTTTCTGACAAAGTCGGGTATTCCGCTTGCGCAGAAACGGCATTTAATTGGGCAGCCTACTTGTGAGCTAAGGCAGAAAGTTTGCCTGTCAGGAGTTTTTATAAGTACGCTTTCGACGCAATTATTGTCTTCAAGCTCTATTAAAAATTTTTCTGTTCTGTCGGAAGTGTTGCATGACTCGGCTATTTTAGGATAATCATATGAAAAATTATCCTTTAACTTTGCTTTGAGATCTGCGGGAAGGTTGGACATCAAATCAGGATTAATTATAAACTTTTTATATACCCAATTGATTATCTGATTGACTCGATATCCGGGCATTTCGGGAATGACAGCGGAGAGTTTCTCGTAAGTGATCCCAATAGTTGGTTTTTTGTTAATATTCATCAAAATTCAATTCCTATAGTTTTCTTTGGTTCCTGGAAACCTTTCCAGATATAGATAGTTCTGCCATTGTAATTAATAGCAGAAATTTTTGTCCATTGTCTTTCTGTGTAGTATGCGGGCATGGAAAGAGAGAGAAGATATACTGTTTTTTCCGAAATTGGCAGATGTTCAAAGGTGTCTATCTTTTTTATCTTGCAGCCTAGATAGCTTCCCAGTACATACATGTCTGCAATTTCGGGGGCTTTATAAATCACAAGGTTACTATTAAATTCTCCTCCAATGTCTTTCTTTATAAGATTTGCAGTTTTCTTTGTTTCATCGCTTTGGCTTATGTATGGAATTGTTACTGCCCAAAAACATAACATAAAAACCAATGCTGCGCACAAGCAATGCATCCAGACTGAAATTTTCTTTCTTGATAAGATTGCTGCAGTTCCTACAAGGACTGCGATAAGAGTTTGAACTATTCCTATTTCCTTATAAACAGCAAAAAAAGAAAAGCCTTTTGAGAAAAATGTATTCTGAATAAATACAAACAGGTTCGATTCGTTCCACAAATTTTTAGGTATTATAAAAAACAAGAGTGAAATAATGGCATAAAAAGTAAAAACCCAAACTATTACTGAAATTATAGAGTGAAAGATAAAGCCATTTCTGCGTACCGCTAAAGAGTAATTCATTCCGGCCAGAATTGCCAGAGGAGGAATAAGAAGCAAATCAAGTCTGTGATTCTTTTCCGGAGAAAGCCATAAGAGAAAAAACAAAGCAATAAAAACGGTTCTCAAAAATCTGCTGAAGATCGGGTTTTTATCAAGGGGTTGATAGGCCGCGCAAAAAGGAGGCCATGCTATTATAGACCAGGGCAGGAGATTTAAGAAAAGTTCAAAAGGATAAGTCAAGAGGCCTTTAAGGTAATGAGCAGTAAAGAGAGTAGAAATGCCTGCATAATTGACTGAAATTGTATTTGCTGAACCTTCATGAAGGAGCATGCACAGCACTATAAAAATAGCAATAACAGCCAGAGAGACCTTAAAACCCCATGTGTTTAATTTTTTCCATATGGTCAAAGGCCTTCTTAAAAAGATCAGGGGAAAACAAAAATAGAAAAAGGATATCCAGCCTATCGCATAGAAGGCAAAGCCGCAGAAAATTGAAGCTAAAATCCATGCTTTATTCCAATTGCCTTTTACTGCAGCTTCATAGTACCAGACAAGCCAGCCGATAAGCATAAGTGCTATGCCCAGAGTCAGAGGAGATCCTACAATCGCTGCTGTAAGCATGATATATGAAGACATGATAAATCCTGCGCTAACAACTGCAGGTTGGATTCCGGAAGTTCTCATAGAGGCAATAAATACTACTACGACTATTGCAGCAAGAGAAAGGATTGAAACAAGCCTGATTCCGATTTCCAGGGAAAAGCCGCTTTTATACAATATCGAAACCAGATAAGGAAAGAGCGGAAAAGTATTAGCAAGTGTTTCACCGTGAGCTAGAGCTGAAAAAGATGAGAAATTGTTTTCAAGAGCAATAACGGCAAATTTTCCCTCGCTGCTGAGAAGTTCTCTTAGACCGAGATTCCAGGGAGAATAGAGCAGACAAAAGAATATAACAAGAAAGGAAACGCTTAAGTATTTATTTGGAATTTTTTCTTCGTAAATCACAAATATAAATCAGAGGAAGGACTGTCCGGCCTCACTTTCGAGACCTATCAACCCAGAGCTCAGGAAACTTCCCGAAGCGAAGTGTTGTATTGTAATCCATTTATCCACTGTCGGTTTAAGCAAATAGTCTTCTATCTCTACATTAAGAACTATATTTTTATTGCAATAAGGGCAGTGCTTGAAGTGTTCGATATCTATTCTATAAAGAAGTTCAGAGCATTTCGGACAGACCAGAACCTTGTCAACTTTCCAGTCGATTCTCTTGAAATCATATTTTTTCATTTATTGAGAGTCTCCTGTTTGATTCAGACTTCATTCGTAAAATGTGATGGGCCTGGTTTTCTGCCGATGGCTACTTTTCCTGTTCTTGCAAGATCAATAATTCCGAACCCGGCCATCATCTTAATAAAAGCATCAATTTTTTCTCCGCGGCCTGAAAGCTCTATGGTAAGTTCGCTTTCGTGCACATTTACTATTTTGCCTTTAAAAATTTCTGTAATCTGCATTAGTTCGGAACGGGTGGCTGCTGTAGCATTAACCTTGATGAGAAGCAGTTCTCTTTCTATGAAATGCTTACCGGTTAAATCCGAAACTGATATTACATCTATAAGCTTTGAAAGCTGTTTCTCTATCTGCTCAATTACAGCATCATCTCCTGATGTGGCTATAGTCATTTTGGAAACGCCTTCTTCGTTGGTTGGGCTTACCGTGAGGGAGTCTATATTGTAGCCGCGCCCGCAAAAAAGCCCTGCAATTCTTGCCAGTACGCCAAATTTATTCTCAACTAATACTGATATTACATGCTGCATCATCTGAACCTTTCAAAGATTAATATTTAATAACATAAAGTTGTTTGTTTTTATATATAGCTAATTGTTCCGTTTTAGCAAGCGCATCAAGAAAACTAGAAAATGGAAATTCAGCATGCAATGCAAAAATATTCAATTTTATTGAAGAAAAACTGATTGGCTCTTTTTCTTTATTAAAATATTATGTAAATTTCTGTTTTTAATTAATCTAAGGAATCAGAGGATATTTATTATGAGCATTGATAGTCCTGTAACTACAGAAGGCTTCATCGAACTGGAAAATAAATACGGCGCAAAGAATTACAAACCTCTCAATGTAGTCCTTTCTAAAGGGCAGGGCGTATGGGTTTGGGATATCGAAGGGAAAAGATATCTTGATTGCCTTTCAGCCTATTCTGCCGTCAATCAGGGGCACTGCCATCCGAAAATTATTCAGGCTATGATTGATCAGGCTCAGAAAATGACTCTTTGTTCACGCGCTTTCAGAAATGATCAACTGGGTCTTTTCTACAAAGAACTTTGCGAAATGACAGATTCGAATATGGTTTTACCGATGAATAGCGGAGCCGAAGCAGTAGAATCTGTAATCAAAGCTGTCAGGAAATGGGGATATAAATGCAAATATATTCCGGAAGGACAGGCCGAAATAATAGTTTGTAATAATAATTTTCATGGCAGGACTGTAACAATCATTAGTTTCAGCAGCGAACCTCAGTACAAGGACGGATACAGCCCTTATACTCCCGGCTTTAAACTTATTCCGTTTGGGGATGCAGAAGCTCTTGAAGCGGCTATTACTCCAAATACAGTTGCTTTTATGGTTGAACCTATCCAGGGAGAGGGCGGGATAATCCTTCCTCCTGAAGACTACCTAAAGAAAGTCCGCGAAATTTGCACAAGAAAGGGAATAATGTTTGTAACAGATGAAATTCAAACGGGGCTTGGAAGAACAGGTAAGATGCTGGCAGAAGAACACTTCGGAGTACAGGCAGATGTGACTGTTATCGGCAAAGCTCTTTCTGGCGGTGCATATCCTGTTTCGGCAGTTCTTTCCAATAAAGAAGTCCTTGGAGTATTCCACCCCGGCGACCACGGCAGCACATTTGGCGGAAATCCCTTAGCCTGCGCTGTAGCCAGAGTTGCTCTTAGAGTTCTTAAAGAGGAAAACCTTCTTGACAATGCCGCAAAACTCGGTTCATATTTCATGGAAAATCTGAAAAAGATCAAGAGCCCTTACATCAAGGAAATCAGAGGAAAGGGCATGCTTATCGGTGTAGAACTTTTTGTAGAAGCAGGCGGAGCTAGGAAATTCTGCGAAGCCCTTCAGGAAGAAGGCGTTCTATGCAAGGAAACACATGACCATGTGATCCGTTTCGCCCCACCTCTTGTTATTAAAAAGGACGAAATCGACTGGGCCCTGGAAAGAATAGACAAAGTCCTCACAATGAGCTTATAAGTTTCAGATTGTACCACGGGCGTCTCGCCCGTGTTTTTTTTGTATCCTTTGTCCTAATAGGATTTTTCGTTTTTTTCATATTATGGTTATCTAAATATTGGATTTCTCCTCAGAGACAGTTACGCTATTTGACTATTGACTATTGTTTCCTATAAAGATAGACTATAGCATGAATTAGTATAACCGTTAGAAGTATAATCATAACTGTCTATTTATTACGCATGCAAAAGAGAATCAAAGAGATAGAATCAGGAAACAACAAAAGACTGAAAGCAGTGGATTTTTTTTGTTCTGGAGGCGGAATGACTGCTGGATTTCGCAAGGCTGGTATCAAAGTCTTGGGAGGAATTGATATTGATTCGGAATGCGGAAGAACTTATACCGAAAACAACCCCGGTTCGAAATTTATTCACTCTGATATCAAAAAGTTATCTTTTTTAACTCTCAAAACAGAACTCAAAATAGAAGAGAATGATGATAATCTGATATTTATCGGATGTAGCCCTTGTCAATACTGGAGCAATATCAAGACAATAAAAGCGAAATCGGAAGAATCCAAAAACCTACTCGTCGACTTCCAAAAGTTTGTAGATCATTTTAATCCTGGATATATTGTGATAGAAAATGTCCCAGGTATTCTAAAGCGTTCCGAAGAGAGTCCGCTGAAAGCCTTCTTAAGTTTTCTTAATAAAAAGAATTATAAATATGTGCATGACATAATTAACGCATCTCATTACGGCGTTCCTCAAACAAGAAGAAGGTTTTTACTTCTTGCTTCAAGGGTTACGGATAATATTTCTTTGCCAATAGCTGATACCAAAGACAGTTTGCCGACGGTCAGACACTTTATCGGAGATAAAAAGAAGTTTAAAGCGATTCCAATAGGACATAATGATACTACGGATTTTCTGCATACGACATCAGGACTTTCAGCTGATAACCAAAAGCGCTTACTACTTACGCCTCATGACGGTGGAACAAGAATGGCATGGAAAGATACGGAATTGCAAATTCCGGCTTACATGGGAAAGGATAATTCTTTTCAGGATATATATGGGAGAATGTATTGGGACAAACCAGGTCCAACAATTACGACAAAATTTTTTAGCATAACAAACGGGAGATTTGGTCACCCTGAACAAGACAGAGGGATTTCGCTTCGTGAAGGTGCAACTCTACAAACTTTTGATTTGGATTATAAGTTTTTTTCTACATCAATGGCATCTGCCGCACGCATAATCGGTAATGCCGTACCTCCTCAATTATCAATGCGTATTGCAAAAACAATATTAAAGAATATTCGAAACTATGACTGAAAGAACTAAGATATTCCATATAAAGATATTAGGAAGATTGCTTGAGCTTCTAGGCGTTCAAATGTATAAACATAGAGATGCGGCTGTTGCTGAACTTGTTGCAAACTCTTGGGATGCCGGAGCAAAGCATGTTTGGATTACTATCCCAACTGGTACCGAGTATAACAAAGATATAAGCGAAATCTCTATAGAAGACGATGGCTGTGGGATGAATGAGGCAAGCTTGCAAGATAAATATCTTGTAATTGGGCGGAACAGAAGGATTGCAGAAAGTTCTGAAGAGTTTAAAGGCAGACGAGTTATGGGAAGAAAGGGAATTGGCAAACTCGCTGGCTTTGGAATAGCATCGATGATGAAAGTTGAAACATGGATAGATAATCAATCCATTGAGATTTCTCTTGATCTGAATCATTTGAAAAACAATCCTACTACAGAAACAAAAGATGATATAGATAAAAATTTAGATGGTACTATTCGCGATGAAAAACCTAAAGGTATACATGAAGTCTCCTGTTCAGGTACCCGCATTAGGCTATCTACATTAAAACAACAGACCAGTATAGATATTAATGCTTTACATATTTCGTTGGCGAGGAGATTTAGTAGAACAGTTCAAGGACACATGAAGATTTTCATTAATGAAGAACCTTTAAAACCACCTAAAATTGACATACATAAAAATTCGCCACCTTTAGATAACGAACTTGAAACTGAAAGACTAGATAATAATGAGGTTAAGTATACATATTCTTATTCTAACAGCCCCTTAACAAGAGATAGGAATTTACAAGGATGGACTATTTTAGTTAACGGAAAGACAGCACAAGCCCCACCCTTCTTTTTCAATGTAGATATTAATGGGACATCCCAGCATAGTAGTAAATACCTACTTGGCACTATAGAAGCCGATTTCTTGGACAAGGGTTCAACAGATGAGACTGATATTGTTTCTACTGATAGACAAGAGATAGATTGGGATAGAGAAGAAGCAAAATCATTATGGGATTGGGGACGAAAGCTTACGCAAAAAATCTTTAACGAAATTGGTGAGCGTAATGCTGAAGAATCTAAAAACATTGTTGAAGAACATCCAGAGTATAAAGCCAGAATAGATGCGCTAGATAAACCACTTCGAATACAATGCTTAAAATTCATTGGCAGTATTGGTAAAATAAAAGTGTATGGGGATGAAATGTCAGCCAAGGAAAAAATTCTTCAGATGGCGGATCAAATTATAAAGGCCTTTGAGTATAGGCATTTTATCGATGTAATTAATGATATTGAAGAAGCAAGTGAAAACCCAGAAAACCTAGAAATACTTCTTACTCATTTAGAAAAATGGGAAGTGCTAGAAAGCCGCTCGATACTCGAAATTATAAAAGGGCGGATAAGGGTTGTTGACAAATTTTATGACATGATTATTAATAGAGCTCCAGAGACGGCAAATAGAGACTTGGGCGCAGATAATTTTCATGATTTAATTGCTGGGTTCCCTTGGCTATTAAATCCTGAATGGCAAGTATATTTAGAAGAGAAGTCAATTTCTACCATACTTAAAAAACTAGGAGAAAATGACTTTCCTGAATTAATGAAGAATAAGCGAGTAGATTTTCTTGCCTTACAAGGTAGCGGCACAATTGCTGTAATTGAAATAAAAAGTGTAGATGATGTCTTACCTTTAGAGGAGCTTAGAAAGCTTGAAGATTATAAAAATGCTTTAACTTCTGCCCACAAAGAAAAATTGGTATGTGTTTTAATATTTGGTGGCAAACATAGTATACCAAAAGAGACATGGCAAAGATACGAAGAATCCGTAGACTTCAAAATCTTGGAGTGGAAAAATGTTTTTTCTGCCAATAAAAACTATTACTTGCACTATAGAGCTGTTCTTGAAAACCATATTTCAGATCCTAATTTCAGACTGAAAGCAGATGAAATTAAAAACACAAGAAGAATGCTAGAGAAAGACTCGGTTTATCGTAATGTGATTGATAGAAAAGAAGGACTAGGTATTCAAGATATAAACATTCCTATATCTTAATTGTTTATTGATATAAGATACTGATTATAAGTTGATAATTGTTTTTTTACATAGCAAGTAAGCCAGATATTTTTAGTCTGCTGATATTACAATGGATATTGCAATCCTGATAGATGAAATTTCAAAGATGAAAGCAAGAAATGCTTTCAAAAGCTATATTGAGTATATTCAATTTCCATATTTCAGAAATCTAGAGAAGAATACGCGAATTACTTTTGGTTTTCCTTTGACTGTTTTTGTAGGTCAAAACGGTTCTGGCAAAAGTTCTACACTTCATGCTCTTTATGGAGCACCTAAGAAAAACACTCCTTATGATTTTTGGTTTTCTACCGCTATTGATCCTATTATAGAAGTTTCAAGTGGTGGTGATCGACATTGCTTTTTCTATGTCTATAAAAACCACATGGGCAATGAGCTTGAAGTCCTTAAATTGCGTATATTCAAACGGAATAATCCTGATTACTGGGAAACCAGTAGGCCGGTGTTAGCCTATGGAATGAAGAAACTACCTGGAGGGAAACGAAACGAACCTATTGAAAAAGATGTCGTATATATAGATTTTAGATCAGAACTTAGTGCTTTTGATAAATATTTTTACTTTAAAGATCCAAGAAGGACTAAAACAGTTAAGACCAAACAGGACTACCTAAGAAAGTATTCTGTGTATTTGAAGAAAATAATTGATGGAAAAGGATCAATTTTAACAAGATACAATAAGGAACAAAACGAAACGCTTAAAATATTTACTCCCATCGAGCTTTATCATATTTCAACTATTTTAGGTAAGAAGTATAAATCTGGAAAAATTGTAAGACACAAATTGTTCGAAGAATGGGGATACTCTGTTATTTTTGAGACAGCAGTCTGTTCTTATTCTGAGGCTTTTGCAGGTAGTGGTGAGATAGCTGTTGTAAGGTTGGTTTTAGAGGTTTTAGATGCAAAGCAATATTCTCTTGTTTTGTTAGATGAACCTGAGGTGTCTTTGCATCCAGGAGCACAAAAACGACTAACATATTTTCTTCTGGATCAGACAAGAAAGAAACAACTGCAAGTAGTTGTTTCTACTCATTCTCCCAGCATCATAGAAATATTACCGCCTAAAGCCATCAAAGTTTTCTCTCAGCTTCCTTCAGGAAAATTTAATGTCACTAATGAGGTAACACCTGATGAGGCATTCTATCATTTAGAACAAACCAGCTCCGCAAATAAAACCTTAATAGTAGAAGATTTGCTATCAAAAGAAATCGTCAATGGGGTATTAAAAGAGATGGGCAACGCTACTGCGTCACTATTTCAAGTTAACTATTATACTGGAGGCGCTTCAGTTATTAAAAATAATTTTATCAATGTATATAGCCACTCCAATGAGTTAAATAAGTTTGTCATTTTTGATGGTGACCAAAAATTAGTTCCACAACATTTCAATCCTGATTCAATAATCGGATTAGATCAAACGATTGAAAGATATAAAAGTGAAATAAAGAAACAAACAGGAAGCGATATTACTTTTTATCCTGACGGTAGCAAAAATGGAGGAGCAAGAGAGGATCAGCTTAAAAAACTACAGGAAAATTACTTAAGATTCTATTTGCGTAATGTTTTTTATTTGCCGTTAAAGTCACCGGAAGAAATAATCTGGAATCAAGAGTTGGTCGAACAGTTTTTGAAAGCAATAAAGAAAGCGGATAGCATAGAAAAAATTAATGAGACCGAAGGTTGTAAAGATAGATTTCTGCTTATTACAGAGGCTATGACAGGCGATAGTAAAAATATTGTTTCAATTGAAAAAATGTTTTTAGAAAATTGGTTAAAGGAAAAACCTGTAACATATGAGCAAGTAATAGCAATTATTACATCTATCCGAGATTTAAATGACTGATGTTTTTACAAAGAAGAAGCGTAGTCAACTGATGGCTTTGATTTCCGGAAAAGAAACAAAACCCGAAATATCGGTCAGAAGTTTTTTATTCAGACAAGGTTTCCGTTTCCGTAAGAATGTAAAAACGCTTCACGGTAAACCTGATATTGTATTACCAAAATATAAAACTGTAATCTTTGTTCACGGATGTTTCTGGCATGGACACGAGAGTTGTTCAAAGGGAACTCGACCAACCTCTAATGTTGAATTTTGGAAAACAAAAATTCAAAGGAATATTGACAGGGACTCCAAAGTCAAAAACGAACTTAATGCTTTAGGTTGGCATGTTATAACCATATGGGAGTGCGAAATAAAGAATAAAGGTTCCTTTTCTGCTATGATGAACAAACTGATTAGTCTTTTAAAATCATTAAATAGAACAAAGAAATAGAATTGTTGATTTTAAACACATAAAGAGCTAATTTCCAATCCTAAGTAGCGTAATATTTTTCTCGAAACATTAATGAATATTTACATATATGAAAACTAAAGGACAAATGACTTTCTGGGAGCATATTGAAGAGCTGCGCTGGACAATTTTCAAGATTATTGGGACTCTTGTCGTAACGACTATTCTTGGCCTCTTCTTATCTGACATGATACTTAAGTTATTTCTTCTTCCGATAGAGATTATTAAGGAAAGGTATCCTGAATTCATAGTGCAGCAAATCCTGACAAACCCCTTTGACGGAGTGATAATAAAACTCAAAGCAGCGTTAATGGGCGGGATTATATTAGCATATCTGCCTGTATTTTATTTCGTGTGGCAGTATGTGAAACCTGCTTTGAAGAATAACGAAAAGAAAGTCTTCTTCTGGGCAGGCATTGTCGGGACTCTGTTTTTTATTACAGGAATCATATGCGGATATCTGGTAATAACGCCTATGCTTTTTGCTCTCCTTAAATTCGGAATATCTTCAGCAGAAAATCTTTGGGCTGTAAGAGAATTTGTGAGTTTTGTGTTTTATTGGCTGCTTGGAGCGGGTATAATTTTCGAGCTGCCTCTTTTGATGTTCGTATTATGCAGTTTAGGAATCATCAAAATAATAACGCTGAAAAAACTCAGAGCCTATTTTTATGTAGGAGCTTTTATTTTTGCGGCGGTCGCCACCCCTTCAACAGACCCTTTTTCAATGCTTCTTGTGGCTATTCCTTTATTAGTTCTTTATGAAATAAGCATTTTTGTCATATCAATTTTGGATAAAAAATCGAATAGAGTTGATGATTGAGCCCTTTTGGAAAATGGTTTTAAAGATATAATCTCTGGAAAATAAAAAAGGAGTGAATAGAAAATGATAGGCGCATGGGAAATTGTTCTGATTTTTTTGGTTATCCTTTTAATATTCGGAGGAAAGAAAATTCCTGAAATAGCACGCGGTTTAGGCAAGGGATTGCGTGAATTTAAAAAGGCAAAGGACGAAATTACTGATGATATAGTCAAGATAGAAAAGACAGATTCAAAAGTAAAAGATGATAAAGAACAGGACTGATTGATTATGGACAGAAGGGAGTTTTTGAAAAAATGCGCTATGGCAACAGTTGCGGCCGGTGTAACTCGTTTCTTTGGCAATTCCGCTCTGGCTGCCGATGATAGTACGGCTATTGATGTAGTGGCTGTTAGGAACGGGACACCTGATGCTATGTTTGACGCCGGGATAGAGGCTCTCGGAGGTATTAAGAATTTTGTCAAGAAGGATCAGACCGTTGTATTGAAGCCAAATATGAGCTTTGCGAGCATACCGGAGAAAGCGGCAACAACAAACCCTATACTTGTTAAGCGCGTAATAGAGCAATGTTATAAAGCCGGAGCCAAAAAAGTTTATGTGATAGATCATTTGCTGATTGTCAACGATAATGAATTGAACGAAATTGCAAAAACAGCTAAAGAAGCTGGAGCGGAAGTTCGTTCTGCAGATGGTAGTCAGTGCTATAAGGAAGTTAGAATTCCAGGTGGGAAGAACCTGATTTCAGCACAGGTTCATGAACTTGTTATTAATTCTGATGTCTTTATTAATATGCCGATATTGAAGCATCACGGCGGAGCCAAAATGACCTGTGCCCTTAAGAGCCTCATAGGAACAACATGGGACATGAAAGAGTTTCATACAAACGGGCTAGACCAATGCATAGCTGATATTTCACTTTTCAGAAGACCAACTATCAATATTGTCGATGCTTACTATGTCTTGACCGAAGGCGGTCCGAGAGGAAGATCAAACTCAAAGGTTATAAACCCTAAAATGCAGTTTATTTCTACAGATATCGTAGCTGTAGATGCTGTTTCTCTCAAACAGGCAAGGCAATGGGGTATTGTAGTCGGAGAAGTACCTTATATAAAAATGGCTTACGATCATCATCTCGGCAAAATGGATATCAGTAAGATGAACATTAAGAAAATAACTGTATAGCTCTTCTTTTTTAATATCTAAACAATCCAATGTTATATAGAATATTCAGAATACTTGTTTCGGGTCTGATTCTCCTTGCCTTTCTGTCAGGTTTTTTCATCCATTTTGATCTGTTTGAAAGTCTCAGCTCATATATTGCGTCGTGGCAGTTCTTTCCCGCGATAATCTCTTCTTTAAAATCGGGTTTCTTTGCCATATCCCAGATTGTTGTTTTAGTCATAACTGTTTTATTCGGGAGGATTTACTGTTCCTTAATTTGCCCTCTGGGAACAGTTCAGGACTTTTTTGGAATATTTTCTAAAAGGAAAAGAAAATTTTATTCGCCTTCTTTATTGGTTCGCTACACAATTCCCTTGATTGCGATATTGTTTTTCGTTTTAGCCATATCTGCCTTGATTGGGATAACAGAACCTTACAGCATCGTTTCACGATCAATGTCATATGCTGACAGTTTAATAAGGCATGAATTCAAAGGAGAGGTTCTTTATACTGGAATAATCGCTTTGATAATCCTATGCGCGATAATAATTCTTTCTCTTCTCAGAGGCCGATATTATTGTAACTCTTTTTGTCCTACAGGGGCTATTCTATCATTGTTTTCCTGGTTTCCGCTCTTTGCTGTCAGGATGAATAAAGATAAATGTGTCTCGTGCGGGAAATGCTTACAATCGTGTAAAGCCGAGTGCATTGATGTCAAAGATAAAAGGATTGACAGTTCCAGATGTGTAGCGTGTTTTAACTGCATGGACAAGTGTAATTTTAATGCAATAAGTTACAGCATATTTAAGAAATCCAAATCTTCTGAGGAGAATCCCAAAGGAAGGCAGACAAATCGAAGGAGTGTTATAAGTTTAATTGTATTGGGAATATTGACATACCCTTTTTCAAGGCTTTTACACTCAAAAACCAGTGCTTTGCCAATTGTCCCCCCGGGAAGTGACAGCATTAAACACTTCACAGAAAACTGTACAGCATGCCATTTATGTGTATCTCAGTGCCCTACGAAAGTGCTGAAGCCTTCGTTGTTTGAATATGGAATAGCAGGTCTCATGCAACCCAGACTTGATTATAATTCCGGCTACTGCGACTACAACTGCAATATCTGTAATAAAATATGCCCTACTAAGGCCATAAAACCTCTTTCTCTGAGCGACAAACAGAACATAAGTATCGGACTTGCCTCGATTGATGAGAGTATATGTATTCCATATGCGAAAGGAACCGCATGTGCTGCATGTGACGAGATGTGTCCTACAGGAGCTACACATATGATTAAATACAAGAATGGCCTTCCCGCTCCGAAAGTAGATAACGATATTTGTATTGGTTGTGGAGCCTGCGAAAATGCCTGTCCTGTAGCTCCTAAAAAGGCTATCATAGTAACCTCAAGAGCGTATCACACTAAAATAGATCCACTAAAATCTACCAAGAGCAATTCAAAAGATAATATTAATGACTTTGCCTTCTGATTTATCAATGTGATGAATTGACATTAGCCGATTGTTATATTTTTTGAAGAGTATCTTGTATAAGCTAGAAATAGAGTTTTATGATTTGATGTTGACGGAAAGATGAAAGGGGGGTAGATGAGTTCAGATTTCAGGATTTTGTTTTTCACTAGGATTATCAGGCTTTTTGCGTACGGATTTCTTTCCGTCGCACTGGCTCTATATCTCTCGGCTATAGGTATGACTAATTTTGAAATAGGGCTTTTGCTTTCCCTGACATTGCTTGGGGATGTTTTTGTTTCAATGTGGATAACTATAGTAGCAGACCGTGTAGGAAGGAAGCGCATGCTTATTCTTGGTTCTCTGCTTATGGCTGGAGCCGGTGTAGTATTTATATTTTCAGTAAATCCCATAATTCTTACTTTGGCTGCGATAATCGGGATTATCAGCCCAAGCGGGAATGAAATCGGACCATTCCTTTCAATTGAACAGGCTTCTCTTGCTCAAATTGTTCCAAATGAAAAGAGAACCTGGATATTCAGTTGGTACAACCTTGCAGGCTCCTTTGCAACGGCTGCAGGGGCGTTATGCAGCGGCTGGATCGTTTTTGTCCTCAAGGAGATTGGAATCGGAGAAATAAGTTCTTATCGAGCTGTCCTTTTTACCTATGCAATAGCAGGAATAGTCCTTATGTTTCTTTTTGTTAAACTCTCGCCAAATACTGAGACTCCAAAAAGAGAACGGATCAAGACTGATTCGGAAGCATTGCAATTGAGATTCGGACTACATCGTTCAAAAAAAATCGTAATGAAACTCAGTGCGCTTTTTACGCTTGACTCTTTTGCCGGAGGATTCGTTATCCAGAGCTTAATGGTGTATTGGTTTAACATCCGTTTCGGGGCTGATATTACTATATTGGGGAGTGTTTTCTTCGCGGCGAATTTGCTGGCTGGAGTCTCAGCGCTCATGGCAGCCAGGATTGCTAAATGGATCGGTCTTGTCAATACAATGGTATTTACCCATATACCATCAAATATTCTGCTCATACTTATACCATTGATGCCTAATTTTACTCTGGCTGTCATTTTGCTCCTCCTGAGATTCAGTATATCTCAGATGGATGTGCCGGCACGACAGTCTTATACTATGGCTGTCGTCGATTCTGATGAAAGGACAGCTGCTTCAGGAATAACTAACACTATCAGGTCTATTGGAGCTTCCTTGTCGCCGGTTCTGGTCGGATTGTTCCTAAGCAATCCTGCTTTGCTTTGTTTACCTTTCTTTTTTGCCGGAGGATTGAAAATCGTTTATGATTTAGCGTTTTTCAGAGTTTTCAGGCACATCAGGCCGCCGGAAGAGGAGAACAGGAATAAAAGGAATCTTTAAACTTTATGCAGTTTATTCAATACAGAAATCCTTTTTTAAAGATACCCATAATGAAACCTGGCAGAAGACACTCCCAAAAGAAATTCTAAAATAATATCAGCGTAATTGTATTTCATGAAAGGAGAGTTGACTTTATGGCAAGAGGAAAATACACTTTATCACACATAATATGTGTAAAGGAGTAGTTTATGCCGAATGTTACGATAAAAAGAAGCAATTGACTGCAGTATGTTAAATACTCTTTCCTTTTGGGATTCTTTGATTATCTGTTCTGCAGATTATCCTAAATGCTCCAGGATACTTACAGAAGACTTAAATCATTCTCAGGTTATTAGAGGAATCGAGATTTTAAACCCATTTATAAAATCGTGAAAAAACAAAATATAAACAAAGGTTTTTTTATAACTTTTGAAGGGCCGGAAGGCTCAGGGAAGTCCACACAGGTTAAACTGCTGGCTGAATTCCTTGATTCTGAAGGCATTTCTTATATCCTGACGAGAGAGCCGGGCGGAACGGATTTTGCAGAGAAGATAAGGGGTATATTGAAAGACACATCTCTCAACAAGGTTTTATCATTGAAGACAGAAGCACTTCTCTTTCAGGCAGCAAGAGCACAGCATGTTTTTGAAAAAATCAAACCTGCCCTTAAAGATGGAAAAATAGTAATATGCGACAGATATGCGGATTCCTCAACTGTTTACCAGGGTGAAGCAAGAGGGTTGGGAAAGAAAGAAATTGAAGCTCTGAACTATTTTTCGACGGATAATCTTAATCCTGATCTTACCATACTGATGGACATTGACCCGGAAACAGGACTTTCAAGGGCTCACATCAGAGAAAACTGTTCACTTGAGAAAGACCGTTTTGAAGAGCAGGGGTTATCCTTCCATAAGAAAATCAGGGAAGCTTTCCTAAGACTTGCCTCGGAGCATCCAAGCAGATACAGGATTATTAATGCCTCAGATGAAGTTTCAGTAATTCATAACAAAATCATACATATCCTCAGAGATGAATTTAAGCTATTTTGAGAATAAATACCCGCATGTAATAAAATCGATTCGCACAGCTAAGAGCAACAATAGGCTCGCTCACGCTTATTTGATTTATGCTGATGATACCGCACTTGGCAAAGAGCTTTCCTCTGTAATGGCTAAGTTAATCGCATGTGAAAAAAATACTGAAGGAGTAGGCCTACTCAGGGCAGACCTACCCCGGGCAGACCTGCCCTGCGGAAAGTGCAGAAGCTGCCTGGCTCTTGAGAGAAACTCCTATACAGATTTATACAAACTGGAACCTCTTTCGAAATCAAGGAGGATTCTTATTGGAGATAATGACAGGGAGCCTAATACAATGAGATGGTTTCAGTCAAGGTTCTATTATTCATCTTTAAGTTCATCCGGTTCAAAAAAACTAGGTATAATCTACGAGGCTGACAGAATTCTGATACAGGCGCAGAATGCTTTTCTCAAGACGCTTGAAGAACCGCCGGCAAATTCGCATTTTATTTTGTGTACAGATAATCCTAAAGCGCTTCTTCCGACAGTGCTTTCCAGATGCCATAAAATTTCACTTCTGACCAATAAGGTTTCATATGAGTTCAAACACGCAAAAGATCTTTTTGACTCTCTGAGACGAATTGTTTCTTCTGAAAAAAATATTTCAAATGCCGGAAAGGAAATAGAAATACTTTGCGGGATATTCACAGATATCAAGAACGAGGCTGAAAAAGAGATTGCTGCAGAGTTTGATGAGAAGGCCAGGAGAAGCGGAGAATCAGCTTCTGACATAAAAAAATATCTTACTCCGGCTAAAGATGCGGCCGTCTCAGCTGGTTATATGCTAAGAAGAGAAGAACTCATCAATGCCATAGTTACCTGGTTTTCACAGTTGTATCAATTGTCCCTTGGTATTTCCCATAGCAACCTGCCAAATGGTGAAATTATTGATGAAAAAATAATAGCTGAAGCTAATGTGGATGATTTGAAAGTTTTGGCTTATCTTGAATACGCTGAAAGACTATCATGGGTGCTTAAATTCAATATTGATGATACATTGGCTGTCCATGAGTTTGTAATGAATTCTTTCTTTAAAACTTAAAATTATCTCGATACAACTGCCTGCGGCAGTCACTCAGGATGCTTAAATCCGTTTATTGCCTTTCAATTACACTCGGGAGCCGTGTTTTGCGTGGCAAAATATATAGAGATGGTGTGTTTCTGCAACCAGACTATCAGTGAAAGCCTGAAGAAGTCGTTTTACTCCGGCAGGATTATAGAAGTTAATCTGGATGTTGCAGGGAATTGGGGGAGAATTCAGGGAGAGCTTGCAAAAAAAGGACAGATGATGCCGGTAATAGATTCTTTAATCGCCTGCACTGGAATTACCTATTCCATGGCAGTAGTAACACGAAACATAACAGACATGGAAAGAAAGCATCTGGATAGTATTCCTTTGTGTTACCTTTGAGTTGTGGTCAAATGTTTTAAGAGTTCACCACTAAGGGCACTAAGGGAAGAAGTAAAAGCCAGGAGGGAGGAGATGATGTTTGATGTTGGATGGAAGACCGGAAACGGATTTAGCCACAGCTTGCACGGATTAACGCGGATAAGATAAAGAAACAGGTGGTTCGGGGTTCGGGGTTCGGGAAATACCTAAAACCCGAAACTGAAAACCGGCTTTTATGTTTTTATTTTGTTATAAAGAAACCATTCATGCATCAAAGGGACGCGTGGTGTCCTATAGAGTAGGATATTTTTCCCCATATACAAAATTATTTTAATGTAAAATATTGCTTAGACAGCTTCTCGATACTTCGCTTCGCTCAACTCGATGACCGTTCCAGAGTGCGATGAGTTTTAGCATGGTGTATCGAGGGGCAGACTATCGGGTTTTTCGAAAACAAATTCGATTACGGTATATAAAAAGTAGATATCAATACTTTACTAAAAAGCTAAGAATTAACGCAATCAGACTTGGCTGTAGACGAGAACCGCATTTATTGCTAGATTTGAAAAAGGGATAAAATTGCCGCTAACATACCTCCCTTATACTTCTCTTTATCCATGAATTCTGCTGAAGAGCGATTTTTATTAGACTGAAACTGGTAGTTTTCTTCATGTTTCCTACCCTTATTATATTGTTGAAAACTTCCAGATTGTTTTTTCTTTATAAGGTTTTATGGGTGTCGCAATAGTATCAGGAAAAGCCGGATGGTTTACGCTATCCGGAAGTCCTTGTGTTTCAAGGCAGAAAGCATATTGTTTTGGGTAACAGTGTCCTGATTTGCCTATTTTCGAGCCGTCCAGGAAATTGGAAGTATAGAAGACCAATCCAGGCTGGTTTGTACAGACATCTATTTTAATGCCGCTATCGGGAGAGTAAGCTGAAATAGATGCCTTTGAAAGGGAAGGGGAGTTTAGAACCCATGGGTGGTCATAACCTCTTGTTTGCCGGATTTGCGCAAAATCGTCGTTTATTTTCTTGCCTATATCTGTTTCTTTTCTGAAATCCATAGGTGTATTTTCAACATTCTCAAGTTTTCCCAAGGGTATTGAAAACTTGTCTGTGGGAATATATTTATCTGAGTCGACTCTAATCACATTATTTAGAATGTCTTTTCTTGAAGTTTCTCCGTTTAAGTTGAAATAGGTATGGTTTGTCATAACGACCGGGGTTGGCTTATCTGTCGAGGCCTGGTATTCAATCGAGAATTCATTATCGGAATTAAGTTTGTAAGTGACGATTACATTAAGAGTTCCCGGGTATCCTTCCTCTCCGTCCGGGCTGATTCTTGAGAGAACCAGACTGACAGAATTATCATCTTTTTTTTCTATCGCGTCCCATATTTGCTGGTCAAACCCCTTGATGCCGCCATGAAGGTTTTTAAGACCGGCTTCATTTTTTGCAAGTTGATAAGTCCTGCCTGCTATCTTGAACATGCCGTTAGCTATTCTTCCTGAAGTTCTGCCTATTATAGCGCCGAAATAGACGTCATTCTTTAAGTAGCTGTCCAGATCATTATAACCTAATACTATGTCGGTTTTCTTACCTTTCCTGTCCGGCACAAGCAACGAGGTAATAATTCCGCCATAAGTAATTATACCTGCGGACATTTTACCGTTATCTAATTTAAAGAGATAAACTTCCCTGCCGGAAAGAGTACCGAAGAGTTTTTTTGTAATTCTCATTTGCTGCCTTATTATTTAACTTCAAAAATCATTGCTTCAAAAGGTTTGAGAGAGATTTTCGAATCATTTATATGTGGGTTTGATGAGTAGTTGTGAATAAGAAGTTTCGCTTTCCTAAGATCAGCTGTCTTGGTATCGAAATCTGTATGAGTTCCTCTGAAATTGCATACTACAAGAAACTCTTTGCCTTCATATTCTCTTGAATAGGCATAGACATTTTCATTATTAAAATCGATAATATTTACTGTGCCGTAAACAAAAGCAGGATTGGCTTTTCTAAGGGAAATCATTTTTTTATAGTAATTGAGGATTGAATCCGGATCTTTCAATTCAGCTTCGACATTGATGGTCTTATAGTTTGGATTAACCTTTATCCATGGAGTGTCAGCAGATGTAAATCCCGCATTTTTGGCACTGCTCCACTGCATAGGAGTTCTAGCATTATCCCTGCATCTTGCCAGGATCCCGGGGAGCAATTCAGCTTCAGTTTTTCCTTCGGCAATTTTTTCCTTATAATAATTAATTTCTTCTACATCTTTAAATTCTGCAGGAGTAAAAGGGCAATTTGTCATTCCTATTTCATCACCCTGGAAGACATATGGCACGCCCCACTGTGTCAAGAGAAAAGTCGCAAGCATTTTTGCCGATGGTTTCCAATAATCCTTGTCGTTGCCCCAACGGCTTACAGCTCTTGCCTGATCATGATTGTCGAGAACAGCACTTATCCAGCCTTTTCCATAAAGGCCATTGTACCAGTTCTGATAGATTTTCTTAAATGCCACCAGACTATAAGGGGTCGGATGGAATTTGTCCCCGTCATTGCCCAGTCCCATTATGTCGAGCTGGAAAAGAGTTTTGAGAGGTCCTTCTTTTTCTCCTACAAACTCATAAGCATTTTCAGGATCTACTCCTGGCATTTCTCCCACTGTCAGGATGTCATATTCCGAGAGTACCTTATCATTCATCATCTTAAGGTAGATTAAAGCCATAGGCATTTTACCCCAGAGATCTGAACTTTGGTTAATGTCGGGAAGAGCATTGAGCGTAATTACATCGAAACGGATTCCGTCAGCGCCTTTGTCCAGCCAGAACTTTGCCACGCTGAAGAGCTCTTCTCTGACCTTAGTGGTTTTCCAGTTGAGGGCAGGCTGCTGTTTTGCGAAGATATGTAAATAGTATTCGTTGGTCGGCTTGTTATATTCCCATGCTGAACCGGAAAACCACGATTTCCAGTCATTAGGTGCTGAACCGTCTGCTTTTGGCGGATACCATACATAAAAGTCATGATAAGGGTTATCTTTGGATTTTCTGGCTTCGATAAACCACTGGTGTTCATCTGAAGTATGGCTGAAAACCATGTCAACAAGAATTTTTATGCCTTTCGCGTGAGCTGATTTTACAAGTGAATCGAAATCCTTGAGTTGACCGAATTTTGGATCAACATTTTTATAATCGCTGATATCATAACCCATATCTACTCCAGGAGAAGGATAGAATGGCGTAATCCAAATTACATCGACTCCGAGGTTTTTTAGGTAGTCGAGTTTATTTTCAATCCCTTTAAGGTCTCCTATGCCTGTGCCTTTGGAATCATTGAAGGAACGGATGTAGACTTCATAGCACACGGCATTATGCCACCATCGAGCATTTCCTTTGGCAATAGTTAAACTATTGTCTTCAGCAGGCAGGTTTGAGCATGAAAGAGCCGCTCCCATTGCTAACGCAACTAAGGTTTTTTTCATAGATAGTACTCCCCCTTTTTGTTTTGAATTACAGAAAAAATGATTAATCCATTATAACATAAAGATGTACTAACCGTCAAGGTGCAGCTGACCTTTAAATAAAACAAGTGATGAGTTAAAGTTATTATGCTATTTGGAGATAATTGAATAATAAAGAATTATTTAGAGTTTTCCGGAACGAAGTTGGTTTTCAGAAGATTGATTATAGGAAGGAAAAGAGGGCAGGGCAGTTCTTTCCAGTCGAACCAATCCCATTTTTCACATTTATCAGGCTCCATTATTTTTAATTCACCTGAAGAGTAATCAGCAAGCATAAAAATAGTTATGTAGTGTTTGGATTCCAACTGAAATATATCGTTAGTGACACTTGCGAATCGGATGTTTTTTATTATAAGATTTGTTTCCTCTGCCGTTTCCCTTATTGCACACTCTTCCCAGGATTCCCCGAATTCCAGATGTCCCCCAGGGAAACACCATGAAGCTGCTCCGTGAGCATTTTTTCTCTTTCCAAGAAGTACTTTCCCGCTCTTTCTGATAATCATTCCTACTCCGACTCTTGGAAAACGATTCATATTTTCTTTCCTATAACGGCGTAACTTAAAGGTTGATTATTATTAGAAGGATTATTTATAGTTATTATATCAATTGCAGGATGAGCAGTGTTTGTAGATGGAGTTCTTATGACCGCGTAAGTATTTAAAGAATTCTCTGCTGCTTCTACGGCTTCTGTTGCTGAATGGAAGCCTTTGAGGTTTATGCAGCTTCCGAATTTTGAAAGAGTTGCGATAATGGCAAATATGTCATTTTTGTCATAGGAAATTGTTATGGGGTGTTCGAACAGCCGGGCACCAGAAATAATTTCTCTGAATACGGCAGAAACAATTTCTTTTGGGAAACTGGATTTGGCGCAGAGCCTTTCCATTATTCTTTTTTCTCTCTCTGGTACAAACACTGCTGCAGAAGAAGATTCTTTTATCTTTCCGACCTCTTTAACAAGTTCATATCTTTTTGCAATGAGATCGATTATTTCATCATCGACAGCATCAATGTTTTTTCTGAGTTCTTCTATATTCATAATTAAACGGTATGAAGATTTTTAAAGTATAGGATTATTTTTATTTTTCTTAATTTTTCCCGGATTTAATTCATTTTACAAGTGTAATCCTTAGTCTGCTTATTAATTTGTAATAAATAAGCAATTGGAGACACAGCAAAACAAGATTGATCAATAAGTTTACATTCGCTGTTCAAGGGTGTAGAGATACTTTAATTCCAATGCCGGCTTTCAGTGACTTGAAACATAATATGTAAAATTTAAACATATAAATGTTCTTAAAGAAATTGATGCTGCTATACAATATGGCACAGAGTATCAAATGACCCTTAAATAAAAACTATCGATTATATCATCTATTTTCTAAAACTCAGAGTTTAAAATGTCAGAGTTTCTATAAGGTTTTCATGCTTCAGTTTTTCAGGAAATGTTGAGTAATCTGATAAAATACCAAAAAAATCATCGGCTTTAAATGCAGTTTCAGGAGCAATGACTCCTTTTTTGTTGTCTTTTATCCCTTTTGCAATAGTAAAAAAAAGTGGAAACCTTGGGGTCGAAAATCTTATGATAGTATCCAATATCCTCCCTAATAAAGAATTATCGGAGGAACCTTTTACGAGTTCCTGACCAGCTTCTTTGACTGATACAGGTGTTGTCATTGCTTGGAATACTTATACTGCCAAAGGCAATCCATCCTTTCATACCGATGGAGCTGTAACATTCTCTGAATCTTCATATCATAAGATAAATAAACCTCTCATTATAAACTCAGATTTTGCAGTTGGTTATCTTCCATGAAGCGAAAATTAAAATTGACGGCAATAAAGATATGATTCTAAGGGCTATTATGATGAGCGTCAAATGCTTCAATGGACACTTTTTGATGAATCATTTTTATGAATGCTGCACAATCCTGGATTTGCGATGCATATCTTTCACTGAAAGAAGGATCATTTTGTTTTTTATTTAAAGTCACTTCATCAATGAATGAACAAAGTAATAATATATTTTCTTTTTTGGGGGCATTGAGCAGGTCACAGAATTGCTTTATGCTGTTTCTGGCTTTTAATAAGGCTTTAATTTCAATTATAGCCGCAGCATATGAGATTTCACCTGAAAGATATTTCTCCAGTAGTTTGCACTTATACTCTTTACATGTTTTCAAGCGTCTGGAATCGTGATAAAGAGTGCATAGATTTTCCTTTTGCCATTTGCAGGGCAAAGGGGAAGAGAGTTCTCCGTTAACCTTGCTTGGATTAAAACCAAACTGCTCGATGAATGAAATATCATCATCTTCGTGGATAAATACATTGGGATATATTGAACCGTCACAGCATAAGCCGCATTCAATGCAGATGTTTCTGTTTTTTGTTGAAAAGTCAGGTTCTGTTAAATTATTCATACTCCCTCTTTAAATAATAAAAAACTTAATTTTTCCTTCTTTTTTTCATATAGCCAGAAACTTTATCGCACAGACAAGATTATGCAAGGATTTAGCTTAATAGTTTTATCTTCATTCTATCCAAGAAATATGAAAAACCTGCAATTACGATTGCAGAATCTGTTATTATGAGATTAAAATCTGCTATTAACAATTATCAATCATATTTAAAAAGGAAGCTTTATGACAATATTACTTACGGAGCTGAGAAAAGGCATATTTCTTATCTTTTTCATAATCAGCTTGTTCTCTCTTTTAAATCTATCTGCTAATGACAAGCTTATATTCGCAGTAACTCTGATAAGGCATGGTGACAGGACTCCTACCCACGATATCAAAAGCGATCCATACAGTTGGGATATAGGAAAAGGAGAATTGACTGCTTTGGGAATGAATCAGCAAAACCAGCTTGGAGCCAAGATGAGGGAGCGGTATGTCAATTCGTTGAAACTTCTATCGGAAAAATATGTAAATAACCAAATATATGTGCGTTCTACTGACTTTAACAGAACTATTCAGAGCGCTGAATCTTTTCTGAACGGCCTGTATCCGTTGGGACTTGGCCCCATGCTTACGAATGGAAACCCGGCTCTTCCCGCTGCGTATCAGCCGATACCTATAAGAACTTTGCCTGTTCCGATGGATAATTTACTTCTTGCCCACGATGCGCAAATAGATGAATTCAATAAAATGTGCGACAAATATCTCTATTCGTCTGATGAATGGAAAATTGAAGAAAGTAGATATTCAGGAAACTTCAAGAAATGGTCATCAATATTCGGAAGCAAGATCCAGAGCATAAAAGACCTGCAGAATATAGGAGATAACCTTAATGTCAGAGATAGAAATGGCGTTCCATTCCCTAATGGGCTTACCGAGCAAGAAGCGAAAACAATAATTTATTTATCGGATTGGCTTCAAGCACAACAATTTAAACCCAAAGAAGTAGGAAACTTTTTCGGAAGCGAATTCCTCGTAAAACTTAGAGATGATATGCAGAAGGCTATCAATAATTCTCAGCAGTATAAATACATACTCTACTCAGGGCATGACAGTTCTATACTTCCTGTTTTGAGCGCATTGGGAGTTCCGCTCAACTTAAACCCGCCTTATGCTTCTCATATAGACTTTGAACTTTACAAAGATGGCAATTACTATTGTGTTCAGGTGCTCTTTAACGGCAAGAATTTAATTTTACCAGGTGAAGACTTAAGCAGATGCAGTTTTGAAAATTTCAGTAAAATTGTTGAAAAATCCAAACCATAAATCTAAATCCTTGTACATGTATTATGCATATAAAATTACTGTTTATTAATTTATAAATGCTTATTATACTAGTTTCCTGCAAAATAGAGACTGTTGAATAAATTCAGTATATTTTGTCGGGCGGCTTAAAGCTTCCTTCCCTTTTTCATTTTTTTGCTTTTGCCTCGCAATAACCTTAAAATCCAATCTTCGGCTTATCGGAATAGACCGGAAGAAGCTTTTTCAATGCCTTAATAATATCAACTATAGTTTCATCGTGATTATCTAATCTTTGTTCAAGTTCAGTTATCTTCTTGCCAAATTCGGCGTGAGAAGAAATAATCTCTCTAGTTTTAACAAACACACGCATAATCATAATATTGACCTGAATGGCTCTTTCACTCTTGAGAACGCTTGATAACATAGCCACGCCCTGTTCAGTAAAAACATAAGGAAGAGTTCTAAGACCGCCCCAACTTGAGGTCACAATTTGTGACTTCAAGATTCTAAGTTCTTTGCTATCAAGTTGAAACATAAAGTCATCAGGAAATCTTTCATTCCCAAATCCTTTTTGAAGAAGTTCAAATTATTTTCCGAAATGATAGCATATCAAGAAGAGATTTTAACAATAATAGAAATATGAAATATTTATATCTAAGTTGTTTAATATTAATATGGTGCGCGAGGGGGGACTCCCTGGCCGTCACGAGCCTGGGCTCGTTTTCGGCTTCCTGGCCGATCCGGCACGGACATAGGCGGGCAGGCGAACCCCTTTTATCTTTCTAAAAAGCTCTTTTGCGCCTTTAAGCTGTTTGTAATATTGTTCCTTATCAATTGCTTCTGCCCTTGTAGGGAATTCTTCGTAATATACTAAATGCCAAGGGATGCCGTTTTTTGTTGACTTTGTTTTCCCTGAATTATGTTGTTTTAACCTTAACTCAATATTTTCGCAATGCCCCTTGTAGTATCTGGAAGTTTTTTCGCTGTAGATAAGATAAAACATTGAGTCAGTAATAGAGTCTGAACTTGACCTGATTGACCCGATAGTGAAACTCTATCCTTTAGGCGTACTGAAAGGCTAAAGTCTTGTTCTATCAGTTTACCAATTTACATAATATTTATAACACGATATTGAAATGATAATTATAATGTGTTATTTAGTGTGTAGAAGGAGACACAACTATGGCTACAAACTTACTTTTAGACGATGCTTTGATTAATCAGGCCGTAAGGCTTGGTCATCATAGAACCAAGAGGGAAGCTGTTACTTCTGCGCTTAATGAATATGTGGCACATAAAAAGCAGCAGGAGATAAAAGGACTTTTCGGGTCAATTAGCTTTGACGATAATTATGATTACAAGAAGGCAAGAAACAGGTGAAAGTATTAATCGACACCTGTGTATGGTCAGAGGTTTTGAGAAGAAAAGACCTGAATAACGAGTTTTCTCAAAAACTTTCAGTGCTTATCAGCGATATGAGGGTCGCAATCATCGGTCCAATCAGACAGGAACTTCTCTCCGGAATTTCAGATCATAAGCAATTTACTAAGCTCAAAAATCATCTTGATGCATTTAAGGATATTGCATTAAAAACAGAGCATTTTATTAAAGCTGCGGAGTTCTCAAATATTTGTCGGGTTAGAGGCATACAGGGTTCGACTATTGATTTCCTGATCTGTTCAGTCTCTGTTACAGAAAACTTGTTAATTCTCACGACTGATAAAGACTTTGACAATTATGCTCAGCACCTGCCTATAAACCTTGTGAAATAAAAATTACCGCTTCAGGTAAAGTAATGCGCAGGCTCTTGCATCGGAGAGAGCCTGGTGATGCTGTAACTCAATTCCCATACGCTGGCAGCAGCAGTCTAACCTTGCAGGATTATAGCCTTTCCTTCGATAAATTTTGCAGGTACATTCCCATCGTGGACTAAGATTCAGCTCTGAATAATCCAAACCGTAATGCTTCATTGCAGCATTAAGGACACTTCTATCAAAAGATTCATTATGAGCTACGATAATTTTACTCGACAATCGTTCCCTGATTTCAGGATATATATTGGAGAAAGGAGGCATATTTTTTGTATGTTCAGCGGTTATCCCATGAACTCTAATATTCTGATACCAATACTCATTTTTAGGAGGTTGAATCAAGGAATAATATTCATCAACAATACGACCATCCTGAACAGTAACAATAGCTACGGCACAAGCTGAATGTCTGTGTCCTGTTGCTGTTTCAAAATCTATAGCTGTAAAATTCATATATTGGTTGTCTCTCTCGTTTTGGATTTTCATCGAAACTGTGTTTTCCTCATCCTTCATTAACGTGTATTTCACATCAGAAATGTTCAAAGACCATTTCCTTAAAAAATCTGGATTTGGTATAACAGCAAAGTTAAGTAAATTTAAAATAATGAGGCTAATGAGGTGAAATAAGTGGTGCGCGAGGGGGGACTCGAACCCCCATGCCTTCCGGCACTAGATCCTAAATCTAGCGCGTCTGCCATTTCGCCACCCGCGCGCAAATTGAAACGGAAAGAACTGAAAAATAATGCTCTTTTTCATTTAATCAACTTTCGTTTCTATTGTGAAGCTAACAATCTTTCTGGTAGTGTCAGTAATCTTTGCAAGGTTTGAACGCCTGATAGGAGCGAGCCAATATATTTTTCCCGAATCGTCTGAGAAAATGACGATATTATTCCGATTGGGGATTTTTTCATTCTGAAGAACTTTGCTGACTTTGATTTCTATATCAGAGCCAAAGGGAATAAACTTCTCACCTTTGATTATATTTCTAATAATAAATTCATCCGGAAGCAATTCCGCGTCAAAATAAACTTCATCATTTTTATCATAGCAAATCTTGTCTGAGTATTTTGCAGAAAGGATAAAATCTCCTGCCGCAGCATTATTGTTTAGTTTCCAGTTCCATCTGATGTTAAAAGGTTCATTATTGTTTTTTAATGAATCGATGACTGAAATGTTATCCTTGTGCAGGGAAAGGAATTTTTTTCCGTTTAGCGGAATAAGGCATTTTTCCGAGTGAAGCCTGGTCATTTCCTGTTCAAATCTTTCAATTAAATCTTTTGCCGGGATAAAGTCATAAAGGAGCATATCTGTAAGGAAATATCGCAAGATTCTAACTCTCAATGCAGGGTGAAGTTCTTTCAATGAAGAAAAACTCAGTGTATTATTTTTTCTTACAGAGGGATATTTGAAGAGAGCTTCATTTTCAATAAATCGAGCATCCTGTTCAACGGCTGAGTATGAAGCAGAAATTGATGCGGAAACATTCGGGATATGTTTTTCGAGAATAGGGAGAAGTTCGTTCCGGATAAAATTTCGCCTGTAAAAGGTTTCGTTGTTTGTTGAATCTATCCGCCACTCTTTTATTCCTTCTGAAAGAAGAAGTTCTTCAATCTGCGATTTAGTAAAGTCAAGAAGTGGCCTGATATAGGTCACTTCTCTTATTATCGATGTATTCCTCAGAGAGGTTAAGCCGGATGAACTTGAGCCGCGGAAGAGCCTGATAAGAAGGTTCTCGATTTTATCGCCGGCATGATGCCCGAGCGCTACGCAGCATTGCTTATCAGAAGCAAGCATCTCCCATTTCTGCTGTCTTAGTCTTCTTGCTGCTTCTTCAATGCCTTCATTATCTCTCTTGAGTTCAGGTATATTCAGAGAGAATTCCTTGTAATCAATTTCTAATTTCTCGCAAAATTGTCTGCACCATTCTGCGTCAGATAAGCTTTCTTTTCCTCTTATCCCATGTTCAAAATGAACCGCAATAAGTTTAAAGGAATAACTCTTCTGTAGCTCTCTAAGAATCAAAAGGAGAGCAGTACTGTCAGCTCCTCCGCTGAATCCGGCAAAAACTACCTTATAGCTTAAGAGATCTATATTTTTAGATGAGTTCTTTTTAAAAATGGAAACATTATCTAATACATTATACATCATACATAATATCCATCAAAGAACAAAACAAAGAATTCAACTCAATAAGATCATTTACAATAAAATCAGCTGAGTCTTGAGTTGAATTGTAATTGTAAAATCCATATCCATGTTTAATAGCAATAGTTTTCATGCCTGCTGCCATTCCTGCTATAATATCAGTGTCCATATCACCAACAAAAATACAATCTTCAGCTGAAACCTCTAGGATTTTTGCTGCTAGCAAGAGAGAATCTGACTCTGGTTTAGGTCTAAGAACATCATCACTACAAACTAGGCATTTAATAGTCTTAAAAATATTAAATTTAGAGATGCTTAATCCTGCGAAATGTTTACTTCTATTAGTAACTATTCCCCATCTTATATTATTTCTGTCTAATAAATGAATTAAATTTTCAATTCCATTATACGGGTTTTCATGTCTTCCCATAATTTGAGAATACATAGTTTTTCCAAATAGCAAAATTTCTTCAGGAAGTACTTCGTCTGACTCTAGTTTTATAGCTTTTCTGATTATGGATTCAGGACTCGTAAGATTCAAATATTTGATAGAATTTAAGTGTTCTGTCGTCATATCTGGAAAGAATTTTTCAATAATACAAATAAGAGAATAATAAATATCTGGCCAGGAATCAAGTAGCGTCCCATCTAAATCAAACAGGACAGTTCTTACTGTGCTTCGTTTACTCTTAATAACTTCATTCATAATTGAAAAATAAAAACAATCTTAGTTTATGCACCATTTAAGCAGAGTATTTTCATATTTTTCTATCATATTTCACTGTAGTCCCATAAGCTGAGAAAATATTGAAAAACGATGGATTGCGACCAGAGTATGTTCGACTTAAAAACTACGGAGGTCGAAAATGCAATCCATCAAAAGTAAGAGTATCATTTTACAGCAAATTATCCAATACATTCCCGGACATTTGGTTGATAAGCTGGCAAAAGAATATGGGATAACAAAGAAGGCAAGAACATTTAGCCCATCCAGCTTTCATGCAATTTGATTATGCCAAAGGGATTTTTAGGAGGTTTAAGAGGGTAATAAATGTAGTTGATTCTACTACATTAGAGCTTGTTGCCAACTGCATGGACTGGGCGAAACACAGAAAACGCAAAGCTGCCGCCAAGTGTCATATGAGATTGGATCTACAGAGTTTCCTGCCGAAGTTTGCCATAGTAGACAGCGCCAAGCACAGCAACCCTGCAAAAGCCTATGAGGTTTGCGCAGGAATAAAAGCAGGAGAAATAGTAATTTTTGATAAAGCCTATGTCGATACAGTGCATCTATGGGAATTAGGCAGGCGCGGCATTTTCTGGGTTACACGAGCCAAAGATAATATGCTCTACGAAGTTGTTTCGCAAATGAAGCCGTCAAAAACACCAAATATCCTGAAAGACGAGATAGTAACTTTTAACTGTCCAAAAACCAAGGAACAATATCCTGGCATATTCAGGAGAGTAGAAGCCAAAGTCATAGTTGACAAAAAAGAAACTGTTAAGGGCAATGCTATGGAGTTACGCAGATTTAAGGAAACTCATAGAAACCTGTGGGACAGCATCGAACAAGTTCAGGATGGTTGGAACTCCAGATCAGGCTTATTTGCCGGGGATACAGTGGAAAAGATATGGGACAGCATAGATTCAAATGAAAACAGCAAATAAAAATTTCCAGATTTCACTTTTTGAAAATTCAGGATAAAATGAGCTTAACAAAGTTAAAAAAACAGCTATTCAGCCTACTTATGGGATGACTGTGGAAATTTTTAATAAATTCTTTAAGCATATTTATTTAATAATTTTTTCGAAAACTCCGAGAGCATCATCCTGATTCAATCCATCAAGAATAACTCCTGTTACTTCTTCGTTTTTGTTCGGATCCATCTGAAATATTGCAAAATTTTCCGTTTCATCTGAATTCCCGAAAGGCCATTGCACTCTGAATATATCTTTATCCCAATGAGCAAGTGTAAGCTTTGTATTTTTAGGTCCTATGCTTATCAGGAGTTTCTCACCGGAAATAAATACATTTATTATTCCGTAAACATCATTGGAATATTTTCCTGTATATTTTTCCAAAGACATTGAGGGAAGGGGATTTTCAGGACGGACAGGATTTTTTTCCTCAAGCTCTTTTTTTGTTTTTTTATATTCCGTGAGAGCGTTATCGCTTGCATCACTTACTGGATTGCCGACATACTGATCCAGGAATCGCATGGCTAGGATTTCCGGCAGAGGAGTAATGAAATTTGAAAGTATGACTATTCCTATTTTTTGTTCAGGGATATATGCAACCATCGTTTTCATCAAAGTCCCGCCATTGTGCCAAATAATAGGATACGGAGCGTGTTCCTGATATATCCAACCTAAACAATAAAATAAATTTTTATTTGGCTCAGTCCCCATAGCGATTATTGTTTTAGGGGAATGAATTATTTGCATATTTGATTCTGAAACGAGCTGTTTATCTCCGAGTTTTCCGTTATTCATCTGGAATATCAGCCATTTTGCCATGTCAACAATGTTTGAGTTAATTGCGCCTGCAGGACCCGCGATATAGCTCCATTCAAGAAAATCCCAGTTCTTTGGCAGCGCTCTTACCTCGCTGTCTTCTTCCTCATGAAGAGAAGATACATCTTCTGCATTCAGAAAAGAGTGCATATCTGCCGAAGAGTTTGTCATGTTCAATGGCTTAAAGATTCGTTCATTGAGGGTTTCCTCCCATGTTTTGCCGCTGTATTTTTCAATAATTTCTGCCATCACGAGCCAGAGTCCGTTCTGATATGCGTATTCGGAACGGAAACTACTGACGGGTTTTATGTTATGTATAGCATGTCTTATATACCGGCGGTCATAGCCTAAAAAGAAAAGTGTATCTGCGGCATATGCAGGCAAACCGCTGTGCTGAGCCATCAGGTCGGCAATTTGAAATTCTCTTGTTACCCATGGATCATACATCATAAAATCAGGAGCATGATCTATAACTCTATCATTCCACCTGAGTTTACCCTCATCCTGAAGCATAGCGGCAAGCAGCGCAGTAAAAGCTTTGGTTGTTGAACCTATCTGAAAGATTGTATTTTCCGTGACACTTTCACTGCCTCCTTTTCTTTTTACTCCGAATCCTTTTGCGTAAATAAGATTTCCATCCTGTACTATGCCAATTGCCATGCCAGGAATCTTCCAGCCACCCATGGACTTCTGCGCATATTTTTCAAAGTCTGAAAGTATTGTTTTAAGTTCTGCGCCTGTTGGTTCTTTAATTTTCTCCTGCTCCGGCGCAGCAATAGCCTGCAGTATAAAAGCAGCAAGTAAAAACGCAAGTATTTTTTTCATATAATGATTTCTTTATCCTATTGTCAGTTAAGAGACAATCTATTTATTACTCTCCCTTTATTGCTTTTTATCTTTGCTTATAAATGACACGGGAACAACTGGTTTGAGCTTGCACAGCTAACCCGTGTTGTTCCCGGATCAATAAATTATGGAAAATTACTTTTATCTAATAGAACATCTGAATTAATGATGTCCGACACTGGTCATTTCAGCTGGATTGTGTCTGTGTTTGAACATAATTGCAAAGAGAACTCCTACAATCAACGCATATGTGGCAAAGAGTATCCATATTCCGTGCCATCCCTGCCATTGCAGAACCTGGTTAGCTCCGCTTCCTGTTGTATAGAAAGCGCTGATAGCCCAACCGCTGAGGGAACTACCAAGAACGGCACCGACTCCGTTTGTCATAAACATAAAGAGTCCCTGAGCGCTTGCTCGAATGCTTGGAGGAGCATTAAGTTCAGTATAGAGTGAACCTGAAATATTGAAGAAGTCAAATGCCATGCCATAAACTATCATTGACAATAGGATCATCCATAGTCCATCTCCCGGATTCCCGAAACCAAACAGCCCGAAACGGAATACCCATGCAAACATGCTCATCATCATTACTTTCTTGATGCCGAACTTACGCAAGAAGAACGGAACACACAATATAAAAACCACTTCAGCCATTTGGGAAACAGAGAGTATTATTGCTGGAAATTTCACTGCAATACAGTTCTTGTATATGTCTATTGCGCTAAAGCTGTGGACAAAAACATCCCCATATGCATTAGATAGCTGAAGCACTCCGCCGAGCAACATAGAGAATATGAAGAAGAGCGCCATTTTATAACTCTTGAATAGTTTGAAGGCATCAAGTCCGAGAGAGCTGAACCATGAAGCTCCAGTACTCCTTCCAAGTGGCGGACATTTTGGCATACTGAAACCATAAAGTCCAAGAATTACAGCTGCAACACCAGCAATATAGAACATTGACGCAGATGTTTCTAGACCAAAAAGACTTATAATCCACATGGCTACGATAAAGCCAACGGTACCCCATACTCTTACAGGAGGATATTCTTTTATAATATTCATACCTGCTTCTTCCATGCTGGCATAAGAAATTGTAATTGAAAGCCCGATAGTAGGCATATAGAAGCACATGCTAACAAACATAATCCAGAAAACTGCAGCTGGACTAGGCGCAAATGGAACGCAAAACAGCAGAATTGCGTTGCAAATCATAAATATCCCATAAAGTTTTTCAGCGTTAATCCAGCGGTCAGCAATAATACCCGCGATTGTCGGCATAAAAAGAGAAGCGATGCCCATGGTTGCAAACACAAGCCCGAAATCCGTGCCGTCCCAATGTCTTGTTCCGAACCACCATGAAGCCATGCATGGCATCCAGGCTCCCCAGACGAAGAACTGGAGAAATTGCATAATTGCGATTCTGATTTTTAGTCCCATACTTATCTCCTTTTTTTTGATTTATTATTGGGATTGCACATACGATTATAACAGAATTGTAATACAAAAAACTTAAAAACTTAAAAATTTATTTATATTCATCGTATTTTCTGGAAGAGCCTTTGCATTTATCAACAGGATATTTGATTTCGTTTTTCTTAAATTTTGCATGGCCTGCTTCAATTATATCAATGTCAAGCACTCCTGAAATTCTTAGAAGATAGATAAAAATATCACCGATTTCATCTTTAACTTTTTGGAGTTTTTCTTCAGAAAGATTTCGGCTTTCTTTTTCAGTCAGCCACTGGAACTCTTCAATTAATTCAGCAGCTTCTACAGCAAGAGCCATCGAGAGATTTTTCGGAGAATGGTATTGTTCCCATTCCCGCTCTCTGGCAAAATGTTCAATTTTTTGTTTAAGACTGTCTAAATTCATTATTCACTCGCTTAATTGCATTACAGAATACCGGTAGCAAAAAAAACCGAAAAGACGCTTATAATGCAATTGGAAAATAATACATGAAAATTCAATATATAATGCATAAACCTTTGAAATATACTGCATTTTAAAATATCAACTAAGAGTTAAAAACATCAACCCTGCAACTATATTTTTCATTTATAATCTTTTTATTTTAACCCATTGGCGAAAAGATTTTCGAATCAAGATATTGCAAGTTAGACACAGAAGAATATAATTTCCCCTGGGATGATTGAAAAAATCAATAGAAATCAGCACAACAATTTAAAAAACAAGAACAAGAGATTGCTTATGCCGCAAATTATATGGGATAATAGCCTGAGTTTGGGAATCAGAGAAATAGACGACCAGCATAAGGTATTGATAAAACTTATCAACCATTTTTTAGAAGAGATAGAAAAAAAAGAAGCAACTGTCTATTTGGTTAAAAAAGCGATTGATGAAATGGAAACATACACACATACTCATTTTTCTCTTGAAGAATTATATTTTAAAGCCTTCAAATACAGTGATGCTCCAGCGCACATTAAAGAGCATGAGCATTTTATAAACTATGTAGCTGATTTAAGAAAAAAATATTCTCCAAAAAATGCTTTTAGCCTGACTTCCGAAATAGTATCATATCTCTCAGCGTGGATTATAAATCATATAAAGAAAACAGATAGAGGATACATAGATTTGTTCATAAAAAACGGAATCAGATAGGCAATGTTGGAGCTATCAGCAGGAGATGATTTTTCAAGCAATTTTATTCATTGCGAAGCAAGGCTCCCCGAAGATAATTCCCAGTTCCACCATATCCCCCAATTGGCAAGCATATCTGTAAGCATATGATCCAGAAAATCTGAAAGAAATCCGACCAACATTTTTGCCTTATTGCTATTATCATTTATTTGAATGAATTATAATCAAAAAATGTAATTTAAAAATCGAGGAAGCTAATCAATGCCAGGTTTTGAAGAAATATATAATTGCCATGCGGATAAATATGACGCGCTTATTAATCATGAGGACTATCAGGAAAATTTTTCAAAATTCCTTCTGCAAAATGTCGATTGGATGGGGAAAAAGGTTATTGAGGCAGGAGCCGGAACAGGGAGAGTAACCAGAATTTACGCTGCCCTGGCAGACAAAATCTTTGCGGCAGACAGATCCGAGCATATGCTTTTAAAAGCCAGGCTTAATCTTGGAGCATTTTCAGATAAGATTTCTTATGGCATTTACGAAAATTTAAATTTGGATCAGATTCCCTTTAAGGCCGATATTGTCATAGAAGGATGGAGTTTCGGGCATACCGTAGAAGATAAGCCAGATAACATTCCGGAGACAGTTGAATCGCTGATGTTAACATGTAAAAAGCTCCTGAGACCCGGTGGACAGATAATAATTATTGAAACTTTGGGTACCGGTGTCACTGAATCAGGAGCGCCTGATAAAACGCTTGCGCAATTCTATTTGATGCTTGAAGAAAAATACAGTTTTAAAAAGAATATAATTTCTACGGATTATAAATTCCCTTCTGCTGAAGAAGCGGCAGATGTCGCAGGTTTCTTTTTCGGAGACGACCTGGGAAATCGCATCAGAACAGAAAAATTCACTATAATCCCTGAGTTTACAGGCATCTGGATTTATAACTCTACAGGAAGTTGATTCTTGAGAAGGGCAGGTGGTACATATTCAGCAAAGTACATTTAGTATAGCGGCGGTTTACGGAGCATTGCTAAGGCGCATGGTTAAAAAAACACGCCCTACCGAACGATTCTTACGGATATGGTAGGGACAGATCTCCGAGCTGTCCGTTTGTTTGATAACATAATTCACTGAATACTTACGGCAGTTGTTTTTAGCAAAGTCAGCTTAAAAGAGCGTTAATCTTTTGTAACAACACTCCTACATTTTCACCTTTTTTGAATACATCCCATGCTCCGCAATCTCTTGCAATATTCAGCAGCTCTTTGCATCCTTCGCCGGAACTGTCTTTTGCCATAGCAATAATCCTTAAACCTGGAAACTCTTTTTTAAATTCGGCTATTGTCTGCATCCCATCTGTCTGAGGCATGTAAGGATCTATTAATACCATATTGATGAAATATTTTCGGGTAACCTCCAATCCTGTGAACGCATTGTTTGTATCTATAACTCCAAAGCCGGCATTTCCAAGCACAGCTTTTAGCATATATCTGTAGTTTTCAGAATTATCAATTACCAGAATTCGGATCATGAACAAAAACCTCTTGACTATTATAATTTATATTTAAAAAGCATAAAAAATCTGCATTTGATAAAGATATTAGGCTTACTGTCTTTGTTTTCAATGCTGAAACTTTTTTTCTTTTGTTCTATTCCAGGTATAGGAATAAAACCAATAAAAAAGGAGAAGCCGAAACTTCTCCTTTAAAATATGAGACTATTTTATATATCAGCCGTAAATTGCTACATCACAAAGTTCTTCTTCGATTCTCAGAAGCTGATTGTATTTGCAGATACGGTCTGTCCTGCTTGCTGATCCTGTTTTGATCTGTCCTGCATTGGTGGCTACTGCTATATCGGCAATAGTTGTATCTTCTGTTTCGCCTGATCTATGGCTTACGATTGCATTCCAGCCGGCTTTATGAGCCATTTCGATAGCATCAAGTGTTTCGGTCAATGTGCCTATCTGGTTTACTTTTATAAGAATAGCATTTCCGCAGCCTTCCTTGATGCCTCTTGAGAGGTATTCAACATTTGTAACAAAGAGGTCATCGCCGACGAGCTGGCATTTTGAGCCAATCTGGTCAGTAAGGATTTTCCATCCTGCCCAGTCTCCCTCTGCCATTCCGTCTTCAATAGAATCGATTGGATATTTTGCAGTCAGTCCAGCTAGATATTCAGCCATTTCTGCTGATGTCTTCTTGATTCCTTTTCCTTCTTTCTTGAAGTCATAAACTCCGTTTTTGAAGAATTCACTTGCAGCGGCATCAATAGCAATTGATACATCCCCGCCTTCAGCTTTTCTTCCAGGCTTATAGCCGGCATCTTTAATTGCCTGGATTATTACATCTAAAGCGTCTTCTACACCATTGAGGTTAGGCGCAAATCCGCCTTCGTCTCCAACGGCTGTACTAAGGCCTCTTTTCTTTAAAACAGCTTTTAACGCATGGAATACTTCAGCGCCCATTCTCAATCCTTCTCTGAAACAGCATGCACCGACCGGACGAATCATGAATTCCTGGAAGTCGATTGGAGCGTCTGAATGCGCGCCGCCATTGATGATATTCATCATAGGAATGGGCAGCCTTTTGGCATTAACGCCTCCGATATATCTGTAAAGAGGTATTTCGAGAGCATTGGCTGCGGCTTTTGCTACTGCCAAAGATACTCCGAGGATCGCGTTAGCTCCCAGATTGCCCTTGGTTTTTGTGCCGTCTAGCTCAATCATGGTTTTATCAATTCCAGTCTGATCCAGAGCGTCCATTCCTTCAATTTCAGGAAATATTTTTTCATTTACATTTTTAACGGCATTTAGAACACCTTTCCCTAGATAACGCTTCTTATCGCCGTCGCGAAGCTCAATTGCTTCATTTTCACCTGTTGAAGCTCCTGATGGGACAGCGGCTCTTCCGACAATACCTGAATCAAGGGTAACTTCTACTTCTATTGTGGGGTTGCCCCTCGAATCAAGGATTTCTCTTGCGCTTACATCGAATATTGATGTCATAAGTTAGTTCTCCTTTACCTTTTTGGTTAAAGACTATTTCACAATTATGTGTCTGTAAATACTAAAGCTACAAAGCTTCAAAATCAATTATTCTGCAAAAGTAATAATAGTAAAATAACAAACCTCATTAAGCATTGCATTGAATTTGCTCTCTTCAAAGATTAAGATAAGCCAACAGAAGATTGTTTTCTTTTTGCGCCCGTAGCTCATTTGGATAGAGCGAATGCCTCCGGAGCATTAGGTAGTGGGTTCGAATCCCGCCGGGCGCGCCATTTATCATCAAGTGCTTACAAAGAATTTTTAAACTCCATTACTTAGCTCTGTACAATAATTGTACAATAATGCGGACGAATCTCTCGGTATTCAATATGCATTATCATCAATTCGTAAATTCGTAATGAATCTTGACAAATTAAGCATTGATACTATTATCTGATACTATGAACAACAAACATAAAGCAACTTTACAAAAGATATTCGAGAAGCCGCCAAGACCAGATGTCAATTGGAAGGATATTGAGAAGCTGCTTATAGCTCTTGGCGCAATAGTTAAAGAAAGGGAAGGTTCAAGAATAGGCGTATTCCTAAATGGAAGAGTAGCTATATTCCATAGGCCGCATCCACAGAAAGAAACAGACAAAGGAGCTTTAGTATCAGTAAGGAAGTTCTTAGAAAACGCAGAGGTGAAACATGATTTATAAAGGATATACAGCAAAAGTTACTTACGATGAACACGCCGAAATCTTTCATGGTGAAGTTATCGGGACTCAAGATGTAATTACTTTCCAGAGTGATAATGCTCACACTCTCGGTCAGGAGTTTAAAAAATCCATTGACGAATACCTCTCCTTTTGCAAAGAAGTAGGTAAGGCTCCTGATAAACCATTCTCCGGCAAATTCGTTCTAAGGCTTACTCCTGAACTTCACAGGAAGCTTTATATTCAGGCTGCCGAACATCAGAAGAGCCTAAATGAACTTATCGCTGAAAAACTTGTTCATACCAATTAACTGTCTAAAGTAACTACAGCTAAGTATAGAAAAGCAATCAGTTCATACCCGAAATCATTTGCATTGGCTCAAAATTGAGCTGACATACCATATCGCTATTTTTGCCGGAAAGGTATCAACACGCCAAAAGTGGCGACTTGTTATTTTCAGAAGATTGATCTACAATATTATTGCGGTCAGGAGTATAAACCTGTGCTAGGCTGGACTTGACGCCAGGCGCCGCTTTAACCTCTTTCAGAGCGGATTGAAGTCAGTCTTACAAGATGTTGCGTCAACCCACCAAGCTGAAGGAGGTTTTATTTTTTAGGCGCAATCTCACCAAAGAAGAGTTCAAAGACTTCATCGCAAAGGTTATGCCGTACCTGGCGAAGAATGGCAGCAATCAGCATAAGAAAGAGGGTATGACAAATGACATACCCACTCAAGAAACACTTACTGCTTCTGATGTAGCTGAAAGCACAGGTAAATCAGTAAGAACAGTTATTTCTTAATCATGGAAAGGACAATCCAATAATAAGCAGATTAGGAGACAAAATTATATTTTCTCCAGATCCAAGGTCTATAAGCAGACTTGGAATTATAAAATCCTATATAGAATTAGCATTTCATTCTTTAATGGGGGGCAATATGTTTAAACGACAATATGATGCCTCTAAAGATGCTAGTGCTGAAGATGTCTTTGAATTAGCTCGCAACCCTGAAAACTTTTGGGAAGAAGGAAATAAAGTATTTTATTACAGGAAAAATCTAAATGACAAATACTACAAAGTGTTATTATTTGAAAAAGAGGGAATTTATCTAAACGCAAAAGAATTAAGATATGTTACACACATGCCTAATAAAAAGAAGGGATTTATTAAAGATACTCCCGCGGCAAACTCTACTGCCGGAGAAAACTTTCAGAGTAATCCTGTAGAGAAGGCATTCCCTGAAGCCACTAATATACTAGACCAATCCTCCGAAAAAAACAATAGCGTATTGCAATCTATTATAAGCTACGATAAACTATTGTAACATATCTGATACGGAAATATCAGACCGCACAACAACAAATAGCCTAGCAAGCTATAGCGGATTAAGTTGTATTTTTTTTGCCTTTGCAGGGATAGGCTTCAACTCGTGCTAGGGTTGGCTGATAAGGTTTCCGCCTTCTTTGCAGAGGCTTTTTAATTCAGGAGGACATTATGACCAACTCTCAAATCAAAAACTGCATTGGAAGTTTATCCAACGCTCAAATCATTTTTACGCTTATGAAAATCACAGAGGATAGTAATTTGGATCACAAAATCTTAGGCAGGTTTATTGACTTACCATTGGCAGAGCGCAATAAGACTTTACTCCAAATCAAAGAAAATATTGTAGAAATATTTCATAAAATTCAGTCCAGTAATACCTAATAGGACTCAATATGTCCGGAGAAGGGATATAATTATATAAGATTCATAAAAAAAGGGGGATTTTATGAGAGCCATAATTCAATTTATGATTTTAACCATTCCGTTATTGATTTTTACGGGCTGCGCTTCACAGCCAGTCCTTGAGGAAATGACACCGGAGGAATATATCACAACAGCTCTGGAGGATCCTTTTGCTTTCCAATACCACTTTGCTTACAAAGGCAAATACTTTGACCTTATCAATCCCAAGATTAAAATCAATGTGGAGCAATACCAAACGGACGCTATGCAGTTGAAGGGATGTTTTGAAGCTGCTAAAGGCATGGGAAATATAAAATACCCTTCAGACTTTGCCTCCTCACCAAACACGCTTGGATATATATACTATAAGAAAACACTTGATGATAGGAAAATTCTTGAAGGGATGCTTGAAGAGTTAAAAGCCAATCCGGCTGCTTTCCCTGCTCCGCCTCAAAGAACTAGAAGCTGGAAAGTTGACGGATCAGAAGTTTCCAGGGACATATTAAACAACAGTGCTGTTTATCAAAATTACGGCGGCGGCACCTGGGTAAGATATTAATCTTGCAATTCTTCTAAAGTAAATTATTATAATAATGCAGGCTCGGAGTGTTGCTTGGAACCATACTCTGAGTAGGCATTCGACTTGCCAAGATACAAGCGGACAACCCTTTGACATTTTGCCTTGACTTTTGCTTTTAAGGAAGGAGCGTTCTTTGGGCAATTGAAGCCCTATAGAAGACGCAATCTTAAAGGCTTTTATTTTGCTCCTGACTGTGGTACGGAGAGCGCCTGCTGGGTAATATCAGTTTCAGGCTCCGCACGGTTCCTTTCAGGAGCTTTTTTTCTTTAAACAAAACAAGCCCGACACCGATTGATGCCAGGCTCGTGGGTTATTGATTTTTACGGGCTGCTTCCACTTCTTTAAAAATATCTATTATTTTTGGACAAGGAGTTCTGCTTGTCTGGCGCCGCCAGTAAGTTTCCGTCTCGGTCTCGTCCCTGGGAGTGAATACCTTAGCCCTATTTCGGTAGATATCGGCCATTAAATCCTCCAAGCAATAGCCGTTCCTAGCCTGTGGAAATAGCCTTTCCTCAATTCTGGTCAGTCTGTTTAGTAGTGTTGTGCACTTCATAAGTAGCCCCTGTTGTTGTGTTTGTTGTAATATGATTATTCTGAATTTTGACTTCGATCTGAATTAATCTTTGTTCGAGTTCTTGGACTGTTTTAACATCTAAAGCCTTGTCGAGAAGATAAGTTGCGGCCTTTAGTGCTACCATTTCATTATCGCTGTTCATCAAGGTTGCGATCTTATCGACTGCTCTTCTACACTGAGCTTTTACGAGGTTTAAGCTTGCGTCTAATATGTCAGAGCGCATACTGGTAAGCTTTGTTTTAAAATCGTTATTTTGCAACCATCTATAAACAGTCCCTTTGGCAGTTCCAGTTATACGGGCGACCTCTTCCACATCAGTATTATCAGCAAGTTTTTCCAATACAACCATTTGTTTTACACTAAGTTGTGATGTATCCGTCTTGTTTTTACTCATAATTACGCCTCCACTAAACCACGATTTATAAATATATTAAGAGCCTCAAAGCGGTCATATTTCCTGAGAAACTCCACCATATCTTCATAGCAAGCCCCGGTGATTTGCTTCTTCAATTTAGTTTTGGAATACTCCTTGAGTAGGCGTTCGTCGTGTTGAACTATTTCCAGAGAAATTGAAATCTCATCTATCATTGCGGCTCTGGCTTTACCGGCAATATCTAAGCTCCGAACTTTGCCATTATCGCATACCAACAGTAAGCCTTTATTAAAATGTTTATGAATGAATCTCCGGCCATGTCGGTTGAGAAAATCAATAAGCAGATCTTCATAATCCCAATCCACCGTGATTGGCAGATTCCTGGCCTCGACATAATCGTTTTGCCCTTGAAGGAACTCGTAGAGAGCTCTGGCATCCTTTTTGAACCTGGGTAAAAGTCTTTTAATGAATCTTGTAATTTGTGTCTTCATGGTTTTAAACCTCCTGAATTTCTGTTATTTCTAAAATGATTTGTGGCTTGACTCCGTAGTATTTCCGGCTAGAAAGTTCAGCTACTTGACTGTCATCTTTCCATATCAGGCCGGTGAGCGCATCAAAAGTCGCTTTGTTTAAATTATCATGCAAATCCGGTTTAGTGTCTTTGTAGATTATAGAGCCTTTACTTATGCGTGTTTTTAGCTTCTTAGAGAATGATTTCAGCTCAGGGAATATAAACTCCGCATGAACCTTTAATGCCTTCTCAAAGAGTTTAAAATCAGCTCCTATCTGTTGCTCCGCCAAGAATCTTAACTGCGCCTTGTAAGATAAATTTTCTTTCGGCTGATATTTAATGCCTGCTCTAGTAAAACGGCAGGATTGAACAGCCATTGGAACTACATTGAATGTTAATTTCATTAAAAATGCCTCCTGTATGTTCTTTGTTTTATGATTGAATCGACCTGTGTGAATTTGATATTGAAAGGTTCTTTTATTCCTATTCTTTTGAGTGCCATAGCCTGGGCTACTGTACAGAGTTCTTCTTTGATTCTCTTGAACAGAATATCCAGTAAGTAGCTTGCGCTGATTTTGCTGATAGACCAGCAAGGTTTTACTCTGAATCCCACAAGAGCCTTGACTTGCTTGTCTGTAGGATACTGGAGAGCAGATTTAGGTTTGCTGAACTCTTCCAATTGAGGGAATAGTTCTTTCAATTGATACGGATCATAGAGAGCTTTACCTTCAGGATTGCGCTCTGTGAGCAGAGAATTAAGAAACCTGTTATAGTCGTCTCTGACAGCCTTTTCTCTTTCAACTGCTTCTCTGGTCTCTTTCTCTACTGGGGATTCAAGCAATGGCTGTTTATAGAGCTCATGCTGCATTGTCAATCCCATATAGTCAAGAACAAGACATTCCGTTTTACCGGGAGCAATCCTTAACCCTCTGCCTACTGACTGGGCGTAGATAATTCTGCTATCAGTTGGCCTTAACAATACCAGAAGATTGACATCAGGCACATCAAAGCCTTCAAGAAGAAGATTCTTACTAAGAAGGAAATTGAACTTATTAGCCTTGAAGTCTGATATTATTTCTTCTCTGTCAGGAGAATTGCCGTCAACATGTCTGGCATTGATATTGGCATCCTGAAGCACTTCAGCAAACTTCATTGATAGCGCAATCGTAGGCATAAACACAAGAGCTCTCCTGTCAGCAAAGTTCTGAAGATGGTCTGCTATAGGGTAGAGATTAGTTTCTGCCAGTTCCTTTGTAGTGGCATTGGCTTTTATAACCTTTGGTAATTCCACTATTTCAGTTTTGATAGGGCAGAGAAAGCCTTCAGCAATTCCTTTATCAATGCTGTATTCGTAACAGATACTATCGAAGATCTCTGCAAAGCCTTCATGCTTTGATGTTCTTTCCAATGTAGCTGTAAAGCCTATCAACTTGTAGTTCCTGAAATGCTTTAAGATTGACTGAAAAGTCTCAGCCGTACAATGATGACATTCGTCTATAATAATGTGCCGGTACTTGTCCACCGGCATTGTAAGTAATATCTCGTCCCTTGATAGTGTCTGAATACTGCAAACAGTTACATGGCTGTCAGAATCTCTTTTAACTGCCCCGCTGATAACTTCAGGAGAAAGGCCGAAGAAAGACATCTTCTCAATAGTCTGCTTTATCAATTCAGTTTGATTAACGACTATTAAAACAGGATCCTTCTTTTGCCGGCAGAACTCTGAAAATACAATTGTCTTTCCGCTGCCGGTACTCATAACGCAGGCAGTTCTACTATGATTTTGAAGAGTTGTCTCTATTGCCGTCAGGCATTCCAGTTGGTAAGGGCGGAGGCTTATTTTATTTGCTGCTGTAGGTAACATCTTTTACCCTCCTCGCATAGAAATCGTAAGCGTCCTCGTATGTAAGCAAGTGTTCCTTGTCTGAGCACTTCTCTTTGTGTTCCAGTTCAGCATATAGTCTGTATATCGCCCACTGGATTTTATTTAGTTCTTCGCCCATACGGTAAAACGGATGAAGTTCTTTGCTTTCTAATCGGCAGCGCCTGGATTTGCGAATTAAATTTTCGACCGCTTCGTAAGCAGCATTTAGAAGTTGCACAAATTCTTCATGATCTGCTCTAGTGCTTCTTGGTATTCCAAGGGTTTTTAATAGCTTGCATCCTTTATTGTAATCTTTGAGACTCATGCCTTTTTCGGATTTTAAATTTTCAATGAATAAATTAGCGTGGATCTTATTGTGTATCGTTCTAATATTCTCTGTCATATTGACCTCTTAATTTTTTGTTGTTGGTATGTATTTGCCCTTAGTAAACCAGCATTCAGGACAAAAAGTATAAATGTCTATATTTTGGCAAGCAGGGCACTTGCTCTTTTCATTGTCTGGCCACTGTTTTAATTGTCCATAGTCTCTTTTCTGAAAATCTGATTTCTGGAAAGTGCTACGTGCTACAACCGCTACAAGCGCTACAGGCTTGGTATGTGTAGCAGATTTAGCGGTTTTATTTTTTGCTACAAGCGCTACAGAGTTAAAAGGTGTAGCGGTTGTAGCGCTTGTAGCACGTAGCAGGTTTCCGTAAGAGCTTTTGAAGTTTTTCAGAAAAACACTCATTAGAAGGCTCCCTTTAGCTGGTAAAACTCAGGATTTACTTCATAGGTTACAGTCTTCTTTTGTCCGTGTTGTGCCCTTATTTCAGGCAGTGCTCTTATGTAGTTTTTGCTCTCCAAAAAAGACAGAGCTACTACTGCTACTTCTTTCTTGAAATGGCAGTACTGAAGTACTTCTCTAAAAGTAAATGGATTCTTGATATTTGTTCCTGCCTGGATATGTCTTAGTATCTTCCTGCAATCTTGAGGAATAGTTCTATGTTTTACAAGCCTTAGGATCTTGTCAGCATGTGCTGAATAATACAAAGCGATATAAACGCCGTTTGTTACATCACCGGCAGTAATAGAAGGTCTTCGTTCTATTAAGCTGAAAAGATGGGCATATTTAAGCGCTTTTTCCTGAAGTCTTATCGAGTAATCAAGTTTGTCTTCAAATAAACCATCTTCGCCGCTTTGTTCTTCGATTTCGTTATAAAACTTGATCCAGGTAGCTTTTGCGTCCTCATCGATAGGATGGTAACGAACTTCTGTGTTATTGTAATACTCATCAAGGAGTTCGTTTATTAAGTTTGAGTATTGAGAATAAACTTCAGGATTTACCTTTCTGTTATCGAAAGCTCTAACAAGGTTCCCTTCTGAATCCTTTTTTCCTACCAGTGATTCTGGATAACAAAGCTCAATTCTTGAAAGAAAACCGCTATCAAGAAAACTTCCTGTCTCAGCTACATTTTTGATCACATCAGTTTGTGTCATTAAAAAGATATTGAAACAAGGATTTTCAATCAACACTAAACCGTCATCGGCTTTTCGTGTGGTGTCTAGTGGGAGTTTTCCAAGATAGGTTTTTGTAAAAATATGCTCTTGGGTTTGACCGCCGGTGTAAATCCCAAGAAGGATTTGGATCATATCTCTAGCGTCGTCGCTAAAAATAGCCCCTTTTCCATCAGTTCTTTTTAACAAAAGCCGCAAGGCTGCATTAGTAGCATCGCCGGTGATAAACATTGGATCAAGTGGTGTGTTATGTTCAAGCTCTGCTCTTAATGCGTCTCTCTCATATTCAAGGTCTTTTAGGCTTTCACCTTTTTTTGGAGCTATGAGCGAACTTTCAAGACCGGCAAGCCGCTTGGCATTAATGCCCTGGTTGTAAATAGCCTTATTGTAGCTTTCTTGTTGTCGGCTTATCCAGTCATATATAGGCGCAACTATCTTGTTATAAACTGTGCTTTTCCTCTCGCCTCTCGCCTGAAAAACAATGCTGTAGATATTTGTTCTGGTTTCAACCGGTTCAATCTGTGTGTATATCCTATTACCAAAACAAGAGGCAAGCGCCGTCATTATTCCTAGTGCAGCAACCTCCGTAGGTGTTTTGACAGTCTCACTTATTTCAATGGCCATTTGTGAGACGATAGCCGGAAGACACTCAAGGGGAAAAGCAGGCAAGTTTTCTGGTTCGGTTTCTATCTCAATAGGCTCCCATTCCGCCGGTGTTTCAACCGGCCTGCTCTTGCCGTAGAACTCAGATCCTTGTTTCTGGTGAACTTCAATTCCCCAGGCTTTACATGTATCAACAAACTGCTTTCCTTTTAGCCCACCCTCTCTTACATCTGACCAGTTAATAATCTTCTCTAGCAGCGCAATCAGATATAAAGGGTTCCGGCTTCCTCTCTGGTTATGAAAGCAGTAAAATGCATTGCCGTCAGCAGATACCCTAAAATGAGACTTACTTTTGCTTAGTTCTCCAGGGAAAACTCCAACATAAGTATTTCCTTTTTGCTTCAAATCTATGCAATATTTGCTGCATACATCGAGCATGGAAATATGAGGAATACCCAGACTTTGATAAGTCTTATCAGTCATCTCGCTTACTACAGGGAAGGACTGAAGATTTGTGAATGGAATTGCTCCAGTATTGCAATAGCACTTAGGATCAAAACTCACAAAAGTTAATCTTCTTGGATCCACATTATTATCAAGTTTATGCCCTATAAGTTTTTCATAATGTTCTCTGACTTGTTCATAAATGTACCGGTACTCTTCTACTTCCTCTATAGCCTCAACAACGACTACAAATTTCAATCCTTCTGCCCCAGGGCTTTCGTGCAGTAGCAAGACATGTGGATCTGCTTCCAGCTTCTTTCTTGATGTATGCTTTTCTTCCGGATTTAAATGGTCAACATCCATTGGAAGCATACCGCTTGAAATCCAATTTTCTTTGATACATTTAGAATCACTAAAGGAGGCAAAACTGTATGCTGAAAGAGTAGTTTTTAAGCTGTTATAAGCCTCTTCGTTTTCTTTTCTATTTATGGCTCGTAACTGCTTAATCTTTTCGAGTGAATTGCCGCCAGATTTAATTGCCGCTACTAAGTTTTTCAGGCTGCATTCACCTGTTATTGGACTCCCCTTTATTTTTATATTGCCAATTATATTTACTTTTCTATCAATTAATTCTTTCATTGCTTTTCGCTCCTGTTCCGAGTTCCAGTAAAAAAGCATCTCTGCGCCCATATATTCCACGCTTTACAGCAGCGCACATCTTTTCACTAACTCCGCCTAATTCGAGAGTATCGAGGACATTTGCCACAGTCTCAATTGCAAACCTTTTTATATAAGAGGCTATCTCTTGATTGCAGTTAGGTTTATCATTTTTTAGTGTGTTAGTCATAGTTTATTTTCTCCTCTCAAAACTCTTTTTAGATCTACATCAAGATTGTTGGCCATTGCGTAATAGAAGTTTTTTTCTATCTTGTCTAGGCAATCTGAGAATCGTGTATGTCGATTATAAATTGCATCTGCAATAAAATTTGGAAGAATTTCAATAGCGCATTTGTGGCAGACAAATACATTTGTAGATCCGCTCCACATTGCAGTTGATTTTTCTATTCCACAGAAAGAGCAATTTTGCTTTGCTTCTTCCCCTAAAAGTGATATTAAACTTTTATCTATTTTGCTCATTTTTTTCACCTATTGTTTGTTTTGAATTCTTGGGTCATAATTGCGGGTATATCTCCAAAGGGCACACGCCAACTTAAACGCCTGCCAATGTTTGAGTAAGTCGGTATGCTTGATAACCTCAAACCGGCCGGGTTCTGTGCTTGAAATGAAGATGTTGGCAGCAAGGACTCTTGATATATTTTCTTCACCAAAGTAAGTAGAGGCATAAGCTGCCAACTGCATAGCCTGGCCGTCGTAAGCGCTTACTTTTTCACCTGGCGTGGTTTTTCGTGTCTTGTAATCAAGAATCCCTATGCCATTGTTACCGTACCTGAATAAAACATCTGTAGTTCCGGCGAAGCCATTGGAAAGGTTTACAAGCGTTTTTTCTCTTTCAATTATCTCAATGCCGGTTTTCTTAAACCACTCAAGAACTGGATCCACATAGATTTTCAATTCAGGATTGAACTCTTGCCCTGCCGTTCCAAGCTCTAGGGCAGCATGAATCTTTGAACCTAAGTCTGCAGCATCAGAAACCTGCTCCATCGAAGCTGAAGCGATGCGCTTACAATAGAATTCTTCGGTCTCTTCAGGAGTCTTAGGATATTTGAGCGTAGCAAGAACAGCCTGGTTGACTTTCCATTGCTCAAGTTGTGGTTTTGCAAACACGCCATTGATTGAGGTTACACTTGGGTATAAACCCATCTTTCTGGCATCAGTCAGAGTAGTAACTCTATCGCCTGATCCGTCGGCTTTAGGTACACTATGGAAAGGTGTAGCGTCTGATTTATACCAATGGGCGCTATTCTGAATTGGTTTTGATATTACAGCCATGTTCCCCTCCTTAAAATGGGATTTCCGAATCTTCGTAGATATCAACCGGAGCAGGCATTGCCGGTTGTGGTTTAGGCTGTTCAACTACAGGCGCAGCCACCGGAGCCGGAGCTGTTCCATACCCTTCCGGAAGCGGAGAGAGAGCTGATATTGCAGGGTAGAAACTGCCATCTTTCCGGCTGATATGTTCAACAGTTATCAGGCATTTTTTGCCCTTGAGTTCGCAATAATCCCATCCATATTGCGGAGCCCTGCCGAGAATCGATTTTAATAGCAGGAATAGCGCCGACTTCTCATTGCCTGAAATTTTTACAGTTCTGGAAGAAACCTTGTGAGCTTGTCCGGCCTTATCTCTGTAACCGAAAAGAAAGGTTGTTACATCTACCTTTTCCATTTCCTCGGATTCAAACTTCTTGCGTAGAACTCCGAACTCGTCTTTGATATCAACTATTGTTGCAGCGTATGTGCCTTCTGGAGCATTCTTGCTGAGGTCTTCAAATGCTGGTTTGTAGTTATTTTCTGAAGGTTTTAAAGTTGCCATAAGTATATGTCTCCTAATTATTTATTTTACTTAAAAACTGGTTTGTCTAGTAGGTATTCTGTAGCTTGTTTTATGAGGTCAATTTCGGTATCAGAGAAGTTGTAGAGCAAGCATCTTCTAATACTTCCGTCTGAGTGTGATAGCCTTTCGATTATCCCCTCAAGAATTTCATGCAATTCGTATGTATCTTGAGGGCAAAGCATGAAGTATTCGACTTCCTCTCCATTAATTTTGACTTCTTCGTTCACAGCTCACCTTCTGCTTTGTGGTACGCCAATTTTGGCTGCTGATTGAGTTTATTTAGCTGCCTGTCGAGTTCTGATAACCGGCATTCAATGGCCAGACATGATTCACATTTCTTGGTTTGAGAGTCAAGAGTCTTCATTAGGTCTTTTACCAAGTTCCGGGACTCGATAATTGTGTCTGCGCTGACGATAAAATTATCAATCTTTGTGCCGTCCTGAGATACATAAATGACCTGATCGAGGTATGATTTACTTTTCATTCGTGCACCTCCTTCGTGGCAAGCCAAGCATCAAGATCAGACTTGCGATAGACGACTTTGGATCCGAGTTTTAAGTAAGGGATTTTGTACCGTCTCAGACAGCGCCAATTATGAAGCGTTCGTGGCTCGATGCCGAGATATTCGGCAGCCTGTGTGTTATTGAGGTTTTCCATTGCTTTTGCCTCCTGTGGTTAGAGCTTTTGGTTAACCACAAATTAGCGTGGAGTAATGGATATATAAATAGTGTAAGTTGTTGTATTACAATGTCTTCAATGTAGTATGCTTAGAGCGTTTTGCATTAAGAAAATGAGTGTAAAATAAAAAAGGCGAGTATTATTCTCGCCTCAATGTCAACAATCTGATTGTATGGTAGGTTATTTGAAGGATTTCAAAGGATAAAGTTCTTGAACAGTTCTTCTGCTGATCCCAAATTTCTTCACCGATTGAGCTACAGCACTTTTTTCTAGCTTTTTATCGTCAGTTCTCGTATAAGGGCAGCCTTTATCAATAAGGGATTTCATGAACTTAAAAAGTTCCTTTTTCTTTCGTTCGGATAGCTTGGTTTTCCCAATTCTAAGTTTGCCTGTACCTTGTTCTCCGGCATAAATCTGCGTCTGTGCTAACAATGTTTT
>Ga0209417_1000837_pt1 | contig 64520 bp, 99 predicted proteins | sample RifGroF2_FD_184002 | JGI IMG/M metagenome (GOLD analysis project Ga0209417, IMG submission 184002) | Groundwater microbial communities from Rifle, Colorado, USA - Groundwater F2 (SPAdes) (version 2) | ecosystem: Environmental > Aquatic > Deep subsurface > Groundwater | place: Rifle, Colorado... | reverse complement strand
AGATTATAGCGCATGAATATTCGTGGACCATACTGTAAGATCAAGTACGAACGAATCAATCTCAACAGTCACGAACAAGTAAAAGCATTCTTACTTTCTGTTGGTTGGGTTCCTACTCAGTGGAATATAGATAAGAAGACTAAGGAACCTACATCCCCAAAGCTCACTGAAGATTCCTTCGGATCTATTAAGGGTGAGTTAGGCCAGTTAGTTGCTCGAAGAAACGTCCTTGTACACAGAAGGAGAACTATCGAGAACCTAAAGGATCCTGAGAATAAGGGCATCCTATCTAAGGTACGCTCGGATGGTAGAGTGACTGCAGATGGTATGCCTTGTGCTACCCCAACAGGAAGGACCACACACAGTGGTGCTGTATGTAATGTTCCAAAGGCTAAGAAGTCTGTCATCTATGGTAGGGAGATGCGATCACTCTTCAGGGTGTGGGACCCTTATGTGATGATAGGTGCTGACCTTGCTCAGATAGAGGCAAGAGTTACAGCACACTGGGCATCTCTCTTTGATGGTGGTGCCTACTGGAATGTTATCAATTCGGTCCCTGATCTTCACCAATATAATGCCGATCTTATACAGAATACTAGGGATGTTGCGAAGAGTTTTCAGTATGCAATATTCTACGGAGCCAGAGCTCCTAAGCTCTCAAGGATTCTTGGTTGTTCAGAAGAGAAAGCTGAAGAATATATAGACTCATTTTGGTCTGGCAATCTAGGAGTAAAGATGGTTGTCGACTACTTGTCCAAGTTCTTCAAGAAGAATAAGTATATAGTCGGGCTTGATGGTAGGAAGATTCAAGTTAGACAAGAGTATAAGCTTCTTAATACAGCTATACAATCTACAGCAGCTCTAATCTTTAAGATGTGGTTAATAAATACTAATAAAATGCTTGAGGGTACTGGTATTTATTGTAGGCAGATGCTGGAATACCACGATGAGGCCGCTTATAGGTGCTTACCTGAGCATGCTGAAGAAGCTTCAAAGATTATAAAGCTTGGTGCTAACATGGTCCAAGGTCAGCTCAATCTTATAGTACCTATAGATGCTGATGTGAAAATAGGGATGACCTGGGCCGACGTTCACTAATCATCACACTATATAGATTATAGTTCGTAAGGATACTCTAATGTATTATAATCTAAACTCAAGTGTGGTGTGCTATGATCTCAAACTATTACTCGTATCATGTAACAAAAGATGGAGAGGTGTTTAATAAGTTTGGTAAGTTAATAAAATCTTCCGATAATGGGAGAGGTTATCTTACTGTAAATATAAACACCGATAGGGGTAGGGTGTGTAAGGCTGTACACAGATTAGTGGCAGAGGTTTATCTCCCAAACCCATATCATTTCTCAGATGTAGATCATATTGATGGTGTTCGATTGAACAATAGTGTAGATAATCTTAGGTGGGTATCTCATAGTGAGAATATAAAACACTCTTATAGCTTAGGTAATAGATCTGCTAAGGGTGTTAGAAACTCTAGAGCTTTACTGACAGAAGATGAGGTAAGGGATATAAAACTTTTAATATCAATAGGGTATAGGAGAAAGTGTTTAGTCTTTTTCGGATACCCATCAGGAGCGATAGCTGGAATACTTTCTGGAAAAAATTGGGCAGAGGTGCATTGATGAGACGATTCTTAATCATGTTAGAGGGTGTTGAACGAACAGGTAGGTCAGTGGTTCCTCTATATATTCTCCCAGATGATAGGACTACAGGCCCTTACCTAGACTCAAAGTCTGGAAGAATGTTCTATACTACCTTAAAGATTCGGAGGACAATCGAGTGATGAGTTACTATATAATAAATAGAGTCTTAATGATATGAGAAAGTATTTTATTATCTACCTAAGTAATGAGGGTAGGGATAACAGAGTCATCCTTGTAGATAGTCTAGATGGTGGTCGTCTTGTAGATTATGTATTAGGGAGACCTAGTACTTATAAGATACTAAAGATTAAGAGGGTGATATGAGATTCTGTTACATCTTATACATAGGTGGAGAGAACAGGCACAATATGAAATTCTGTCATCAACGTCTAGACAACCATCTACAGATCTTTGTTAAGAAGAATCATAAGAGGTATACAATGCTAAAAATAAGGAGAACAATATCTTAACTGATACTGAGCGTAAGCAATTGTGTGAAGACTTCTTCGGAATGGTTGAGGTCGTAGTAGATGAGTTCCTATCTAGAGAGCGCAACAGGAGGTGGCAAGGGCACCGAGAAGATCTGATGGGGATAGGTATGATAGCCTTGAGGAAGTCTTCATTGAAGTACGATCCTGCTAGGGGCTTTCAGTTTAATACTTATGCATCTAATAGTATCCGCTATGAGATGATAGCTCACATCAAGAAGCTGCAGCGCAGAGAAGAGATCGAGGTACCTATAGATAGTCTTGTAGATACTGATGACGAACCAAGAACAGAACATAACTATGAGGAGAATGATGATTACGATGGTATCATAGAGGGTCTAGCACCTAAAGATAAACTGGATAGAATTATATACTATGGTTTGATTATCCATAGTGATCCTAAGGCTGAGGTGGCCAAGGCTGCTAAGGTTACTATTAGGAAAGCTGGTTATATGAAGAAGCGTATCATCAAAGAAATTCAATTAAAGATGGGAGTTACAATATGAAGACTACTGGAATTGCAATGTGGGCCTATACCAAGCAAGCAGATACTAAGTTTGATCCTTGTTGGAGGGTTACTCTTCTGCTGTCAGATGATGAAGCTAAGAAGCTAAAGGCTGCAGGGCTGAAGGTGAAGCGGAACGATGATGATGTGTATGAGTACAAGTTCAAACGGAATGTAGATAAGAAGAAAGCAGGTGCTGTAGTAGGTGAGAACCCACCACCCCGAGTAGTAGATGCTGGTAAGAATACCTTCAATGGTATTATCGGGAATGGTAGTATTGTTAATGTACAGTTCGCTCCGTTTGCTTGGGAGTATAAAGGTAAGAAGGGTTTGAGTGCTGACCTTCAGGCCATTCAGATCGTAGACCTTGTAGCCTATGCAGGTGGTGGAGATCAGGACTCTGATGAGTTCGATGTTGTTGATGGAACTGATGAGTTCAATGATGAGACTGAAGGTACTGGCAGCAATGATGAAGACAACGAAGAGTTCTGATACTGTTACAATATCAAAAGACGAATACGACGGGCTCGTCGCTCATGAGAATTTCTTGTCTTGCCTACTTATTTGTGGTGTAGATAGTTGGGAGGGCTATGATGAAGCTGTGGCTATATTCCAAGATGATGATACAGAGGAGCTAGATGACTGAGCAGAAGATTAGAGAAGGCACATCAACGTTTGACTGGTGGGTTAAATACGATGACTCAGGGGAGGTGGTTAATATTCCTAAAGAAGATATAGGTGAATATGAATCTTCATATGTCAGGTCATGGAATCTAATAACTGACAGAGGCTGGAAGAAGGATGGTATATGGTGGGTATCTCCTGATGGTAGGTATAGATACAACAATGTATACGATGCACATCGATGCCAGATGCATTGGGAAGAGATAAGGAAACCATGATCTTTCAATTGGCACTTCTATTGTGGTGGGTGTTTGGTGTTGCTCTTACCCTAGATGTTTTAAAAGAGAATGAGCAGAAGTCGGGGCTGATTGATATTCCTGTAGTTCTTATAATAGGTCTTGCTGCCCCAGCTTTGCTGTTTATATCTATTGTGAATAAGAAATGAAAGATGCTATAGCTCACATAGATGGGGATATCTGCTGCTATGCAGTATCCTCAGCCTGTGATGGGAAGAAGTATCGCTACAAGGGTACAGTCTTTGATAGTAAGACACAACTCAACAAGATCCTAAAGGCTGATGGTGTAGATGACTCAGCCATAGAGATCTTCTATGAACCTGAGCCGTGGGATAAGGTAGTCAAGTCTACCATGTCCTATATCGAGGGGATCATAGAGAAGGTTGGTATAGACTACAAGGTGTATCTAACTGGTAAGAGTAACTTCAGATACCAAGTTGCAACCATTCAGCCCTATAAAGGTAACCGAGTATCTATTCAGAAGCCTGTACATTTGGATGGTATCCGTCAGTTCCTTGTAGATAACTATGACGCTGATGTATCAGTAGGTATGGAGGCTGATGATGCTATAGGGATTGCTCATACTCCCGGTGTAGATATCATAGCCACATTAGATAAAGATCTTAATTGTATTCCCGGTAGCCATTTTAACTGGGCCGAAGAGAGGTTGTATGAGGTGTCAGAACAAGAAGCTGATGCAGCTTTCTATAGACAAGTTATAACCGGTGACCCTACTGATAATATCCCAGGCATCTATGGTCTGGGTGCTAAGGCTAAGGTATTAGATAATATTAATAACTGTAAGACTGCACAGGAGATGTTTGATCTAGCAGCTAAAGAGTATCAGTGTAGGTTTGGTAGTTATTGGGAGCAGTTCATGAAAGAGAATTGTGATCTATTGTGGATCATGCAGAAGAGAGAGCCATACTACAAGGAGATATTGCTTGTCGAGAACCTATAGAAAAAAGAGAACCTACTGCAGTAAGGAAGATCTTGAGATCCGCAAGGCTAAGGGCACTCCTTACAAATCCACATTAGAGGTAAAGGTTGCTAGAGAGTGTCTCTGCAATTACCTCTATGAACCTAAAGAATCAAAGGTGAGCTATACAGTACCTCATATCTATAACCCAGACTTCGTACACCCACAGCACCCTAATATCCTGATCGAGGTTAAAGGTTACTTTCAGAAGGGTAGTGCTGATTGCCAGAAGTATCTCTCTATTATTAGAGACAACCCTGAGAAGGAGCTTGTGTTCCTCTTCAGTGATCCTAATAAGAAGGCTTATGCTGGATGTAAGATGCGTAAGGATGGTACTTATTTATCGCTGGCTGAATGGTGCTATAAGAATAAGATCATCTACTTTACACCTGATACATTCCCTGATGTACTGAGAGATGGTGTCTGGACTATTGAGGATTTAAGAAAATACAAACAGGAGATCTATGAAACGCTATAGTAACAACTCACTCCTCATTGTCGGAGACACCCACAGCCCCTATCACCATAAAGATACTTTAGATTTCGTAAGAGATGCAGCGGCTTACTACAAGCCTGATAGGGTTATCCATCTAGGCGACCTTCTTGACATCTACTCCGTCAGTTCCTTCCCCAAGAGTATTGAGCATAAGGATACTTGGTCTGATGAACTTAAAAAGGGTAGGAAGTTTGTGCAGGACCTAGCAAAGATCTTTCCATCCCTAGAGATCTTATCATCTAATCATGATGATAGAGCTTATAAAGCTTCTAGGGTTGCAGGAGTTCCTAGAGAGTTCATGATCCCTTACATGGAGGTGGTAGGGGCACCTGAAGGGTGGAGGTTAAAGAAGGAGTTAAGGTTGACAGTAGATTCTGATAGAAGTAATTGGTTGTTTGCTCATACACTGAATGGAGGTGCTATCTCGGCTGCTAAGATTCTTAACAGGTCTGTAGTCTTAGGTCACTCGCACACCAAGTTTGGTGCTACTGCATTTGATAATGGAGAGAAGCTGCTGTGGGGTCTCGATGCAGGGTGTCTTATCTCGGATAAGGGTAGTCCCTATAGGTACAATAAGACTCAGCTTGGTAGGCCTATCAGGGGTTGTGCTGCCATCGTTGAGGGTAGACCTATCATGATTCCTATGGGTAAATAATGAAGATTATTACTTTAAATATTAGTAGGTGTAGAGATTGTCACTATGTAACAAACAGCTCAATAGAGCACGATTGTGCGTTTACTTCAGAGCCTTACCCAACCATTTGGTGGTGCACACACCCGGGGAATAAGGGGTTTGATAAAAACTTTAGGATTCGTGATGAGTATAAAATAGATGATAGGTGTAAGCTTTAATGAATCCTAAATTCTGGCTCATCATTGATATGAGCACTGGTGATACTTTTGTACAGGAGTTCCCCAACAAAGAGGAACTGAATGACTTCCTACTCACGTTTCCAGAGACTGAAAAGATTAGGTCACTCGAGGTTGTATCAGGCTTCAGCATCACGAAGAGGTATAGAGGTGGCGAGTAGGGCGTACAACGGCACCTTATGTCATACTATTCGTGATGTCACTAAGAGGGATGAGATGTATGTACTTACTAACTCTGGTAACTCCTACGATATCTTTAGTAAGAATGAGTTGCGGAAGAGTTCAACCATGCTGATAGAAGAAGCTACTGATAGGGATGAGTTCCTCCAGTGGTACAACTGTCATATTCTGTGAGGATAAATGAAGATTAAGATACTTGATGAGGCAGGGTTTGATTGTGCTATGAGGGGACTTGCATTGTCTTATAATGCGAACCCTGATAATATGTATGGGGTGGCTCTTAAGTTAGCTAAGCTCGGAGGTGGCGGCCACGATAAGTTTCTCGAAAGTATGGTAGTGTGGATGAGTGTAACAGCACCTTTAGATTTCCATATACAATTTGACACATACAGGGTAGGGGTCACGAAGCAGAGTGAGTCAACGATGCACACTATAAAGAAGCGACCACTGCTTCAGGAAGATTTCGAGGAGGGTATACCCAGTTCATATCTCAACTATCTTAATAGTTGTATTGATGGTAATGCACCGACATCTTTCATAAAGAAAATGCTTCCATGTGGATTCATTCAGGAGCGAATAGTATGTACTAACTATAAGACCTTGAAGAATATTATTAATCAGAGGAGTAATCACAAACTTCCAGAGTGGAGTACATTTTGTGAAGCTATGAAGGGGTTAAAATATTATGAGTTTCTCTACAGTGTCCGGTAAGTGTGTAGTGTGGCACCATGAGTTGACAATGTTATCAGACTATGGTCATGGAGAATACGAATGTGGTGGTAGGATGGATAGTATCGTAGCTCTTACCACTCATGGTGCTGTAGCTACCTGTCCTAGGTGCTCAGTGCATAATGTATTCAAGACTGATTTCTTAGGAAGTCTTTACTTGGAGGAATATCATGTTTAAGAAACTACTTGATAGTAAGGTGTATTACTTTATCGCACTTGCTGTAGCTGCTGCATTAGCTTGGTGCTTAGGTTGGGTATTAGCAGGAGTATTGAATGGTTAAGGTAATGAAGTTGCAGAAAGACTCTATCGTTCCTACTAAAGGTTCTATGTGGGCTGGTGCTTACGATCTTTATAGCACCGAGGATATCCTAATCCTTCCAGGAATGAGCGAGGTTATAGGTACAGGCGTTGCATTTGAGATAGACAAGGGGTGGTTAGGGCTTCTTACCCACCGCTCCTCTATGGCCTTTAGGCTTGAGTGTGTAGCATCTCTCGGAGTTGTGGATAGCGACTATACGGGGGAGGTTAAGGTGAAGATGTTCAATCATGGGACCGATGGAGCTCATCTTAAGAAGGGTGATAGGTTCGCACAGATCACATTTGTTCCTCACTATGCTGGAGATTTAGAGGTGGTGACTACCCTATCAGAAACTATAAGGGGTGCTGGAGGTATGGGCAGTACTGGTAGGTGAGAGTATATTGTACCGCATTTGATTGCCTCATAAGAACCTGCTCACGTCATAAATGCCACCTCTCTAGGAGAGCCCACATCTTTGATTGGGATGACTTCTCTAGGGAGTGTGGTATGTATAAGAGTAGGAACTGTTGGAGAACTATCTATACACCACCTGAAAGGGAAGACGATTATGAAGATGAAGATGAAGCCTTATAATGGTGGTAGTCTAAAAGGTACTTGGTTGATAACAAAGAAGCTGGATGGAGTCAACGTGACTATAGATTCCTCTACCAGATCAGCTATGAGTAGGAATGATAAGCCTCTATATAACTTTGAAGATATCTTCGATAGGTTTCCTACACTTAAAGGAACCTTCGAGGTCTTCGATATTAATTGGGAGACCTCAATCTCTTTGGTTAAGAAGAGAGGAGCTTACACTGTGAATGGTTCACATCTATATTCTATAGGTCATGCAGATGTTATAGATAATCGCATGATCCTATCACTAGTAGATGAACCTAGTGAAACTCTCATCATGCAGTGCCTTAAGGATGCATTGCTCCGAGGTGAAGAGGGTCTTGTACTTTACCAAGGATCTACTATGTATAAAGTAAAGCCTGTATACACTATTGATGTAAGGATTACTGGCAGGATAGAGGGTGATGGTAAGTATACAGGAAAACTAGGATCCTTTATCACCAATTATGGTGATGTGGGTTCGGGGTTATCTGATTTTCAGAGAGATGCATATTGGGATAGCGATCTTATGGGGTGTATTATTGAGGTAGAGATGATGGGATGGACCCCCGGTATGAAGATGAGGCATCCACGCTTTAAAAGATTAAGACTTGATAAGAATACGGAGAACCTTGAGATATGAAGAAGAAGACTGTAGTTCGTAAGCTTACTGCTGTAGCTACATCTATCACTGCTGAGATTAGTAACCTTGAAGATCTCTATGAAGAGGTTAATGATATGATTGAATTGATTGATAGTGAAGATGATGAAGATATGGAGGACCATTATTAATGCCAACCTATACATACAGTTGTCTAGATTGTAAACATAAGTGGGAAGAACTCCTTCCAGTAGCACAAAGAGATAACCCAATAGAGATGCCATGCCCTGAGTGTGAAGGATTTAATATTACCCGGGGTGTAGGGTGTGCTGGATTCGTCCTTAAAGGGTTCTGTTGGAGTAAGGATAACTACTCTAGGACTATAGGTGATGACCCTAGAGGTGTTGAAGATACTAACTGGGATTTGAATAATGCCTAGTGTTAATTCATATGGGGAGTATTTAGTAGCTGCAAGGAGAGCTGTAGAGTCTTCCACAGCATCTAGGTCTACATCACCTTCTAGGTATGAGATGTGGTATCAGGAATATACTAGGAATCGTGAGGATACGTATAGGAGGCAGGTAGATAGAGCAACCTCAGGTCCTGAAGCGTATGTTGTATCTAGTCCTAGTGATGCACAGATTAGTCCCGGCATAGTGTGTGAGTACTCAGAGCGTAGACCAGAACCTGCTCCTAGTATATCTTCAGAGGATCTAGATATCCTTAATCAGCTCTGTGAATCAGAACCAACCCCCGTAGGGTGGAGTGTAAGACCACAACTGAGGAGATCTGCTAGCGAAGTCTATCACTCTAAAGGTGTTAGTCCGTTTAAACTATTAGCCATTAAGGAGTCCGAGATCAATGGAGGTAAATCCTGTGTTTGATTATAAAGAGTGGATGAATCAGATGAAAGGTACTGCTGTCAGGCCGATGAGTTCCAATCCTATTGTCTATCATTGGGATGTAGATTTCCTTAAAGAGCTGAGTGTTGAAGAAGATCCTACAGGTGCCAAAGATAAGAAGTATGATCAGGGCAAGGCGATGGTAGGCCTTATGAAGTCTGACTTCTCTAAGGCTTTAGAGTTGGTAGCTGGAGTGACTACTTATGGGGTGGAGAAATACAAACAACCCGGGTCTTGGAGATTTGTGGATAACGCTCTTGATAGATACGAGGATGCCCTTGGTAGGCATGATCTGGCACTTCATAGTGGTGAGGAGAAAGACCCTGAGTCAGGACTATTGCATGCAGCTCATAGGGCTTGGAATGCCCTAGCTACTTTAGAGTTGATTATCACTAAGCTCAATAAGCAGAAGAGTCTTTCGGGAAAAGACTAGTGGAAGTATCATGGCCAGGAGCAGAGATATACATAGCAGTGTTCGTGCTAATATGGTGGTTCTTTATTGAGAGGTAAGATGGTTTGAATGGAAAATATGATATACAGACTAGTTGTGGTAGTATAGTTCACGACTGGACTATACTTAGTACGGAGAAGATTGTTGAACCTACAGGATATCAAATGTGGGAGGTAGAATGTAAGTGCGGATTTAAAAGATTTATACAGCCCTCTACGTTGTTTGGAAAGAACTCTCCTAGGTCTTGTAGGAAGTGTAATGGAGAATCTAAAAGGGGAAGTAGCAGCCCTCATTGGAAAGGTGTTAATGTGGTTCCTCACTCAGTGCTTGCCAAAATACGCAATACATTGAATAGAGGTAGGGTATTAGAGTGTTCTATTTCTATAGAAGATTTAGAGGAGCAGTGGGTGAAGCAAGATGGTAAATGCGCCCTAAGTGGTGTTGAGTTGTGCTTCTCGGAGGTGCAATACTCTGATGTGACAAAACCCAGAGGAAGTGCTTCGGTAGATAGGATAGATTCTAATGTCGGGTATGTTAAATCTAATATACAATTTGTAGATAAGCGTATAAATATAATGAAACAAGATATGAGTCAAGAAGATTTTATAGATATGTGTAGGAAAATCTCGGAGCATATAAATGAATGACTATATGCGCTACATTCATATTAGTAAGTATGCCCGCTTTAGGGATAAGCTGAAGCGTAGAGAGACTTGGGATGAAACAGTAGATAGGTATGTAGGGTTCTTCATAGATACAGGTATGATTGATGATACAGATGGTATGCTTATAGGTGATGCCATCTACAATATGGAAGTCATGCCAAGTATGAGAGCCATGATGACTGCTGGTCGTGCCTTGAAGAGGGACAACCTTGCAGGGTATAACTGTGCCGGCATCGCTATAGATCATCCTCGTGCCTTCGATGAGATCTTCTACATCCTAATGAATGGTAGTGGTGTAGGGTTCTCAGTAGAGAGACAGTTCATTACTAAGATGCCTGTAGTCTCTGAGGATATGCATGCTACAGATACAACCATTGTAGTTCAAGACAGTAAGGAAGGCTGGAGCAAGGCGCTAAAGGAACTAATAGCCCTGCTGTACAATGGAGATGTACCTAAGTGGGATCTTAGTTTAGTGAGACCTGCAGGTGCTAGACTTAAAACCTTTGGAGGCAGAAGTAGTGGACCGGAGCCGCTTGATCTATTGTTTAGGAAAGTTGTTGCGCTGTTCAATAGGGCTGTTGGTAGGAAGCTTAATAGTCTCGAGTGTCATGATCTCATCTGTCAGATTGCTGACACGGTTATCGTGGGAGGAGTTAGGAGATCTGCATGCATCTCTATTTCTAATCTTACTGATGATAGGATGCGACGTTGTAAGACGGGAGAGTTCTACCTGACAGATCCTCAGAGGTTCTTAGCTAACAACTCAGTAATGTACACTGAGAGACCTGACCTTGATTCCTTCTTGGGTGAGTTCAGGAGTATGTATAAGAGTAAGGCTGGTGAGAGGGGGATGATTAATCAGGAAGCTCTAAGGCAGAAGGCTATAGAGTGTGGTAGAGATCCTGAGATGCACTACATCTTGAATCCTTGCGGCGAAGCAATTCTCCGTAGCTCTGGTGGGTTATGTAATCTCACTGAGGTAGTGGTAAGACCCGATGATACTCTTGAAACCTTGAAGGAGAAGGTGAGGGTTGCAACTATCATAGGAACCTTACAGTCCACACTCACAGATTTTAGATACATACGTAAGGTTTGGAAGAAGAATGCAGAGGATGAAAGACTATTAGGTGTGAGCCTTACAGGTGTAATGGATCACCCTGTAATGAGTGGAAGAGGTCATTTCATGGCCGGCCATTCCTGGCAAACACTTAAAGATGTGTTAGTTATATTAAAGGAGGAAGCAAGATCTACTAATGGATTGTGGGCTGAAAGACTTGGCATTAGTCCTTCTGTGCAACTTACTCTTGTTAAGCCTAGTGGTACTGTATCTCAACTGGTCGACTCCAGTTCGGGGATGCACCCAAGGTACAGCAAGTTCTTTATCCGCAAAGTTACGCAAGATAATAAAGACCCTCTCACTAAGATGCTCAAAGACCAAGGAGTTCCTCATCAAATAAAAGGTGATAAGACTTACTTCTCCTTCCCCATCAGAGCACCTGAAGGTTCTATTACTCAGGGTGATATGGGACCTATAGAACAGCTAGAACTCTGGAAGACCTATAGGGATCATTGGTGCGATGGTAACCCTAGTCAGACTATCTACTATACTGATAAGGATTTCCCAGAGGTACAAGCTTGGGTCTGGAAGAACTGGGATTGTATTGGAGGATTATCATTCTTCCCAGTAGACAGCTCAGTCTATGAGATCAATCCATATAATCCATGTACACAAGAGGAGTATGAGCTAGTAGCATCTACATTTCCTACGATTGATTGGGAAAGATTGAAGGACTATGAGGTGGAGGATAATACTACATCCTCACAAGAGTATGCATGTGCTGGAGGACAGTGTGAACTGTAAGAATTAATACACTACAAACAACAAAGGCCCTATAGGAATCAAACCTATAGGGCCTTTTTGCGTTTAGATTAATAAATATTAATATCCCCAGAACTCAATCAAGAACTTACCAGCTGAGTAGGTACCTGCAGTAGCTGCGCCTGAAGTCAGATACAGATAAGCATTAGCAGCAGGGACAGCAGCCATAGTCTTCTCCAGACCAAGAGTCCAGTTACCACCAGCAGTTACAAGAGCAGTCTCTGTAAGATCAGTGACAAGACCATCATATGCACCAGTACCTTCAGTAGCAGTATAGAGGTCGATATCAACAGCACCCCCTACAGGAACCTCAAGGCAAGTGACCTTACCCATAAGGACCGTACCATTCAGAGCTGCTGTGATCTGTCCGATATGAGATACGCCAGAGAGACCGATGATATCCAGATCTGTAGCTACAGACTTAGCATCCGTAAGATCGATCATGATCTCAGTCTTCTTCACAGCACCTGTGAGACGTACACCAACCTTATGAATAGTGTTGACACCCTTGAAGCCAGCACCAGGAGTCATCTGCTGGAGTGTAGGATCACAGTTCTGGTTTATATACTCAAGGGTAGTAGACAGCAGAGTATCATCAGCATCTTTAAGTTGGAAGTACTTAATGACACTATTAACTGGAGCTGTCCAATCAGAGTTAGCATCAAGAACTACAGCCTTACTAGCAGCTCCCGTTCCGAGGGAAGCAATATCCAAATAGTTAAGTTCAGCTGCAGTAGCAGTAACACCATCAAGGATGTTTAGCTCAGCAGCACTTGCGGTTACTCCCACAATACCAAGATTACTATACAGCTCAGTGAAGTTCGAATTAAGATCATCCCTCTCATCGCTGTTGATAGATACACCACGTATTTCTTTCCTTGCCATTCGTTAGCTCCTATAGATTATTTAGTTCCTACTGTTCTAGATCCAAAAGAATCTAGCTGATAGTGAATATCAAACTCCTTCACCAGCACATCACCTGTTACGACATTATCCTCTCTGTAAAGTTTTATATCTAGCATAGAAGATAGCTTTACACCAGTAGGTGCTACTACCTCTGGGAATTCTGCTACCTGAAGTATACTACCACTAGTGTACGTATATCTAAGTGTTGTAGTTGCTATAGTAGTAAAGCTCCCAACAGTTCCACTATTGTTTATCCACCTATAACTAATCTTAAACACCGGTACTGTAGCTGCACTCTGGATAAAGTGTATATGAGGACGAAGAGATGTGCCAAGCTTGTAGTTATGTGGAAGTTGGACTACCATATACACAACTTCACCTGTGTTATTCTGTGGGAAGAGTAATCCTATGTCAGTAAAGTCAAAATCTGGTTTTAGGTTAGCTCCTAGTTTAGTCTGAGTAGCTGGAAATCTAAGATCTTCCCACATAGATGCATCTCCTAGCATCTGTATGCTCCCATCCTCCTCTATTCTAAAGTAACTATTCCCTGATACGTTCCCTACATTTAATTGAGATGCAATATTATATGATCCCATCACCCGCCCTTGAATAAGTTAGAGAGTTCTTTAGCCCTAGTAGGGACCTGTCTAGCCCATAAGCTGTTTAGCATTTGATTAGATGCTTCCTCGTACCTCTTCTCTCCAACAAGCCTTAAGGTTGTATGAAACTTTAAGAGCCCATCAACACCTAGATTATAGGCCATATTGATTAAGACTTCTTTCCTTATTGGTGATAGATCATTCCAGAAGTGTAAGGATTTACTTAACCTTTCCTCAATCTTCTTCACCCTCATATCTAGTAAGTATGCAGCTTCCTCTTCGGTGATACCAGCCTCTAGGTTCAGACCATACCCTATAGTCCACACTCCGACAGAGTCTTTATACATCTTACTTCTGAACCCTTCATGTCTCTTCAACATCTCATACATAGTATCACCTTCAGGGATTCATTTCAATCGCAGCACAGCAGCCTCTAAGGCAGCATTAACGAACCTTTTAGATAAGGTAATACCTGCAGCCGTAAGAGTAGCAACGATCATTTTAAAGGCAGCCTCGCGCTTTGTAGCCCCATCCTTATCAGCCAGTGTGACAGCTACAGTACTCACAGCATCTGCAGCTGCTTTAGATAGTACAGCACCTGCATCAGTCATGAGGATCTTAATCAAAGGAAGAAGGAACTCCCAGACAGACGAGAACAAAAACTTAAGCTTATCCATTATTCAACTCCTGCATCTTTATGGGTGGCTACAGAGATGACACCATTAATAGTCCATGCCACACCAGCTAGTCCACCACTGAATACTATAATTTGCTCATCAGTAATAGGAATCTCTACACCTAATAGACGAGCTGCACCTACACCAAATGCTACGATAGCTACAAAGACAGAGCTTAGAGCCTGGACATTACTCCAAGTCTTAGAGTCCTTCAGCTCCTTACCCTTCTTAATAGCTTTGAACAAGTCAACCACAACCATCATCTACCTCCGACATACCACATATAGGACAGTGAGGTTCTCTATACTTCCTATTACAATAGCTACAAGTTTTCATGAGGACACTCTATGTACTCTCCAGTTATAGATTGTAAGTAATCCTCACAGGTCATAGTCCTAGAGCAAGATGCTAGTAGAAGTATAAGGACTATGAGGACTAGTTGTTTCATTACAGAGCAGGAGGAGCAGGGTTAATAGGTTCGAATGATGTAACTCCACCATCACTGATTCCGCTAGTACCTGGAGGTGCCTGAAGGGAGAACTCCCTGTCATTGTTATCTTCAGTGATGGTAGTGCTCTTGGTAGTATTGAATCCGCTGATGACAGCATCTCTACCAAACTTCACATTCCTAAAGGTGACTCCACCACTACCAGCTGAGTTACCAGAACCATCCCACTGCACCCAGAGCTGCGCGAAAGGGAGTGCAGCCTTAGCATAGTCGAGGACCGTGTCTGGCTTAGCTAGAGGCACCTGTCCAGCATTACCGAAGTAAGCTGCTGAGAGACCTACCTGACATGCAGGATCACCCTTACAGGCAGCCATACCCTCAGCATAAGCCTTCCTGTTCATCGTATTCATATCCTTTACAGCATCATTATACTCTTTAGTTCCGCACCCTACCAGCAACACTACAGCTGCTATAAGGATAAAGATAGTTTTCTTATTCATATATTCCTCTTAGAAGTAGAAGGTTACTGTGTTGCTGTTATTGCCATAAGGTGCATGTAGGTACACTCCACCATGAGCTGTACCTGTGTCACTGTCACCTGTTCCATTAGGCCCGATACCGGGCTTGAATACAAACCCATCACCCTCTCTATAGTTGTGAGATGTGTCATTCACCATAACTGTATGGCCATTACTAAAGACTACCTTAATCCTCTTACCGAACTGAGGGCCTTTCTTATTAATCCTCCATGCTTTCCTACCACCATTCCTTTCACCGTAACTAGTAAACGTCTCAGACCTATTAGAACTAGGAGGAGTTACTGTTGGGGTTGTAGGAACATCAGTGGGTGGAGCATTCTTAAGCCTATCAAGCTCCTTGTTATAGATGCTATTAGGATCGTTCTCTTCAATCATTGTTGGCTCATCTCCACCACCGTCACAACCTGTGGTGAATACTCCCAACATCAATACCACCAGTAGTACATTAAGCCATTTCAAGACTACACCTCATTATGTTTGGAACTTCGTTTCCATCTTCATCTATCGTAGGGCTCCAGAGTTCTGGGAAGTCTCTAAGAACGTCAGCTAACTTGAACCCTAAGAACTCAGGCACAAGTATAGCTGCCCTCTTGTCGATTATCTCAGGGCCTGTAAGCCCTTCAGCAATATCTAACTCTACCAAGTATCTAGGTACTGGTTTTAATCCTTCAAGGTATAGGACACTCCCGAACAACAGGGATTGAAACAGAGTCATAGTTGCTAGATCATCTGCAGTAGACAAATCCACATCGAAGGATTCTGAATGAACTGGATTATCTGGTACACCTGACAGATCCTTTAGTAAGATGAAGAAGGACACACCACTTCCCATATACCAATAGTTCTCCCACCTAGCACCGAATAGTTTATTAGGTGCTGTAGGGTCTACAAGGTAGTAGACTCCAAATGATGGTCCTCTATTTACTATCATATATTGTACCTCACAGTCTTGTTATTGCAACCCCATCGTTCCAGCACCAGAGAGTGGCATGCTACCTGCGCCATTCAGTCCCATTCCTACACCAGGAACCCAGCCTTGTTCCTCCAATCCAAACCCAATCCGGATGTAGTCATTGACCGCATCAGCTGTGTATTCGGTTTGCCAGTTCTGGCGCGATTGAGCGAGCGTTGCAGCCATAAACTCTGGAGTTGAGGCTGTACCTCCAAGTGTGACGTTGTAGGTCTTGACCGTCCGGGTTGCATCCGTGTACGCAACTTCCGTTGTCGAGTGCCCAGTCTCCCCGCTAGCCGTTACCCATCCCGCGACAGTTCCTCCGGGTTCGAACCAGTCCCCGGCAGCGGCTGAGGTAAAGTATCTGTTGCCGGAAAAGCTGAAGCCCGCCATTGAGGTGCTGTAAACCCCGATGAGGTCGGTTGATCCTGCTGGCATCTGGATATCGTTATCATAGATGCTGTTCCCGGTAACTGAGGTGAGGCCGTAAATATAAATCCCTCGCCCTGACCCAGACCCCTTGATGTTATACATCACGTTGTCGTGGATGCTGACGTTCTCCGAATAGTTTAACCCCTCTCCATCACCTAAAAGAGTTATGCCGTAAGTGGATGCCGTTACGCCAACGGGGTCGATGAATATGTTGTGATGCACCTCAGTGTTCAACATATTGATGAGCTTGAGTTTTGTCCCCTCCCCGGTATTTGCCGAGCCTTCTGCGAATACATTGTTTCTTATTACTGTTCCCGACTGGATTGATCCCGAGCTTCCGCCAAACCCTCCGACATTTACAGGAGCTTGAACGAAGAGGTTGTTGTCGAACAGTCCTCCAGACCTTCCGTCAACCCCCCCACGGTCGGAGTAATAGAGGATGTTTCCTCTCATGACTACATTGGTGAGGTCGTGGTGCGTGTCACCATTCGGGCCGTCTGGTGATAGGTAAAAATGCCTACCCTCAACAGCAGGGGCAAGGGCGTCGGGGTCGTGCGGCTTATAAAATATGCTCTCTTCAAACAGGACGTTATCGGCAATTGCCGCGTACCACATTCCATCATGGGCGGACATCTCAGAAAAGGTTGATCTCCTGATGGCAAGGTTGTTGACGAAAATGCCCATGTTTACGGTGTCACCCTGGATGACGTTCTTCCAATGCTTCTCGACAAAAAGATCCTCAAAAAGGATATCATTCGAGTCGAGCAGGACACTTATGCCAGGGGTACTGGACTCCCACGTTGGACAGTAAAACCACACTGAGGAAAATATCAGATTGTCTCCTCCGTAGATCTTCAGCGCCTCGTTGCCCGCTTCGTCAGATGTTATCTTTGCCCTCTCACCTGTCCCGTAACTGGATACTATCATCCTGGCAGATGTCGAGGCCCCGGATTTTGTCCAGTTGCCAACCCCGCCAGTAGAAAACCGTGTCACCCAGTTGTTCCCCCTCTTGAGCAAAAGGATATCTGCATACCCGTCTCTCAGTTGAGCGTATCCAGCGGCTACCGTGGCGTAAGGATGGATGGTTCCGGTTGACTGAAAAGACCCGTAGACATCGAACAAGACGTTGGCGATTGTGTCTGGTGTCCCGGTCCCATCATTGCCGTCTGTTGAGGAAACAAAGATGACGCGAGAGGTTGCGTAAGCGCCTTCCCCGGTAATTGTGGCAAAGTCAATCCACCCTGAAGCTGTGATCGGCAGGCCGGTGATATCATGAACTGCCCCGAAAGACAGACCCGGACAGCTGAGAAGCGACAGTAAGAGTAGCAATCTAATAATCATGGCGTCAGCCCTAGGGCTACCAGAAAGTGAGCGTTTTGGTCGGTTACGTTTAGTGCTTTTTCGTAATCGCCAGCCGAAGAAACATTCTGCCTCCAAGCACCAGCACGACTACTGGCGGGAGTGACTATCACTACCTCTGCCATACCAGCGGGAGGAGTGTTGATAGTGGCTGGATCATCAGACCCCCACAAGAAGAGCAACATTCCTGGGCTTGTCGCAGTGACTGTAAGCGGAACTAGCGTTCCAGCGGCAGCGAAGTCATCTATCGACCACGTTCCAGATGTTTTGCTCAATCTCACCACAACCCCTGACCACTCGGTAGATAAACCTAAGGTAGCGGACGGAACCGCATCACCGGTCTGAAATACTCGGTAATATACCCCCGCGTCGGCGGACGCATAATTATCAACATAGGCAATCTGTGTCCACCCTGCAAGTGGCGTGATGCCGTTTCCTGCGTCCTCGTTGACCACCATAACCAGAAGGTCACCGTCTGTGGTTCCTATAGGAGTGGTGAAGGTTACAGCAGCTCCCGTCCCGCTGTTGCTGGAATAGGTTTCGTAGGTGATAGATGGATCAGGTGTTCCACTAGCCGTCCCCTGTGAACTCGCCCCAATAAACCCAGGAGGAAATGCCCACGAAGCCGAGGCCCACAAGCATAGTATTAAAATCAGTATGGTTTTCTTCATTAGTCAGCTACTCCTCCATCAGCACAGGCAGCGGTCTCAGAATACACCGACCACGTATCGTCGGCGGTACACATCAACGTAACCTTTGTTCCCGCAGTCGCTGCCATATCAAGCTCGTAATCTGCAGTCAGGGTTGTACCAGCGAAGAGGTTGAAATGATCCCCGGATGCCGGTACAACCTCGATTTTCTCCGCGTCTCGCGCCCAGAGCATGACGAAGTCACCGACGTTGGCAGCCTCGCAGTCCCACATGGTAGCCTCGCCAGCGACAGTAAGCTGGACGACAGCCGAGTTGTTGCTGTCAGCGGTCAGAGCCGTATCTGTGGCGTAGGAGTTGAAGACCATTCGGCCCTGCAGGGTGCCGGTTGCTTCTATGCTGCCTATGCCCTCAAGTGTGCTGGTCCATGCATAGGTTCCTGATCCGGTAGCCTGCATCAGTTGATTGTCGGCTGTGGGGAGAGAGGCGAGTCCTGAAACCGCTAGGTCATCTACCCTCTGAGCTACAAGTTGTAAGGTATTATCAGTAGCAGCAAGATTTCCATCAAACCCTGTAGCAATTACTGAAACATCAGAAGCTCCCATATACCCTATAGTCCACACAGTAGCCCAGCTAGTTCCAACTCCAGGTTCAGTAGTAGCACCAGAGGTATGACTACTAGTGCAGATATACATCTTACCACCATGAATAACAGAGGTTACATTAGCTACGTAAGGTAGCGCTGTAATCCACTTCTTAGTTACTTGTGCATTGCTGGCTGCTAGATTCCCTCCAGTTGCATGAATACTAACAAACGACGGATTGCTAGTAGTCTTGACATTCTGATCCACCCAACCATAGATCTCAGTAAAGTTTGAATTAAGCTTAACCTTCTCATCTCCCCACAACACCCCAGACCCTCCTAAGATAGTCTGTTGTGCTGCTATTGAGAGTGTTGGGAGTAAAAGTATCAATAGAACTGTCAGTAGTTTCTTCATCCGAGTAACTCCAAGTTGTCTAGCATTTCAAGGTTGTCTTCAAAAACTGTATTATCTATAGCTTCTTCCAAAACACTCAGTATCTCCGCATCACTCGCAGACTTGTTCCACAGTTGGGTCTGCAAGAAGCCTATAGGCACTGTGAGATTGTACCCGAATCGCAGGTGTGTCAAAGGGTTCATGCTGCCATCGTAAGCTGTCCAACTGCCCCAGACTATATTTGCATCTATGGGTGTCGTTGCTGAGGTGTAGCGGCGATAGCCTACTCTGTATTGAGTTTTTGCTACATTAGTCTGGACTACTCGGAGGTGGATCTCTCCACGACTCCAAGCGATCGATCCACCAACACCAGTCGCTGTAGTTCCGTCATAAGTTCGTGATGTATAATCAGCAAAATTTCGACAATAGAGAAGGTCTGGATTGGCATTTCTAACGGATAGTACCACTTCATCGTTTGTGGCACTCATTTCCGCACTCCTCACACCCATCCAGCACAATGCCGCAGCAGTAAACGCACCCCCGCACAGGGCAGCGGTCATAGCTGCATTCAGCGGTATCGCCAGTCCGTTGCCGCCGCTGGTGGCTGCTGTGGAGGTTACTGAGGTGGTTGCGCCTGCGCCTGATGCTGCGTAGGGCATTTGGTAGGGGGAGGCTACGAGTTGGGGTTTGGAGATGGTTACTGTTCCCGTTCTGGTGTTGTTTACTCCTGCGCCAATCCGCACAGATGGGTTACCTGCTGTATCTGTGGTGACGAGGATTGCAGATAGCGTGTACTGTCCTGCTGCCGGGATATGGGAAATAATCACCTCTACACCATCCTTGTATAGCTTCAGCGTGCTGTTAGCCGGTAGCCCTGTCATGTAGATTATATCAGACATGACCAACACGCCGTCGCAATTTGCAACTATATCAAATCTATATGTCGAGTTTATCGCAGCAGTGAATATCTGACTGTGGATGATTCTGCCATCCACTATTGTGTAAGTAATAGCCTTTCCTACAGTCAAATCGGCCACTGTGATAGATGCCGTTCCGCTGCTAGTCCCAAGTATCCAGTTGGTAGGCAATATCCCCGGCGTCCCACTCACAGCCCCCTCAAACTTGGAGTTCTGTAACATCTGGGCATAGGCAGGAGTAACCATCACCCCTTTCCCAGGATGATTGACAGGCCACGCGGCCATGTTGCCGTCAGCGTCGGGCTGGTTACCGACTACTGAGTAGACTATTTGAGGACCTACTATAGATTTAGGAGGTGTAGAAGCATTCCATAAGCTTAGTAGGTTAGAGGAGTAAGTACTCATAGCAACCTTATTGCTGCTAAATGGACTATACAAGTTTGGAAAGATCTTAGGAAATATCTTATTAGTAATCTTACTCATCCCGCCCTCTAGCAATCTTTACGTACACACCAGCGTTATTAGCTACACCAACAAACTTAAAGTACACACCATGAGAGCATAAGTAGATAGTCTTAAAGGTATTCTCACTAAAGGAACCTTCAGGAAAGTCAGTCCATGCAGGTATTGGTAGGGCTGCTGTAGGGTGAAGGAGATACTGTAACTTAACAGCACCTGAAGTAAGCCCTGAGATGATCACATCACAATATCCTGTTACATGAAACTTATCAGAAGACTCATTAGCTCCTAAAACTACATCAATATAATCCATTTTATTTCCTTATCTAAGGTAGAGTGAGACAACAAGAGATACGAGAATAGGAATAATGAAAGTTGCAAGAACTAAACTACCTAAAGCTTTATTCATAAAGTCTCTATGGTTAGAGATCTCTAGATCTTGTGCTGCCTCTTTCTCTTCTTGTTTTTCCATTATATTATCTATACGACTATTCATCCTTTGTAGTTCATTTAGGTTTTCTGTTAGTTTAATGATTGAGTTTTCCAAGACTTGTTGACTCCTCATCAGCTCGAGGTTCATGGTCTTTATTTCTTTTACTGTCTCAACCATGAACAAGTGTGCTTCACAATTCTTTACACAATCAGACATTAGTTAATCCTTTCGTAAGTTACAATAATTATCTCCGTATAGAGACTACTAGCCCTACAGGGGCTAAAGCTCTATAGGTGCTAATAGGTTCTTATATATGTATTATATAAGATGAAATAAATGAACTATAAGTTCTATAGTACTATAGGCACTAAGAGGTGCTGTAAGGTTCTTACTTATCTCCTAGTACCTATAGGTCTATATAGTATTATTTCTTCTGATCTCTACTCTTATTCTTCATATTCTTTAAGGTAGAGTAGGTGATAAGAGCCTCCCCAGACTGCTTAGCCCACTTATTGTACTTAAGCATTCTACTTCTTACATCACCAATAGAAGCACCTCCCTTCAGATCCTTAGAGATGCCACTCTTCATATTGGTGAAGTTTACTTTGTTTGCATCTTCAGTAGTCCATGCATATGCTATACCACCCCAAGGTACACTCTTCAGGAACTTAATAGTTGTTTCAGTATCAGGGTCCATATCTATGAGGTTCTTGAGATCTTTATAAGCATCGTCATACAACCTAGTAGGTGGTAAGAGCGTATCAGTAATCATAGTCTTAACCATACTCTTCTTGCTTCCCTGCTCCAACATATAAGTATTCATGAAGAATGCTTTAAGGAGATTGTTGTGAACATTATCATTGAACTCTACGTCTCTGTTCATGATAAAATCTTTCAACTCATCTGCTCCAGCACCTGCAAGGGTCATAAGAATCAGGAGAGATATAGCATCCTTAATGGCTGCTGCTTTCTCACCCTTAGTCTTAGCTGTCTTCATTCCATAGAACAGCTTACGAGCATACACGTTGATCATCTTAATATTATAACTCTTCAAGGCATAGAAGAGTCTATAGTTACCTGCTGTCAGATACCCAATAGGCATCTCAGAGAGAGATACAGGTGCAAACTCAGATAGGGCATTGAATGCAAAGAACCTAGTCCTGTCAGAGTTCTTACCTTCCTTCAATTCCTCATAGGTTTGTTTAGTATCTCCAGCTAAAGTCTTTCCCCACTCTTTCTCAAACTGCTCTAGGGTTTGACCCTTAGCTTTCTTCATAGCTGCATTCATGAAGGTGTTCTTAGCCTTCAGGTCCATATACTTCAAACCTGAATAGTGTAGAACCTTATCCAACACTGCAGCACTTCCTGTACTCTGGAACTCTCTAAGGCTGTGAGACAGATCAAGATCCTGTGTGGTAATTACCTGATCCCCAAACATACTACTCAGAGTATTCTTCAGACCATTTGTATGAACTGATATTACAAACTCTGTAAGCTGTGTAACAGCTGATGTAGGGTTACCAAGAGCTGTCATAAGAGATACGTTCCTTAAAACCTGCCAAGCACCGCTCATGCCCCTTTGAGTAAGACGCGCACGTATGAGTGCGATGATCTCCATCTGTTGATTGGCGGTGTATTTATGGCCCTCCTTGGATAAGAGATCTGCTATACCATCATTCCATGCAGCTTCCTTTCCCTCTGTAGTGTTGTATACATCTAGTTCATTCTCCAAGGCTACTATCTGAGCTACCAAAGATTTCCTCTTTCCAGCAGAAAGTTTATCTGCTTCAAGCTCTTTCATCTTAGCATCTCGCTCAGCTACTAGGTTCTTACGCCTAGTATCACCAAACATGTTACGTGCCTCAATGGCCTCATTGTTTTCATAGATGTGACTAAGAAGACTATCTATAGGGTTCTCATAGAAATGTGCCCACTCTGAGGATACCCTTTCGATACTTCTTTTCTTACTAGATCCTGGCTTCATCAGTGCAAGTGCGGGGTATCTACCAGTGTGCAGTAACTTCTCTATGGCTTTAGCCCTATCAGCTTCATTAAGGCCAGCCTCAGAGAGTTCTGCTTCTATGATACCATAATTGGGATCACTCTCAAGGGCTTGAAGGAGTCCCATACGATCCTTAATAGTTCTAGGAAAGTAGTTCTCAATCTCCTTGTAGTCTCCAAGAGATACCATCTTCTTACGCTTCTGGATATCTTTGAGTACTTCTACTACCTTCTCATACTCAGATACCATATTATTTCTCTTCAGGATCTCATACCTTGTCTCTACATCCTGAGGAAAGTTATTGAGAAGAACCAGACCCAACATTCTCTGATCATCCTTAGAGAGTGCTTTAAACTTCTTAACGAATGGGTCAGCTAGTCTCTGATACTTAACATTGTAATTAATAATCGCCATCTCAAACTTACGTACATAGTTGAGAAGACGGGGATCTATTCTCCTAAGAGCTTCTGTCATACCCATAGCCATTCCTTTAATAGCTTTGGACATGTCATCTGTGAAGAAGTTCTTAAGGGCTCCGAGCTTTGTATCCTTTACATCATTCTCCCTCAGCACCTTAGCTCGTTCTGCAAGGGTCTTCTCAGGAGGTTTAGATCTGGAAGACATAGACACTGAGTGATCTGAAGGTGCTAAGATTCTAGCATCTGCAGGTACATCAAGAGTCTCTAGGGGTGAGATATCTCTTCTCTTAGCTGAGTCCCACTTCATTCTCTTCTGAATAGCTCTAGCCTCAGCTTCACCAGCTATAAGTTTATAAGCAAAGTATTTTAGGTTGTTACCAATAATAGCTGGATTCTTATTCTCAACAGTGTCCAGGAACTCCAACTCTTTTAGAGTGAACTCCAACTCTTTAGCATTTCTCACTCCCCTATCTGTTCCTATAGATAAATTTCTTCCTATCTTCTCTTCAAGAAATCTTCGTATAGGTTCTATGTTATTAAAAATATCTACAGTACCTATATCACCGCCAAGGGCAAACCCCTCTTTCTGCTGAATAAGGTGCTGTATCTCATGCATGATAGTACTGAGAGCTTCTTCACTACTCAGTTTATCACTCACAGCAATAGACTTACTATAAGGTCTGTACTCTCCGAGAAGATTATCCCTACCAAAGTCTTCCTTATAGACCATAATATTCCTAACTTCAGGATAGGCCTCAAAGAGTTTATCATGAATAAGAATATCAAACAGCTTGAACTCACCATCAGTCCCAGCCTCATAGGTCTCTAGGGATTCCCAAGGATTCAACCACTCAGCTTCATGATCGGAGATCTCATATCTCCACTTATCATCTATAGGATCCTTATACCATCCAGTATCCTTTCTGATAGTTTCCATGTTGTCACCTCTCGAGTCCCTGAACTGAGCATCAAGAAGTGTACCCATCTGGATTCCATGAGACCTCTCTCCAACCATTAATCCATCAACCTTGTTAGACACAACAGGTCCATTAGGCAGATTGACCCTAGAGAGTTCAGCCATCAACTGTAAGGCTTCCTTCATAGCATTGTGTTGTATCTTAGCCTTACCAAAGATCTTAAGGAAGATGTCAACAACATGATCGAACAAAGATTTCATAAGACCAACCTTAGGAACCTCTATCTCCATCAAGAGATTCTGGAAGGTCTTATCATTCATTACCTGTGCGAGGAACTCCTTCTCGTTAAGCAGGGCATATAGAATTCCTCCATGCTCTCCGAGATCCTCATTTCCAAACTCCTTCCTAAAGGCTGCTGAAGTGGGCTCTATTGAACGAAGTCTCTTAAGCATACCCTTATCTATGTTTATATCAGAACGCTCAAGGGCGGCCTTTTCTACAAGGTCTATGAGGGTTCTTACTCGTGCCTTCAACTCAGGAGAGATGTCCATCTCCCTACTGGTGATAGCATGCATGACTTCATGCAGGTTCACGTTAGTAGTATTGAGGGCTTTAACTATTACAGTACCCTTGCCAGCATGAGAGAACTGCTCATACTCTGCTGTAGGATCTACAATTACATTGATATTCTTTTTACCAGAGTCAAGTAAAAGCTTGTTAATCCAAGCAGCTAGCTGATATTCTTTTGAGGACTTATCCTTTTTAAGAAATGGTTCAAGGATACTAGAGAGGTTCGTATAGTTCATAACCTCTATCTGAGCTCTGACCTTAGCTCTGAATGCATCATCCTTGATGTAAGCTGCTACTCTGTAAGCCTCTTCCTTATTACCTCTGGTTCGATCTAGGATCTCTCTGGCCTTGTTTACCTCTTCGGTGCTTAAGATCTCCTCTTTCTTTTTAGTGTCTACGAATGCCTCTTTGGCTTTAGCCCTACGAAGGATTACAGGAGATGCGTCAGTCTTAGGTGCCCCACTAAGTAGAGAGATCATACTATCTATATGAGCTATAGCATCCTCTCTAGTCTTAATATGATTAGGGAATGGGATCTTAGCTACCTCTCTAAAATCCTTGTCCTTCTCAGCACCTATAGCTGCTTTAGCTTCTTCAAGCTTTGCAATACCCTCATCAACCTTAGCTTTAACTTCAGCTGCTTTCTTCTCTGCAAGGGTAGGCTTCTTCTTAGCTGGTGCTTTCTTCTCGGCTTTAGGCTTAGCAGCTTCCTTTTTCTTAGGAACCTCTTTAACCTCTTTAGTAGGCTTAACCTCCTCTTCGAATATAGGGGAGTCTACCTCAAGAGTACTAGCTTTCTCAGACTGCTTCCTGGCCTCAAGTTCAGCCTTTTGTTCAGCAAGAGTCTTCTTCTCTACTATACTTCCCTGCCCATATCGTGCTAGAAGCTCCGGAGATAAAGAAGATACATCCACCTTAGTGACTTCAGGCAGTGGTGCTTTCTCTTTCTCTATTACATTAGTTACTGGAGTTTCATAAACATCTTCACGAGTTGCAGAGTCTATAGTGCCGGTTGAAGACTCAGTACTCTCAACACCCTGGGTCTCGAATTTGTATCTATTCTCATTATATTCTTTAAGCCTTGAGTCGACTATAGATGTAGCAAAGGTCTTAAAGGATGCACCTTTATCTTCTTTAAACTTACCAGCTGCCTCAAACACTGCATCAGTGGCTATACCATCAGCTTCTGGATCTCCTCGAAGATCAACTACCCTATTGATACGAGAGCCGACAAAAGTTCTAAGATTATCAATACTATCTACAAGCTTCTTCTGAGAGTCTGTCAGGGGTTTGGGTGCAGCTTCGGGATTAGCACCGTAATACTCTTCCTTAGTCTGTCCAGATCTCAAAGCTTCTATAGCATGGCTCTTCCTCTTAAATCCTCTACCAACAAGTACAGCCTTTCCGGCCTCGTCTCTTTGAAAGACAGTCCAGTTATTATCATTGTTCTTAATAATAATACTGTTCTGATTTATAAGGACATTAGGTTTATCCTTACTTATCGGTTTCCAATCAGAGGCCTTGTCAGAATACTGAACTACTTGTTTCTCTCCAGATGCTGTGATACCAGTAGTAGCACCTTTAGCAATCCCTGAGGTATCTTTCTGGAGAAGACTCTCAAGCCTCTCCATCTCAGCCTTAGCTTTCTTCTTCTGCTTATCGGTCGATGAAGGGTCATTGATGACTCCAGCATGATCAACCATCTGCTCTTTGATTCTATCCTCTTTAGTACCTGTCTTAGCTACTTGTCCTATCTGTTTCTCTACAGACTTTCTACGGACACTAATAGTCTTAAGCCTAGCTTCAGCCTTCTTAGCAACATCAGGATCTGTAGCTGTATCTATAACTGCTTGCCACTTCTCCTCATCTTTACGGATCTCTTCAAGGGCCTCATAAGCTGGTACTCCAAGCTTCTTCTTTACCTCACCAGTCTTCTTATCCTTACCGATGGGTACTTCAACTTCAATACCCTCTAAGTCGTCTTTAGAGTACTCTGAGTCTTCAGTTACAACCTCTTCAGTAGTAGGTACTACATCAGCAGCTGCAGCGACTGTAGGCACAACCTCGGCCTTTTTAGCTACCTTATCAGCTTGCTTCTGGGCAAGAGTCTTCTTCTCTTCAATAACTGGCTCAGGTTCTACAGGAGGTGGAGGCACTATATTAGTATCAGGCTCTACCTCACCCATAGCAGCCGACATGGAGTAGGGGCTATAGGGCTTTACGTACTCAGGCTCAGCTTCCTTCTGTTTCCAGAGAGCAAGCTTCTCTTTCCAGTAATTAGAACTTACAGGCTTCTTAAGGATCTCATCTATCTTAGACTCTTCTGGAGGTGCTATGCCCTTTCCATAAGGGTCTGTAGAGGTCTGCATCTCTGCAGTACCTGAAGGAATTCCTTTACCTTTGAGAATATCTGCAGGATCTCTAGTGATCTTATCATAATCTTCTGCAGTCCTTCTAGACTTCTGCCAATCAGCAAGATGTTTCTTCCATGCAAGAGAAGGATCTATAGCACCATCAAGACTTATAGGGCCATTGAGTGCTGCAGCACTAGCGTAGTTGTCCCAATTCTTAGCGCCATCAGGGGATACTTTATTAATAGTATCATATACCTGCTTGACCATGTGGAGTCTTTCTTCCACAACATCAGACTGAAGGCCCTTCTCTATATTAGTTCTAATCTTATTCTGAGCATCTCCAGTTACTTTAGCACCAACAACAGCAAAAGGTCCAGAGGCTACAGCACCAATCATGAAGGTCTTGAAATAATCAGGAGCTTCAGTCTTCATATTATAGGATGTATCTAACTTGTGCTGAAGGTAAGAGGCTACAACTTCCTCACCACCTTCAGGAAGAGTAGCACCAAACATCCTCTTCATGAAGTTAGATGTACCAGACTTAGCAGCTACAGTCTCAAGAACATCAGTAGTAGAGATAGCACCCTTCTCGATAGCATTAATCAAGAAAGGCTTAGCCACCTTACCACCAAGTTTAAGAGCTCCAAAACCTAGTGCAGCACCACCAACCTCAGTCAGTGCCTCTACACCAGCATGCATAGCAGCATACTGTTGAGCATCTTCTAAGTTTCCATCAGGATGCTCTTCCCAATAACGGTCTATGTTATCAAGATACAGACCCCTACCAAGGGCACCACCTACAGCACCTAATCCTGCTACAGTCCCTATAGGTCCAGCCAGTGTACCTACAGCACCAGCACCAGCTAAGGTTGCTGTAAGAGGGGTAGCCTCAGCTGCGCCCATGAGGATGCTCTTGGTATATGAGTCTTGTCCGAAGTAGGTACTTTCATCAGGCTTAGCAAACTGACTTGAGGAGATAGATTTACCAGCACTCTCAAGTGTTTCAATACCAGTACCTCTACCTAAAACCCTAGCAGTCTCGCCAGTACCTTTCCACAACGAGCTCATAATGTCGGTAATATCCCAACGCTCAGGTGCGTAAGGAGATTCTACTACTCCTGCATCAAAGCTTTCATAACTCGGAGTGTACTCGTACTCTACATCAAACCTATCCATTAATCCACCATTTTTCTAATTTGGCTCTGCTGTTTAGCAGTAAGATACTTAAACTCTTTACCGTGATTCTTAAGTGCTAGGTCGTTCTCTTCTGCAGTTCCTCTAATAGCTACCTCAGTGGCTGTAGATTTCTTTACAGCAGCCTGTGTTTGCTTAGCTGAAGGCGCTCTAGTTGTCGAGGGACTAGAGGCTTCTGGCACTTTCTTCTGTTTAGATGCAGCAACTTCTCTGTTAGCGTCTATTACTAATGGGTCTGTAGGGTTCTGCTTCTGCAAAGCTTGAAGCCTTCCCTCAGCCTCAGCATCTCCAGCTGTTGCTTTTTGTATCTCTTCTCTCAGGTTTACTTTACCTCCAGATTTGGGTACACCAGCTAGTATACCACCTGTAGGTGTTCCACCAGATCCAGTAGCTGTATATAGGAGATCGCTTACTGACATATCTCCCATAGCTTTCCTACCAGCTGCTTTATCATTACCCTTTATTCCATTCTCAGTATTGAATCTGGTTTGTTCAGCTTCATCCATAAGATCATATGCGGCTGTTCCCATCTCCTTAGCCTTCAAGATGTTCTCACCATTCACTGAGATATCTTTACCATCTTTCTTTGGAAGAGTTAAGTTGCCTGTCTGAACATAAACCTCTACATACTCTTTAGGAATACCACTCTCTACTAGGGCAGATCTTTGCTTCTCTCTCATAGCTATCTGAGCTTCAGGTTTGGAGGCGTTATACTTCTCAGCCTCCATAGCGGCCTGATCTTGTGCAATCTTCAGCCTTGCAGAGTCATTAGAAGCAGCGACACCTCTGGCACTTGCATTAGCTGCAGCCTCTTGCTCTTGGATGCTAAGGCGTTTAAGGTCCAACCCATAAGCTCTATCAGCTGTCTCTCTATTAGCACCTATCTGCATCTCAGTCATCTTCTCAGCATGACCGAGTGATCCAGCTTGAAGAGTCTCAGCGTGAGTGAATCCAGCTTGCTGCGACTCCTTAGCAGCTTTAGTTCTAAGAGCTTCCATGTGCATCTCTCTCTCATACCTGAGAGTAGCTTGCTGAGTCTCCCAATCTAACTTCTCCTGTTCCTTCATCCAGGCGCCTGTCTGTGTAAGACCAGCACCTAGACCTCTCATCATACCACCGAAGTTAAAAGCCATTATGCTTTACCTCCACTCTTCATCATACCCTGTCTTTCTTTCTGTCTACCATAAGCAGCCATTGCAGTCTGCTCAGTAGCCTTAGGAGATACACCAGTCATCTCAGCAGCTTGCATACCTGTAGCTCTCTGGTCATCATCCATTAGAGGCTCTACCTTCTCTTGAAGTTCTACAGGATCTATACTACCATCCTTAAGTCCAGCCTCAATATACATCTGCATAGTCTGCTGGAGGATAGGTTTCATCTGCTCTTCAGCTAAAGGCTCGAAGTATCCTGCAGTCGTTCCAATCTCTGCAAGATCCTGTACCAAATATACTCCACCCATAAGAGCTGTCTCAAGGGAGGGCTTCTTACCTACAGCTGCTTCCATCTGAGCATTAACCTGATTGGCGATAGTAGGTATCGACTTATCTGGAGGACCAGCTGCAAGCATCTCTTCAACTAGAGGTGCTGTCTCTTTACTATGGAGCATCTTCATCAGACCGCCAATGTAAGCTTGATCAGCCTTACTCATCATCTCTTCAGTAGCCTGTTCAGAACCACCCATTACACCCTCTTCAGGTGCTGTAGGTGCAGGTGCGGGGGCTTGTACTTCCTGCACAGGAGGGGCTATTACACCGCCTCCAGGCTGAAGAGCTTCTTGTGCTGCATACTCTTTCTCCATTACTTAGCCTCCGCTACATTAAAGTTGCCAAAGATCTCAGCTATAGTAGCTTTCTTCCTTGCGTAATCTTCTCTCATCTTTGCCCAATCCATATTTCTTTGACCAGTTGCAGAATCTATAATACTCTGTGCAGTGCCTATCTCTCCACTCTGAGATGCATAAGAAGACTCTAGTTGACTAGAGGCTGCATTAAGCGCTGATGCACCTTGATTAATCTGCTGTGCTATAGTGGGAGCTGCCTGTGAGTACCAAGAGTTGTAGTAATCTTCTTGCCCCTGCCTGAAGGCATCGTGAAGTTCTTGTCCTATAGTCCTATCACCCTTACTAGTCTTTACATCCACGTAGAAGTTACCCTTATCATCCCACCTATAAGCTACTCCCTCTTGCTTTTGTATCTCATCAAGAGCTTCTTTAGGTAAGTAGTAAGTTCCTTCAGTAACAAAGTCATCTCCAGTTCCATGAACTACATGGATGGGGGTTAAGCCCTTTTGTGTCTTGTTCCAAGACTCACTAATAGCTTCCTTATATCCTGGTAGACTCTCCCATGCTGCAGAGATTTGAGACTGTCCAGCTTTATAAGCACTGTCTATTTCACTCCTAGCACCACTTACTTTACCCTGCTGATCTGCTATAGTTTGATTAAACTTAGCTTCATTAGCTCTAATCTCTTTAGCACCTGAAGCTGTAGTAGATATCCCAAGATCATCATAGTAGTTGACAAAGGATCCTCTACTTAGATGATCTTCTCTTCCCATACTTGTTCTAATATCTTGTCCTTCTACACCGGTACGGGCTCTAGCGTCCCCTCGAAGGACTCCACCTCTAGTATCATTGGCCAACTGGAACCTCCTGAGGCTGCTGCAGCATGCCCTGCTGGGCCGGTGCATATGGGATCGGTTGAGCTGCTACTGGATTCATTACTCCAGGAGCTACAGGTCCAGGCTGAGTAGCTTGAGGCTCTTGAGCTTCTTTGAAACTGATTCCCTCTACAGCTGCTCTCCTACGATTACGAGAGGCTTCAAGCATTGACCACTCTTCAGATTTCAATTTATAATCCTGCTGTCTCTGCTCTCTAGCATTCAGGAGCTGTAGATCTGCAGCATACTTAGCTGCATCAGAACTAGAACCACCACTTTTACCTGACATCTCTGCTATCTTAAGTTGAGTCTCTGCTTGAAGCTGTGCCAGCTCTCTGGAGTGAGCTCTAGCTTTCTCTGCTTCAGAGGCTGCTACTTCTCCTGAGTCATCAAAGGCACCCATCAGCATCTGACCACCTGTAGTGACTAGAGCTGCTCCAGTACCCATATCCCCAAACATACTAGTTCCTGTACCTCCTGCAATCGTCTGACCAACACCCTGAGTGGCAGCAAGCACACCACCTCTAGCAGCTTCATGAGCTGTAGATGCACCCATGGTTAGACCAGAAGCCCCAGTAGCGGATGGTCCTGCAACCCAACCACCAATACCACCCATAACGGCACCACCTACAGCACCGAAGAGCATACCTTTACCAATATCTCCACCCATTACAGCTGCAGAGATACCACCAATAGCAGCACCTATAAGGGCTCCACCAATCAGTCCAGCTGTTATAGTACCAATAGTGGTGGCTGCAAATGCTGATGTTAGAAACATCCCACCTAATGCTACTGCCGGCATATCCTTTCCTCCAATTCTATTCTATCCCTAATAGGGTAGACATACATAATTTCATCTTCTATTCCGCCAGCATCAGGAATGACACCAACTCTCTTACCACCTGTAAGACCTATGAACCTCTGCATCCTTAGATTACTAGCAGCTGCAAAAGCTATGAGACATGTACATGTAGTGTTATCAAACATCCAAGAACCTGCATTGATTGTAAAGTCCCTGTATTCTTTTACCTTATTAGTACTTCCTATAGTGTGGATAGAGAACTTGTAGTCACCTATAGCCTCTATGAGAAGTACTAAATTTTCATTAAAATAAAATAACTTATCTATAGGGCTATATAGTTTAGTACGTGCCCAAAGAGTAGCGTCTTCACCAAAATGCTTAGTTGCAACATCGGCCACCTTACTTAGGTCTAGTATCGTACAAGGGTTCATTAAGAGGCCACGTTCAGGGCAGTGAGATACGTATTAGCCCACTGAGAGAAGTTAGGGATATTAGCAGCTGCACCAATAAACTTGATAGAGTTTTTTGCAAGGATCTGCATTTGATTTATAGCATTGTTCATAGCTGTAGGACCTAGGTCCATAAAGTCCGGATCAGTCATAAGGTTCTCTACAGAGATCTGATAGTTCTGCATGGTCTGTGAGGCAAGTGTAGATGCAGTCTTCTGTTTCTCAAGATCATTCTGGAACTGCTGGAGCACAAGGTTCTGACTCTGTTCAAGATCTTTCATAGCCTTATCGTGATTTTGTGCCATACCCTCCAGCCAAGCTTTACTTTCCTCATTAGCACCTGACAATCTAGCATTAAAAGCATTCTGAATATTCTGAGATTGCTGAGCTATAGCTGCTTTCTGCTGAGTCATCTCACCAGATACGATAGCCTCTGACTGTATAGTTTTCTGCTGATTCTCTGCTGTCTGCTGCTGTAGTCCAAACTTATTAAACTCAGTAGCATCTGTAGTTGCTATAGGAATAGCTGCCTCATAGGCAGCTGCCTGTCCTGACTGAACAGCTATAGATGTATTAAGCAGTCCTTTACGTGAAGCAGCCTCTTTAGATCTTTGCTCTACCTGCTTCATATAGGGACTTTCGTTATTTAGTAACGAAGTGAGCCTACCAGCTACAGTACCTTTAGCCTCATCGTAATACGATGTTCCAGTCTTAATGGCTGCAGCATCTGCAATCTGAGATGCGACTCTAGTAGCATCATAAACCGGTGCTGTATTTGTAGGAGCCTCCTGAGCTGATGTAGCTATATCTTCGTATGAAACTCCTTGAGCTGCTGCGACATCCTGAGCACTTTGATTAATAGTTGTTGTGGGTGCTGTAGTTTCAGGTACTGCAGTTTCAGGTGCTGTAGTTGTTGGAGTCTGCATAGGCTGTTGAGGAAGCGGAGTGCTGGGTGTTGGGTTTGGACCTAAGAGCAATCCATAGTCTGCCATATTTAACCTCTATTTGTAATTAATTCTAAGTTACATCCAAGCATATCCATAGCACCTCTTACAAGATCTGTAGGTGTATCTCTGCCAGGAAGATCTATCCCATCCTTACTCAGCACTGAACTAACAAACTCTGCACACTGCCAGTACCTATCATCTTTGTTTCTACCAAAATATCCCTTAATAGCTTCCCATTTAGAATATCTCTCCCCAACCCTAGAGAGCGCAAACTCTTCTGCATCTATACTAAGTGGTGTATGGCTTCTTAGTAGGAAGAATTCTTTGAAATTAGATAGTGGGAATATACGAATCTCAGGGACTACTGCTTCTATGATGAACACTCTCTCAGCAACTACCCACGCCATAGCAACGTGGGAGAATTCTGATCTAGTTGCCATTCTTACAATCTGAGACTCTACATCACTCCAAGAGCTCCAACCCGTATGTGTAAATGCTACAATATCTCCACTAGTTATTGTAGATCTTACATCTTCATATTTCATATTACACACCTAAGAAGTTCTCAGACCAACCAACCTTGTAGTTATAGTTGAGAGGGTCAGAGCTGTTCATCATAAGAGTTCTATGCTGCTCTGCCTGAGCGAATAGAGCTGTATCTAAGGCGAATCCAGCCTGAAAGATTTGATTGACAAGAGCTGGGGTAAGAGTCTCAAATGTACCATCCATAGTCTTCCAAGGGATGAGTGGGATAGCAGCACCAGCTATAAGCAATCCTAGCTGCTGGATTCTAGAGTCCTGATCAGAGTGATACCACTTACCTCCAACTTTAAACCCTCCATTCTTCCTCAAATCCCTCTCAGCTTTAATCTTTTCCCACATAGTATCTTTAGCTCTCTCGAGGTTTAGGATCCAATTATCACCTATAAGATCATGATAATCAGACGGCTTGGGCGGTACTGGGGTATTGCCATCGGACAGCCATAGTTCTACAGATGACCATGAGGAACTTCCAGGATGAATATTCCTAGCTCCAGACTCATTATCAGTATATGTTCCGTCAGATTCTAGTGCATATTTTTTCATTTATAACCTAGCGTTTAGTTTGTAAGTAGATCCATAGTATCCAGCGGATACTGTTGCACTAGCCACCCTACTCTCTACATAGTTATTACCATGAGCGGTAATAATTCCAGTGGTTGCCGGAAAGGAGGAGTTTAAAGCATTTGCTACAGTTATTTCTGGAACCCCTCTCATAATGCCTTGGAAAGGTGTTGACACTGCATAAGTACTTCCATTAGTTATATTGCCACTAAATATACTTCCAAATCCTACTTGATAGTATCTACTAACCATCAAAGCATCTTCTGCTACAGTGTGCTGAATACTGTCACCATCTCTACTCCCTTCTACTAGCCTAACCCTAGCTATATCGAAAGTCCCCGATTGCCCACTCATTCCTGGGATTATGGGAGCTGCATCATAATCATCGAATATGAAATATATATAAAGGCCGTCGTTACCACCAGCAATAGTCTTTCCAGAGATAGATGGTGCGTTTATCGTTATGTCAAATTTAGTCCAAGATGTTGTTAGATTAACGAGAGTCTTCCCAAAAGATACACCACTAGATCCTCCAGTTCCAAAGCTCTGAAGTAAGTAGAACCCCATAGGTTTACTTGCGTCTGCTTTTGCATAGAAGGATAGTGTGATATCTTTATTGGCTAATGTCTTAACACCCTCTATAATATTATATATACCAGCAAAAGATATTCCTCCAGAGTCAGAAACTACTGAACGTGCGTAATAAGTATTTCCTCCAGGCACATCGACCTGACCGATAGTAAAATCCTGTCTGCTCAATGTAAGGGTAGAAAGTGTCTTCGCTATTCCCCACATAGTTGCTGATCCGTATCCAGAAGTGCTGTGTGATGTTCCGTCCAACCACGAGTTAAAATCCCCATCCACAACATAATCTATCTTTCCATTAATATACGTAGCTGCCTCAAGGGCTGATGCCTCTGCAGCAACCTCTGAGGCTAGAGAAGCAGCAGCATTGTCTGAAGCCTCCCCGGCTTTGGTAGTAGCTATACCAGCCTGTGTAGTAGCTATACCAGCCTGAGTGGTTGCAGTGCCTGCCTGTGTAGTAGCTATACCAGCTTGGGTAGTAGCTATACCAGCTTGAGTGGTTGCTAAACCAGCTTGGGTAGTTGCTAAACCAACCTGAGCTGCAGCTAAACCAACCTGAGCTGAGGCATCAATAGCGTGATCCTCAGACTTAGCAGCCCAATGAAGTGCTGAATAAGACCCGGGCTCAACTTCTGTATCTTCAGTATTCTCAGCCCACTTCTGAGCTAGGTCTGAGTAGAATGACTGATTAACTGCTACAGTGCTTATGTCAACCTCTACCTGCTGTAGGGCTGTATCTACTGCAGAATTGATAGTGTTCAAATCAGCAGCGTATATCACATCCCCGTCATTTACTGTTTTACCTACACTGTCGTAATAAGTACTTGCCATTTACATCTGTCTCCCAAGGATAGTGAAGTCTGTGATCAGATTCTGCACAGTATGAAATCTATTATATGCTGTAATGGTGTAGAGAGATACGCTCATATTAGAACCTATTCCATGAAACTTATACATAACCCTGTTAGTGGATTCAGAACCACCCCATATAGAAGTAGCTGCCCCCCACTCATCTTCTCCATACACACTACCAGCTCCCATAATATCAAAGAACTCTTCAGCTGCTCTAGTAGTTCCTCTCGCTAGATAATCAAAAGATGGCCGAACTCCGAAAGTCAACTCATCTATAGAAGCTACCTCTAGAGTGATCTGTTGGAAACTCTTCCAATGTCTAGGAGCCTTATAGTGATAATAGGGTGTAGACATTTTAGTATCTATAGGTGCTCCATCAAATGAAGTACCTATCTCCATCTTATATAAAAACCCTTGAAGAGAAGCGAAGAACATTATAGGGTTCCCAGAAACATCCTTCCCTTCAGTAGCTGAGAGCACTGGGTTTGGGTACTGACAAAGTGTCACACCTCTTAGCTTCTTATTATAGAATGAGAAGACTAAGAACCTTCCATCACTGAAGTACAGCCTATACTGATTAAGAGGTCTCACTACTACAGAGCAGGTTATCTTGTCTTTATATCTAAGTAAGGTTCTTTTAATCTTTTCAGACACAGAGGCTGTAGCGAAGTCACCGAAGTCTTGAGATGCTTGTAGGGTAGTAACACCCATATCACTCATGAACACAATAGTATCGAACAGTTTCTGGACAGTATATGGGTAGGCACCAACAACATCTGAGAAGGTTTCGACAGAATAGTCGACAGCATCAACCCTTCTTATAATACTTATTCTAGTTCTACCAGTAACCACTACAGTATCTCCAACCATGGATGTGAGTGAAGTAACCTCATACCCTGTCTGAAGCTCTACTGTCCCAACAGTCCAATCTCTAGGATCACTAGTCTTAGACATCTGCACAGATCCACCCGGGTAGGATACTACAGCTCTATCCCAAGTTCCAAGAATGAATACTGGTTTATCGTCAACTCCCATCCCTGCATTTACAATCTTAGTTACTGTAGTTCCATCAAAGATTCTAGCATTATCTACACCATTAGCCCACAGCACTACAGCACCAAGTCCGACCTCAGCATAATAGTTCTCTGAGAAGGTGTAGGTTCCTCCAGCGACTAAAGGTTCTGCTGATGTATCTATCTCAACCCAACCAGCTAGGGTGCTTTTATACATTCCAGCAATTATCCCACCAACCTTATCTCTAAAGGCATATACATTACCTTGGAAGGTAAAGACTCCTCTCACAGGGCCTTCTCCACCTATACCACCTACCTCACCTATAGCTGCTCTTGCAGCATCTCTAGCTGCATGATCGCCTAGTGTTGCATCTACTTCTGATGGTGAGAGCTGACCATCATACCTTTCATATCCTGAAAGAGATACATAACCGCCTGTAGATCCCTCAGTTATGTAGTAGTTTTTACAGAGGATAAGTTCTCCAGGCTTCATCTCAAGAGAAGATACAGTCTCATTAAGCCCTCCATCAAACGGTACAACCTCTGTCTTTACTTCTGGAAAACTTATTCTCCGTGGTGTCGTCATGCTATTCCACCTATCTTAAATATTTCTCTAGGTACTTGCTCGCGTACCATCTGGTCGTAACCTTCAGTAAACCTTTGAGAGTATTCTTGCTGTAGAGCAGACATGCTCATACTCAAACAGTAAGAAGCTGTAGCACCGTATACAATAACGTTATGATAATCCTCTGGGCACTCTGGAGTGTCTGTAGCTGCTACTAGGTTCTGGGAGGTTTTGTGATAATCAAAATAGATCCAGTAAGCACCGTTAGGTTTAGGGAAGAGCAGTGCATTATCCGATTCTCTTATAGTGAACTCTGAAGGAGTTACTGAGGTAGTATCATTTATATGCTTCCTAATATAGTAATCATAGGGTAGATACCTAAGCTCTGACTTCTTTCCATCCTTCTCAATGAAGAATGTATGATTGTAGTATTTTTTGAATCTGTTTGTAGGACCAAATACTTCAGCTGGAGTGTAGGCTGTTTTGTCAACCTGTGTGGCTATAGAGCCTGAAACCCTCATCCACTTCCAAGTCTTCTTGGAGGTTTGGATATCTCTCCAAACATCTCTCACTATCACCAAGAAGATCTGGTCGTATCCAGTAGTATCTGCTGAAGATGGTCCAGTTCCTTGTACTCCACTTTTGAGTCTTACATCTTGAGCCATCTTTAGGAAGTTCATTATTTCTTAGATACCCTCTTCTTAGGTTCAACCTTGATTACATCTTCCTCTACTACCTCTGTCACTTTATTAACTTCTACCTTGCCATTAGCCTCATGAAGAAGTTCCCACCTCCAAGGCTTAGCATCACACTCTTCCTTAGAGATACAACTTACAGTCTTATCCTTTCTATCCTTAGCATATACAAACATTTATATCTTTCCTTTACTCAAATAGAAAAGCCCCTCTAAGTAATCAATACCTTGAGGATATGGAATTCTTAGAGGGGCCAGTTAGTAATCTCCTTGGTGCGTAGATCTCACGAGTTACGTAGGGGGGTGTTGTTATTACTTCGTTACGTATAGAGCTACGAGAGCTTCGGGCTGTACAACCTCACGGCCATAGACAGCCAGACCACGCATATACTCACCGAAGGACTCTTGGATCCTAAGGTTCTCAGTCTTGGTCAACTGAGACGCGAAGGTGATAGCCTCTTTGGTGCCACCCATTGCATAGGTAACATTGTCAGCACCATCAACAACAACCTTCAGGAGGTTACTCTGTATGATCTTAGTACGATCAACCATACCAACGATACCAGACCGAATAACACCAGTAGAATCACCAGTGATATTAGCAGCCTTCAGGTCGCCCTTCTTCAGCATAGCAATATACCATGCAGGAAGTACGAGGAACCTATCAGCATCGGGGATATTGGCTTCGTCAAGAACCAAGTTAACATCTACAATGAGATCAGTAGCGTTGGTACTAGTTACAACTACCGGAGCACCTGCAGATCCAAGATCAATATTCACACTGATAGCACCAGCAGTAGCGCCCTTATTGGTGGATGCCGGCAGGGTAGAGATGTAGTCAAAACAATCAGTATCAATAGCAATCTTCAGCCGCTCACCAGCATCAGCGGTGAACTTGTTAACCAGATCGAGGTCTGTCTGGAACTTATCAATATCATCAATCCTAAACGACCAGGACTTAGCCTTATCAATCGTGAGAGAGATATTGGCAGATGCGGGTTCCTGGTAGGTCAGAGTGGTCTGACCAACAACATAGTCACTAATGGTGATGACTGGAGTCGTGCGGATGATGACAGAGTCACCAACCTTACCAATCTCACCCTCATAATCAGTATTCGCGATCTCGGAAAATGCAGTCGTCTGATAGAAATTCCGCAGCATCTTCTTGGAAAAGAGCTGAGGAGTGAACTTCGAGGTACCATCAGATGCATAATTTACATAACCTACTTCACGAGCGGGACCATTAGCCATTAGAAATCTCCTAATAATTTATTTTATTAGGCTAGAGTTTAAACTTAATCAGTAATTCTACCTTCAACATAAGCTTTTGTAATCCTAGCCTCAAGTTCGTCTGCTTCTTTCATTCTAGTTCTATAAGCACCTTTGTTAACATCATCAAAGAACTTATTCACTTCTCTAATAGAGAAGGTCTCTTTCTTAGTAACAGTAGGTGCTGAGCTGGAAGCCGCACCATTAGGTGTAATTTTATCTTCCAACATATCTTTTTTACTCTTCGGAATACTAGCTTTATAATCTGAGAAGAAGTCGGCTACCCTATCAGCATCCAGATAATCTTCGGCTCTCCTAAAAGAATCCAACCTACGTTCACCAGTCGTGGGATCTGTTGCCATCATAAAGACTTCAAAGCCGGGGTCGAGATTGATTGCTTGATAGTCTGGGACAAGTCTTCCAAGATCTGCTGTGAATAGTTTATACTCAGCTGCTCTACGCTCTTCAGCGCTCTTCTTGATCATTGCAAGCTCTTTAGCCTTAAGCTTGTTGATCTCCTCCATAAGGGGGTTGACTGCAGCTTCAGTTGCCTTCTTAGTGGCCTTCTTAACAATATCTACTGCTTCAACTCCAATAGTCTCGACATCTTCAGGAGTGATCGAGTCTCCAAAAAGATCTTTACCGCTGTTCTGTATCTCAGCGATACGGGCTGCAAGCCTGTCGATTTCTTTGCGGGCATCAGATAGTTGGCCGATCAAAACCAAGTTATCCTTACGAAGGTTTGAGATTGTCTTATCTGTGGATCCTTTATAGTTTGCAAATCTCTGTTTCCAAGACTGTCTACTCTTCTTGTCAGCTTCACTTTCCGTACTTACCTGAGGTTCCACATTGGAGTCAGTAGGATCACCATCATCTTCATCGAGATTAAAGGTATCCACATTCGGGATAGGGGCACTGGTCGACGGATCGGGGTCAGTTACCTCAGCAAGAAATTGCTTTTCCAACTCTGCTTCTTCAGCTAGTGCTCTTTTTAACGACATATACTCTCCAGTAGGTTTTCAGCAGGGGTGCTCTGGACCTTATAGGTGATCAGGCGTTTGCTTACTTTCTAGATTGGTTGTTACTGCTCATTCACTGAGCAAGTTAATTAGCTCCTGAGCAAGTAGACCTCTACCTCTCAGGATGTTATCATACTCGGATCTCTCAGGCTTAAACACTAAGAGATCCTTTTTTATATCCTCCAGTTCTATAAGAAGAAGACTCTTAAGAGTATGGAAATCTCCATGCCCAATCCTCTTCTTCTGTTCTGTAGTTACCTTCATTGTGCATTGACCTTATCATCAGTCTGTAGGCTTAGTGCAATTTGTTTATCCATGGCCAAGGCCTTGTTAGCCTCAATCATCTGTTGTTTCTGTAGCGATGAAGTCTCCTTAGAAATACTATTCTCTCTAGCTTGCTCGAGTTCAATTATCTTAACCTGTCGGTCTTTCTCGCTCTGGTCAATCTTCGCCTTGATCTCTTCAGCCTTGAGTTGTAGTGACCTCTGGTTCATAGCATCCTGACCCTGTACCTGCATCTGAGTAGCCTGTAGACTAACTTGCGCTTTGGTCTGAGTCTCTTGAGCCTGAGCTTCCTGTGCCTGAGCCTGGGCCTGTTTAGCTTCTTCTTGTTTCTTCTTCAGCTCCAATCTACTAGGTACGATGTTATGTCCAAGTCCTAGTGACTTAGCCATCTCCCTTAAGATATCTGCGATACCTTCCATACCTACAATATCAACATACATCGGATTTGCTAGAATCTGGATGAACTCATTACGTCTCATCTCACTAGCACCCTTCATGGTCAGCATCTCTGACCCACGTGGGATTACATTAATATCTCCTGTAAAGCTAACACTATCGTTACTAACTACATTGTAATAGAACTGGTATTCTACTCGGGGCTTAATGACCCCATAATCAATGTTTCGTACTGAATCCTTAATTCCTTTAGCTGCTGACTCAAGAAGCATCGAGAGGCCACTAGCTGTCTGAGCTGCTCCACCTGTTCTCTCATTTCCGTATGCATATCTTGGGATTCCTGTAGCATCATCTGCTCTGATTTCAAACTCTTTGTATACTGCGAGGAGCTCTTGGGCATTTGACGTAGGCTGCCAGAAGTTGACTGCTCTTCCTCCAGAGCCTGAAGGGTCTGAGGTGAGCTGCCAGACATGGAAGGGTTGTATGCTATCAATGCCTGTATCATCTGCAAGCCTGTCAACATAGATCTCAATCTGAGGGCCAGACGCAATCCCCATGTTATTAGCTAAGGCGCGAGCTGTAGCGTTGCACATTCGCTGAATATCTCTCATCATCTCTGGGAGAGATCTTCCCCACCAACTACCCGGTATGTTCTGAAAGGATGCTTTATAGTAAGGTCGCCGGAGGAGAGGATCATCATTAATTACACACTTGATGACTTCATTTCCAGCTAATATTGCTTCGACCTCAAACTGCTTATCCTCATCAGTTCCTATAGTTTCCTCGTCGAATCCCCAATCCTTTAGCTCACTATATGGTACACTACCGAAGAAATGAATACCATGGATGATTCCCTTATTAGCTCTAAAAGTATCGCCCCTCATCTCCTCTATAATTTTTTCTGACTCAATTCCGTTATCAGCTATAACCCCACAGTACCCAGCCTCATCAGCGAGTACCTTTCTGATTGCATCTTCTTTATAATGCTTCGTCCCTATCATGTTGTATAGGGTCTTCTTATCAAACCTTAAGTGCTCGCAGAGGTCACCATCCTGGACATCTGTAGCACTGGCCGATGGGTAGATATCAAAAGGAGATACTCTCTTGTTTAGGAAGACATAATCCTCAACCTCTTCAGCCGTACCATTGACATAAGTCAATCGTTTCTTCTTGGTGATAATCGGACCCTTGAGGAGCGCAACAGGGAACACACAAAAATCTTCAATGAATTCAGAGAGTGCCTTATCCCAATTACCCTCTGCAAGTTGATCAGCTACTACCCTTTCAAACTTCTTAACCTCAGCCTGAGCTACCTTAAAGATCTCATCCTGGATAGCATCTTCAACATCCCTCTTCAGCTGATTAATCTCCTGAAGCTTCTGGGCTGCACCTTGAGCTGATGGTTTCTGTGGCTGACCTTCAGGGCCTGGAGGCATAGTAGCTTCCTCGTTGGCCAGTGCATTGATGTGTTGCTCTATCTGGTCTACAATCTCTTGAGGAAGATCAGGCACTGATGTAGGCTCAAAGCCCCAAGCAATCTCCTTAGCCGGCATCATGATGTCTCTGATCCATGACATAGCTGCACGGCATTTGGTCGGAGTTAGGTTCATGTAGATCTCAGAACCACCAGATGCCCGTATAAGTGCTAGGTCCTCAGGGTCATAGTTACCATTATAGGCTCTAAGACTCTGGAACATCTTCTCTTCAATACCAGAGGAAGTTCTTGCATCCCTATTCTCTTGATAGATTCCTCTTATGTAGGTTGATAGAGCTGAGTACTCTTCCTCTTTCTCCTCAGGCTCTTCTTCATCGTATCGCCTTAGCCTCTTCTGCATCTCATCTACTTCATCCGCATTTGCTATGACAAGAGCTGGACGGTCATTATACGTATCCAAATTATGTATCCTCGTATTTCTCTAAGTATGATACCATAGCTAATATAGCTTTCTTATCTTCTTTCATTATACCTAAAGCTCTGTTACAATCTCCACACAGGAGACCTCTGACTTTCCCTGTGTTGTGATTATGATCTATACTATAGTTTATTCTCGAATCTGGATACACTAAAGACTTCTCACATATAGGACAAATACCCCTCTGTTCATTCATTATATTAGAGATACTTTCTATATCAGTATTGTACCTCCTCTTAAGGTGGTCGAATCTTTTTATATGTGGATTATCTTTTCTAAACCTCTTTCTCTTTTCTGAATTCTTTCTGCCATATACAGTGCTTAATATTCCTTGGCAGATTCTGCACATTGGCTGTAAGCCGTCCTTACTAGATGCACACTTGTTGTAGAACTCAGAAGCATCTTCAAGAGGTTCTTTACACTTACTGCACACTTTTATACCCACAAGAATTTACCCCTTCGTATCTCTTTTCTAAACCTATTCCTAGGTCTGTGCTCGAAGATAGCTTCAGCAAATGTAAACGATAATGCGTCAGCTATATCTGGAGAGGCGTGTCCCATCTTTTTAAGATCCTTTTTAGATAGGAGTTGGATTTGCATCTTATTGTTGTATCCATACTCCATAGAGGTGAGTTGTGCTGCTAGGTTCGCCTCTTTATCTGTGGCCTCTATAGGGATGTCGGCTCCTCCCATAGAAAGCCATTCACGAAGTTTCCCCCAAAGCTGTGCCCTTAGGTTCGAGTAGGTGTTGGGGTCTGTACTCTTGTTACTTACTACAACATCTTTAACTGGTAGTCCTAGTTGTCTAAGCCTGTCTGCTGTCCCAGCACCTACTCCAATAGAGTCAATGAAGATATTCACACACTGGTGGTAGGAGTTAATCTCTGAAACCTTAGCTGCAACACTCATTGTATCAAGACCCCTATAGGTCTTAATGTCAATAATCTTCGGACCCTGCCTGATGACTATGGCTGTAAGGTCATCACCAAATCGAGCTACATCCACACCCATTAGCTTCGGGAAGTTTATGTAGTCTTTATACTCCAGCCTGTTCCTTACAGCATCCTCAACATCATCAGCTGAGATGAATTGAGATACACCAACTCTAGGAAACTGACCAAGAACACGCATACGGAAGATATCACTATCATCCCCGTAGGTTTCTTTCATCTCATCTATCCACTCATTGTTGACATTAGGACTGTCATAAGCGGAGAAGTAAATCTTAGTCCAGGTTCCAAGATCTCTTTGAAAGATCTCGAAGAACCTACCTGATGCTCTCTGAGGGTTCGACACCTGAAGGAACCTACCACCCTTACCGGTGGAGAGTGTTCCTAGTAGAATATCGAAAGCCTCCTCAGAGATACCTGAAGCCTCATCAGCCATGATGATATAATTCTCAGCATGACCACCTGCCAGATTCTCTACGCTATCAACGCTGGCAGTAACAAGAGATGCAAAATTAACAAAGGTCTTAGTCTTGTATTCAATCTTACGAAGAGTCAAATCGAACATGTTCTGAATATCAATCGGCATCTTCCTGTACCACTTCTCGAGTTCAGATCGAAAGACTCGTTCAAGGTGGTTACTAGAAGGTGCTGTGATTAGGATCCTACAGTCTGGCAGCACCATTAAGAAGATGAAGGTCATCATACTTAGTACTGCTGACTTACCAGAGCCTGTACAAGATGAGACAGCTACACGTGCTGCCTGGGGTCTGGAGTCTCTTACTAGCTTTCTCTGTTGTTCTGTTAGTGTAACTGAAAACAGTGTTTCAATTCCGAAGACATGATCATTAGCTGCCATCACTAAGAAGTCATCGAACTGAGCCTGAGTCATCTTAGCCATCTAATAGCTCCCCTTCACCTACTAGTCGAGCTTTAGCTTCCTGAGTCCTAGCTATGATCTTATCTAGGGCTGAGTCACCCGATAGCCCCTCAACAATCAGCTTATCATCGAAGGCCCCAAAGGTTCTACCCAAAGACTCTACAGCCTTTAGGTAAGTTGAGAGAGACTGAGTTGATCCATGAGCCTTGAGCCTCTCTATTACAGCCAGTAGCTCTGATTGAACGAATTGCTTACCATCAGTAATCGACTTAATCTTATCCTGCTTGATCTGTAGCAGATAGGCACCTACATTAGGTTTCCTACGAAGATAAAACGAACGAAGCTGTAGGGCATGTTGGTACTCTTCTCTATCTCGAATATCTTTAGTCTTCTTAAGCCCAGCATGTAGTCCTGATTCCTCAAGAGCTCTTACATCATCACCATCATCATTGTAGAGCTCACAGAATACTAGCTCATTATCAGTCAACGTAATAGAATCAGGTTCAGATAATAGGTTAAGGAAAGCTTCATTGATCTTATCTGTATCTAAGACTTCACTCTTAGACATTGTGAACCTCTGATTACCTACCTGAGTCTGAAGAAGCATCTTAGTCTCACGTACATTAGCCAGAGCCTTGTAGTGTCTAGCGATAATGAGACCTACGTTCTTCTCAGAGGTGCCATACTTCTCAGCAATCTCTAGATTAGTGAGGTTGCTATAGATATAGTCATCAATGATCTCGTATTTGCTCTTGGCTGTGATGTTATCAACAGCTTTCTTGACTATAGTGGTTGTCATTAGGTTCTTATAAATAATTTGGTACCCTCGAGAGGAGTCGAACCTCCAAAACACTGGGTCTAAGCCAGCTCTCTATGCCAAATTCGAGTACGAGGGCGAATATCTAAGCCCGAACATAATATGACTCACGATCATACCAGAGGTTTGGGCACATCTTAGGAGGGTTAGTACCCTATATGGTGTATGTTCTTGTTTACTATCGGCTATATAGTACTGAAAATCATGAACGAAATTAAATGTTGGTAACTTATTTGTACTTTAGTAGTTCTTTCGGGGCCTTGTACCACCAATAAACTTCTCGTAGCACCTCTATATGTAGTATATTGGACCTACCGGGTGCCTACTGGTGGTAGTTTGGCTGGTAGAGCTGTAGGGAAAAGAACCTACCGGGTGCTAAAAGGCCTAAATGAAAATATTTGGTGGGATTTCGGGGAGTCTTTCGACAGGACTAAGAGGTGCTAAAGGGCTGAAAGTTCTACAGGAATATTTGGGGCTAGAGACACCCCACGCAGGCGCACGGAGGGGGCTCTCAGGTGCTGCAGGGGTGGTGGCACCTCGAAGGATAACATCCCCACCCCGGTCGAAACTGTCGGAAACCCTATAAGGGGTGTAGGGAATGCCCCTACAGGCTCCCTAGAGGCTCGATAAGTTAGAGAGCCTCGAGCCCTTCAGACCTTCGAGGTCTAGGCTAGGTTTCTGGGTAATCGGTGTCGAACCGATGCAGTCACCAGATAGCTGAAGGGTGGAGTCTGCCCCAAGGTAGACTTGACAACGGGGTCTAGAGTCCCCTCCATCCGACGAGTCCATGCAAACCACTTGGACAGTTTTGAAAGGGATGTAGCATGAGCTAGGTCAGACAGGCTCAGTTAAACGTCTGAAGGCAATTAGCCGCCTAAAGAGCTGACGTGTGCCGAATCCAAACGGCACTATTCACAAACGAAAATACGGATAGCCAGCCATTTAGGTTCTACTAGGTTCGTTCTTCTTAGCCTAGCCGTCCTGATAGGTATCATCACCCTAGCAAGGTGCTGATAGGTGAAAATAGCTCTACAAGTGCATTGTGACCTTTAAGGTCTGCATGGATTAAAGGTCATTATGTGGATGTAAGATGCTAACATTTAATCTCGTTCAAGAACCGCAGGTTCGACCTGCTAAGATTTGCCTGATAGGCAGGTAAGTCTGATAGACCTACAACTATGAGGTGTACAAATGACTAAAACGAATAATACTTCAATTGTCATGTTTGAATGCTCGGACAATCTTTTCGGCCTTCTTGCAGATGCTTCAAGGCATTATGTGAGTGCTCGTAAGCTCAATATTCAGCTTCTTGCAAGGCTTCGTGCAAAGGGGGTTGCTTTCAAAGACATTCAGAAGTTTATGATGAATAGGGCCTCTGAGATTGGCCTCTGGAGAGCTGGTATCCGTGAGGAAGAGATTTCCATGAAAGCATGGTATGTATCCCTTCAGAAGTTCCTGAAGTTCGCTAACACGACTTACAGTGACTATGATACCTTGAAGGGCATTAAGCAGCTTAAGCATGTTGCAGCAGATCCGAAGAAAAAGACTATCTTGAGGAAAGGTAAGGAAGTTGTTCTTACAGCACCTGTCTTGGAAAACCTGTGTATTGAACAGGTGACTATGATTATTCAGTCGAATTACTCGGTCCTTGGTAAGATCGCTGAGGAAAAGGGATGTGTCACTGAGTTCAATGAATTGATGATCGCCCTTGGCCAGACCGACGAAATCATTGCAGCCCCGGAAGCGATTATCCCCATGCAGCCCGCTGAGATGGTAGCAGTAATCAATTAACTCTCTCAACAAGCACCTGTCAGGTGGATTGGATCTCCTGGAGACTGATAGGCGCTTGTTACCCTCGACTTACTGATTAATTTGAACCTCTCAAAATGGGTGCTGAGAGGTTCATATTAGGCTGTAAAATCAAAGTAGGAGGTTTTATGAGAATTGTTCGAGTAGGTGCTAACAGGTTTTTATATCTATGTCACACGTATTCGGAGAAAGTTTTGAGCTTATTTGTGAAAGATGTTCTCTATACAAAGACCCATTATGTTGGAATGTGCTTTGTGGTGGAGAGTACTTTAAAGAGTTAAAATCGAGAGGATATTATGAAAAAGAAGATAGTATTACCTGCAAAGAGGACGATAGTAATTGTCAAGAGAGATGATGTTATTGGAAGACGTTTAGTTCGTCAAGAGGTTGATATCAAGGCCTCTGGATATGATCAAGCTGTGAATGAACGTAGTAGTTTAAAGAGTGAGTTTTACAGAAAAGGACTCATAGTCCTATAGGTTCTAAATGTACTCCCATACCTCGATGGTTAGAGGGCTTGCCTTATAAGCGAGTTATATGAGTTCGATTCTCATTGGGAGTACCAACCTTTCAAGATTGGAGATTATGTTATGAGTATGCGGAGAATGGTCTTGTACTCAGCCCTAAAGAAACCTCCGAATGTTGGAGGATACTATAGGTTCGAGGGAACACCCTTAGATCCTTGGTTGAAGAACAAGCACCATATAGTACAAGTAACAGAATTAAAGGATGGTTGGGTTAACTTCCAGTATATTATGAATAGGGTAGTAGATGGTTGCTACACTATAAAAATGTTCTGGTGGATCTTTAGCCCAGTATCAGATAAAGAGATGTCCTATTTGAAGGAGAACGGTGTAATTGACTGATAATGAATTATCATTACAAGAGGTTGAAGTTCGTATTGAAGAGTTGAACAGGCTTGATGAGTTCACTGAGGAAGAGCGTCAAGAGTTTATTGATCTGGCTATTAGGCGGATGGAGATCCTTGATGATATCTTCTATGAAAAACATGGTAAGAGGCTAATCTTATGAGCTGCTTTCTGGTACGAGATAATCATATTATAGACCTTTCAGGCACTAGTATTGAGAGAGCTGGTGTAGTTATCTCAATTGAGAGTGTTAGAGGAGATTTTGTGCATACAATCGTTTCAACAAGCAAAGAGAAAGCAGATCTTCTCTGGTCAGAAATTAAAAACATTACAAGGAGGAACAATATCAAATGAAACGACATTGTGATTGTGTTCATGTTTCACAGGACAAGATGCATGGTAAGGGTATTCGTGTATTCAACCTTTGCAATAAAGGTGCTCGCTGCACCTGTTGCACTAAGGTGGTAGAAACTAAGAAGGCTGTAGTTGAGATAAAGAAGAAATAGTTCCAAACTCTAGTAAAGGAGATACAACCATGAGTGCTAAGATTGTTGGATTTGTACAGTTCGTACCTGAATTGATTAAAAGCACCTCAAAGCCTATAGTAAAGAGACAGTATGTCCAGAGGCCGTTGAAGGTTCGGTTAGCTTCGGTATTGGCTGCAGCTTATAGGGATAGATCTCTGAAAGCTAAGCCTTGAGATAGTCAATCATACGCTCTAGGGTGTCTATATTATCTTTAAGATGCCCTAGAGCTATGTTGCAATTGTGACAAAGGAGGCCTCTAACCTTTCCTGTAGTGTGGCAATGGTCAATCCTATACCCCACTTTCGAGTCTGGATAGATTAAACTATCTCCACAAACCTTGCAGCACCCTTTTTGTTCGTCAAGCATATTAGATAAATCTTCCATACTAATACCGTATCTACTTTTAATCTGTCCAGCTCTAGATTTTACAACATTAGTAGGGATAGCTCTCCACTCTTTTTCCCAAGCTTTTACCTTTTCAGGGTTAGATAAACGATACTTTTTACTCGCCTCAGCAACCTTCTCTTTATTCAATCTCCTATACTCTTTCTTTCTAGCAGCTACTTCTTCCTTATTGTATTCTCTGTATGATTTCTTACTCTCTAAAATTTTCTCCCTATTAACCTCTCTATAAACCTTTCTACGTGCAGCTATTTCTTCCTTATGAACCTCATTATAAGTTTTATAATAAGCAGCTGCTTTCTCTTTTTTAGTTTGGTCATCCATTTTTACTCTCCTTTTAATTGTTTATCTTAATGACTATATAGTAGTAGGGTTGCTAGAACCCTATCAGTATATCTACATATCTAGTATGATTAAGAAATCTGAGATCAATATTAAGTCTACTATATAGCCGATAGGCCAGGTGGCTAAATGTACTATCTATAAGAATCTATAGGTCTGTAAGCACCATCTAATCTTATAGGTGCTTACAGACATATAGCTCTATAGGTTCGTTTATTTATTTTATTCTTAGTTCTTACTATAGTAATAATAGCACCTACAAGTCTTCAAGCACATAATTGAACTCTTGTAGGTGCTATTATGCCTGTATGTTTAATGGGTATAATAGTGATTCGTTCATGATTTACTACAAGGAGATGAAATGAAACTCCATTTTGGATTAAAGCGGAGGTACGTAATGACTAGTAGAGGCGTAGCATTAGATATGTACGGAAGATATGTATTTAATAACCTATACTATGCAAGGCTGTATGGTTTTCAGTTTGGAACAATATTCTTAGGGATTATTATACGAAGGGATATACCATGAAAATAATCTACAGCATATTAGTGATAATCTTGTTAGTTCTATCAATCAAAGCATATTTAGCATTCTTGAGAATCTTATATTAAAAACAATACAACTATGAAAATCATGAACGAAATTATACCGATAGTTTTTTTTTTTTGCAACTCCTAAGAAGTGCAGCTATTGTGGTTGCACCTATACGGAGCCTCATTGTCCTATATGTGGTAAAGCGGAGGAAGACCTATAGCATCCTATAGCCCTATAGGTGATCGTTGATTTTAGAGGCATCCTCGTCCATTTTAAACTATAAAGGAGATATTGTGTGTATAAAGGTTGATTACAGGATAGAGTGCCTTAAGTGTAAGTATCCACCCTCTGAAGCTAGGTGGCCAGATACCGAACCCCCTTTACCTTGTGATGCAGAGGAGGGCGTAATCGATGAGTATGTTTCAGACCAGTTTGATAAATATGAGAGGTAGAGAATATGTGTGACCTTAAGACTGGAGATGCAGAAAGATCTGGTAGATGTAGTTGCACACATTAAACCGATTATCAACCTGAAGGGATAGCTATAGCACCCTACATAGACCCTACATCGGGTTCCAAACACCTAAAATGATGGAGAATCTTTATGAAGCACCTTATACCTATAGATATTCCTGAAGGTGATACTTGTAGACCTTGTTGTTTTATGCAAATATTATATCATGGCTGTGTAAGATGTGTAAACCCTCATATTGATATGATAATAAAAGGAAATCTATTTCACGAGAAGTCCAATACTTATTTCAAACCAAACAAATGTAAGGAGACGTACAAATGAGACCCATAAGAATTAACCCCTACGGCCCTTCAGACTCTGTAACCTCTCTTATTGCTGCTCTTCGTGAGAGAGGTGCTAACGTAAAAAGGTTGAAGTATGAGGGGAGCACCTATAGGGGTTCTAACAATCACCTCATCCTCAACTGGGGTTGCCACTCACGGAGATCTGTTGATACGCAGTTCCACATGATCAATGATCCCTTTGCAGTTCAGATTGCGAGTGACAAGATTAAGACCTTCCAGAAACTGAAAGAGTCTGGCATGGAAAATAATATTCCAAAGTTTACTACTGATCAAAGGGAGGCCCAAGAGTGGGCAGCTTCAGGCATTACAGTATATTGTCGGACTCTGATTCGGGCCTCTCAGGGTCGTGGTATCGTTGTAGCTAATACTGTTGATGAGGTGGTAGATGCACCTCTCTACACTGGAAAATGTCCTCGACGTAGAGAGGTTCGTATTCATGTGTTCAATAGTGAGATTATCTCCTTTGCCCAGAAAAAGAAGATGAGTGAAGAGCGTCTTGCTGAAGATGGAATCACTTATAGCAATGATGTGCGATCCCATGGAAACGGGTGGGTTTTTGCCCGTGAAGGAGTCTCTATTCCAGATGAGGAAAAACAAGTTGCTATAGCTGCTGTAGGTGCTTTAGGTCTTATGTTTGGTGCTGTTGATGCTGCATTAAGCGCTAACTCTGTGAAGATATTCGAGATTAACACAGCTCCTGGACTTGAAGGTGCTACGCTGGAGGCTTATGTGGAAGCTGTTATTAGGGCAGCTAATGAATAATGTGGGAGTTCAGTTTCTACAAGTACGGTGTAGGTACTACTGACATTTTTGAAGGGTGCTTCTGCCTAATAAATACAGAAAATCTTGAAGTTAAGTTTAGAGGTTGGGATCACAGACCGGGAGACGGACTCTGTGAGAATTATACTATCTACCCTAAGAACGACCTAGAGAGATTCTATACTATCTTGAAGGTGAGGAGGGTGCTATAGTGTGGGAGATAGCTATATACAAAAGTTGTGATACCACCTTAGATCTCTACATACAAAGCTTCTGTTTTATCGATAGAGATAGTAGAGAGGTGAGATTACTTAATCTGTCCAGTGGTAGGGTACAATCAGAGGGCTATGAACATTATAGATTTACAATCTTTAAAATTAGGAGAAAGATATGAACTGTAAGTACTGTGAGTACCTCATCTTCTCTGAGAGAATGATGGAGGGAGTGACTAAAGCGGCTGAGGACTCTGTACATGGGGTTGTTGGAACTTTGTACCTCATGAACGGTGAGGTGGCTAAGATGTTTAAACCTCTTGAAGTAATCACCGATAAGGGGAGATTGGCTAGGGTAATATAATGGACTCCCTACAGTACTTTATAGGGAACTCTTGGTTGGAGGAAGATCTAGAAGATTACTACGATGGATCTTGGGTTCCAGGCATGAACCACTTATCTAGAGCGGTGATTACCTCTTATCTAGATGACGATGAGGTGTCTTTTGTAGAGAGATCCGGAAGTTGGTATGTAGATTATGATGAGGCTATAAAACTAACATTAAAAAGGAGAATATAATGTGCTCTATTTCATAGGAAACTCTTGGAAAGATTCATCTACTCCTAATTCCCCTGAAGGGTGGAGATGGGTGGAGAATATGAATTATTTATCTAGAAGGGTGTGTGTATCTCATCTATTAGACGGTGATGACGATGATGATGATCCTGGTTTTAGCACAGTATCTTCATTAAGATTCTACAGATACTCAGATCACCACAACGATTGGGGAATCCGATTAGATAATGCTGTACCTCTGAGAGTGAAGAGAGTGCTATGAGTAATAGAATACCAGATTTTGGTGATATACTACTGATTGTTGGTGAATCTGGTAGAGAATACAACTTCCCACCATACCAATTCGATATTGTCAGGAACATAGTTCCGTGTAGTTGGAACGACGACGGTTGGAGAGATGGTATTGGAGATGAAGATTATAATCTTGAAGATGATGAAGTTATACAATGTTACGGAACTGATGGGTCAGATGCGCACGTTTATCCCGGAGAATACACTTACTTAACCAAAAAGGAAACTATTACTATGCCTACTCCCTGCCCTTGTTTGAATTGTCATGCTGAAATCACCGATCCTAACTTTCGCGTTGTCCTTTATAATGAGGACTATCCTGAGGTAGAGATTGGTCCGTATTGTGAGAGGTGCTATGCACTTCTGAAGGTGTGTTCTGGTTGTCAGCATGCAGTCCTTGCATCTGAGACTACTCACACTGGAAACGGAGATCACTATTGTCGTAGCTGCATGACTGACTTTGCAGTCTGTGAGGATTGTGGAACTCAGAAGCCCTCCAATGCTATCAAAGATGTTAATGGAAGGAAGATATGTTCTACCTGCCTTACCAAGAACTATAAGCTGTGTGGTTGTTGCAGCACTTATAAGAAGAAAGATGATATCATCTCAGCCAATTCTCTTGAGGGTATGCGCAGAGCTGGTATCTTCAGAAAGTATGGACAGTCTGTATGTAAAGAATGCTTCGAGGCTAAGAAGAATGCCTTCAAGCTCTATGAGATCGAACAGTGTGAGCATTGTGGTAAGAACTATAGCTACACAGCAGATCAGGGATCTCCGAAGAAGTACTGTCCTCGTTGTTGGGATTTTTTCGAGACTTGCGCGGTATGTAACACCAAGCACCCACATATTAGGCTCCGAGAATATCTGGATGACTCTGGAAGCATGGTTAGGAACACTATGTGTGATTCCTGTGCTACAAAGACTCTCTTCACCTGCGATTGCTGCCAGAAGGAGTGTGTCTCGAAGGTTAAGAAGTATGTGAAAGGAACTATGAGGGTGCATACAGTGTGCTCTCGGTGTGCTTCAGGTAAGGAGTGCTCCAGTTGTTCCACCCTCTCCTCTGGATCAGGAGATATGTGCGAGATCTGCAAGAAGGTTTACGTCACCAACTCCTGCAGCAGTTGCGGTAGGATTAAGGATGAGAGGCACAACTGTAGGGTGTGTGGTGGTATGGGTATCTATAACTATAGTCATAAACCTCGAGTCTTCTTCAACTATAACAAGGAGAAGGAGATCAAGCGTGGTAATATCTTCTTCGGGTTTGAGAATGAATGTACGTTCTCATCCGATAGTAGTAAGATGAATAAGAGATTGGCTGAGATGTACACTGTATACGACCCTACAGTAGTTGTAGCGAAGAGTGATGGATCTATTAGTGGTAGTGGATATGAGGTTGTCACTCAACCGATGTCTCTGATGTACTTTCATAAAATGGATCTTGGTCCTCTTCTTCCTGAAGGTATTAGGAAGAGTGATAGTTGTGGCCTTCATATCCATATAGGTCGCGACTCTTTCATCTCTGAGGTTCATCTGTATAAGGTTATTAATTTTCTGCACTCCAACCCTACCTTCACCACGTACATAGCTGGTCGTAGCTTCAATGGTTACTGTGCTAAGCTGAAGAGTAAACCCTCTAAGCACCTGAGGGATAGTAAGTCTGGTAATACTGAGCGTCGTGCCATGGTCAACCTGACCAACAGGACCACAGTAGAGTTCAGGTTGTTTGCTGGCTGTACTAAGGAGTTCGAGCTGCGTAGTAAGGTAGAGTTCCTTCATGCCTTGATCACCTTCCAGAAGGAAGTACCTATCCATCTCTCTAAGGATCTCGCAGCCTTCAAGAATTTTATTGAGAGCAATAGCAAGATCTATCCTAATGGGAGCTCATTCGTCCAGAAGTATAATGGACGATAAGCTGTTATAACTGTATGGAAGATATTAAACATCATACACACTTTGCTTTTAGAGACAGGAGTGGAGAAGAGGATGAGTATATATATGGTTCATCCTCTGCTGCTCAAGGTGTGTACCGGAAGTTGGTTACTATAAAGTGCTAAAGATAAAGAGGAGAATATAATATGTGTATTGCGATTTTCAAGCCAGCTGGTGAGCTCCTTAGTGAAGTTCTGTTGAAGAATTGCTTTAATAATAACCCGGATGGGGCTGGCTTTGCGTATATTAATACTGATCATCTGGGTGTCAAAAGGATTAAGATGTACAAGAACATGAGCTTCGAGCCGTTCTATAAGCAGTACCTTAGGGCTACTCGTATAGCTAATGACTCTCCATTCTTGATCCACTTCAGAATCAAGACTCATGGTGAGAAGGATATAGCGAACTGTCATCCCTTTATGATTGATAATGATACTGTGTTTATTCATAATGGAATCATCAGTGGCGTATCCCGACATGCTACTATGTCAGATACTCGAATGTTCAAGAGAGAGATCCTTCGGGAACTTCCTGAAGGGTGGATGTACAATAGTGCAATTGCTACTCTTATTGAAGACTTCATAGGTGCATCTAAGCTGGCAGTACTGAACATCGAGGGTGACTGCACTATATACAATAAGAAGAAGGGTCATTGGTTTGGTAAGTGTTGGATGAGTAATGATTCCTATAAGGAGAGGAAGATTTATACTCAAACGTACTATAGTGCTAAGACATACAACCTCCCAGTAACTAGGCCGAACACCGAAGCATGGAGTATCAATGCCTACACAAGGGATATGTGTGAGTACTGTAATGAGATTCATCAGATCAAAGATATGAACGCCTATCAGGATAGTGTTGCTGATGATATCATGATCATTTGTGATGAGTGTAAGAAGTCTCTTGAGAGAGCTGGAGCTATCCATAACAGGATGAAGACAACTATCTCAGCTTACCTCACCCAAGCTAATATCAAAGCTAATAGGGAGAAAGCAGCAGCGTCTCGTAAGGCAGCCGAAGATGCACTCAAAACTCAGGCTGATGACGAGGCCTGGAGAGACTACGGACATATGATGCAGTAGTTCTTAAGAACCTATAGTGGTGGAGATGATATGTACTTTGTTTTATTGTATGATATAGATGATCCTGAATTTTGGATACCGTTCTATGGAAGAAACATAGATCATTATAAACATACTACGACTATAAGAGATGGTGATAGATGCTACTATAGGTTCTTAAAAATTAAGAGGAAGCTATGAGAATCTATTGCTTCTTATATGATGTAGATAACCCTACCTTCTGGCATTGGTCAATGTGCAGATGCATGAGGGCATACCAGGTGAGTACAGACATTACAAACTGTACACGCTTAAGAGTGAGGAGGAAGTTGTGAGATTCTTCTATAGGTACAGAGCAGGTGCTGATCTAATGGATTTCTTGTACTGGAAGATTGGTATGATCTATAGGCAGAAGGATCCGAGAAGTGATATTGCATATTCCTTCTGTGATGGAAGACACTCTAGCCTGTACTTGAACCTAAAGGAATTGAAGATTAGGAGAAAATATTGAGTGGCCTATTCATCATCCTTTGGTGTGCATCAGAACCTTCAAGGTGGTGGAGTTACAATTCCAGAAGGGTGATGTTTGAGGATGAAGATATCTCAGATGATACTGAGATGTATATAATCCTAAAGGTTAAGAAAAGGCTATGAGTAACTTCTGTATACTATGGGCTAAGGATATAGCTGACGGATACTGGCCACCCTCTTTGAGTAGAAGGTTGAGGTGCTATTCGGCTAAGGGTGTAGGGCATATATTGCACTGAAGATTAAGAGGCATCTATGAAAAGGTTTTGTATCTTATCCAACCACTTAAATGATTGGTGGTATCCTGGAAATCATAGGAGGATTATTTGTGGAATAAATGGTAGTCCTAATATTATACTATTGAAGGTGAAAAGGAGAATGTGAGCAATCGCCCATGTCCTGAATGTAGGGGGTTTTATGTGTAACTGATCCCCATAATTATCACTTCAGTAACGTGATTACTATATAGACCTTAAAGGGTTTATATTTTAATTCAACTGGAGGGATGATTATGAAAGGTGTTCATTGGAATAAGGCAAGGAAAAGATGGAAAGCATCTATAAGATCTAGTCTTGGTTGTGTAAACCTAGGATCTTATAAGGATAAGGAAGAGGCTGAGTTTGCTAGAAGAGCTGGAGAGGAGTGTGTTGATCTATGCAAGACAGCTACAACTGGGATATGTTGTATATGCGGAGAGGTTATTATACAAGCTAAGAGGGGGCCTAAAAGAACTAAGTTTTGTTCTAAGAGGTGCCATGCGCTTTGGAAGAGATCAGATCCGGGTTATGCAGAATGGAAAAGAGAGTACGATGCTATCTATAGAGAGGAGAATGCAGATAGAATAATAAGAAATAGAGAAGTTTATAAGGATACCGAAGGTTATAACGAAACTCTCTTCAGACGAAGACTTAAGATCTTCAATATAACTGAGCAGTGGTTAGAGGGTATGATAATCTCTCAAGTTGGGAAATGTGCTATATGTGGTATAGATTTTATTGAGATGTTCTCTATAGATCATGACCATGATACTGGAAAAGCCCGAGGGTTGTTATGTAATTCTTGTAACTCTGGTATAGGGTTCTTAAAAGACTCTAAAGATACTTGCCTTAAAGCTGCTAAGTATTTAGAATCATATGAAGAATCGCCAATGTAAGGTGTGCAAGTCGCTCGGGCATGATTCAAACTCTGATCATCTATGGTTGATGAAGGACGGTGTAACACGAGCTTGCCTAAAACCTTATCATCCGCCATACTACGAAAGAGACGGAGAGGTGTGTGATGCTTCTAAAAAAGGAGGAGAGATGGAGTTAGATGAAATAAAGAGACTTCCTTATTACGGTAATCCCGATAGACTTATAAGTGCTGAGACACACAAGCACTTCAAGATCCGAACAGAGCTCTCAGAGGCTACAGGTATTCCAGTAGCTATCTATTACCCTGAGACACATCTCGGTAAGTTTATAGGATATAAGAAGAGATTACTTCCTAAGAAGTTCTCAAGTATTGGAGATCAGAAGGGAAAGATACCTGACCTATCAGGACTCCACTGCTGTCCTATGTCAGGCAGAAAGTTGCTTATCACTGGTGGTGAAGAGGATATGTGTGCTGCCTATGAGATGCTGAAGACTAGGTATCCTGAGGTAGAACCTGCAGTAGTGTCTCTACCAAGGGGTGAAGAGTCCTCATTGGCTACGGTGACTGAGAGTCTTGAGTTCTTCAAGGGCTTTGAAGAGATCATCATAGCTACTGATATGGATGCTGCTGGCAGGGCAGCTGTGGCTAAGTATGCACCTGTCATAGGTGAGAGGGCTAGGGTCTTGGTCATCTCAGAGAAAGATGCCAGTGATATGCTGGTAAAAGGAAAGCAGAAGGAGTTCATCAATGCTTACTTCAACGCTAGAGAATATCGCCCTAGTAATATTATATCTGTTGGTGATATCTTGGCCGATACTATTAAACCTGTACCGTGGGGCTTATCTTACCCCTTCGAGAGGCTTACGAAGCTTACGTATGGCCTTAAGGAGGAAGAGGGAGAGATAATTTCGATAGGGGCTGGACCGGGTAAATAATTGCCCCTTTGAGTAGAGATGCTCATCGAATAACTATGTGAATTCGGGGGAAGCCTAAGTCTATTAAGATATGGTAATCCCGAGCTAAGCTATTATCAGAGTGTTGCATACTATATAGATTATAGTTGAATGTAATATACAAATAATCTATGGAGGATGCGATGGAAGTTTGGAAACATGTTGAAGGTTTTGGTGGCCAGTATCAAGTGTCAGATTGTGGAAGAGTTATGTCAACCCACGGTAAAGTTCCTAGAATCTTAAAACCTGGAAGGCATAGACAGGGTTATCTTCTTGTTGTTCTTCAGTATGAGAGGTTTAGGAAGACTTACCAAGTTCACAGATTAGTTATGGAAACTTTTAATCCAGATCATAAAGATGGAGAAGAGGTTAATCATATAGACGGTATAAAGAGTAACAATTGTGTCTCTAATCTGGAGTGGGTATCTCCTTCCGAGAATGTATGCCATTCATTTGCATCTGGAAAAAGGCGCATTCGCCTGGGAGAGAAGATTCATAACTCTATCCTGTCAGATGAAGATGTTGATACTATTTGTTATATGATATCTAATAGGGTTAGTAGAGATGATATCCTTAGCTCTTTTGATAACTTATCATTCAGGCTATACTACTCTATAAGAAGTCGCCAAAACTGGAAGCATGTTAGTTGTAGATACTCTTGGTAGTAGAAAGTGTAACGACTATCCCGAGAGGGAGTAGGACTCAAGAGGGTCCGAAGCGCATAGCATCTGAAAAGATGATGATATAGTCTGGCCTCATGGGAAACCTTGAGAGAGGTACTGGAATCGAGCACCTCGTAACACAAGCGACAGGTAAAAGTACACTAGTAAGGCAGATACAACAACACTTAATGTTTGTACACAACAGGCAGATAGCTGTATTTGATATAGAGGAGAAGGCAAAGGGCTCGTTAAAGAAGATTATAGGTAGCATAATGAACAAGCCTATTCATAAACCTGATTGTGATTATGATGTAGAGGAGGCGAGGAGAATAGGTGCAACTCTAGAGGGGAAGGTTCATTTTTATGATGGTCTCACAGAGGATTGGGAAGAGGTCAAGGATAATATACGATACTTTGCAAGCAAAGGTATTAGGGTATTCTTTATTGACCCACTATCTGCATTGGTGGAACATTTATCTGCATCCGAAGCTAATCAGGCTTTGGGTCAAGTTATGAGAGATATGAGAAGGTTTAGAACAGAACAGGGGCTGACGTTCTTTAGTGTTAACCATTTGAACAATCCTCCAAGTGGTAAGGATCATGGCGCTGGTGGTGAAGTATATGGCTCACAGTTCTCGGGAAGTAGGGCACAATGGAAGTACTCTACTGCGCTATGGGGTCTCTCAAGGGACCAGTTAGCTGACACATTGGAAGAGAGGAACAAGTGTAAATTATCTATCATAAAGGATAGACTTGGTGGTAACACAGGACACATACCTCTCAGGTACAATAAAGAAACTGGAGTACTAGAGGAGGAGTTCTGCGACGATGAGTTTTAATTTCTATCTATGTAAGCATCTAGATTATGGAACAGCTACACCTGAACAATGGACTGGTATGTTCTATAGGGAAGAGGAGATAGATCTAGAGGACTATGAAGAAGATGATGAACTTCCAGAATTCTACGGGTTATCCTTTGCTCAATGGTTTGGCGTGATATCTGGAGGATTCATACCAGTAGATAGACTCATTCCTCTAAAGGTCAGGAGGAGGCTGTGAGATTCTGGGTTGTGTATAATTCATTTAGGGAAGACCCAGACTGGACCTCTAGAAATCGTAGATCATTTGCTAGAGAGGATACTAATGCTGATTATCTCAGAGCCATAGAGATGGAGGGCGCTCCTCATGAGATTCGTTGGAGAGTGAGTAGTCCTCCCTATGAGGTGATGAAGGAGCTACAAATAAGACGGAGGTATTGATGAATCATGTGTGGTTTACTATAGCTGTTAGAGATTCTGATGGTTATGGATGGGGAGATATGTCTGTGAGAAGTTTCTATATATGGAGACAATTTAAAAAGCCGAGAGACTATTATATCAACCTAAAGGTTAAGAGAAAGTTATAGTGGTCTTCGTGATTCTACGTGGGAACTGTTATTGGAGTGTTGGTTATAGTAGAAGATTAATTACTATGGGTTGTCCTGTTTGTTACCTAACATTTGAGGAGGGATACACAGTCCTAAAGGTGAGGAGAGTTGTCTAGATACGTTGTAGATATTGAGGGAGATGGATTTCTCTATGAGATAACTAAGATCCATTGTATTGTAGCTAAAGATCTCAAGACCAAAGAGGTCTTCAAGTTTAGACCACACCAAATAGAGGAGGGCCTTCAGCTTCTCAGTAGTGCTGACCAGTTGGTCGGTCACAACATCTGTGGATTTGATATACCTGCTATCAAGAAGTTATATCCAACATTCACACACAAGAAGCTTAAGGACACTCTCTGTATGTCCAAGCTATTTAACCCCGAACGATTCGGGGGCCATTCTCTTGAGTCATACGGAGAGCAGTTCAAAAGAAGTAAACCAGTGCATGAGGATTGGTCAGTGTTCTCTGAGGATATGTTACATAGGTGCTCAGAGGATGTTGAGATAAACGAGATGGTGTATGAGTACCTAGTAGAAAGGTATTGCCAGAGTTGGAACTGGATTACATCTCTTAACATAGAGCAAGACTTCGCAATGTATCGAGCAGCTCAAGAACTTGAAGGTGTAGATATAGATGTTGAGTTGGCTAAGGATCTATTGGTACGATTAGATGAAGAAATTGCTCAGCTAGATACACTCTTGTATGATAAGAGTCCTATGAGGATAAAGGGTGTAGGTAATATTGAGAAAGGGACCATGCCTTACAAGAAGGATGGTACATATAATGAAGCCACAAAGAAGTGGATAAACCAAGAGGAAACTATTGAGATACTTACTGATACTTGAGTATAATCAAACAACCCATGAACTATCTCCTGGGTGGAACGAGTGGATGTATAGTTTCTGTAGGGATTTTATTAAGTTCCCAGAAGATCAGAGTAGTGTACACTATAAGAGTTGGATCATAGCCCCTAATCATGGAGTCTTTTTAAAGGTTAAGAGGGTGCTATGAGAGTCTTCTGTATAGAGGGGTGGAAAAATTGTAGTCAGTTGTGCAGATACAATAGAAACATTGTAGTTCTATCAGAACACTACGGACCTCCACCAACAACCTTTATAGTGCTAAAGGTGAGGAGAACACTATGAAGTTTTACATAAGACATGGGTGGCATGGTTGTGGGACTACTCATAATAGAGCCATCCTTATTAATTGTAGTGTAGCTGCACAGTTCCCCGGACAGAATACTCTACTTAAAGTGAGGAGAACCTTATAGGACATGAATATTCGTGGACCATACTGTAAGATCAGGTTCCTATTAACTATATAGGTTATAGTTGTAATAAAACATTACATACTTAACCTTTAGGAGGGACCTATGAAGATTTGTAAAAAATGTGGATCAGAATATCCAGCAACATCAGAGTACTTTTATAAAGTCCGTACTAGTAAGAGTGGGAAAGATGTTCTGAGATGTATATGCAAATCTTGTGAATCTATGAGGGTGAAGGCTTATAGGGATGCTAACAAGGGTAAGGTTTTAGAAAAGCAAAAAGAGTATAGGGAGAGTAATAAGGATAAGTCTAAGGAGTATCATAAACTTTATTATCAATCTAATAAAGAGAAGCTGAGCGAAGCAAATGCAAGATATCAGAAGGATAACCCAGATAGGTCGAGATTTTACCAATTAAAGTATAAGTATAAAGTATCTGAAGATTCTCTAATGGATATGATGAATATTCAGAAAGGTGCTTGTGCTATTTGTGGATGTGATCTAGTTACTCCAGACTCTAAAAGAAGTTATTCTGTTGATCACAACCATCTAACTGGTAATATAAGAGGGTTGTTATGTAATAGCTGCAACGTACTAGTAGGTCATGCTAATGATGATGTTTCTATTTTATCATCTGCAATTTCATATTTAAAAGGAGAATTATAAATGAATATAAGAGGTCCGTATTGTAAGATAAAATACATGGACCTGAATTTGAATAGCCACGAACAAGTGAAATCCTACCTATTATCAGTAGGGTGGATCCCTACTCAGTGGAATATAAATAAGAAGACTAAAGAGATAACATCCCCGAAGCTCACTGAAGATTCGTTCAGCTCTATCAAAGGTGAGCTAGGTCAGTTAGTTGCTCGAAGGAATGTCCTTGTACATAGAAGGAGAACCATCGAGAACCTAAAGGATCCTGAGAATAAAGGTATACTCTCTAAGGTAAGAGATGATGGACGTGTAGCTGCTGAAGGGATGCCATGTAATACTCCAACAGGTAGGACAACCCACGCTGGTGCGATTTGCAACGTACCGAAAGCTGATCCTAAAGTTATCTATGGCAAGGAGATGAGATCACTCTTTAGGGTGTGGCCACCATACATAATGATAGGTGCTGATCTTGCTCAGATAGAGGCGAGAGTCACAGCACATTGGGCATCTCTGTTTGATGGTGGAGAATATTGGAGGGTGATAAGTTCTGTTCCAGATCTCCATCAATACAATGCCGACCTCATCCAAAGTACTAGAAACATTGCGAAATCTTTTCAATATGCAATCTATTTTGGAGCTAGAGCACCTAAGCTTGCTAGTATTCTTGGATGCACAATAGAAGAAGCTGAAGTATATATTGAAGCTTTTTGGTCTGGTAATCTCGGAGTGAAGATGCTTGTAGACTATCTAACTAAGTTTTATAAAAAGAACAAGTACATTGTAGGTCTTGATGGAAGGAAGATGCAGATTAGGCAGGAGTATAAGTTGCTAAACTCTGCCATCCAAGGGACTGCTGCTCTCATCTTTAAGATGTGGGGTATTAATGTTAATAAGATGCTTGAAGGTACTGGCTTATACTGTAGACAAATGATCTGCTATCATGATGAATATGCTTACAGGTGCCTGCCAGAACATGTGGAGGAAGCATCGAGAATCATTAAGCTTGGGGCCAATATGGTACAAGGTCAGTTGAACTTGATCACCCCTATAGATGCTGATGTGAAAGTAGGAATGACTTGGGCGGAGGTACATTGATGAACTTATTCTTGTTAGAGACTGAAGCAAATAGATATAGGTCTAGGAATATGTTCCTATATAGGTCTCGTTATAGTGATACTGCAACTACTCATTATATTAAATCTCCTGAGGGCAGGGAGTACTATACTATCTTAAAGATTCGGAGGAAGATCAGGTGATGAGATACTATATAATAAATAGAGCCTTAGTGATATGAGATTCTATTATATCTTATATGTTGGGGGACGAGGTTATGGCAACCTGCACTTCTGTCATCAACCATTAGATAATTACTTGTTCGACTTTGTGACAGGATCTTCTGAATATGTAGTGCTAAAGATAAGGAGAACAATATCTTAACTGATACTGAGCGTAAGCAATTGTGTGAAGACTTCTTCGGAATGGTTGAGGTCGTAGTAGATGAGTTCCTATCTAGAGAGCGCAA